>ERZ772883.518-NODE-518-length-39534-cov-9.997138_pt1 | contig 39534 bp, 40 predicted proteins | sample MGYA00580575_ERZ772883 | MGnify/ENA primary metagenome ERZ772883 (study PRJEB29015, sample SAMEA2737666) | human gut metagenome | biome: human gut; feature: human-associated habitat; material: faeces | place: China | collected 2012 ...
AAATATTCATCGTATGCATCGTATTCGTCGTTATTATACTTTGTATCATCATGAAGTAATATATTTAATTCGTAATCAACGCCAGGAATATCGATAAGTACTTCAGGCAAACTTCTTCTAATCCAGTAGAATCCTTTTCTAACATTTGCACAATGTTCTTTTATATATTCGTCATATTCCTTGCTCATAGTTGTTACCTCCCTTTCGAAAATATCTTTTTAAATTTTTATTCTTCTTCCTCTTCTTCGTAATCTCTATGTTTGTCTAATAAATCAATAACGTAAGCTTTAGGACAGTCATCGTTAGGATAAGTTCCGTATTTACATTCGTAACATTCATGTTGACTGCAATATAAATTACATAGTTTGTGAATATCTGCAACTAGTTCTCTTTCTTTTTTAGTTTTTCTTCTACATGTCATTACACATTTCCTCCTTTAATAATTGCATATCTATTTTTTCTAGAATTTCATAAAGAAGTGCTAACTTACTAAAATTAAATAAATCTGTTTCTATTCTTTCTATTTCTTTTTCTTTTATAAATTTTATTAAATCTGTTCTCTGTTCTAATAGTTTACAATATTTACCGTTCATAATAATCCTCCTATAAAAATAAAATAAAAAGGACAAGCCCGTGTAAGGCTCATCCTTAATTAAGTCAATATCGATTAGGTTATAATATAGTAAAGAAATCTAATAAATCTGCTACAGTTTCAAATCCTAGTGAGTCGGCAGCCTTTCTTAATAAAGTATTTCTAGCTAATTTTGTTTTAGCTTTTAATGCTTTTTCATAAAGACTTAAACCTTCATCTAATTCTTTTTCACTTACCATTTTTACTAAACTTAATTCCATCATAATAACCTCTCCTTTATATATTCTTTTCATAAAGGAATATGTTTTTTTCGCGTATTAAAATATTAAAACTAACATTAATAAAAGGAATATCAAGATTGCAAATGATAATATTGCTGCTTTAACGAATACTTCAACTACCATTTCTAATACTCTCCATAAGAATCTTAACATAATATTACCTCCTAATCACATTTAGAATATCCACAATTCTTGCAAGTAACACAACCACCTTCATTAGTCATTTCCATACCACATTCAGGACAAGTGTTATTTGGAACTATCCAGTTTTTTGGTTTCATCATAGCTTTGAATTGTTCTTTTAAAATATCTTTTTCTTCTTGTGATATAACTAAATGTTTAGTCGAACTTACTATTTCTTTTACCGTATCTTTAATTTCTTCTTTACTACATGTTTCACGTTTGTTAAATCTGTCGTATTCTTCTTGTATAGTTCTAGCTAAAATATCGCCACAACTTAATCCGTCAATAACTTTTTTGCTACCTTTAGCTTGAGTACATGCTGAACATTTAACGCCTTTAATAGAGTCGACTATACTTTCTATTGCCATTCCACCTCTAAGCATTGTGGATGCCATACGTCCTAATGATTCTGCATTAGCTACACAACCTCCTGATTTTCCTGGGTCAATAAATACTTCAACTAAGTTATCGTCATCATCTCTATTAATTGTTATATATAGTTTCCCACATGCTGTTTTCTTAACATATGTTCCACCATTCAATCTTCCTCCTAACTCAGATCTTGTCATAGGTTTGATTTTGTCAAATATTTTTTCGTCCGGTAAAATATCTTTTTCTTCTATCTTAACTTCGGGTTCTTCTTTTGGTTCTTCTTTCTTTTCGCTTGTTAATACTCCAACTCTAGCACAGTTTTCTCTAAATATAGTTAAACCTTTAAGTCTATTTTTCCAAGCGTAAATATAAAGTTTACGAACATCTTCTACAGTTGCTGATTCTGGTAAATTTACAGTAGAAGATATAGATGCATCAATATGTTTTTGCCAAATACTTTGCATTTTTACTCTTTTCATTGGATCAATTGTTTTTGCTGTAGCAAAATATGTTGGAAGTACAGGTTTGCCAGTATTAAGGTTGTGTATTACTTCATTATTATCTAAATATGCTTTTACTATAGGTGTGTAAACTTCATAATATTGATCCTTACCATGTAGTGATTCAGTCTTTCTAGTATAGCAAGTATCAAATATAGGTTCTATACCTCCAGATACTCCTAACATTGTAGAAATACTTCCAGTAGGAGCTATAGTTAATAATTGAGAGTTTCTTAATCCAAATCGTTTTACAGCTCTTTTAGTTTCTTCTCTTGTATTTCCAATAAAATATAAATTCTTATCTAATGCTTCAGGTTTAAATTTATTATATGGACCAAAATCTCTAGCTAAATATGCAGAAGTTCCTATTGCTACATCTGCCATAGTGAATCCTATTTTATCACATAAATATATAGAGTCTGCACTACCATATTCTATTCCTAATTTTATAAGCATGTCTGCTAAACCAAATATACCAAGTCCTATTTGTCTCCAATCAGCAACAGATTCTCTTTGTTCTTCTAATGGATGTAATTCTAATCCTTCATCCAAAACTTCATTTAAAGCTATAACCGCATGTGCTACTGTATCAGCAAAGTCATCAAAATCAAATATACCATTTTTAACAAATGCGGATAAATTTATAGCTCCTAGCAAGCAGCTTCCTCCAGCTGGTAATGGCTCCTCAGCGCAAGGATTTACGCCAGCAAATTCAAATTCAGAGTCGTCTGCAAGAAGATTCCATTTTTCTATATTGTCCCAGTACAACATTCCTGGTTCACCATAATTCCAATTATTCTTACAAAGTTTATCGAAAATATCCGGAGCAAATATAGTCTTAATTATTTCTTCTCCTGTTTCTTCTCTAACGAATGTTAAATCATAGTACTCTCCTAAAGCGACTGCTCTCATAAATTCGTCAGTAACTCTTATTGATATGTTAGCTTTAGTTATTTTATTTAAATCTGTTTTAATGTCTATGAACTCTTCAAGATCTGGATGATTACAACTAAGAGATATCATTAAAGCTCCACGTCTTCCGTTTTGTCCTATCAAACTTGTTGTTAAATTATATAAATCCATAAATGATACAGCTCCTGTTGTTTCTTTAGCAGCGTTGTTTATAACTGCACCTCTAGGCGCAAGTTGTGAAATATCAATACCACAACCTCCGCCATAAGAGAAAGTTCTTGCTAATTTCTTAGCAGTATCAAATATAGATTCTAAGTTATCTTCCGGTGGTTCTATAACATAGCAATTAGAATATGTTACTTTTCGTCCTTGTTTTTGTAATCCTCTATTCGATAATATTCTTCCTCCGAATAAGAATTTTTTGTTCAAAATATCTTTCTTAAGTATCTCATTTCCATTGGAAACTCTATCTAACCATTCTAGAAAAGTTTCTCCTTCATGTTGATACTTTTTACGCCAAATATCACATCCTAATTTATTATCTTTACCTAACCAATCTTCAACCCACATTTCTCTACTTAACGCCATACTCATTCCCCTTTCTATAATTTCATTAATATATTATAATAAAATGTTTTTATACTTTCTTCAAACTCTTCTATGGTTCCATTATTTTCAATATAATAGTCATATTCAAAATCTTCAACGTTTGCATCAGCTTCATTTGAAGTTATCTCAGGTACATTATCATTTTTTATAAATACAGTTATAGCATCAAACACTTCAGCAGCTCTTTGTATTTCTTCAGGTTCGCGAATATCTATCAATAATAAATGTTCATGAATCTTATTATCGTAGAAATCCATAACCTTATCTAAAAGGTCGTTAAAAGCAACATCGCTATATTCCGTAGTTAGCATTTTTAAGTCTGATAAGAACTTTCTATCCTTCTCTGACTTTCCACCTTTCCAACCACAGCCTATAGCGATTTGCTTTATTTTATCTATTGCAGAATATTTATATACTCTTTCATATTTATTTAATAACATAGCAAATGTATCTTTACCAGCTCTCGGTTTTCCATTTACTATTAATACTAATTTATCAATCAAACATACCATCTCCTTTGGAAAAATAAAAATAAAATGAGAAGAAGTATATCTCGGCTACACGTTTCCTACGCTGCTATGGCGTAGTCCCTGGTCAGTTCCAGGCCCACCAATATACTTTAATGCTACACGTTTCCTACGCTGCTATGGCGTAGTCCCTGGTCAGTTCCAGGCCCACATCAACATTTATTCTTCTCATAATATAGCTTGTATTTTACGCGCGAAAGAGAAAAGGAACTGTAAAAGCTCCTTTCCCCGTAATATTAATGTACCATTTTATCCCATAGTTCATTAAATGAATCACGTTTTCTAATAAGCTCTTTTAATTCCTTTTCATATATTTCTTTAGCTAATAAAGATTCTGGATCTTTGCTGTTCTTACAACCTTCAATTTTACCGATTCTATATTGTATCTTTCTATTGATAGATTTTATGGCTTCTTCTAAGGCTCCTTCTTCTGCTATTTCTCTAGTAGTCTTCATGTACTCAACTTGTTCGCGTAATAAAGAAACTTCTTTTTTGCTAAGTTCTGTTACTTTCCCGTTAAAATCGTTTTGACATTCAGCGAGTTTGCATAAGCCCTTAACTCTTACGTTGTTTCTATATACCATATAAGTTATTGTACCTAAAGCTACAACTGAAACACCAGCAATAATTTTGCCTTTATTTTCCATAACTCTTTCTTTTAAAGATTTCTTTTCAGTATTATTGTTTTTCATAAAACATCCCTCCAATAAAATTTTTATTATCTTTCATAATAGGATGTGTAAAAAATGCGTACTACAAGTCGGCAAAAGCTTTTTCGTTAAATTTCTTTTTACTTTTTATAGCTCTAGATATAGCTAAGTCAATTCCAGAGTGTGTTTTTAAATGATAAAAATATAAATCTTTATATGGAGTGTTAAGCCTATCTATTCTTCCAGCTGATTGATGCATAATTTTATAACTGTAATTCTGACTAAAAAATACAATAGTGTCTGTTTCTATACAGTTCCATCCTTCAGCTCCAGCTGTGTACTGAACTAAATATACCCATTTCTTAGATTTAGGTATAGGCTCATGTTTGTGTCCATTCCATTCTGCAACTTTAACATCTCGTCCATAGTAAATATCTTTTAATATTTCAAGCTCATAATCGAAATTATAGAATACAATAATTTTATTATGTCGACTAAATATATCCAATAATGCATCTAGTCTGGACTGATGCGTATTTACAACTTTACGCAATGCATAACAAAGTCCACTGGCATTTGTAATAGGTTCATCTTTCCAAATATCCCAGCGTCTTTTCATAACGTCTTTATACATTTTCACATCGTATTTGACATAAATATCTTCATGATGTTGTACTGTTTCTCGTTTGAAATTCATATCTATTAATATCTCCCTTCGTAATCTTAATAATCTTCCGGTATTAATATATCGGTCGACTTTTGGATATTTACAGAATCTAGAATATACAACATGTTCCCGCATAAATTCTGTCTTATTCTTGTAGAATCCATTTGCTAAGAAAACTGGAATATAATCCATCCAAGTGTCGCCAGGAGTAGCTGATAATAATATCCACTCATTAAATTTAGCTATCTTTAAGAAGGCCTTAACCCAAGCCCCTGAACCAACAACCCTTTGTTCATCAAATATAAAGAATGAATTTTTAACGTCCTTATACTTTTGAATATTGTTCCATGAATCTATTACAACTTTATTAGAATATATGTTTTTATCATCATGCACTGATAACAAAAATGGTGCTAATTCTCCTTCCCATTCAAGAGTGTCTCTTTTACGGGCAGTTGTTATAATATATAAATCTTTAGGTGGATCACTCATTGGTACGTATTTACCACCTTTTAGGAATTTTTCATCCCCGGAATTTTTTAGATAATAATATGAAAGAGAAGTGAGAGATTTTCCACTTCCCACTCCTCCATTTAGGATACATCCATTTTTCATATTCTTTACAGCGTCTATTTGATAATCTCTAAGTTTCATTAGAAAGGTAGCTCTTCATCATCTAGACAATCATATTTTCCGGCGAATACATCTTGCTCAATTGTTACATACATAGTTTTTAAATATGCTTTAATACCTTCTTTACCGTTAACTTCCCAGTGATAAGGTCTTATTATTAAATCAACATTTGCTATCTCAGCATAGTCTAAAGTTGCTATTGATTCTTCGTCTAACACTGTTTTTGTTTTACCAGATATCATTATAACTTTAGGTGGGAAATTTCCAAATGCTACTGTTACTTGTAAGTAATATGTTGGTTCGTCTTCATCTTCTCTTGGTCTTAATGCTTTAACATTCCATCCCATTTGTCTTAAATCCTCAGCTGAATCTCCGTCAAGTATTACACAGAAGTTTCTATTTCCTGCTCTATTAAATTTACTTTCTTCACCTGCAAAGTTTTTAAATATTAATCTCGCATTTTCCACTACTATATTATCTAATCTTTTATTCATATATACCAATCTCCTTTTTATAATCTATTTTTATATATGCCAATTACCATGGCAACAACCCAAATAATCTCTATAACTATCAAACAATTTAATATAAATCCATACATAATATCACCTATTCATTCGGACCTATAAATGGCACATCTTCATCATAAAATGGATGCATACCATACTCACCTTCTATAAATATAGGTGGAGTATATGGCGCATCAGATACAAACCATTCATAGTCTCCGTATTTTTTAATAGTATCAATTGCGGCATCTGCCATTTCTTTAAAATGGCCTTCATCAATATCATCAGTTCTATCAAGAGATGATACGATCTCTGCCTCAAGCCAACGATATCCTTTTGCTCCAGTAGCTGAATAATATTTACCGTCTTTTTCACGCATTAATAAACCGCCTCCACAACCTGGTTTAATAGGGCAGAAACGGCCAACTTTTCCTATGAATCTATAATTATGTCCTTTTGTTATTTCTTCTTTTAGATTGTTTATCAAATTTTCATCCCCTGGGGAATTTTTCAAAACTTTATTCAACTCTTTTTCTAAACTAGATACATCTGGTAAATTCTCATTCATATCTAAATATAAACTTGAAGTTACAGATTTTGTTTCACATAAGTCATCGAATAATATGTCCTCTTTAGAAAATAACTTCTTAAATACATATGGTATTTGAAATTGAGTTCCTGTAGCTGTCCATTCACCATTGTCATACTTAGCAATATATACAGCATCATTTACTAAACACATTCTTTCATAAGTTGCCTCATGCTCAAATTCATATCCATATTGTCTTCCAAAGTCCATTACAAATTCTATTATTTCGGGTGTTGCATCGGGAATTTTTATAGAGTCTGTTTTAATATGTGCTACTTTAAAACCTCTTTTTTGAACTTCGTCTTGAAGAGTTCTCATAAATAAAGCTCCTCTTAGAGCAATTATATTGTTTTTATTTCTGATGTCTCTAAAGGGATTATCGAAGTTCGCTGAGGTTAAACCATACACTGAATTTATAGCTATTTTCAATGCTTGTGTCAGATTCTTAGCTGTTGTTTCATCATCTAAATAAGGAGCAAGTTTTCCGCCAAACATTTTTCTAGCTTTATCAAAGTCTTTTCTTTTGATAGCTATACGTGCGTCAACAAGATCCTTAAAGTGTTGTGTGTATTCACCAAAGGCATTAAGATTTATAGCAGAATGGGGATGCATAGAAGCAACGTCCAATAATGCAATGTTGCCATACATTCCTGGCTCTGCATAAACATATCCACCTTTTCCGACATCTGTTCCACGATATATGTTTTTTCCATCGACAAATTCATAACCGGGGAAAGCATTTATAATGTCCATTTAATCACTCCTTTCTAAAAGTGTTTATAACCATTTTTTCCTCTGTTGTATTCTTTAGAAAACTTAACTCTACCCATTATATCTATATAATATTTATCACTAGGTTTTAATCTATTATATAAATGGAATCCTGTAGATCCATCAAAATCATAAAATGCATAACCAAATCTACTATCTTTTACAAAGTCACCACCTTCTTTATTATATTCTTCTTGTAATATAACTAATTGTCTACATATGCCGTCATAAAAAGAATCAGTTAATGGTGATTGGTCATACTCATAATATGCCACTGAATTTAATATTATCTTTCTTTGTAAAAACTCTATTTTAGTTAATGTGTTCCAGTATTCTGGAAATGCTTGATATTCAAATTGTTCACTCATAAATATCCTCTCCCTTTGAAAAAATAAAAGAGAAAGACACGGTTGGATTTGAACCAACAACACACGCCGGGAATGGCGTTGCTCTACCATTGAGCTACGTTATCTTTCTCTCATAATAGACATTGTATTTTTCGCGTATTAATAATACTGCTTTCCTGTGGCCAAATCTGTATAAACTAGATTAGGATGTCTTTCTTTACCAAATATAATTCTTGTAGTTAATGTATTAGTTGTATCATTAACAGACATACCTGCTAAGTCTGCCAATATCTCTCTTGCTGTGAAGTCACCTTTTAATTTATGGAACACTGCCTCAGTTGCAATAACATCATTATCGCAATATTCTGCTACTTGTGTCCATAGTTCTTCAGGTACTGGTTTGTCCCATGGTAATCCTAATTCTTGATGGTGTATACCTAATTCAATTTCCCATTTTTTAAGGGATTGTTTCTTAGCTGCAAAGTCATATACATCAGTATAAGATATGTTATATGCCTCTCCAAAGAATCCTTTACCTTCATTTATTATTTTTTGTGATAAGTTAAATAACTGTTGATTATTATATCCCATAAGTCTTGCATATAGCATATGGTTGTCATATCGTCTACAGTTAAAACCTACAAGTTTATACTTAATTAATTCTTCTATTTCAGCCGGTTTTGGATTTATCATTCTAACAACTGGTTTGTCTTCTCCATCGTACTTCCAATTGACTAAAAATAAGTTTGGAAATATCTCAATGTCGTAAAATACTATTTGATCTTCTGGTCTGGAACCAACTGGTAATGACGGTTCTTTTGATTTGAACTGCATCTTATTGACTAATTTAATACAATAATCTGCTTGATGTGTACTAGATGCTGCAAATGATAATACAGCAGGTTTCATGTCGCTTACGTCATAATTTAAGTCACTTTTATAAGCATCATCTAAAATTTTATATATAAAATCGATACTTGGTTTAGTTCCTGGATGTATTTCTTTTTTCAAATTCTTTTTAATTAAAGTCCTAATACCTTTCTCAGTTTTAATCGCTTCAAAATTAACCACTTTATCTTCTCCTTTCAATGGCAATCCTGAACTAATTGTTGCTATAGGTAAATTATTGCATTTAGTTAATTTACGTCTTAATGAACTTTTTCCAGAATATACCTTAACCTCAATATGGTCCGCATATATAGCACTTAATTTTTTCGGATCTCCCGTATAAATATAATGTAAGTGCACTCCTTTTCCACTTTTACTGAACTCAGCATAAGTTGGAGGCCATTTGCTTGCCTCTTCAACATTTCGTTCCAATGATTTTTCACCATTTTCATCTGGAATATCAAAATCTATAACTATATGGTTTTCAGGAACTTTTACATAATGTAGTTCTTTAGTATTGATATCATCTAATGTTGTAGTAACATTGTCCCATTTCTTAGATGGAGTTCCTTTTGAGGTTGCGTATTGAGCTGGATATTTTCCACAATCTTTATCAAATATAGATTCTGTAGAATTAAATTCTATAAGTTTTATTTTAGGTGTTTGTACTTCTTCTTTTTCCTCATCTTCAAATTTATCTGCTCTGAATCCAATATAAACACTTCTCATTCTAGTATCATTTTTAGTATATCTATCTTTATAATCTCTAAAATAGTTTTTAAGTTCTTCTTTAAATATCCTTTTGCTAAACGGATATGGTACATTCGCTTCGTCGCAATAAGTTTTATATAACTCCCATGCGCTCTTAAGCGGTACATCTTCTTGCTCTTTGAAAGTAAAATAACTATCAAGAACAAAGTTATAGAAATCATTTGAAGCGCCTAACATTGATACTGGTACATAATCATCATAAGCTCCCGGGTCCTTACGATAAATATCTTCACAGTATTTTGCTATGGCGCCTAATTCGAAATCTATACGTTTTGTAACGTCATCATATTCACGTTTAGTTAACTTATTGCCAGACGGAGTTACATCTATAAGCCTTCTTATCAAACCTGATTTGGCATCTGTGATTTTTACTGGTTTATTTGTACCCATATATAAGAAAGCATTGAATCTGTTAGAATATGCGGCTTTAAATTTTTCATTTACAGTCATTAACTCGTGTGAAACAAGGCTGTTCAATCTTGTGTTGTCTTCTATCCTAGATAAATCACCGTCATGTTGAATAGCTACAAGTGGGTTGGTTTTAAATGATTCCAAAGCAAATGAGTTACTGCTTGAACCTAACGCCCTAGCATCAAATACAGAATAATATCCTTCAAATAATTTTTGAATAACATTTAATATAGTAGATTTACCTGTACCTGCTGAACCATAAAACACCATAAATTTTTGAATATGTTTCGAATCGCCTGTGACTATAGCTCCTATAGACCATTCAATCTTATGACGTTCCTCTGGAGAATATAACGTTGATATAAGTTTATCCCATGCTGATACGTTACCTTTCTCCAAAGGATATGGTAGTCGCTTGCTAGAGTAATCTTTCTTTGATACTTTCGTATTTGAAAATATAAGTTTGTCATCAAGCTGATGAAATGAATCTCTCATTTGTTTTTGACAGTATTTATGCCATGTATCTATCATTCCTGATTCCGCATCCCACATATGCATAATTCTGACGTGTCCTTCAAACTTACCTTTATTTTCTTCTGCGTATTTATCTAAATATTTATCTATTATAGATAATGCGTCTTGCTCGTCTGTAGACCATAGTCCGCGTTCTTCAACCCATATTGCATAGAAGTCTCCACCTCTTATCATTAAGTCAGAACTTTTCTTGATTATAAATTTAGGATATATTTCAATGACACCACGTTTTGTACTTCTTGTAGATATCATTAAAAAATCTAACATTACATAGTGTCTCCTTTCTAAGTAATACTATCTAAAAACCAACACATCTGCCACCAAATTTCAACATCTCTTAAATCAGATTTGCAATCTTCTATTCTTATGATATTTCCTTTTCCGTCTGGTTCATATTCTCTATTCATAAATCTAAATATACTATCCTTAACTTTGGCTGTATTAAATTTACTATCATTCATTCCGTCTAGTTCCAGATTAGATATCATCATCCAGAACCAATATGCTACTGTGTATTCATCATCGGAGTTTTCCATTATATTATTCATATGGAAACATAAAGCTATCATCATTTCGAGAACTGTGCACGGTTCTTCCCATTCTAAAATATATTTATTTCCTCCACCTTCATATACATATCTCCATCTCAATTCTTCACCGTCGGCCGCACGGTTAGAATCGAAATCATCTTCATATGTAAATGTCATACTGTGTAATAATCTTAATAACTTTTTATATGAACGTCTTGCATATCGTCTTTTGTTTACCAAAGTATATAACCAATAAAAGTATTCATTTAAAATATAATCGTCAATCATAATAATCTCCCTTCTGAACTATAATTGATGAGGCTTTTTATCAGGGAAATCGTCATATTCATCATATTGGTATGGGTCTCTTAATATTTCATAATCAACCATGTAAATATCATCTCTAACATATATAGCTTTACAATCTGGATGTTCATCAAATATCTTTAAGTTTTCTTCCCCTGCAACACTATAATCTATTACATCATCAAGATCATTTGTTAATACTTTATCTTTGTAATATGTTAATGTTGCTGTGTCATAAGTAGGGTCTTCACCGAACTCTTCAACATCTATGATAAAAGGCTCATAATTAGTTCTTTCTTCTTTTTCTTCTTTTTTATTTTCTTTAGTTTCAATATCATTATATTGTGTATAATTTGTGTAACCTTTCACTATTTCATCATATTCGTTTTTAGTGTTTTCTTCTTTTTCTTCTTTAGTGTTTTCTTCTTCTACCATTTTATCTTCGTCTGGAGTCTTAGTGTTTTTTCTAAGTTCTCTATAATAATCTCTCATTTCAGCTATTTCTTCTTCTGCTTCTTGTTGATATTTTTCTCTTACTACTCTTGCTGCAACTGCAGCGCCAGCTAAAGCGCCGGCTGCAAATATGCATAAACCTTTAAATAGTTTCATAAATAACCTCTCCTTTATAAATATAATTTAATCACCGAATATACTGTCAGTACCTAAGTTGTCCATTTCATCTCACCAAGCTAAATCCCATATAACTCCGTCAACGTTGAAGTCTAATAATATGTTTGGTTCATATCCGTTTACAAATGCTCTAACTCTATCTCTTTGCATATTATATATACCGAAATCTACAAAGTTGTCTCCTGTTGGATTATCAGGATTGTATACCCAACCAACTACTTGTCCTGCTTTAGTTTCATCGATACCTAACATTCTATAAACTTCATTTAAGAACAATCTACCTCTTGCTTTTAATAAATCATTTGCATATTGTTGTTGAGCTTTTAAGAAAGTTAAATTGTATTCAGCATCATTTTGCCAAGCTGCACAACTTTCATCAAAGAATCTTGCATAGTCACTATAACTTTCTGGGCTGTTAGGGTCAACTTCTACTTCTTTGATAGTTTCTTTTACTTCGTTTCCATCTTCATCAACTGTAGTAATTTCTTTAGCTTTGATGTTGTATCTTATTTCTTTTTCTACTTCTTCACCAAATCTTTCAGATACTCTTTTTCTATACTCTTTGAATGATTTATCTATTGTTGCATAAGCGGCTGTTAAAGCTGCATTTCTTTTTCTTAATATATTATTTGATGCTAATAAACATCCTAATGAACCCGCACATAATATAACTGAAGGTGCATATAATTTTGCTATTTTCATACCTGTTTGTACGTATGTTATAGTTGTATCACTCTTAGCATCATGCTCATTATATTTATCAGAATATGCTGGATCAGATACTACTTCTTTTATTTTATCCAATTGTTCTTTTGAATCATCTAAAATATCACTTAGTTTTGTTGTTGCTTTACAAGCCATTACGAAACTTCCTACTACACCAACAACTCCAACACCTGCTAATATTTCAGGTGAATGTTTTCTAACTTTCATTTCAGATTTTCTATAAGTCACCATTAATTTATTTTTAATATTTTTCATATTATTTCATCTCCTTATTTTTATCTAATTTCATTAATATACCTAATACAATTGTAAATGTTATAGCCCCGCTAGCTATAGCGCTTCCAGTTGCTATTACTATATTCTCCGTTCCACATTCAGTAAGTATTCTATCTCTTAAATCTTTAGGAATTTTTGCCATTATTTAGCACCTCTTTTCTTCATGCTTACACCTGCAAGTATCATCCCAACACCAACAAGTCCAACAACTCCAACTACACCTAAAAGTTTTTTCATATTATTTAACACCTCTCTTTTCCATTAAAGCGCACACTCCAAACATTACTATACTAACAGCCGCTACTGCTAAACATCCTTTAACCATTTTCTTTCTCATTGCTTATTTTCCTCCTTTTCTAAACTTTCCGTACTTGCTTCATAATACATCTTATCTATAAAATGTGATATTTTCATAGATAATCTTAGAAATGTAATTAAGCATGTTATTCCAAGAATCGGTAATATTTTTTCAAAATTTGCATTTAAAAATAAAGCTATAAGTCCATCTACTATTATCATAAATATACCTCCTTATAACGGTTTTACTCTAGGAAATACTAACAAATATCCGTCTCTAGTTCTTTCTATATCAGCATCTCTTAGATTAGTCCATCCGTACTTATTGTCTGTGTATTTTCCAGATATGCCAACTAAGTCATATAAATCAGCAACACTTACAACACCATATGAATCTATTAAGTCTTCCATTCTATTTAATACTTCTTCAGCTTCTCTTCTAGATTCTAATATAACATCTTCGTAATCATAACCTACAGCTCTTCTTCTAGAACTTCTTCTATAATCGTCTTCTCTATCATCATAATATTTGCTATATGATACTTTACTTCCTCTTGATTTATTCTTAGATTTTGTTTCACCATATAACAACATATCAATACCATTTGATACTATTTCAGATAATGTCTTCTTTGCCGCTGGTAATAATACATCGTATAAAATATAATCTTTTACACTTGAAATATCTTCCGTTACAAATACATCAGAAAATTTATTAGCCCCTGATTTCTTTTTAGTTTTTACTTTACCAGTTGCTACTTTTTCTATCTTTTTGTCTTCTTTTCTAACTTCGCCTTTAGATTTGTGAGAATTTGATTTGTATTCTTCGCCTATAACATTTTTCATAATTAACGCTCCTTTATAAATATATTTTTATAACAACAAAAGCAAAAGAGAAAGCAATCGTTTAAATTGCTCTCTCCTTTAAAGTCATACATCATTTATAGATATAATTATGTCACTAATTATACTTCTTCAGATTCAACTTCAGCTTCCATAACATCTCCGTCAGTGTCTAATCCTTCATCATCACTTTGTTTCATCTCAGCTTTGAAAGTTCTAATTCCTGCCATAGTAGCTTTGAATACTTTCTTTATAGGTTTGCGTGCTAGCATTGCTAGTCCTGCAACCGCTACAATTCCAGCTCCAATTGCCATTACATTGACATTAGAATCTTCTTTTTCTTCGGCTTCAACTTCATCAAAAGTTCCCATTACAGATTGTCCATTTTCATCGACAATATCTTCCACTACACCATTTTCATCCATTTTATAAGTTAAGTTTTGTTCCATAATATTACCTCCTAAAATTTATATTCTTCTCATAATAGACGTTGTATTTTTCGCGTACTTAAAAGGATTTATCAAAATTATAAGTTGGTTGAATATCATAATTAACAACTACACAAGGTTGACCATTGTCTGCTATTTGTGCACTGAAATATATTTCTACCATACCATTCTTAACATTCCATCCTACAGCAGTTCCCATTTCAGTAGCTGGTATATCTAACATGTCATAGAATTCATTTAATGAACAATAGTCACCAGTTAATAAAATATGGTTTAATTCGTTCTCCGCTTTCTTTATTCTATCTACATCAGAATTGAAATATCTTCCAGTTATAGTGTCGTAACATAAAGTTTCACCTTTAGAGAATATAACTGTATTGCTTGATATTGGATCTTTTGTCATTCTATCTTTAGATACTTTGTCACGTACTTCTTTTTCTTTTTCTTCACCAATAACCTCTACAACTTTATTTCTATATTCAGATAAAGCTCTTTCTGAAACATGACAAGCTGTAGTTAATACGGCATTTCTTTTTGCATTTATATTATTTGCTCCTATAATGCAAGTTGCAGATAGACCAAACATAACTGTTGCTGGTAAATATGATTTCCAAGACATTTTTAAAATATCAACTTTAGTTAATTCTGGTTCTTCTTCAAGTCTTCTTATTTCTTTTTCTTTTTCTATTGCAGAATATACTTTAGGTGTTGCTTTTACCGCCATTACAACAGAACTAAACATTCCTGCTATACCTACCCCAATTAATATTTCAGGACTATGTTTTGTTGCTTTACCTTTTATATCATTACATAAATTTTTAATATCCATAATTATCCTCCTCAAAATAAAAAGTACAAGTCTATGTAAGACCCGTACTTCTTTTATTATTCACTTAATTTGCTCATATTTTCAAGAGCTTTGGCTACTTCTTCTTGAACCGCTTTTTGCATTTGCTTATCATTAGATTTCTGTCCAACTAACGTTGCTGCTATAGTTAGTACAGTAGCTCCTATAGATAATAATGTAGTTGTATCGATTTTAGTTTTCATAAACCCATCTCCTTTAAATATAATCTTCTCATAATATACGTTGTAATTTTTGCGTACTTACCACTCTTCATAACCTTCTTCAGGTGGTATAGTGAAACGTATCGCTTGTGCTACCAAACCATCTGGTAATTCCATATCTTCCCATTTAATTTCAATCCAAGCATAGTTACATACTTCCCAACATTTTAATCCTGACCAACCTAACACGCTACCATATTCAGTCTCTGGCAAATCTACATATCTATAAAATTCATTTAGATTAGTATAACCTTCTAATGCGAAAGTCCTATTTAATTTGTAGACAGCATTTTGTAAATTAAATAATGATGACTCAAAATATCGTCCTGAATATTCATCAAAGAATAACATATCTTTATCGGATTCCGGCATAGATTGTTGAATATATTTATCCTTTGCTATTTCTTCTCGAACTCTCTTTTCTCCATCTTCACCGTATATAGCTTTGACTTTGTCTTTATATTCGTTAAAAGATGAATTCAAATATGCGTAAGCACTTGTAAGAGCTGCTTGTTGCTTTTTGTTCAATGTGTTTGCTCCAAATATACATATTATTGTAGCTGTACCAAATAATATAGTTGGAAAATATACAGGCGCTACAACAAGTGCTTTTTCAAAATTTGTAAGATATTGACCGTCTCGTTCTATCTTCATATCTTCTTCATTGTCTAATAATTCTATAGCTTTCGGAGTTGCTTTAATGGCTGACAGTGTCGTTCCTACAACTCCTAAAGCTCCTAAACAAGTTAATATAGTTGATGCATTCTTTTTTGTATAACGTTGTGTCTTAGATGCTATTTGAGTTAAATTCATATTACCACTCCTTTCGAAAAATAAAAGAAAAAGGGCTCTCATCCGGTGTTAACCTTCATTGAATCTACTATTATTCAATTCTCTCATTCTTCATCCAGCTCATGACATTTGTTGATGTTGTACTGATCCATCGACATCTACCTTTCTCTCTCATAATAGTGCTTGTAAATTTCGCGTGAAAAACTCAAAGGCTATGTTTCCATAACCTTGAGCTTGAAAATCTATTTAAAGTCTAAATAGTTTTGATAAAGCCTTTCCGGCAGTTGTTGTAAAAGTATAATCTTTCTCGAATGAACAAATCATTTCAGCGAATACTTTTCGACACTTAGCCTCAATAATTGGCGTAACTATTACAGCCGCTCCGATTTCGACAAGTTTGATTATTTTATCTCTTTTATCAGAGTCTAAATCTTTTTGTCTATCGATTGCCGCCATAGCTTCGTCAAAGTTTGTGCTAGAATCATCATTATTCTCTAACGCTTTGTTAAGACGATCGTTTATTACTTTCTCCAATAACACCTTATTATCTTTATTCATAAACCCATCTCCTTTATCTTTATTCTCATAATAGGCATTGTTATTTTTGCGTACGTTCAACTTTAAACAATACATACTTGGATTTATCTATTTTATTAAAATCTTCAACTTGCATACTATAAATATCTTTCATTGGATCTGTGTAATCAACTTTCATTTTGCCAAGATAATATTTGTTAGTAATACGCCAACGTGCAAATATGAATCCTAATACAAAACAGATTAAACCTAAAATTACATCATTCATCATATTTTATCCACTCCTTTATCATCTAAATATGAGTACATGTCGTACTCGTTATTAAAACCAAAATCATAAGCTGCCATTTGCATAAATATTCGCAACATGCAAAAATATGCGTTTTGTTCTCTGTCCGTTTCTGCTTCTGAATATAACTGTTTTAAACGCCAACCTTCTTTTAATAGTATATTGCCACGGTCTCGGTTTGGCATTTTATCGAGGTCCTTTTGATACACTATTTTTTTCATCTTACGTAACTCCAATCTTAAATAAATAGTACCATATTTTTCCAAATATGTCCAAAAGAAAAAAAGAGGAGCCCATGTCCGCTCAGGCTCCAATTATCATTAAAAGGGGGTAGAGACACCTCTGTCTCTCATAATAGGCGTTGTAATTTTCGCGCAAAAGTAAAAGCCCTTGATAGGGCTAATACTTATTTAACGTCATTAACATTTATAAATATACCTTCTTTGTCGTTTCTTATATCCTTTATAGTTTTTATTATTCTTACACTACCTATAACGATTAAAGTACAACCTATTAATATTTTCATAATATCAACTCCTTTTCATAATAGGCGTTGTAATTTTCGCGCAAAAGTAAAAGTCCTTGATAGGACTAATACTCTAGAATTCATCTATATCTATTTTCTTCATTAGTCTTCTGAATTCATGTTTATCCATTCTAAGTTCTAAATCTGTTTTAATAACAGTGTCACCATCATCAAAGCGTACATTTAATGCATTTAAATCTAAAGTTACTTTACTTCCAATTTGTTTGCTTAAATATTTGCTTATTAATTTTGAAACTATCTTTCTCATAAATTTTGAACCTAAATTTAATTTCATTTCATCCATACCTAACCTCTCCCTTAAATATAGTTTTTATTTCATAAAGGGCGTTGTTATTTTCGCGCAAAAAGAAAAGCCCCAGAAGGGGCTAGTCTTATCTAGCTTCGATTTCTAATATGTCTATCATTAGATAACCTTGTTCACTATCGTATTTATCTATTGTTGCTTTAACTTTTACGTTACATTTTCCAAATACTAAATTTCCTAATTCTGTTCCGGCTATATCTTTAACTTTAATATATGGACCATTTATTTCGTCTTCACTATAGTCTCCTGCTGCCATTAGCATTTCAAATCTTGTGTCGTATCCTTCTCTTAATTGTGCATCTAGTATACAACCATCAAATTCAATAACTCGACGTCCATAGTATCCGTTTTCGTCATCTTTAATACTGTTAAAATATTTATCGTATTCTTCCTCTGATAAGTTAGTTGTTAAATAATGTTTTAATTCTTTCTTATCAAATTCGGGTACAACTTTTTCTTTTTCAGTTTCAGATTCTTTAACTTCAACTTGTTCCTCTTGTTTAACTTCAGGTTTTTCTACTTTAGCATTGTTTTCTTCAGTACTTTCACATCCTATCATACTAATTCCTAACATCATTGCTATTGTTATTCCTAATAATTTTTTCATATAAAACACTCCTTTAAAAATATAGTTTTTCTTTCATAATATAAGATGTAAAAAACGCGTATTTTACTGACATAATACTGACCAAAAACGCTTAGAATCGAAAATAGAGCCTCATAGAGCTAAAACATAAAACTGTATATTTTATGTCTTACCTAATTAGGAGGGGTACATGGACGTCTGAAAAATTAAAAGAATATGTTAAAAGGACGCATACAAAAACGTATACGCCCTTTTTAAATAGAGTAAAGCAGAGTAGAGTAGAGTATTATTTTACTTTCTCTGTATAGTTAAGATTTATCCAACCTGCACCAGATTTTAAATGTCCCCAATTACCATCTATTTTTGTTATTGTGAATGCGTCACCCTTATGGACTTCATTTGTTTTTTCAAATTTTACCCCCGGGCCTTTTCTAACATTTAAATCGTCAGTAGTCACTCTATATACTCCAGTAGTATATTTACTTGGTTCAGTTGCTGGTTCTTTACTTGGTTCTTTATCTGGTTTTTTATAAGTAACACCAAAATATTCACAAATAGCTTTACAAGTAGCCTCTGCACATTTCTTTTGACGACTTGGAACAGGCATTAACTTAGCCTCAGCCCAAACATCCATAAATCCATATTCAATTAATATAGCAGGCATATTTGTTTGTCTAAGTATTGCTAATGTAAATCCGCTAATATCTACATCCCTTCTTAACCCATAAGAATATGCATAATCAATATCGTTTGCTAAATGTTTAGCTGCTAGTTTGCCTAATTTGATAGACTTACTTGAGCAGTTTTTAGTTCTAAGTACAAGAAGTCCACCTTTTCTATTTATGAAACTTGAACACATACCAAAAGCATTATAGTGACAACTTATAAGAATATCACATTTCTTATTATTTGCTCTAGCGGCTCTTGTACGTAAAGGCACATCTGTTTTTCCTGTCATATCGGCAGTGTAAAAATAATCTATACCACATCTTTTTAGAGCTGCAGCTAAATATCTTGCTACTGCTCTGTTCCATTCATTTTCATGTATTATTTCACCTTTCTTTTTAACCACCTTACCATCAACCTTAATATCAGAAATAAGTTTAGGCGTTCTTTTACCTTCTGTATGCATACCATGACCTGCATCTATACCAACTAAATATGACATAAAATCATCTCCCTTTTATTTTTCTTCACTTTCTAATAATTCTTTAAATACTTGGTGTAATCCTGTGGATGACAAACCACTAAATAAACCACCTAATAACACTCCTGGGTTTATTGTAAGAGTTATCCATATATTTAATAGTACCCCTAAAATAGCCATAATTAAAGGGATATACTTATTATTTATACTAGAGAAACTAGTTTTAATAACATATCCCACACACAAACATATACCAACTATTACTGGTACTGCATATTCACTTATAAAACTTAAATCCATACTATCAATCTCCTTCTTTATTATTTTTATTTTTATCACTCATTTTAATATGTTCCTCAACAATCGCCATTCTTTCTACAAGATTATTATGACGATCTACTCTGTCTGACAAAACTGCTATGTCTTTCTTTAAATCTTTAATCTTTTCGTCCATAACAGCGGTGTGCTTATTGTTACTAAAATATGAACCGGCTAAGGTTCCTACTAATGCGAGTACTGCTATAATTATTTCTGTATCCATAAATATTCCCCCTATCCTTAATTATACATTTTTAGGCACAAAAGTTTTACTAACTCCATTTATTGTTACAACTAATTCACCAGCTTCATTAAAGGATAGTTGAGGTAAACTAGTAACTTTATCATCTACATATTTTTTAGTAGTTAAATCTTTACCCTCAGTAGGAGTACCTTCTTGTGTTAATTTACCTGCAAACCATGCATTACCTTCCCAATCTAATGTATGAGCATTAGAATTTTTACCGTCCTCACCATTACCTACTATATGAGCATATTTATTATTAGTATCTTCTATATTGTACTTACCTTGTACATGTTGGTTTTGAGAAGAAGCAATAGTACTAGCACCTTCTGCGTGAGAATTTTCTCCTGAAGCTGTTGTACAATTACCTTCTGCATGTGAACAATATTCTGATGCTGTTGTACTATCACCTTCTGCATGCGAAGAAGTACCAGATGCTGTTGTATATTTACCTTCTGCGTGAGAATTTTCTCCTGAAGCTGTTGTACTATCACCTTCGGCATGCGAATAATATGCTGAAGCTGTTGTACAATTACCTTCGGCATGTGAACCAACACCGCTAGCTATTGTATTAGAACCTTCTGCATGGGAACCATAATCACCTGAAGCAGTTGTCGTAGAGCCTTCTGCATGCGAAGAAGTACCTGAAGCTTCAGTAGAATTACCTTCTGCATGTGAAGAATCAGCTGAAGCTGTTGTATTACTACCTTCTGCATGTGAAGAATCACCTGAAGCTGTTGTATCATAACCTTCTGCATGAGAATTTTCTCCTGAAGCAGTAGTTGTATCACCTTCAGCATGAGAGGCATCACCAGTTGCAGTTACATATAGTCCTATGGCACTACTTCCTGTTCCTATATCTCCTATCCTTCCTAGACTTATGCTATTTTGTAATACTAAATCAGTTTCTAAATATTTATTACTTAAGTATTTAACTTCTTCTTCATATATAATTAAATCAGTAAAAGTATCAGTAGTATCAGATGTATTTATTTTATAAATGTATATTGATATATTAAATGTGTTATTGTATATCCCTATAGAATAATTACCTATACTACATATAATAAAATCACCTATTTCGTCACTTATTAATAAACTACATAATTTCTTAGTACCTAAAAATTCTATATAATATCTTCTATCTTTATTAATAGAAATATTATTTACAGCAATTTCACCATCTAATTTTATATCACTAGCAGGTACAGTAGTTAATACTTTACTAGAAATAGTATATGGTAAATTAGTACCTTGAACTTCTCCTGCGAACCAAGCATTACCTTGCCAGTCTAAAGTATATGCATTGTGTCTGTTATTCTTGCCTGTACCATTACCTACTATATGGGCATAAACGCCTTTTGAATCTACTACATTATACTTGCCTTGTACATGTTGATATTGTGACGCAGCTTCAGTAAAACATCCTTCTGAATGGCTACGCTCTCCAGATGCTACTGTATAATACCCTTCAGCATGTGAACCTTGTCCTGATGATTTACACACTATACCTTCAACATGTGAATATTGACCAGTAGATATAGATTTAAAACCTTCGGCATGAGAATAACTAGCATTTGCTACTGTAAACCCACCTTCAGCATGGGCAGCCACAGCATTTGCAGTTGTGTTCATACCCATTGCAAATGTAAAATCATTACTTGCTGTATTTTTATATCCTATTGCGGCACTACTTGTTCCGATATCGCCTATACGATTAACGCTAATAGAATTTAATATTCCTAAATCTTTTGGCATTAAATAAGTTGGTATATATTCTATATCCATTTTTAATATTTGTATTGTTGGCGGAGCAGCTAATAATTCGTCGCTTAAATTTATTTCATAAGCACATTTAGTATTATCCTGATAATATTTAGTGTTATAACCTATTTTATTCATTACTGCTATTGAAAATCCATCACCATTTACTGCTATTGATTCATATATTTGATCATTACCTGGCATATTATTTATGCATAACGCTCTATATCTAATCCCATTAACTATTACATGATATTCCTTGCCTACCTCTAAGTAAGTAACATTATTACTTTCATATATATACGAATTATTACTAAAAGAACTAACCATAGTTGAAGTGTCAATAGTTTCGCCGACAGTTTCGCTTTTAATATAACCTATTTTATTATCATCCACATATTTTTTAGTGGCTGGGTTATAATCAGTTGTTGGTGTATATATTGTCTCATTATTTAAATTTAAAAAGTCTGTTCTAATAACACTAAGGGTCAATTTTAAATTTTTAATCTTATCTATAAATTCTTGTTTATTATTACCTTTAGGTATAAGGAGTTGTATGGTCATGTATCCATTTTTAGTTTCCATAGTTGTACTACTACCGTCAACTAAAGCTTTATCAAAGTATGCATAAAATCTAAGACTTTCAGTTATATTTATAAATATAACGTTTAATCCGTCACCATTAATACTATTACCATAACTATTTCCTATGGAATTATCATTTTCATCATATAAATTAATATTTAGTTTATTATATGCACTTTTTACTGTAGGATATTCTTTAGCAAAATTATCCATATTTACTTTAAATGAATTGGAGTCTCTAAAAACCGTATTATATGTTATATTTAATAATTCAGGAAATATGTCGCATAAAGGTTTTTTGTATATTTCTGTACTACATGAAACGGGATGTTTACTTATATTCATTGCTACAATTCTATTATTAAATTGTTTATTATTATAATTAATACCATTATCTACATATTTTTTAGTAGCTGTAACATTTTCATTTGTAGTGTAAATACCGTCTTCGATTTTATTTAATGATGCATTTGTGATAATATCGCCATCGTTCCAATTAGTTTTAATATATTGTCCATTATTGTCAAATGCTGGTGTATCAACATCTGATAATGTAGCAACGGCATAATTTGCTTTTGCTAATCCTACCACATTTGTAGTATTATCATCTTCAATTGCAATTGGCTCTTTAATTTCAATACCATTTTCAACTGGTGGTATTGTAACTCTACTTTGTTTATTTTCATCCATTAAACGTATTTGGAATGTATAATTACCTAATTCTTCAATCTCATCAATCATTTCTTTGGTGATAGTAAATAATACTGTACCCTCTTTAGTAGCACTTACTTCACTAAATATTGGCGGTTTATCATTTGGTGTTTTTATTACTAATTGTCCATAACTTGCATTAGTTGATTCAATAACATTGGTTGCTACTGTATTACTGTATTTAAAAGGAGATTGTAATATAGTAAATCTTATCTCTATATTTTTATCTCCTCTATAAAGTACAATAGTCGAATCCATTTTTGAAACATTATTAGAGATTTTAATTGTACTTTCAGTAAAAATCATTTATTACACCTTCCTTCTAAAATAATAAAATAAAAAAGATAACTAAAAAATTTAGTTATCTATTTTATCAGTGCATTTTAATTCTTCAAGTTCTTTTTTTAATTCTTCAATTTCTTTTTTTAACATGTCAATTTGTTGTTTATATATTTCACATTGTGCTTGATTTAATATCTTTTGATGATTAGCTTCTGCCAATTCTTGTTTGTATAATTTAGCTATTATATTTATTGTATTTATCGCATCCATTTTGATTAATCCCTCCTATTCTGTATAAGTTACTTTCATAGTTACACTACCTGAACATACTGCATAACTACTAGAATTATAAGCAGACTGAATACCAAATCCTTTTATAGTACCGTCTGAAAGCGCATTAAGTATAGTACTATTAGTTATAGTTAATTTACCAGTATCACCAACTGCTATATTGACACTTCCACAACTTGAACCGTATGAAGGTTTTCCACTTGGTCTACTTGCGTAGTTATGAGTCTTAACTACTACTGACACGGCTGAATGAACACCACCAGATAGCCTCTTGATAGTAAGTTCTATCTTAGTGATAGTTTTTCCTTTGAATTGATTGAATTGAGTGCCAAAGAACCAACAACCATTACAGTCACCGTATCCATAATCACCTTGTCTTGCTGTATTATCTTTCTTCCAGTTGTTATATACGCTACTTCTATAAGTATCACCACTATTAGATTTGATTGTTACAGTTTTGGTAGTTGTCGGAGTAGGAGCTGTATTACCTGGGTCTGTAGTTTGGTTACCTCCTTCATGGTTAACATTTGTAGGAGCTATTATTTGACCTGGTAAACTCACATGGGTATTTGATTTACTACCACCGCATTGTCCACTGTTTGCTATTGTAATGCAGCCTCCACTTACTGCTTCGAATCCATATTGACTACATACACCACTTGAACTTGCAGCGTGTATTCTTCCTCCTGCATTTGCTCTAAAACCTATATCACAATTGATAAATTGTAAATCTTTATAATATCCAGACGCATAGGAATCACAAGCCATGCCAACAATTGTAGTAGCACTACCGGAAGGATTATCACTACCATATATTTTTAAGCTATAAGCATTAATTGGTGAACTTTCCTGTCCAACCAAACTAGCCGTTCTACTGGCAACTGCACAACCTGTACTTGGATGAATTACACCTGTCCTTGCAGTTTCAAATTTCATATAGCCTCCATATACATACACTTTAATGCTACTCATATAACTTCTAATCCATCCATATACAGTATTCCCGTCTAAATATAAGTTAATTCTACCACTAGTAAAATATCTAACATCTATATTTTCATAAATATCTTCTTGTATCCATATATTTACTATTTTCCCATTTAGAAATTTAGGTAAGGCCTCTAATGCCCCTGTTACTGTGGCAAAAGATACGCCGTCATATAATTCATTGTCATCATTACCACCACTATTAATTGATATTTGTATATCGTCCTCTAATGTGCTTGGGTATTGGGCACTGTTTATTTTGTTCGCAGTTATGGTGTCAGCTGTAAGCTCCCCTTCGACTGAGAAACTATCCCCAATAACTTCAGAACCTTGTATTTGTGCACCAACAATATTACCATCACTGTCTACACTAAATGTATTATTTTGATTTCTAAAAGTACAGCCTACAATATCAGAACCTTGCATTTTTGCGCCAATAATGTTGCCTTCACTATCTACACTAAATGTATTATTTTGATTTCTAAAAGTACCTCCTATAATAGATACACCTGTGATAGTTTTACCGTCAATAGCGCCATCTACTATCATATCTCCTGTTACTTTCACTTGTTGAGTAATTATGCTCAATGCGTTCTCTGTTAGTGTCATTGAACTTGTATTATTACCTTTAACCCACCAAGTAAATTTATCAGATAATTGTTGATATTTTGTTTCATTAGATTTAATCACAGAGCTTTTTGTGATTGATGCAACTGGTATAGTCTTTTTGACATTTGTTTTTCCTTCAATATTAATAGATATCTGTATCTCACCAGCATTCCCTGTCGCTGTAAGGAGAGTGATCGTTTTATGATCATCCTCCAATTTTGCAGTACAGTTAGAAGTGTTGGTTATGGTTACTTTATATTGTCCATCAGTTGGTGCCGAGTTAACTGCGACTAACTGAGTAGTTCCATTGTATATATTAATTTGAGTATTGTTACTAGTTTCTTCTACAACTACTTTATTTACTGTTGCGGTGAATATGTTACTATATATAGTAGCGCTTGTAGCCGGTCTACTAACTTTTGTCGTAAATGAATTACTATATATTTCACTCATAAGCAATCACCTCCTAGCTTGTTTTAGTTAAATTACAATATGATAAATACTTACGTGGGTCATAACAACCATATCTTATTTTAGTTGTTGTTGCAGTAAATGAATATTTAGTGTTATAGTCACCTGTACTAGTAAATAATTCTTTAACAAAATTATCATTGTCATCATAAGCGTAACACCATACCCAAGTAGCATCCATTTGTAATGTATAGTATCCACCTTTCTCAACTGTTACTGGATTAATTGTTGCCCAATCGCTGCTACTATCAACTATTTTATGTGTGCTAGTATCAACTTTTTTTCCAAATGTCATATTACCAATAGTACCAGGAGCTGGTTCTGGCGTAGTTGAACCACCTGAACTTTTTTCTCTTAATGTACCATTGGATACCGTTAATGTAATTTGTTTTGATACACCTGAGTGAGAAGTGGCAGTTATTATTACTTCCCCATTAGCTCCTGCATAAGTACTGCATAGTCCGCTATGTACCCAAACTAGGTCTGAATTATTAGATGACCATGTCAATGATTTATTAATACAGTTATCATTGAATGTTGGTCTTACCATACAGTTATGTGAACTATCATTGGCATCCATAGCAGTTAGTGAGAAGTCACTAGAATTTAATACTAGATTATCAGTACTTAGTGGATAATATTTTATCCAATCTACATACTGAGTAATTTCAGTAGTACTACTATCAGGAGTACCACCACTAGCACCAATCGCTTGGTTAACTAGTATGAAATGTGGTATATGGAATGCTCTATTATCAGTAGCACTTGTTCTTGATAATTCATGCCCATCTATAGAGAAAATTAATGTACCGTCTGTTTTCCATTCCATTGCAAATTCATGCCAATCGCCAGTTGGATAATCATTATACCATACACGTCCACTTTCTTCTTTTTCATTAAAGAACGCACCACAAGTTAGTTTACCGTTATAGAATTCCATAACGTCAAACTCACCACAATATGCCCACCATTCGCCTAGTGTGTCAGGATTACCATTTTCTTTATATCCAAATTCAAAGGAATCACCTAAAGTCCAAAACGCACCAAATGCTCCGTTATAATTACAAGCTCTAACTCTAGCAACTATCTTACCATACATGAAAGCAAAGTGTCCTTTGGATATTATAGATGAAGAAGTCCAAGAACCATCACTAGCTTTTAAACCTCTTAAAGCTAATATACCATCATTAACTACTGCGTTTGTATTTGTGTATTTTTGAGTTTCATTATTTCTCACATAACCTAATTCATATGACCATTTATTAGAATCTATTGTGTTACTTGAGAAATCGTCTATGACGTATGCTCCATCGCTATCCAATAATCCGCCTGTACTTGTGCCCCCAGAGGAAGATTTAGTTAGTGTGGCAGTAACTTGTCCGTTGTTACCTGTACCACATATTCTGATATAGGAAGCATTAGCTGGTACGGTAAATGTTGTTGATAATGAACCAACTGACCAGTCATCTGTATTTGCTTCTACAAATCCACCGTTATTATTGCCTAGGTAAGTATCACTACTATTATAGAAACATACACAAACATAATTTACAGGTTTTAAATCAAGTGTATATTTTGATGATGGAGTTACTGATATTTTATTAATTGTAGTCCAGAATGTAGTATCAGTAGTGTCAGTAACTACCCCATTATCTAATTTTTTCTTTTGAGTGAAAGTCATTGGATCAGGAGTTACACTACTTGTCAATGTAATCTTGAACACATTACTTGTCTTAGTATTCCCGTCACTATCCGTAACTCTTATAGCCATACTATATGAACCAGCACTAGCTTTATTGTCATGTTTGAACTTATATTTTGTGCCACTAGCAGTTACATCAGTTGTCTTGTCGTAGAACGTGCTGCCACCGTCCCATGATACTTCATGTTTAGTTACTGCTCTATTTGTACTGTATTCAATGTAGAACTCAGTTTTCTCAGGTTTTGTTATATTAGCTATATTGCTTATAGTAAGAGTAGGAGTAGGAGTAGGAGGTTGTTCGCCACCACCAGTACTTCCGCCACCTGGAAGTTCTACTTCGGTATTAGTCATACATGCTTTAAAGAAAGCAAACATTCTATCTGAACCAAGTTTATTAGGATGCAGACCGTCTGTTGAATATTGACTAGAGTAAGTTGTTCCATCTTCGTTAGCAGATGTTGCTTTATCAAATCGTGGAGACTTCCAGTTTTGCTGTAATATCCAGGCATTCGCTTTCTTTACTCTGTCGCCCGTATCTGTTTGACATAAAGTTAAACAACATATGACTGGGTCAACACCAAAAGTATCTTTTATATAAGGAACGACTTTTTCTTTCATATCTGTTTTCCAACCTTCTAACCATTCATCCGATCCTCTAACATCATTAGCTCCTATTAAAACAATAACATTTTCTTGGGGTTTAATTCCTAATTCATGGATAGCCTTCATTCTTAGCATCATATCATTTGTAGTAGACCAACCTCTACCACATATTAAACAATTACCATTATAATATTTGTCCCTTACTTGAGATGACCACTTATCATAAGTTCCTGTTCCTCCTCCTAGGTTAGTACCTTCTGTGATACTATCTCCAAATATAATTGCTTTAGGATTCGGATTACATAATAAATTATATGTGAACGAATGCACCTTAATGCTTCCACTAACACAACAAACACCGGGAAGTCCCCATCCTTTACCACAGTATTGGTCGTTTGAGTTCTTACCGTCATTAGTATAAGTAACTAGAGCTGTATTCTTGCTATTAGTAGTATCTGTAATGGTGAAAGTATAAATCCATCCATGCTTTTGACCTTTTATTTTGTATTTCTTACCAGTTTCTATAGTAAAAGGTGTCTGTGCTCTTACAGTAGTAGGTATTTTAAAATATCCTGTGTAATGGTCGTACAGTCTTATATAGCCACTATCGAATAACATCAAAGCACCCTTTTGTGCACTGGAAGTTGGTACTCCGTTTATTATTGGTTCTGTCAAGAAACCAAAAACTGAAGATTTATCGAGAACTTCTACTTCAGCCTCCATTCTCCATAAGTCACAACTCATATATTTATCTATTACAGAATAACTACCAGTTCCCATAGTCATCCCGCCAGCTGTATAAGTACATTTTTCATTTCTCATAAGAGGGCTTGTGTTACCCCCAAAATCAGTTGTTACTATGAAACTATTTGAAGGGCTCTCTACTTCCCAACTATTATCAGGAGCTTCCCCTCCACCACTACTAGTTTCAGTATACACACATTTTAGTTTGCAGTTATTGTATGTCCCATTATCCCAGTTACTAATATTAAAAACGGCACTAGAGTTGGTAAATGAAGTAGCACTTATATAAGTACTACCTCCATCTTTACTTAGTAAAATGTCGGAAATATTAGTGGCATCTGTTGTAAAATTTACAGTCAACGTATCCCCAGTTGTACTAGGATTACTTGACACAGTTATTGTTGCCATATAAACACCTCCATTAATCACAAGTAGTTACTATACACTCTTTACTAAGTATTATAGTATACCCATCTTGATTTTGAATCGATTCCTTAACTTCATTTAATCCTTCTTTTGTTGCATATGTGCTGCTTACTGTCATTTTGAACCCGTCTAAAGATTGCTCTAATTTTGATTGTTTGCTAGTTACATCTTTTATTTGTTCTGCCACCTGTTCCAATGTTGGGGTTGTATAAGTAGTTTGTGTAGGGTTCTGCCATACTAATTTATATCTTAACCATAAGTATTTATCTTGTACTACAGATGGCATACTTTCAACCCAGCTGCCGCCAGTTTGTGTAGTGTTACTAGTAGATAAATACCATTGTGGTACTGAGTTAACTAATGATTGCCCCTTATCGCCTTGAAGACCTTGGTCGCCTTTTTCGCCATTAACTCCCGGTTCACCTTTAGCTCCTTGAATACATACTGGAGTAGAGTATGTTATGCTACCATCACCGTATGTGTATTTTATTCTTTGCCATATATATTTTCCATTTTCCCATTTAGGAGTAGTGTCTTCTATCCAGTTACCACCAGTTTGAGTAGTATTGCTTGTAGATACATAGTATTGGGTTGCAGTCTTTGTTAATGTTCCTTTGTAATTAGTTTCCAATTTACCTATTGTAACGCTATGCTCATTAACAGTATCTTTGGTTTTATTGTATTCATCTTTTAATTGCGTGACTGTTCCATCTTGTTTTGTAATCGTTGTATTGTCAATTAAAGTGCTAATTTGTCCTTGAGCTATACCAATATTAGTTGTATTAGTAGATACTTGCTCAATAACGCTACTCAAATCTCCGTCTATGGTAACGTCCTTAATTGTATCCACCGTCTTTTTAAGTTGATTGAATGATACGTCTAGTGTCTGCTCAGTATCATCAAATTTTATATGACTGGCTTTAATTGTGCTAGTGTTATTATTAATGTTACTGATAACACTGCTTATATCAAGCTTACTCCCATTTATGTTGGCATTATCGGCTACTTTACTATCAACTATTAACCCATCCTTAATTGCATCGCTTGATTGAATCCCATTTTGATTAATAAGCTGACCTTTACCAGTTTCGTCATAAAGAACAAACGTAAAATTTCCAGTAGCATCTTTCCCTAACTGTATGCGTACCTTACCGTCTTTATCTTTGAACTGTTGTAGATTGCCTTGTAACAGCATAGAGCCGTCATCGCTTTGAATACTAACGTTATTTGTATTAATTACACCAGTATTAATTTTACTTGCATTTATAGTATCTATCATAGCATCTTTTATTAAGGCGTTTTCAATCGTTGTATTCGCTGCTGTTAAATGAAGTGATTGAATGTTTTCAGATGTTAAATGACCATTAACTAATGTGTTTATATCAGCATATTTTGTTTCTAATACATCTATTCTTGCTTTATCTGCTTTTAAACTTTTAATGTCAGCATTTATAACATCTAAATCTTTTATATTTGCTTTATTTGCTACTAAGTTTTCTATCTCTGCATCTTTAGCTTTTAAATTAGTTATAGTAGCATTAACTGCTTCTAAGTCTTTTATTGTAGCTTTATCTGCTACTAATTTTTCTATCTCTGCATCTTTAGCTTTTAAATTTTTTATAGTAGCATTAACTGCTTCTAAGTCTTTTATGTTTGCTTTATCGGCTATAAGTTTATCAACTTGCAGCATGTCTTCTTCTAATTTATTAACTTTAATTGAACTAGCTGAAGGAGAAGTAATATTCCCAGTAACCGTAGCAGTATGATCTTTTATCATTACAGTTACTCTTTCTCCAGATTGTAAATCAGCAGTAGTAGTTATAGGGGTTAATAAATCAGAACCATCTATTTTGACGTACATCTTAGATTCATATTCTACTGTTGTACCATAAACTATTGATTCTTTTTTCTCTACAGTTTGGTCTCTCGTTATTTTTACAAATTGAGATATCAAATCATTAGACAGACTCATTTAAATCACCCCCATAATTTATTTGTGTATACTGCTTTTTCTGTAACCGGACATCCCGGTTTACATTCTATAGATTGACTAATGACTTTAGCTTTTATGTTTTTTAATCCTGCTCTTTCGTAATTTATTCTAACACAATCACCTAATCTTACTGGACAATAACCATGAGTATAGGATATCGTATATTCTAATGTTGATAAATTTCTAAGAAGTTGTTCTGCATATTCATCTATTTGGTTTTTAGTAGGGTCACCTAATAAATTAGGATTAGTTTCTCTATGTATTATTTCTCTACCTCTATTCTGTATTGATATTGGACTATTTTCATCATTGTTTTCAACTCTTGCTGTATAAATATCTTTACCATTCGAATATATTACTTCGACAACATTTGGTATTCCATATAAATCCCTGTCTATATCTAAATCAGGGTATAATATAGAACTATTACTATCATCGTAAGTCCATACTGGTTGTAGAGATGCCGTATCTTGCACCGGCATAAATATAATACGACCCATTTCATCCAGTCCAAATGTGTATTTAGCATTTGCTATTAAATCAGATAAGAAAGTAATCCATGTGTCATCAGTATTTGATACAAAATCGTTAAATAAATTCTTTTCATTTTCAGTTTTTACAACAGGTGCTCTTGCTTGTTCTCGAACAAGTGTATAAGCATTGTTCATTATATTATTACCCTCTAGTATAGAATATCCAAGAGGAGGCATGCCTTCTTTAAGTTCTAATAGAGGAGTGTAAGCATCCAAAGATATAGTTTGAATCTTACCATCAAACTTATATGAAGGTGTTTGCACTAAAAATGTACCTAAAGGATGCTTTTCTCTAACTCCATTTTGAATTGTTATTAGATAAATTCTTATATAGCATTCGCCTAAAGATTCTGCAACGTCTATAGTCGCAGAACCCAAGGTTTCAGCACTAGAATCTCTCTTTATAGTACTCTGTATAACATTATCTATTTTTTTAATGTCTTTCCAAGTCCCAGGATCAACTATATAATATTCAAATGTCTGTTGCATAGTAGATGACCAATCAGCCATATTATGCACCTCCATCTACTCTTGTTATATCAAGTGTAACTGGTATTACCAAATTACAATGTTCTTGACTAAATGACACTTTTATATAAGCCCAATATCCACTTCCTGAAGGTTCCCTTACATATACGTCGTCCATCCATACAGCAAGTCTTCTTAATGCATATAAAGTGTCTTTATCTTCTTTAGCTACATCGACTTTCCATGAAGAAGTAGAACCTAATTGAGTTCCATAATAACTAACAGGTCTTTTTCTTCCTATGTATTCGACTAACGTTACATCTGAATCATTTGAATCAGATACGTCTATATTATATGGTAATTTCAGCATTGAACCAGCCCATGCAGGTTGTTCCATTTCATCTTCATTTGTTGTATCAAATTCTGTCCATGCTTCATCCCATTGTATAATGACAGCTGTTTCACCAACAATAACTCCAGGAATATCAGTATAACTTACTGCACCTGTTGTGTCTGATATAGCGACTATTCTATATCTTGCAAGGTCTAATGCGGGATGAGGGTCTGTTACAAAAGTATTGCTTGTATTTAATATACCCGTTCCGATTTCAACGAATGAACCATCAAATTCTCTTCTATATACTGATAGAGTTATTCCGTCTACCAATTCGCTGACTTCTGATTCAACTTCACAGAAATATACGCCTGTTCCTGATGATAGAGTACCATAATAAACTACGTCGCCATTCTCTGTAAATGCCTCGTCAACTGAAGTTCCTTCTATAGTTTCTGATATTATTTCGCTAGTTCGCACATATGTTCCTGTGGTAGTACTCAATTCAACTTTATAACATACCATTGGATAATAATCACAATATGGATGTATATAAGCGCAAAGGGTTTCTTCATCTATGGATATTTCTGCATTAGGTGTGTATTGTTCATCTGTCCATGCTACTTCAAATTCAGCAGATTCTTCAACAGTTAAACCTGAATTCATAGATGCTACAACTGTAACTTTATATGTTACGCCATTTTCTAAATCCACACTATGTGCTGAAATTTCTAAGGCTAAATTTTCTGAAATATCATAAAATTGAGAGTAAACATCATCACCAGCACTAATCATTTTGACGTTTCCTATCTCATCAACGGTACTATAAGTTTCTGTTGAAGTAATAGTTACGTGATAACCTATAGGTGTTTGTGTTGCGGGACCTGTTACACCATTTATATAGAATGGAAAGCTTTCAATAGCAGTTAAAGATGTTCCTGCCTTATCAGTTATGCTTAAACTTAATGTTGGTGGAGCATATATATCGATTACCCTTTGTGTCGACCAATCACCATATGCTCCTGTTATACCTGCAGTTCTTACTCTCCATTTTATTGTCGTTCCTTCAGTATAAGTAAATGTGCTCAAACTATATTGGCTAGTTTTATCTTTTTCAGATTCTTCTGTTGTGTTAGTTATTGTATGGGTTTCTGTAGTGTCGCCGATAATTAATTCCAATTCAGCTTTAGTTTGACTAGAGCCATCTTCTGAATTATGCACCCAATATAATATAACTTTTTCTCCAACAATAGCCGTAGTGGTTGAAGCCCAAGTTGTCGGAGCGGCTGGTACTTTACCTATTGTTATAGATACTATTTCAGACCAGCCGGATTCTCCTTGCTCATTTATTGCTCTAACTCTAAAGAAATATTCTTGACCAGATTCAAGTCCTGTAATCTCAGCATAAGATTTAGATGTTACAGTTAATGTTTTAACTTCACTAGAACTATCGAAATACATTTTTTTAGTAGTATATTCAACTTCGCACTTTGTAGCGTTAGTTACTTCTTTCCATTTAAGTTGAACTGACGTTTCTGATAAAGCTTTAATGTACTCGATACTAGCTGGCGCAGAAGGTATTGTTTTAGCTCCATCTGAATAGTCAGAATATCCACTATAAGATTTATTACGTTTACTTCTAGCACGAACTGTATACGAATGTCCCGCTTCTATATCACATGAAAATGATGCAGCCCATTTATCTATTTTTACTACTCCATTTTTATAAGTTTTTGAATTGTCTTTAACTACTTGAAATTCTATTTCTGTAGCATTTATGTCATCAAGATTTGTCAACGATGCAGTTAATTTATACTTTTCTATTTTTACAGTTGGAATAGGAGGCATTTTCGGAGGATTGTTGTCAAAGTCATAGGTTTTCCAATCCGTATAGTCAGCAGTCCAATAACTAACTTCTTTTTTATTAACCTTATGTTTCTTAGATATAGCCTTCACTTTAAATCTAACTTTTTCAGCATTGCTTGGTGCATTGTAAGTACTTTGTTCTGCAGTAATTTCTTTTTCTTCGCCAATAAACCATACACCATCTCCAGTATGATAGTTCCATATAACTTTGTATTTATCTGTATTAGATCTTGACCACTCCCAAGTAGCAAATACTGTACTATCAGTATCTGACTGTAAACCAAAATGAATAATTTTTGGACAATTAGATTTTGTAGTTGATGGTTTCTTACCTGGTGTACTATGTGAAGTCGTTGTTTTTCCTGATATAATTAGTTTTTGTCCAACATATATAAGATAGTTTCCATATCTATTTTTCTTTAAATGATTAAGTTTTACCAATTGAGATAAAGATATACCGTATTTTTTACATATAGGACTTGGTAAATCCCCTTTTTTAACTATGTGATACTTAGTTGCCATTACTTATATCCTCCTTTCCATTTTAGCTGCTCTAACAAGAGTTTCAACAGCATTAGTAATATTGCTTCCATCGTCGTATGTGATACCATTTATTTGGTAAGTAGTATTGCTTGTGTTTCCTAATCCATTTTTTAAGTCTTTTATAGCTGATACTATTTCCTCATTACTAACTCCATTTTGAACTAAACCGATAGATTTTGAGATTCCACCAGATACACCAGCTATAGACATAGTTCTGTTTGATAATAAATTATTTAATCTACTAGCCCCATTTTCAACATTTGTCAAATCCAACACTGGAGATATAACAGGGTTTACATCCATATCAGAATTAAGAACTTTACTTGCCACATTTAATGCTTTATTAGTAGAATTTATGACCGATTGTGCTAATCCTTCAGCTGGTTTGTTTGCAACACTAGCGTATTTAGTTAACCCTTTTGCTAAACCTAAAACTGTATATCTACCTATTTCCATAAATACTCTAGAAGGTGAATGTATCTTTAATATCTCCTTAGCTTTATTTACAACACCACGTATACCACTTGATATTGCATTCTTCGCAGCAGTAATACCAGATTTGATACCTGATGCCAAACCATTTATCAAATTTTTACCAGCACTTACTAATGCATTAGCTGCGTTACTAGCGGCACTCTTAGCTGCATTTATAACACTTCTTATAGCACTTCCAACTGCACTGATCTTATCTTTTATTCCTTTTATAAGTCCAGTTATTAATTGTCTACCTTTATCAACTAAAGCAGTAGCGGCTCCACTAAGAGCATTTTTACATCTATTAAGCGCTTCTTTAGCTGCACTAGCAACCGCACTAAGCTTATCTTTGATTCCTTTAATAAAACCTGTAATTAATTGTCTACCTTTATCAACTAAAGCAGTAGCTGCTCCAACAAGAGCATTTTTACATCTAGTAAGTACTTCTTTAACTGCACTTCCGGCTTGACCAACCTTACCTTTGATTCCTTTTATAAGTCCACCGATAAGTTTTCCACCAGCTTGTGCCAATCCTCCAACTGCGCTGCCTGCTAAGGATACAGCGGCTTTAACCACTGCTTGGATCAAATTACTTATAGCTTGACCAAGTCTATCGGAATTTTCGTTTAATCCTTTAGCGACACCATCTATAAATTTTATAGCCAAGTTAATACCAGCGTTTATTATTTCTCCTATATGTTCGGCTATACCATTTATAAAATTCACTACAATCTCTGCTCCAACTGTTACTAATTTTTCTATATTATCTGCTATTCCTTGCATTAAATTCAATATTAAGTTTACTCCAACTTCTATAAGCTTAGGAGCTGCCTGACCTATTGCTGTGGCCAATGCCACTACAAGTTGAGTCGCTGTGGTGATTATTTGTGGTATACAATTAGATAATGCTTGTAATAAACCTGTTACAAGTTGTGTTACGGCAGTCAATATTTGAGGTAGTCCATTAGCAAAACCAGTTATAAGATTTGTCACTGCTTCAGCTAACTTAGTTCCTAACGTTGGCAATAAACCTATAAGCTGATTTATAAATCCAACTATTGCATATCCACTACCTGCAACGACTGTTCCAACTAATGTTAAACCAGTACCAAATGCTAATAAACCAGCGCCTATTAGAGCACAAGATACGCTTAATAAAGCTATAGCACCTGATAATGCTATTAATGTAGGAACTAGTGGAGTTAATAGAAGTCCTGCCACACCAATAACAGCAAATCCTCCTGCTAATGCTAATAATCCAGTTCCAACTTGTTGTAAACTAAGCGAACTTAATGCCATCAATTGCGGAGTCAACAATGCTAATGCTCCAGCCATAATAACCATAGCTGTTGCGCCTAATATACAACCAGACATTGCATACATTGCCACACCTAATATAGTTAATGAACCAGCTAAAGCAACAAGTCCAACAGCTAATGATTCCCAAGACATACTAGCGAAAGATTGTAAAGCAGCGCTTAATACTAATAATGAGGCAGACATTAAACCAACACCAACCGCCACTAATGATAATTTTCCTCCTGATATCAATGCTGTCGCTGTTCCTAATACGACTAATGCTCCAGCCATACCAAGTAAGCCTTTAGCTAAATTTTCCCAAGATATAGAACCCATGCCCTTGACTGCAGGAACCATAAGATTTAATGCGACTGCCAATGCAGTTAATCCGATAGCTGTAGTTATAATTCCTCCTGATGTAGTTCCAAAACGTGAGAATACTGATAAACCTGTTAATATAACACCAATACCAGCTAAGCCTTGTACTAATGCGCTTAAGTCCATGTTACCAAACTGGCTTACTGCTGATGCTAATACATTTAATGCAGCGGCTAATACTAATATTCCTGCGGCATTACCTAATCCCATTTTGACGCCATTCATTAATTTTGAGAAAGCTGCCATTTCTGTTAATACTGCTCCTATACCAACAAGACCTTGAATTAAGTTATCTGTATCCATATTGCCAAGTGATTTGATTGATGAAGCAAATATCGCAATCGCGGCCCCAAATACTATCATAGATGTAGCAGTTTTAATCAAACCTTTACCTGAGCCCTCCATAAGTTTTGCAGAAGCTGACATTGTAACCATTAAACCGGCGATACTAACTAAGCCTTTAACTATTTCTTCCCAATTGAGACTAGATAATGATTTCATTGATGCTGATAACAATAATATAGCTATAGACATTCCAACCATAGCAGTTGCTATTCCAGTCATCTTCCCAAAACCTTTAGTTAGTTCTATTTTTTCTAAGAGTACCATTGCACCTATTAATTCTGCAAATAATGCTGTTATACCAGTTAAAGCAGTATCTAATCCTGCGTTATCAATTGTTGATAGAGTAGCTAATGAAAATGCTAATATCCCAACTGCGGCTGCAATTTTTAATAGAGTTCCAGCCTTTATATTTTGTGACCACGCTGTTAATGAATCACCTACAGAATCTAATATATCTGATACTGAATCTCCAACTTTTTTTATCGAATCAAAGAAACTTGTTGATTGTTCAACTGTGGATTTTAATGTGTCTAAACTACCTTTTATAGTTTTAAATATACCACCTGTTATTAATGCAGTAAGAGCTCCGAATATTGCTCCAAAATCTATTGTACCTAATGCTTTACCTACACCTTCAAGTATTGGCGCTATTCCATTTCCTATTCCTTGTAATGCACTACCTAAAGTACTAAATACTTTACTAAAATCTAGCTTACTTAAATAGTCAAAGAATGACATGATACCTTTTCCTGCTCCACTAATAATAGAACCTATAGCGTTAAGTCCACTTGAAATACCATCTGAAATTTTACCAAAGAAATTACTCTTATTAGCGGCATCATTTAGGCTCGAAGCGAATTTGCCTATACCAGAAGTGACTGATAATAACACTTTACCAATAGTACCAAACACGTTTGTTAATGGCGAAAAAGCTTTAAATAAAGTAGTTACTGCATTTTTTCCTAAATTAAGAACTGAGAATACACCTTTAAATGTGTTTTTAATTTTACCAGCTGTAGAATCACTCATTTTGAATTTTTCAGTAAGATTCTTAAATCCTTCTGAAATTTGAACTAGCTTTTCTCCAGTCATTGGCGGAAAGACATCTCTAAAACCATCTTTAATTGCTCCAAGTCCTTTACCTACGCCTTGCACTATGTTTGTTACACCTTTTATAACATCATCTCTACCGCCGTTCTCATTCCAAAATTTAAGCATTGCATTTCTTGCATCTGTAGACGGTTGAATTATCTTATTAAAACCATCACTAATAGATGTTAAAACTTTAGTTGCTTGATCTTTGTCACCTATAATATATTCCCATGATTGAGCCCATCCTGAGCCGACAGATTCTTTCATTGTATCAAATAATTGTGAAACAGTTTTAACTTCTGTAGCAGCTTTAGTAGCATTTTCTGCTAATTGAGTTATTGCTTTCGCTTGTGCGTCAGTATAACCTTGAGCTTTCAATTCAGCTTCTGTATATGCTCC
>ERZ772883.531-NODE-531-length-38615-cov-5.192687_pt1 | contig 38615 bp, 47 predicted proteins | sample MGYA00580575_ERZ772883 | MGnify/ENA primary metagenome ERZ772883 (study PRJEB29015, sample SAMEA2737666) | human gut metagenome | biome: human gut; feature: human-associated habitat; material: faeces | place: China | collected 2012 ...
ACGCGAGCAGTATCTCGCGGATCGCGTCGCGCTTTTTGCTTTGCCGCCGGGTGCTTTCCATGGGGTACTCCTTCGCTGTGGGGTCTCGTAATCAATAATGATTATCGTTACTGTTAATATAACAGCACATCCCCGGATTGTCAATAGGGTTTTGAAAAAAATTTTGCCCGCCGGTCTCCCGGCGGGCTTTTTTTCGCATTTCAGATGGTGTAGCAGATGTTCTCGGCGTGCTTGTAGGCGTCCAGATAGATCTCGTTCTTCGCCTTGTTGAATGTGACTTCGTAGTACATACCGTCTTCAACGGTCGTCGAAAGCAGCGCCTTCATGTTTCCGAGGATGTAGGCGTTCCACACAACGTACACCTCAAACACCGGTGCGTCGGGCGTGTTGTATTCGGTGTACTCCCGCACGAGTTTCTTTGCCTTTTCCGTAAATTCCGTGTTGCCCATGTCCTTCTGTTCCTCCTTCCTTTGAAAATAGTTCATCGGCGTGTTCGGATAGCAGAAACAGCAGGGTTTCCCGCTCATAGCGCTCGGCGGCCAATGTACGCACTCTTCGCACCTCATTCGCAGAGCATCCAGTCTTCCGCCAGCATGTCCGCCTGACTCGCCAGCCAGCCGATCTGCTCTCCCCGCGTCCCGCAGAACACGATGGCCTTGCTGCCTATGTCCTCATGGTACGCATTGCGCGGCTGCGCGTCCGTGGCGCTGTAGTAACGGATGTCTATCGCCAATTCGATGTGCTGATCTCGTCCGTTCCACCCGGCCCGGCGTACTTTCATCCCGCGCTTGACAAACTTTATCGCCTCGCTGAAGGAGAAGCGCGCTATGCCGCCGAGCGCCGGGCAGTTTTCAAGCCCGGCAATCACCCACTCGTCCGACAGGACGTTCAGCAGCGTGTATTCCACGACCTGCGTCTCGCGGATGTCCATTTCCTTTCCTTCTTTGGTGTGTATGATAATGGTCCGCTTCTCGGCATCCCATCGCCAGAAGCCGCCCCACGACGGCAGCTTCACCGCCTCCCCGTGTTTCATTGCCTCGAGTGCATTTTTGAATTCCATGTTTTTATCCTCCTTGTTTTTTATTCCTCCGGCGCGTCCCAATCGCACCAGCTCATTGCCTCCAGATGCCGCCACTTTCGGAGCGTCGCCTCGCTGTCCGTGTCCTCTCTCGGGCGATAGCCGCGGCGGTACAGCCGTTCGCCGGTGTCGCCGTCCTCCTGCCGGACGATCCCGTTCGGCGTAATTGAGTACCGGCGCACGCCCAGACTTGCGCCCCGCTGTGTCACTCCGACGATCTCTCCGGTTTTCTTCTGCATCAGGAAGTCCAACCCCAGCCGCAGTCCGGTCGGGCGGATCTCCTCCTCGTCTTCTTCTACTATGTACCCGGCGATCTCCTCACCCACGACCTCCGGCAGCACGGTATTAACGACAAATGCTCCCTTGCTCCGCATGATCTGCACCGTCTCCATGCCCGGGATATACCCCAGCATCTCCACCAGCGCGCCGAGCGTCCCGCGCAGACGGTCTCGCAGCTCAATTTCCGGGATGACCGCCATCCACCCGCAGCCGATCACCGTCAGCTCGCTCACACCGCCGCATAGCGTCAGCCCGCCCTTCGTCTCCGCCCTCAGCGCCCGCTCCAGCGCTGCATCATTAAACGCCATTATCCGCACCTCCCGATAAGCGTTTCCAAGATCTTCTTCGTCCCCGCGAGCAGCTTGTCCGCCGTCTCGCCGTCCGTGCTCTTCATAACATGCAGCTTTTCCACGGCCAGATTGAAGTTCTCCTGCGCGAGCTTCACAAGCAAGATCACCTCGTTTGCCCCGCTCTGCGCAGCCGCAAGCCGTTTCCGCAGCTCCTCGGCCTCGGCCCGTGCCTTTTCCGCGGCCGCGCCCGCGCTCTTTCCGGCGTCCCTCGCGGCGCTCTCCGCGTCCTTCAGCTTCTTTTCAAGCTCCGCCACGGCCTTTTTCTTTTCCTCCGCGGCGGCGGCCTTCGCCTCCTCCACGGCCCTCTGCACTGCCGTCTCGTCAATGGCTACCTCCACCGGGCGGCTCTCCGCCTCGCGCAGCATCGCCTCCATCTTCTGCGCCGCGTCCTCGGCGTCCTCGCGCTTCACGCGCTGGTCCTCCAGCGCGTCCTTCGTCTCGGCAAGCTCGGCCTCGGTGTCCCGGAGCGCCTTCTGTGTCTCTCCGAGCTCCCTGTCCGCCGTCTCGAGATGCTTTCGCGCCTCGTCCCGCTCGCGGATCGCCTCCTCCAGATCGCGGGCCGAAATGTGCTCGGCGTCCACCTCGCGGGCGAAGTCCTCCCGCTCCTCCTCCGGCACGGCAAGAAGCCGCAAAGCATTGGAAACACTGATTTTTCCCAACGTTGGGAAAATGTTCTCCACGCCCAGAAGCGACCCCTGCGCGGATCCGTACTCGTTGTAGAGCTTAATGAACCGGTAAGCGCTCGACTTGCTGATCTCCGTCTCCCGCTCTACCCATCCGGCGAAGTCCTCGCCTACCTTGTCCTTCGCAAGCTGTAACCGGTACCCGATTTGGATTCCGTATTCCAGCACCATCTGCCGCGCCTGCCGCGTCAGCAGCCGGATCTCGCCGCCGAGCTGCTCCGGCGTCATATCCTCCGTTTTAATCAAATCATTCACGCTGCGCTTGTCCTCCGTTTCCGGCCGGAGCGCATCCACTCCAGCCATGTATTTTCAAAGTTTCGTACCTCGTCGGTGCGCGCACAGTTGCACTTGCCTCGGTTCTCCGTCACCGAGAGCTGCTTCTCGTTGAAGTTGAGCGTATACCACGGCTCATCCGGCTTGTCCTTCCGCCGGATAAAGAAGATCGTGAGCTCTCCCCGCGCGTGCCGCTCGGCGTAGGAGGCGACGCAGTGGTGCAGCGCCTTGCCCTCGGCGATGAGTTCCTCCTCCGTTCCGCACGGTCGGATGAGAATGTCCCCGTCGGTAAATGCGTACTTTTTCATGCGCTCATACCGCTGTTGAAAAGCCTCCCGCCGTTTCTCGGCGGCCTCTGCCTTCTGCCGCTCCTGCATCTGATCGTGCGTCCGCTTGAGATTCTGCGGCCACATCACGTCACGCTCGGTGAGATCCTCGCCGAGCTTCTCGGCCATGTTCCAGTAGTCCAGCAGATACCCCGGCCACAGCCGGCTTTTATACCGCGCCGCCTGCCGGTCAAGATACCGCTCCGCCTTGCCCGGCAGCACCCCGCGCTTCAAAAAGTCCTCCTGCTGCCCCTCCGTCACCCTTGTGACCTCCTCGCCGAGACGGCAGGGAACGTTATATTTCCTGGCAAGCAGCAGCGCCTTCAAGCGCTTCGGCGCGTTCTCCGCGCCGTTGAAGTAGTTGAGCTCCTCCTTCGTCAGCCGCAGCAGCTCGTGCGGCTTTTTCTTTTTCCAGTCCACGCCGTGCAGCACGTCGGTCTTCTCCGACCATTTTTTGTTATACACCGGAGAGCGCTTCCCCTCGGCGATGAGAGCCGCCGCGAGCTTTTTGGCGTTCGGCGCCGTCAGCGCCTCGGCGTTCCTGTGCCGCTGCCATATCTTCATCCATGCGACCGGGAAGCGGTATTCCGTCTCCACTCCCATATAGGTCTCCAGCTTGCAGTTGGCGCACTCCGTCTGCGCGTATATGTTCGCCAGCCCCTCCGGGCAGTACACGAGATCAACGTCGAACATCGTGTCGGCAAACCGCTTTCGCTCCTCCCAGCCGGGGAGAATGTAGGTCGAGTACATGCATTTCTGCCAGTGCCGCCAGCGCGCGGCGCTCGTCTCGCCGAAGGCGTACACCTCCCACGGGTCAACGCGCCATGTGACGCGCCCGCTCTTCTCCACGTCCCGGCACACCCGCCAGAGATAGAGCAGCAGCTTCCCGCCCTGTGCCTCCGCCGTCATCGGCCAGACGTACCGCGCAAGCTGCTGCGCCGAGGACACATGCTTTGCCTCCACCTCCTCGCCGCACATCGGGCAGGCGAGCTTGTCGCCGCTTGCGAGCGCGTCCCCGCTCACTGGGTGGAGAAACCCGAACGGCGTGCTGTATCCCGCGCGGCCGCAGCCGCCGCCCGGCACATACGAGAGCTTCACCGTCTCCCCGCACGCCGAGCACACGGCATTCACGCACTTGTGCCGCAGGCCCGTCAGGGGCTCCGTCTGCCATCCGGCGCGGTAGATGAAATAGTCCCGCCAATCGAGCTTCTGCGCCTTGATCCAGTCCAGCAGCCCCTCCGGCGGCGTTTCCGAGAGAGTCATAAAAACGCCCCCAGATCGATGATCCCGGCGTCGCCCCCATTGTCGCCTGCAGGGGCGGGGCTCTGCTCCGCCCGCGCCGTCAGCCCGTAAAACTCCCGCAAGATCCTCTCGGCCTCCGCCGGCGTCACGCAGGCAAAGCTCCCGGTCTTGTGCGCGTCCGCGTAGGCTTTGATCTTCTTCTCGGCCTGCTGGATGCTCATCTCCGGGATATCGAGATCCTTGTCGAGCAGCTCCGCGCTCTCCGGCTCCCGCCGGGCCATGTCCTTGAGCTGCTCTCCCACCATCCACGCGGCGGTGCGCCCCTTTTCCTTCGCCTGCTGCCGCTCGATCTTTTCCACAGCTGACATACACATCCATCCTTTCTCCGGCCTGCCATCATCAGGCGCGGGCGGCCAGTCCCGCGCGACGGGCTTTCCGCCCGTTTCGACTATTCTGGTTTTGCTGGCTATCAGCTCATCGATCGTCATCGTAGGCGGAGTAGAGTGTTTGCGCATGTTGCCAACAAACGCCTCAAAGTGTTCTTTGTTCACTTCGTGCCATCCGGAGATTGGAGCTTTTACGTAGTACTTTTCCATTTATGGATAACTCACCCCTTCTTTCATGTCAGCCTGCCATCCTCAGGCATGGGCGGCCATCCCCATACGACGGGCCTTCCGCCCGTTTCGGCTAATCGATAATTTTTTCACTGTACAGCCGGGCAATGTTCTCCCAGTCGTCGGCGTTCACATTGCCCTGATATCCAATCAGGAAGCACACAACATCCAGCCTGTCCCAGCGGCGCTTTGTGCTCTCTACATACTTTACGATCTCGTCGTAGCTCATTCGCTTCTTCTTCAAAAGATCACCCCCAGCACCGCGAGCAGCGCCGCCGCAGCGGCGCACGCCCCGCAAGCCCATAAAACCCGCTCCTTCACGTCTGTCCTCTCAGCTCCTCCTTCATCTCCACGATCCGCTCCGCGAGCGTCACGCACTTCGTCTGTCCGGGGCATCTCGTAAACAGACACGCCCGGCAAAGCTCGTCCACCGCCCGCACCCAGAGGTCATGCTCCATTCGGTTCATTTGCATCGTCGTTTCCTCCCGGTTGTTTAATAATTCGATATTCCTTTTCTTTTCCGTTTGGAATCATCTTTTGCAGCTGTTCTCTTTCCTCACACATGGCGATCTGCGCCCAGCGGTAGCCTTGAAAGCACCGATTTTTCGTAAGGTTTTCTCTGGGAATAAAAAGCCGTTTTCTTTCAAGGACATACATTTTTATCGCCCCTCTTCACCCGTTCGCCCTCCTGTTCCACCGTCTCTCGATCTCAAGCCTTGCCTGCCGCACGGGATCCTTCGTCCACGGCGGCGCCGGATACAGCGTGTGCATCTCCGCGCCGCAGTGCGGATTCCCGCAGCAGATCGTGGCGATGTAGGTCCCCATCGGATGCCCCTTCGCCGGGGCTATGGAGCGCCGAGCCTCCGCGCCGCAGAACGGGCAAGCCTTCATCCGTGCCGCCCGCCTCTCTGTAGGATCGCCGCGTCCGGCAGGCGCATCCACCGGCAGATGTCGGCGGCGAACGAGGCGTATCCGTAGAGCGCAAACAGCGCTTCGATGATCCCGAACCCGCGCCCGTAGCGCCATACGAAGTAGATCACCGCCGCCAACAGCGCCATCACCATCGTCGTGACAAACATCGCCTTGCTCCTGCTCATTTCGTTTTCCTCTCTCTCTTCTTATTCGGGCAGAAATGGAACTTGTGTGCCGCCCCGCACATTTCGTCCTCCTCGCACTCGATCACCGGCAGCGGCGTGCCGGTGTTGGTGTAAAGCGTCACCATGTCGTGGCTGCTCTCCGCCGCTCGGCGGAAGCGGTACGGCGTCAGCGACGCCTCCACGCACAAAAGCCCCCGCGGCCCCGGCACGAACAGAACCGGCCGCCCGCAGTACTTGCACTTCGTCTCCTTCGGAATCATTGAATTTCTCCTTTCTTTCTAAGGCTCCCTTGTGCAAAGGGAGCTGGCTCGCCGTAGGCGAGACTGAGGGATTGTCGTCCCCGTCCCGTTCCTTTTTGCACCACTCCGGCGTCCTCACGCTGTCCGGATGCGGATTTCCGGCACGAACAACGTGCAGCACCCGCCCGAACCTGTCGCCGTTCCCGGTGTACAGGCAGCGCACCGCCTGCTTCCCCTGCGGCCACTGGTCCAGCGCGATGTGCGGACATCCCCTGCACGTTTTCATTCCTTCGCCCTCTCTTTCTGCGTCGGGAGGCCCATCCCGTTTCGCGCCCGCCATGCGGACATCGTCGAAACGCCGAGCTCCTTCGCAATGTGCGGATCGTCCATCCCGGCCTCCCACAGCTCCTTCAGCCGCACTCGGTCGATCTCCTGCCGGTATCTCGGCGGGAGTCCCGCGCCGTGCCGCCACTTTTGCACCGTGTCCGGGTTGCATCCGATTATGCGCGCAATTTCCCGGTCGTTCTTGCCCTCATCCCAGAGCGCCCGGAACTGCTTCCAGTCGTAAAGCCGCCCCGCTCGCTGCCTTGGTTCCTTCCTTGGAGTGCTTCCCGGCAGCACGACCGGCTGCGCCCGTACCCGCGGCGCCGTCCCCGGCTTAAAAAGCCCGCATTTCCTCGTGATGTCCGCCTCGCCCCGGCTAGTCTTGGTCTCGCCGGTGATAAAGAAGTAGTTGCAGCTCCCGTCAGATCCGCTCACATTGCCGGAATGATACCTGCACTGCGTGCGGTAGCATATGTATTCGTCCTTCAAAACGGCAGCACCGCCCCTTCCTCCACGAGCTGAAAGGCGCTCTCGTTGTCCCAGCTGTCGTCCGGGTGCTCGATCCCCCAGATCTGCGCCTCGTCGAGATAGTTCTTCCCGAAGTGCGCGATGAACTCCTCCCGGCTCCACCTCTGCTCGGTCATCGCCTTGTGCTGTCCGTATTGGTGCAGCAGCTCCGCGGTCTTGCCGGAGCGGTGCGCGCTGTCCGCGTCGATCCGGTGGCACCACGGGCACAGGTGCACCGTGAGGCCGTACTTCGTAGAAATAGGCCGCCGGGCCCCGCCGAAAATGTGGTGGAGCTCGAGCTGCTCAAAATTCCCGCACAGAAAACAAACGCCCTTCATCGTTCTTAGTCCTTTCAAAATTCTTGCTTCCCCGTTTCTCCCCCTTGCCTCCCCTGACAGGGGAGGTGGCCGCGAAGCGGTCGGAGGGGTTAAGCCTCCCTTGTGCAAAGGGAGGTGGCGGCGTCGCCGCCGGAGGGATTGTCCCCCCTATTTCGTCGCCTCCAAAATCCGCGCCGCCAGATCGTCCACGCGCCACTTCTTCTTTGTGCCGCGCTGGAAGCACGGCAGCCCGTCCAGAAACTCCGCGACGATCCTCCGGTTTTCAATTCCGAGATACCGCCCGATCTGCGTCATGTCGGCGTATCGCGCTCCGCCCGTGCAGTGCTCCGTGAGATCCGCCTCGATCTTCCTCTGCTCCGCCGGAACGGCCAGCCGTACTCTCGGCATTTACCCCGCCTCCTTCTCGTCCTTCTTGGTGTTCTCGGTCGCGCCCGCTCCGAGCACGAACCCGACGCACAGACTCTGCTGCATCGGCGGCAGCGTCTCCAGCTTCCGCACGGCGTCCTCGATCATCACTTTGATTTCCTCGCTCATGTCCTCACCTCCTTACATGCACACCAGCAGCACCGCCGCCACCGCCGCGGCTGCTGCCGCTATTGCCCAGACGAGAAGGACGATCTCCTTCTCCAGCGCCGACGCGCGCTTCTCCAGCGCCGACGCGCGCTTCTCCAGCGCGTCCGTGCGCCGCTTCAGCTCCTCTATCTCCGGGTTCTGAAGCAGCCGCATCGAAATTCCCAACGCCGAATTTTCCTCGCCCATCGTTTTCCCTCCTAATACAGTTTGATTATCAGCCCGACCACCAGTGTCGCAACGACGCCGAGGGTCACATACAGAACCATTACCGAGGTTTTGAGTTTTTCCACAGCCTTGATCGCATCGAGCGTCTTTCTCTGGTAGTAATACGCTGTCGGATCCCACCCCTTCGGGAAGTCCTTCAGCTTGTCCGCGATGCCGGTACAGCCTCCGGCAAGCTTGCCGGACGTGATGCCGTCTTTCTGGATTTTCGCGTCCGCCCGGAGGATCCGCCACGCGAGGTCTGTCAATATCTTCATCCGCATTGCCTCCTATCTTGAAATCTGATATTCTGTTCCCGGTATTCCCGCCGAAAGGAGGTGATACCGTGACCGAGCAGGAAAAGAAAGGCATCGTGCTTCAATTCTTCCGTGCCACCTCTCCCGACACTTCCGCGTTTGAGAGCTTCCTCAAGGACGCCGGCTGCTCTACCCAGCAGCTTGCCGCGTGGATTGAGGGGAAAGAGGATATCCCGGAAGAAATACTCACCGAAGCATTGAAAAAGTTGGAAGAGGATCGTGATACCTACGATTTTCTTGTCAAGTATCTCGAAGAGTTCACCGCGCCGGGGCATCACGTTCTCCGTCCGTAGCCTTTCTTCCCGCTTGCCGCGGACGCGGGCATTTTATTGCCCGTGTCCGTTGTCGCACGAAACGTACTTCGGATTGAATGTTTTCAAATCCTTCTTCGGAAACAGCTGCGCGATCAGCGACAGCATCGGCGCGATCCGGATGCAGAGCTCTACGAAGCGGGCCGCCTGCGCTTCCGTCATGTTTTCGGCATAAAGCGCCGACCGGTATTTTCGGCTGTTCGGATGAGAACATCCTTTTTCCGCGTCCGCGCTCACGCGCACCCAGCAGCTTGTCATGTAGTCCTTATTCACTCTTGTCCCTCCTTTCCGTTGCATCGCTTTGTGTTTGTGACACAACTATAAGTGTTACAAGCGCATTTGTCAAGTCTTTTTGCGTTTGTGTTGCAATTATTCTTGACTTTTTGTGTGACGCCTGTTAAAGTGTCCTCGAAAGGAGGTGCTGCCTATGTCCGTAGCATCCAGAACAAGCGAATTGCGCAAAGCCTTCGGCCTCACGCAGCAGGCGTTCGCCGATCGGCTTGGCATCACTCGCGGCGCCGTCGCCAACTGGGACTTAGACCGTTCCGATCCGTCCGATGCGGTTATCTCGCTGATCTGCCGCGTATTCAATGTGCGGGAAGCCTGGCTTCGCGATGGCACCGGCGAGATGCTCGAGCAGCTCACCGAGGACGAGGATCGCGCCCGCTTCTTCGGCGGTCTGTCCAAAGAGAGCGCCTCGCCCGAGGTGCTCGCGTTCATCGACGCCCTGCGCAAGACACCCGAACCCGCCATCCGCGCCGCGCTTGAGTTCGTCTGCAATGTCTACGAGTCCTACAACGCCCTGCAAAAAGAAAAAGAGAACGGAGATTGACCTCCGTTCTCTTTTTTATGTTGACAACGTGTATATTATGTAATACAATGTATATACAAATATTGAAAGGAGCTGATAGTATGGCAACCACGGTTATGAATATCCGTATGGACAGCGAGCTCAAGAAGCAGTTCGAGGCGTTCTGTGCCGATATGGGGCTTTCCGTCACCGCCGCCGTCACCGTCTTTGCGAAAAAGGCCGTCCGCGAATACCGCATCCCCTTTGAGATCGGCGCGGAGATCCCGAACGCCGAAACGAGAAAGGCGATCGAGGACGCCGAGGCCGGCATCGGCTTGAGCGGCCCGTTCCATTCCGTCGCGGATCTGATGGAGGCGCTCAATGCTGACGATTAAGTTTCAGGCAGCCTTCCGCCGGGACTATAAGCGCATCGTCCGCCGCGGCTATGACGTGCGCCTGTTGGAAAACGTTGTGCAGCTTCTCGCCGAGGAAAAGCCGCTCCCGGAAAAGAACCGCGACCACGCGCTCTCCGGCGACTATATCGGCTGCCGCGAGTGCCACATCACGCCGGACTGGCTGCTGATCTACGAGATATCTCATGGCGAGCTGACGCTCTGCCTCACCCGTACCGGCACACACAGCGATTTGTTTGACTGACAGAAGGAACCCGTCGGAATTTCCGACGGGTTCTCTCTTTACCTTTTTCGTTACCTCACGAAGATGGTCTTGTAGGGGAGGGGCTCTGCTCCTCCCGTCGCTACATCATCCCCAGCACGAAGAAGTACACTCTCCGCAGCTGCCCTATGTCCATCCTCCGCAGCATCCGCACGATCTCTCTGATCTTCGTCTCTTCCATTTCTTTCCCCCTTGTCATTTTGTTGCATTTCCGGTTATTCTCTTGTATATTCCGACAAACTTGTATATTTTCCGTGCCGTTCTGCCGCGGATAGTGTTATAGTGTTGGCGAACGCCCGGGGTAGCCGTGCCACAGACCCGCCCCGGACGTCTGCCGCAGGGCGTCCCGCTCGCCCTGCTGTTACTGCATCGTAACAGACCGGCGCAAGATCCGAAACCGAACGCTTTGCGGGCGAGCCGGAGTTCAGCTTTTTCGACACGAATATATCCCGGTTCACCCCGAAAATAACGAAAGGACGGAGAACATGAACGAAATGGACGTGCTGAAAAACCGCTGGCGGGAGGCCAAGGGCACACGCACCTTCCCGGACATTGCCGAGGCCGCCGATCTGTCGCCGAGCACCGTGGAGTACGCCTTTTCCCCGAAATCCACGAACCCCAGCATTGATACGGTCGTGCGCATCTCCCGGGAGCTGCACGTCTCGCTCGATGAAACCTTCGGCATTCTCGCCCCGAGCGGCCGCGCGGAAACGGAGCTCGCCCGGCAGGACGCCTCCCACTGGAAGTCGCGGTATGAATCCGCCGTCCGGGATATCGAATATCTCCGCACCGTCATTCTGATGCTCGGCGTGTTCTGCTTTGTCGTTGTCATCTGGTGTGTTACGCTGGATCTTCGATGCGCAGATATCGGCTTCTTCCGCGGCGAGTGGAACTTCGTCGCGGTGTTCTCGATGGTCTGTTTTGCGATCGCCGCGTTTATGGTCGTCCTCTTCATCATCCGTGTATACCGCCGCCACCGGCAGCGCAAAGGAGAAAATGAATGAAGTGCTGCAACTGCTCCCGCGATATCCCGGAAAACTCGCTGTACTGCAACTGGTGCGGAAAGAAGCAGCTCCGCGAAAAGGAAAAGAAGCTCAAGATCCCTGCTCCCCGGCAGCTCCCCTCCGGCAGCTGGACGGTGCAGCTCCGCCGCGAGGGCGTGAACGTCACCGAGCCCACGGAGGAAGCATGCCGCACCAAAGCCCTCGCCATCCGCGCCGGGTTCATTGAGCAGGAGAGCAAGCTCCCCCGCCAGACGTTGGGTGAGCTGTTAGACAAATACATCGAGCGTCGGCTCGTCCGCTCTCCCTCCACGCTTCGCGGCTACTATGGTATCCGCCGAAATGCGTTCCCAGCTTATATGGACAAAGATATCCGCTCCATCAACTGGCCGCAGGCTATCGATGCCGAATCAAAGCGCGTAGCAAAAAAGACGCTGCACAATGAGATAAGCCTCGTTGCCGCAGCGTTCAAAGAATTCAAGATTCCCTTTGATCCGGTGGACATCGGCGCGATACCGAAAACGGTTACTCCGTGGCTCGATTATGACCAGATCCTCGTCTTTGTCGATCTCATCCGCGGCACCCCTGTCGAACTTCCCGCTCTGCTCGCTCTCCATTCCCTTCGCCGCTCGGAGATCTTCGCCTTGCGCATGGAGGACATAGACCGCAAGTCCGAGACGATCCGCGTTTCCGGCTCCACGGTCTACGCCGACGATGGCTCATGGATCCACCGCGAGGAGAACAAGTCCGCCCTCTCGCAGCGCGTTGTCCCCATCGTGATTCCCCGCCTGCTGGAGCTGCTCCAAGATCATACCGGAAGTATGTGTCCATGCAACGATAACACCCGTCGTCGGATCAACCGCATCTGCGCTGCACACGATCTCCCAGAGGTCGGCTTCCAAGGGCTCCGCAGCAGCTTTGCTTCCCTCGCCTACCATCTCGGTTGGCCGGAAGAGGAGACCATGCGCGTCGGCGGGTGGAGCAACTGGAAAACCGTTCACGATCATTATCTCCGTCTTTCAGAAAAAGACCTTTCACGCTCTGCCAAGAAGATGCGCAAGTTTTACTCCGCCTCCGTTAGTAAATCCGTTAGTAAAAAAGTGTCAAAAAACGCCTAAAAACACACATCCGCGCTCCCACAGCGTTCTTATTTTTTTGTTCCAAAAATCCATAAAACCATTGAAAACGCTCGTTTTTCTCGCTTCTTCAATAGTTTTCCCAAACTTCTAATCGTGGGTTCAAATCCCGTCTGGCGTACCATAAACCCCTTGATTTTACAGCGTTTTCCGTTTTCGTCAGTAAAAGCGTTAGTAAAATCGCAAAAACAGAGCCGCTACTGCGGCTCTGTTTTTTATCTCCCGTCATAGAGGTTGAGCATCACGCGGATCTTCGCGTCCCGCTCCATGATCCTGTCATGCTCATATTCCCATATGGCGCGCATGCTCTCTGGCGGCTCTTTGGCATAGTCGCGGATGAGCCGGACGGCCTGCGCGTGGAACATCTCGCAGTGGTCGAGCTCCTGCCGCGCTACGCGCTCGTAAACGTCGCCGAGCTCCTTGTCCTCGTCCTTGTTTCGCAGGGCGTGCTTTGCGTAGTGCTCGGCAGCGTCCAGCTCGTAGCACATATCCTTGATAAGGCGCTGGATCTTCTTCATCTCACAATTCTCCTTTTAGATAGCGGTACAGTTTCTCAAAGTCGCTCCGGTTCAGCCGGAAGTCACCGACGACGGGAAGCGATAGCGTCATCGGCTCATTGATGTACGGACTGACGGCGGAAAAGAGCGCGTCCACGTCCACGCCCTCCGCACTCACCGCGCCGGTCATGGCAACGAGCGGCTTGTCCTTCGCGCTCTGCAGCATCCCGGCGGCGTTTTTCGTGGCAAGCGCCGCGTATCCGCCGAGCAGGATCCGCTTCCCGCCGGTCATGTGCGGCAGCATCTCCGCATCGACAAACCGCGCAAGTCGTGTCTGAAGCTCCGTATATGAAATCATGTTGAATCCTCCTTATAGATCAGGCAGGGGAGGGAATGTCACCTCCCCCGCCCGGCGATGGATCAGGCGGTCGCAGCCGCCGGTTTGACGGTCACTTCGCCCCAGCCGGGACAAACGGAGCTGTTCGGAACAACGAGCTTCGTGAGGCTCTGGAGCTGCGCGATCTGCCCCTGGATGCAGCCGACAGCGGCGGTGTTCGTGCCGTTGTAGACGGCCTGCTGCAGATTGATGCCGTTCTGCTCTTCCTTGTTCGCGCGCACCTCACCGGCAAGGCCGAGAATGCGATTCTCAAGCTTGGTGAAGGCGTCCGTGATCTTGCGGTTCGTCTCGTCCTGGCCTCGCCAGTAGGCGATCTCCATGTCCTTCTGCGCGATGGTCTGGGTCTGGTTGAGCTCATAGCGGGAGACGTTGGCGTCGTCTCCGCACTTCTGGCTCGCCATGCCCGCGGCGAGACCGGCGACAGCGGGAGCTACCACGCCGTTAGCGCCGAGACCGCCGAAGAGATTGCCGAGACCGCCGTTGAGCAGCCATCCCGCCGTACCGGCGATGCCGAGACCGAGGGCCGTCCCGCCCGTAGCTTTGGATGCGTATTCCATGATGATTCCTCCTTAAAAATTTCACCGTAGCGCTCCGGTGTCTAAAGAAATCATCGCATAAAAAGAGAGAGCCGCCCTGTCGGGAAGCTCCCTCTTTCGCTGCGGGAAACTTTCGCTAAACTCTCGCCATTTTGGCCTTGATGCACCGGATCTTCCGGTTCACCGCCGATTCGGACAGGCTCAACGCCATGCACACCTCGACGATGCTTTTGTCCGATACCCGGAGATCAAAGACCCTGCGCTCTGTCGGCGTGAAATTGCATTCCTGCCGGAAGTATTCCGCCTCCGGCCGCGTAAGATCGCTTAACTGCATAGCCGCTCCTTTCTTTCGGAGCGCCCGTGGTGGCACACGCTGCAAGCGTCACAAGGCGCGTTTTCTGCGCTTTGTCCGGCTCCCCTTTCGGGGAGCCTTTTTTTACTTCAAGCTCGGCAGCTTCCCGTACTTGAGGAAGTAATCGATCGGGCTGCCCTCCTCGACGTACACCGTCCGGTTCCCTGCCTTGATCGCCTTCCTCTTGGCCTGCGTCACGGCTTTCTGAATGTCCGTCCCGCTCGCCGTCTTCGTGAAGTCCGCGATCACGTTCCCGCTCACCTTCGGCGTTTTGGACGTTCCGCCCGCCTTCGCGGAGGATGCCGTGCCGGACCTCGGGATGATGATCTCCGGCGCTTTCGGCGTCGGGGCCTTGAGTGCCGTCCTCTTTCCTCTTCCGCGCCGGCCTCCGGAGCCGCCCGAACCTCCGTTCCACTTCTGATTCCTCGCGCTCTTCGCTGTGTACCCGGCCGCAACGTAAAGAGCGTCCTTCTGCTCCGGCGGAATGTCCAGGCTGTTGATGTACTCCACAACTTTTGCCTTCTTCGATCCGGAAATGCTCTTGCCGTTCTCGTCCTTGTCGGCGTGCATCTCCTTTGTGGCAAAGTAGTAGTCGTAGTACGTCTCGTAGGAAACGCCCTTTGCATACGCGGCGCGGGCCTTGTCGTAGACGTCCGCGTTGTAGGTGCGCAGCGCATACTCCGCGCCGAATACCTCGCGGTTTGCTTCGCGGTAAACGATGGCGTCCATGCGGCTCTCCGCCTGGTCCTCGGTGATCTCATACTGCTCGGCATATTCCGCGATGGCCGCGTCGTTGTCTGTCGAGAGCTCCGGGTGTGCCTTGAGATAGTCGCTCACCGCCTCGCGGTACGGCTCGGCCTGCGCGATGATCTCCTTCTGCCGCTCGATGAGCTGCGCTTTCAGTGCCCGGACAATCCGGTTCTTCTCGCCGTCCGAAAGGCTCTTGTCGTTCTGGATCGCGCGGATCTGCTGGTAGTAGTCGTTCACCTCGTCGCCGGCATGAGAAACGTATTTCCGCGTGATGCCAGCTCCGATGTCGCCGTCGTTCGCGTCGTACTTGAGATCGTCCAGAAGATCGTAGTACTCGCCCGTGGTCTTGTTGGTGCTCGTGGTGTCGATGGTGAACGCCGCCTGCGGCGCCGCGAGCAGCCAGTGGCTCGACTTCGTTGCCGGAGTAATCAGTGGGAGCAGAAGGTCTCCTATTACGCCGGTGTACTGGTCGAGAAGGTAGTTGACCTTTTTCGGCGACACCTTGAACAGCTTTCCGATAGCCTTGGAGAGCTCGTCCGTTTTCTCGTCGTACCGGTCCTCCGGTCGGTAGTTTTGCAGACGGTCGCTCTCGATGTTCCCGCCGTACCATGTCGTGCCGGGGTTGTCCGGGTTCGTGAGCTTTGCCTGCGTCCACGCGGTAGCAATATTCTGGTTGAAAATGTCCGTGGGAGCAATGTTGCTTTTGATGACCTCGAACACGTCGGAGAACTTCACGTCCTCGCCGTCGAGCTTCTCTTTCCCGTATACCGCCGCCGTGCTCAGTACAGCGATAGCGCGCCCCTTTGGTATCTTGATCCAGTACCCGTCGCCGAACCATTTTCCGGCGTTTATAAGATAATAGTTCGCCTTCGTGTTGGCCGGGATGTCGTCCCACTCGTCATCGTCGCGGTACGCCAGCGCGTTGAGCAAGGCCGGGGCGATTCCCATCAATGCCGCTTTCAGAATGAGTGAGCCTGCCGCCTTCACGCTGCGGGTCTCCGTAGCGTTCCGGATGAACTTATCAAAGCCCTGAATGGACGGGTTGAGGAACGGCACGAGATACCGGTTGAGTGCCTTGGTAACGCTGCCGCCGCGGGCAAAGTTCGTCGTGATGTCCGCCGCGCCGAGCATCGCCTCCATGAGGTCGCTCTGCGTGAATTTTCCGGTTTTCACTCCGTCCACCGTCTTGCTCCCGCCCTTGTTGGCAAGGATGGTCATAAACTCCGCAAGACGGGGCGCCGCTTCAATAGCCTGCCCCAGCGATTCATATTTTGCCGCGAGCTTTCCGGCGGCGCTCTTCGGCTCCTTCACCATGCCGGTCGTATAGTCCAGCATGGAGGCGTAGGATCCGCCCAGCGCCTTGTACTGCTGCCAGATCTCGCCGTTCTTTGCGATCTGCGTCCACGCCGACGGGAACATTTTCGCCCATGTTGCCGAGTCCGTGGAATAGAATCCGGCGTCCTGCATGTCTCTCGCAAGGTTGCGCACCATAAAGAACGGGTTGTACCCGGTGCATAGCGCCTTGAAGAGGTCGTTCAGCTTCTTCATAGCCTTTGCCGCGCCGTAGCTTGCGAACCTGTCCGGCTCAAAGGCTTTCATTGCCGCTGTCAGCCCCTCGTCCATCGTGATGTCGTAGATCTTGCCGTTATCCTTCACTGAGAACACATTCTCGAATACCGGCTTGTAGTCCTCGTCGCTCTCGATGGCGGCCTCCGTCGGCGTATACTCGCTCTCCGCAACGTTCCAGATGTACTTCTCCGCCGCCTTTGTGTTCCTGTCGTACTCGCGCACCAGCGCAAGGCCGAACTGGTTCAGACCGGCGTTCCGCATCGTGGATACCGTCTTGCGGGAGAGCGCCGTGTGCAGCGGCAAAAGCACGCCGTCGCTGCCGACGGCCCGCCCGATGGCGTTCGATACGACGATGCCGCCGTTCCGCCGGGCGCTTCTGGCTCTCTTGCTGTTCGTGCCCTCCTCGCGGAATGTGGGGATGTAGTGCGGATACCGCTTTTTCAGCGCATTGGCAAACTCCGGCGTGATGAGCCCCGCCTCCACGCGGTAGCGGATAAGATCGTCCGAATACTTGTAGACCTCCTTCGCCCATTCCTTGAACTCCGGGTTCTTTGCCTCGAGAAGCTGCGCCGCCGTCTGGGAATCGTCCGCCGTCACGTCGTATCCGAATACCGGCTTCAAGCCCTGCTTTTCCACAATAGCCCGCTGCCGTTCCAGCTCCAGCGCGTAGGCCGCGCCCTCCGCTACGGACGTAAGGCTCGGCGCCTCGCCGTTGTGCGCCGCAAGATAGATCTCGTGCGCCGCCTGGCGCACGGCCGGTGAATCGCTGTCGCTGTTTGCGATCCGGCGCAGCTCTTCATTCGACAGCTCCCGGAGCTCCGGGTATTTCTCCTTTACCCAGCGGAGATTTTCCTTGATCCGCTCCAGCTCGCCGCTGTTGTCGTACTTCATGCGGTCCACATTGTGCATGTGCAGAAGATAGAGCTGAAAATCGCGGTACTTTGTCTCATTCTTCCGCATCGGGGCAAGGGTATCCGCAAGGCTCGCGCCGATCCTGTGGCCGTCGATGTCGGTACGCGCGCCGCCCTTGGCGATCCAGTTTCCCGCCCTCTGGGAGTAAGCCCCGGCATTGAAGTAGTATCCCTCAAGGCTCTTGCTTCCCGTAGCCTTGGCGATCCGGCGCACCGTGTCCCCGGCATTCACGAACATCCGCATAGCCCCGCTCGTGATTTTCTCAAAGTCCTCGCGGTAATTCCGCTCGGCCTTTATGACCTCGGACGTGACCTTTTCCGTCGTGGCGTCGATCGTCGTCCCGGCAGCCGTGTTTTCCGTCTCCGCAGCCTCGCTGCTTTTCGGTGACGGCTCCGTGCTGTCAAGCTGTTCTGGCTCTCCGAACAGCTCGGCGATCCGCGCGTCCTCGTCCGCGGTTTTCTCGGCCTCGAATTTCTTGGCGCGCTGGTAGTTCTCCTCCGAGAAATTCTTGTTGGCCATCGTGATAACTTCCTCTGCCGCATCTCTCGCCGCCGTCTCCTTCAGCGCCCGGACAAGTGTGTCTGCCTTGTGTCCGTCGTGGAAGATCGTCGCCTCGTAGTAGCCGCCGATCGGCGTCGGCTTCACCTCAATTTTGAATGTAGAATCCCTCGGCGTCCCCTTGAGGAAACCGGTCATCTGCACCTTCACTTCGGACTTTCCCTTGCCCATAAGCTCCCGGTAGACCTCGCCGGAGCTTTTGTTCGGCACGAATCGCTGTCCCGCTCCGAGATTTTCCCGCGCGCGGAGCCGTTCCGCCTCCTGCCGGTCGTTCTCCTGCGATTCTCTCATCTTATCTTTCCGTGCATTTCTGGCCGCAGCGCTTTCTTCCGCATCATCCAGTGCTTCCGCGACGATCTCGTTGTTCCACGCCCGGCTCTCGTAGTCTCCCTCCACGGCATAAAGCGTTGTGTTGGCAGCGGTAACGACCGTTCCGGTTCCGTCGCCTCCAAACGGAAACCACGCGCGCACAGCTCCGTTTATGTCCTTCCCGACGACAAGCCCGTAGTGCCCGTTTTTCCCCTGCACCCACGTCCAGAACGGCACGGTCTGCACCTCTGTCCCGCTCTCGGTTTTGAACACAGGATACTCCCGGTTTTCCGCTCTTTTCAGATCGCTTTGATAGCTGCCGCGGAGCTTCGTGTCCGGGTTGTAGAGGATGCGCGACGCGATCTCCGCCCGCATCCGGTCTCCCGCCCATCGGATCGCTTCCATTTTGGCCTTCGACTTATGCTTGGCGACAACGTTTTTCCCGTCGCTGATATAGGCGTAGTACTCTCCGTTTTCCTCGCGGATGTTCACACGGTAGAAATTGCCTCCGCCCTCGTTCAGCGTCGCCTGGCCGCCGGTTTCCAGCCGTTTTTCCATGCGGGATATCTGCTTTTCATACTCTGCCACGTTCCGGACGGTGCGATTTTCCGCCATTTTGGGAGTCGTATTCTGGTACTTCTCGGCCTCGGAGAGCTTTTTTCTTCCCTGTTTTTTGTTGTCAGAATCCCGGTTTTCCACCTCCACACTCGCTTTGCCGGAAGAATTTTCTTGACTATTCCCCTCCGTCTGGCGTATAGTAACCGTAGAAGAAGACTTTCCCCTACGAGCGCCAGTTTCGTCAACGGAATTGGAAGAGCCATTAAAACTGGGAGGGCTTCTTCTTTCTATTTGTCCGACGTTATACACAACTACCCCGTTTATGCCGTCGGGAGTTGAGATTGTCACCTGATAATACGTCCCATCGAAGTCACAGAACCATGCGCGCCGGTAGTACCATCCATTTTTTGCGAAGTCACCGTGTATCGGCGTCCCCGTTCTTCCGATTTCGTCCGGTTTAGCCCTGTCGGATGTTTTTTCAGATATCTTCACCAGCTCGTCAATGTGTGCTTCCGCGTTCAGCTTGGTTTCATATTCGGCGTCTGTAAGCGGTCGAAGTCTCCCATTCGCGTCTCGCACATAGTTCCGGAAGCTCGCTTTCCCGGCGGTGTCCTCCGTGATCTTCAGCACGTCGCCGGAATCCGTCGTAAGGATCACGTCCTCGCCGTTGCGGATCTTCCGGTTGATGTAGCCCTCGATCTGGTCGGCCCAGCTGTCCGGGTCATCCCCGAAGATCACCTGCCGGTCAGCCTGCACGTACTTTTTCCCGTCCGGAAGAACCACGATGCTCGCCCTTCCGGAAGATTTTTCTTGACTATCCCCGGTATCAGAGTGTACAATAGCATCAGACGAAGCCTTCGGCCCTCTGGTGACCCCGTCTTGAACGGTAACCCCAGTTTTTGTGTTGCCGGGGGCTTCGTTCTTTATGTTTATGTAGTTTCCGTCCTGATCAACAACTTCGTCCAGATAGAACTTGTTTGTTCCCTGATCTCGGTTTACTACAGCGGCTACATAAACGGTTGCGTCTCCCAATCCTACTGGAGCAGCAATCATGTAGCTGTCGTACCCTCGTCCTTTCCAATTCAGATTCGTCTTGATGATGTAGCCTTTTTCGATTACTTCCTTTATCGCTGCAACGCCCAGCACCTTTGACCGGTTCGGTTTGTGGTTTATAATTCCGTCAACTCCGTAGCGGTTCAGCTCCACTTTGCCGAATCCTTCGCGGTGTGCGACGTTCCCCACAGACGCGAATAAATCAGAAATTTGTTGATCCAACGGTTTCGACGCATCATTCAATTCTTCCCCCGTAAGGTGCTTTACGACTTCCGAATTTTGCAGAAGCGGTATGCTGCTCGCCAGAACATAGGCGTTGCTGTTTGGATTTGATTCCAACGCCGACTTTGACTTTTCAATGTATACAGCGCCCTGTCCTTCCGGCGGTCCCGTCGTCTTCTGCTGCGCCTCTGCCCTCCGGGCCGGGGCGTTTCTTTCTGTCTCGGCGCGCACGGCCTCCTGCACCGGCGCGTCGCCGGAGAACCAGTTCAGCCCTGCGTAAGCGTCCGCCGCGATCTCCTCGGTGAGCAGCCGCTCGATCTCGTCCTCGCTCATGTTCTCAAAATCGTAGATGCTCGCGTAGGCGTCGCGGTAGCTCTCATACATCGCGTCGTATTCCTCGGCGGTCATGCTCTCGCGGATCACCTCGTCCGACGCCTGCAAAACCTCCTCGGAGATGTAGTTGTGGAACAGCTCGTGCCGCACCAGCGCCTCCGGGCTGATGGCGTTGCCGCGGCTGTCCACGGCGTCCACACGGAAGAACACCCTCCCGCTCTCGGTATAGGCGTTCGCGTAGCCGTTGTTCACCTGAATGGCTCCGCGCACCGCGACCGGCTCGATATTGTTCGCCGCGAGAAGATTATACGCTCTCGCCGCGTCACCGCCGAGCTTCCGCGCGTCCACGACGGTCACGGCCTCCGTGCCGCCGTTTCGGATGCCGAGCTGCGCCGGAGTTACTTGCCGTAGATCCGCCTGCGCGTCCGCTCCCACGCCTCCCGGAATTTCCGCTCGGCCTCCGGCGAGAGCTTGCGCTCCTCCTTCTGCGGCAGCTTGTCCGCCGGTACGGAGATCATAAGACCCGTTTTCTCGTCCCTGATAAGCACTCTGTTCATTGTTCATTTCCTCCTGAATGTTGATCGCCGCCGCGGGCGTCGTGCTGATTCCTTCGTTCTGCGCCTTCTGCGCGCCCACAGGCGCGTTTTGCGTCCCGGCAGTATAAACACCTTCCTGCGTGCCGGAACGCCCGCCCGCCTCCATCTGCTGCGTCAGATACTCCGCCGCGCGCTTCATATCTTCCTTCGTGCCGATCTTCCGCCGGAGATCGTCGGCGTTCTCCGCGTCGGTCAGCTCGGCCAGCGCGTATATAACGCCGGGGTTTTCCGTCTGCGCGTCCTGCATCATCTGCACAACGTTCTTCGGCGTGGTGTCCAGCCGCTCGGCTGTCTGGTTGATGTTCGCGCGGTTCGTGCTGTACTGCACGCTGCTCGACCCCAGTGTTGCCAGCGCGCCGCCGAGGAACGAAAGCCCCTCCTGTCCGAGAACGGCAAGCACGGTCGCAAGCTCCGCGTGCTTCTTCTGCCAATCCGTGCCGCTGGTTCGGTAGTATTCGAGCATTTTCGGGATCCCGCTCTCTTCCGTGCCGAACGCCGCGTCGATCGCAAGGTTTACCACGCCGTTCGCCGCGTCCGACATGACCTCCTCCATGCCCTCGGGGATCATCGTGAGTGCCATGCTCTTCACAAAGCTCAGCGGGTTTGCCTTGATCTTTCGGATGACCCATTCGCCGCCGACCGCTTCTGAGGCGTACTCGATCGCGCCGCGCGTCAGACCGAGCGCCAGCGCTCCGGCGTTGGAGTATCCCTTTTCCTTGCTCTCGGCGATGGACAGGGAAGCCGCCTCCGAGCTCATCAGCGCCGAGCCGAGAATGTTCGTCGCCTTCATCAGCGTGTCGCCGGTAAGCCCCACGGCCTCGCCGATTCCCTTGGCGACAAGCGCGTTCATCGCGCTGTCCGCGGCGCTCATCGCCGTGTTGTATACGAAGCTCCCGACCTTGCCGCCCATCCCCGGATTTGTTTCCTCGATGTGCTGCGAGGTGTCGGCGCGGAGATCCTGCGTGATGTTGCTCGCCTGCCGCCACTTGGAATAGGGGTTGATCTCCTGCCCCTTCGCCGTGCGCACCGCATCGTCCGCCATGGCGATCATGCTTGTGATCGTCCGGGTAGGCTGCGCCGCAACGGTCATGGCGCTTGCCAGCGTCCGCGTCGCCGCGTTCTTTCCGAGCGCCTCCGTCGTCGCCCGGTTCGTGCCGGTGTACCACTGCTTATCCAGCTCCGGCTCAAGATCGCTCAGATAGGCATTCGCCGCTTTTTTCCCCTGCGTGGCGTAGAGGTAGTTGTATACGCCGATCTCATCATCGGTCATGAAGGCGTATTTCCCGTAGTCCTGCCCGCGTCCCTGCGCCTGCTGCACGTCGGACTGCGCGCGGAAGTTTCCGATGTTGTTGATGTAATCATACCGGGCGTCGCCGAAGAGCTTCCTCTTGCTCTCGCCGCTCTTGGAAAGCTCGGTATAGTCGCTCGCTTTGAGAATACCGGCATACTTTCCGGAGCCGGCCGAGCTCGCCCGGTCATCCGCCTTTCCGTACACGCTGGTGAAAACGACGCTCGTGCCCTTCGCTGCATTCCCGCTCTTCTTTGCGTTTTCCGCCGCCTGTGCGTAGAGACTCTGCGTCCCGCTCTGTTTTGCCTGCGCCGCAGCGTCCGCATAGGGCGTCTGCATGGCGCTCTGTCCCTGCATTTTCTTTGCGACAGCGGCATAGAGGTTCTGCGCACCGGCTCCGCTTTTTACTGCATCGGCGTAGGGCGTCGCCATTTTCTGCTCATTTTTCTTTTGTTCAACAAGTGCCGAAAGATAGCTGTTGGAGGAAGCCGAGCCTCGGCTTCCTCCTTTTTTCTCATTTACCAGCTTTTCAAGCTCCGTCATTTTCTGCTCCTCCACTTGGCATAGCCCGCATCAGACGCCGTCTGCCCGAACGACTTTGCCGTTTCCAGATAGTCGGCATAGTGAATGCCGTCGTTGAACTCTTCCTGCGTGATATTGCCCGCTTTATAGTCGGCAGCCAGAGCATTCCATATATCCCGCCGGTCTGTTCCGGCTTCGATCCCGGCCTGCACAGTTTCCCGAATCGTCGGCGTCGTGCCTGACCCGCTTCCGCCTCCACCGCCGTAAGAGCTGTACACCGGCTCCGGCGTCTTGACATACCCCAGCGTCCGCGCAAGCTCCGGGTTCGCCGCGATCCACGCCTTCTGCATCTGGTCGATCTCGCTCTGCGTGTAGCCGAGTCCGAGATAGCCGGAGAAGTCGCCGTACTGCGCCATGTTCTGCGCCTTCTGCGCGGCGTCCTGCTGCTGCTGAAGAATGAGATTCATCATGTTCGCGTAGAGATTTTGCTGCGCCTGCGCGTTCGCCTGATCCCGCGCGGCGTTCGCCTGATACTCTGCGTCCGCGCCCTGCTGCCGCAGCTGCATAATGGCGGCGATACGCGCGGCCTCGTTCTCGTTCAGCCGCTCGCCGTAGGCCGTATCCAGCCCCAGCCTGGCCGATTCGCTCATGCCGCCGCTGTAGCCTCTCGCTGCCATCTCCTGCGGCAGCACGCGCAGCGATTCCATGTAATCCCGGTAGAGCTGCTTGTTGAGACTGCCGTACTGGTCTCCGAGCTCGCCGACGCCCTTCTCCGCCTGCGCGAGCGCCCGCTCGGCGGCGGCCTTCGCCGCGTCGTTGTTGGCCTTCACCGCGTCGTCGTACATCTTTTGGTACTGGTCGCGCAGCTCGTCCAGATACGTCCGCTGCGGCTCGCCCGGCGTCTCCTCCGGCGTTCCTTCCGTCGTGCCCTTCTGCGCGTCGCCGTTGGGGTCGATGTACGTCACCTTGCCGCCGCCGGACGTACCCGGCTGCGTCGGCGTCGTGGTCGGTTGCTGCGCTCCGTCCGGCTTCGGTAGGCGTCCCGCTCCGGCCATAGCGCCGGTTATCGCTCCGCTTGCCGCATTCGCCGCCGTCGCGTTCATGCCCGTCTGGTCATAGAGCCCTTTTCGCGGCGGCGCCGCCGCGCCCGTCCGGTCGGGATCGATGGTCCCCTGCAGAGACGAGCTGTTCGCGTTCTTGGCCACCGCCTCCGCATACAGATTCCCGCTCTGGTTGTTATTCGACCGCGGTCTCGAATAATCCGTTTTGCTGATCCCTACGCCTTTTCCGGTAGCGGCATCGGTGAAGCGATTTTCATACCGGTTGTTGGCCTGCTTGTTCACCCAATCCCAAAACTTAGCCATCCTTCTTCTTTCCTCCCTGATACCGAACGCACTTCGGGTTGCGGCACTCCCATTCCGCCGCGTTCTTTTTCGTCATCTCAATGCCGCATTTCGGACACTTCATGCCGTCGGCGCACCTCCCAGCAGCGGCAGCGTCTGCGCCCCCGGTATCGCTCCGCCGGCGGCCGCCTCACCGAGCGCTCCCGCTCCGCCGCCTCCGGCGGATCCCTGCATAGCCGGTACGGCGAACCTCTGCTGCCATTCGTTGATGATCTCCTGCTTTCCCGGCAGATCGATGAGCTCAAGCTGCGCGGCAAACAGCTTCCAGTTCTCCGCCGTGATCTGGCTCTGCGTGAGCGCCTGCAGCGCCTGCAGCGTCTGCGCCTTGCCGTGGGCGATGCTGTCGCCCGCCGTGATCGTCACGTCCACGCGCGGGAAGTACTGCCACTCCTCGCGCACAACGTTTCCGGCCCCGTCCAGCACCTTCGGCATGACCGCCGTGAAGCTGTCGGCGTTGAACGGCATTACCTGCGGCGCGCGGTCCTTCATCTCGTCCGCGCCGATGAACAGCATCCTGTCGTCGTCGAAGAACTCGAGCGCCAGCCAGTCGAGCAGCTCATACAGCCGCTCGAATCCTGCGTCGCGGTCCGCGCCCTTGATGTCCGCCTGGCTCTGCGCGTCCTGCCGCATCATCGCAAGGCCGGTCGCCGTCGTTACCTTGGTCGTTTCTTTGCCCTGATTGATGTCGTAGTTTCGGCTGGCGCGCTCGATCTGGTTTTTGAAGAACTCCACGCCCATCGCGCCGTTCGCTATGCTCTGCAGTCCGCCGAGCCGCTGCACGCCGCCCATGCGGTTCTGCTTGAGATGGATCACCGCGCCCGGCTCGTTGGTGAACTCCTCGCCGTCGGCAAGTGCGCTGTCCTCCACGAGGATGATGTCGTTTGCAAGGAACGTGTCGTTCAGAATGCTCATCGCGAGCTTCCGGTCGGCGGCGTCCACAAGCTCGATGATCGGCGTAAGCTCGCTCTTGTTCCAGAAGCGGTTCTCGTCCTGAATGCGCCAGTAATGCACGAACGGGAAGAGCCGGTTCTGCTTGCATGTGCGTTTCCAGTAGTTCGGGATGTACCGCAGCTCGCGCCCTCCCGCGAGGATCGAGCACGCCACCGCTCCGGCGGGCACTCTCTCGCCGTCCTCCTCCGTGTCGCACGGCTGCCGGAACCAGTGCTCGAGCACCTGCACCGTGTCATCCAGATCGTTGATGGCCGTCGTGAGATCGAATACGCTGGTGCGGGAAACGTAGTCCTCGGTGAGAATGTCGTCCGCCGTCAGTCCCAGCTCCTCCAGCTCGCGGCGGAACACCTGACAGAACTTCACCTTGTGCATCGTGTAGACGTAGTCCACATACTGCCCGTCCTGCAATCCGCCGTCGCGGATGGCCGGGTCGGGGAAGATTGCCTCCGTCGGAATGTCCCGGATGCGGATGTCGCCCTCGTTCACGCCGCATCGCATATCCCGGTCCCAGTACGCCTTCCAGAACGCATCGCCGAGCTTGAGAAGCCGGCGCTCGTTGCGCGTATTCATATCGGAGAGCCGGTTGTTCTCGATGATGTACCGCACGGCAAACTCGCGCTGCTTCGCCTTTGCGCTGTCGAGATCGTCGTCGCGCCCGCGAAATTCCGGCTCCGGCACATTCGGGTTGATCTGCGTCTCCACGAGGATGTACGGATCCGGCATGTTCGCCGGGATCCACGGAACATCGTTCGCGCGGCAGTACTCGACCATCTCCTTCGTCGCGTCGTGGATGCCGTTGTAGTAGTCGTTGCATCGCTCCCACTCGATCTCCACGGCGGTGCGGGCGTTCTTCGCCCGGCGGAACAGCGCGTCCGCCGTCTCCTCGCGCATCTCGCGGCTGGAGTAGTCGTACCCGACGATCACCCGCTCGCTGCTCTGTTTCTTTTTTCGCATGTTATACCCCCAAGATACGGTTTACCTCGTCCTGCACGGCTTTAATGAACCATGCGGCGAGCGCGTCTTTGCGAGCCTGCCCGTTTCCCCACTTCCCGTTGATGACCTCGCGGGCTGTTTTGGTGATGAACGGGTCAACCGTAAACTCCTCGGCGGGCTTCTCGGGTTCCGGCGTCGGTTCCGGCGCCGGTTCGGGCTGCGGCTCTGCGCCGTCCGCCTTGCTCGCAAAGTCGGGAACACCATATCCGCGGATGAAGCGGGCGTTCACGGCAAGACTGCGCGTTTTGACGGCGTTGTCGCAGTTGCCCTCGATGATGGTCATCGTCTGACCGTCGCAGGCAGTCACGATGCCGACGTGGTCGGGCTGTCCGGCATTGTCGCCGTACCCCGTATCCTGCCAGTCGTAAAAGATCACGTCACCCGGAGACGGGATATAGGCGTCATCCTCCGCCCAGCGGCCAATCTCCTGATAAAGACGCACCATACCCGGGCAGCCGCACTCGGTCGGCATGATGTCGCGCAGTCCGCACTGGAGGGAGACCGTGGACACGAACGCCGCGCACCACGGCCAAGAGGCGAGCATCCGCGTGCCTCTTGGAAGCGGGCGCTGGGCGTTGTAGATGTCCAGCATCTCCTGATGCTTGGCGCTGTACTCGCGCGTCCCCAGCCACGCGAGAGCGGTGGACACGACTTTCTGTCGAAGTTCGGTTTCTGTCATTACGTTACCTCCGTTGTGGGTGTGTAGTTCGTCTTTGTTACGGTGTTCACGACACGACCGATGGCAAACCGTGCCGTGTCGCCGCGCGTCAGGTGTATGGTGTTATCCTTGTCCACTGTGAGCACTATTTCTCTCCTCCTTATGGATTGGCTTTGACAAGGGCTTCTTTTGCCGTTCCGTTGACATTCAGCAGAACGCGCGTCACTTGCTTTGCCGAGCCGTTCACGTTCAAATACAGAACATCGCCGACCGGCTCCGGTACGGTAAGAGTGACCGGGCTGTTCGCCGAAGTCGGTCTGTGCCCGCTGGTCATTCCGGCAGTTACCGTCTCACCCCTATAGGACGCCGGAAGCGTGTAGTAATACGTTGCCGCCACATAAGCATCACTGCCGTAGTTGTATGATTCTAACGGGCCGAACTCGTTTTCCGTGCCATTGTTGCCCCACGGGCCATACGCTGCTTTGTTCGCCGGTCCCCAGCTCATGATCGCCTTGGACCACATCTTGATACGGACGCATATGGAGTTGTCGGAAAGGCGGGTCACGGCGCATTGCGACTTATAGGAGTAACCGTACTTTCCTTGGTTGTACATATTGATCCATTCGCCGGATACTTCCGCGCTCCACCCGACGACGTTTGTCGGCGCTACAGTGCTGAACGTTCCCATTCAGATCACCTCACACAGAATACCGTAGGTATATGTCGCCCGGCTGCCACTCGGCGGGCGGCGTTTCGCTCGTCCCGGTGTAGATCATTCGTTCGGCGTAAGTGCCGGAGAAGATCCAGATGTTGTTGTCGATCTTTTTGAGGTCGATATACTTCTTCGCCGGGACGGCGATGGAGCCGGTCGCGCTCTCCGTCTGCCCCTTGGCGACGTTGACCGGCGTGCCGATGCCCTCCCACTCGAAGGTGAACGGGTCGTTTGCGAAAAGGCGCGTCTGCCAGTTCGGCGGCAGCAGCGCCGAGATCGCCGCGGTCAGCTTGATCGTCATGGACGTTCCCCACACCCAGACGAGGGCGTTTCCCCACGCGAGATCGGGCGTTGAGCCGGGCGTGCTAATCGCGAGCTCGGTGCCGAAGCGCGCGTCGTTCGTCAGCTGGGCGACGCCGACCGTCTTGTCCGCGATCTTCTCCGCCGTCACCGCGCCCGGCGCGATCTTCTGCGCTGTTACCGCGCCCTGCGCGATGTGCGTTGCGAGCACCGAGAGCGCCGCGAGCTTCTCCGTCGTCACCACCGCCGCGCCGAGCTGCGCCGTGCCGACGCTTCCCGCGCCGAGCTTCGTGCCGTCCAGCACCGGGATCCTCGCCGCGTCCAGAACGCCGGAATTTATATCTCCCGCGCCGTGCGTATGGCTCGCCGCCGCGCCGCCGAGAGCGATGGCCGTCACCTCCGCGGCGAGCTTTGCCAGCGTGATGCTCCCGTCCGTAACGCTTCCCTGCGTCACGTCCTGCATCGCCTGTACGATCTGCTCAAGCGCCGTCTGGACATTGCCCGCCGAAAAGCCGGGGATCGTCGTAATGCCGAGCTGCGCCGCGGCAGTCGTGCCGGTCAGCTCGTCGAGCAGGGCGTTGAATTTTTCCCGCACCACCGCCGTCACGAGCGCGTCGAATACCTTCTTGTTCTGCGCCGCCGTGCCGGTCAGCTTGTCGGGCCGGCTCTGCACGCCGTTCGCGGCGATGGCGGCTTCCGTGATCTTCTGTTCCTGTATGCTCATGTCTTCACCTCTTCGCGTAATTGCCCGTCACATAATGCTTTGTGATCTGGAATATGCCGAAGCCCTCGTTCGGCTCCTGGTTCCGGACGATGATCTGCAATCTCTTGTAATTCTTCACCTTGCGGTTGAGAAAGATCTCCTGCGGGCTCTCGTCCGTGTTGAACGTGATGCGCTCAAAGTCGATGTCGGAAAAGTCCAGAATGTCCATCGGCTTTCCGGCTACCTTCTTCTCATGCCCGCCGGTGCGGTCGGCGCGGATGTACACCTCGGCGCTCGAGCGCGCATACGGCTTGATCGTCACGCAGCAGCCGCGCTTTAAAAGCGTCTTGAGCACCGCGGGCGTGCCGTCGTCGTCGTACTTCGTCGCCCACACGGCGGAGATGGCCGCGCCGTCGTCGCTGTAGCGGCTCATATCCTCGATGTCCGTGTTGAGCTTGCAGATCCTCCCGTCGGCCGTGCCGAAGTACAGCGATTCCTCCGCGCCCGCTCGCCGGTTGAGCCAGCAGGAGGCGGGGATGTTCTCGAAATAGTATCCCTCGTATACATAGTCTCCGAGCGCCGCGCTCCGGTAGGTCTTGTTCTGCCGCCCGTCCAGCGCGTAGACGTGGCCGTTCGGGAGAGCGAGCATATACATTCCGTTCCATATCACCGCCTCGGCCTTTTCCCGCTCCGGTTCGTCGTTGAGCCTGTTGTTCACATAGAAGCTGCGGCCCTGCGTGATCTTCTCGCTCGTGTAGCTGTTCGTCGCTACGGCCATTACCCCGTTGCGGGATAGGAACAGCGGATCGTCCAGAAGAGAAGCGAAGCTCCCCGGCGCGATGGAGCCGACGCCCGCCACGGCCTGCTGCTGCGGCTGCGCGATCTCGCTGTCCTGCAGCTCTGCGGTGCGCAGATAGATCGTGCTGTCCTGCCCGTTATCCTCCTTCACGATGCCGAGCGACCTTCCGAGACGGCAGTACCCGAGGATCGCCGTGGCCTCGCTCCCGACCTCGTTGTAGAGCAGATCTGGGAAGTACGTCGGATCGTTCATCCCGCTCGTCCAGTCCACATTCGGGAGATCCTCGTTCCCGCTCAGCACCGCGCGGTCGTTCGTGCCGATGCCGTAGGTCGTGATGATCGTGCACTTGTCAATGCGGTCGGTGTATCCCGCCACCGTGTGCGGGAACTCCACCACCAGCCCGTCCTCCGAGCCGGCCGTCGGCTTTGCCGGAGCCGTGGTCATCTTTATGATGCCCTTCTCGCGGTCGAGCGTGAACGCCGTCGTTTCCTCGCCGAACACCCATGCGCGCACCGTGCCTGTCGCGTCTATGTCTCCGTCAAGCTGAAAGTCCGTCGCCGTGCCGTCCGTCTGAAAAGCGTTCTTCCGGTACGGCGTCAGCATGTTTACGTTCTCATAGCTCTGCCCGCCGCCCGTTGGGCTGCGCGTGATAACGGTCGTCGGAATGTAGGCGTTCTGTGAGGCTCTGTGCGCCGCTGTGCCGTCGTATACGTAGAAACCGGCCCCTGTTACTATCCATAGCTTCCCGGCCAGATACGCGGCGCGTGAGCGCCTCTCCGGCAGCCCTGTGAGTATCTCCGTCGGCGCCGTCTCGTCGTCCCAGGCATAGAGCGCCGTCCCGATGTGCGCGAGCTTCTTCTCCGCGCCGTCGAACCTTCCGGCGAACAGGCCGTATACCGGCTTGTCCTTCTGCCAGAGCTTCCGCCAGCCGAGCCGCTTCTGCGGCATCCCGCCGCCGTCCGCCACGATGTTCGTGCAAAGCGGGCTGCGGGAATAATCCACGAGAGAGGGGTCTGTGGAAAAGTCCGCGCCGCGGAACGTCTTGTAAACGCTCTGCCGGATGCTCACCCCTGTTTTCTTCGCCATGGCTTACCCCCGGAAAAGGCTCTGCGCGATGCGCCGGTTCTCGCCCGGCTGCGTCGTTTTGAGAAGCGATACCTGATAGTTGTACATCTGCAGCATCGCCCCGTAGTCCATCACGAGATCGGGGAGGAGCTGCTGCGCCGCCACATAGTACGGCATGCACTCGCAGGCGTCCGGCGCGATCTCAAATTCGTAGCTGTCCGGCGCATCCGTCGGGATCGTCTGCGGCATGGCGAAATATTCGACCGTCACCTCCGCGCACCCCTCCGGAATGACGAGCTTCCCGCCCATCCACCGGAAGCGCCGTGTCGCATTCTTCCCGTCCGCCCATATCCGGTACAGCGAGTAGAAATTCTCCGGCATGGCGTAGACGGTTTTTCCCAACGTTGGGACAATGACCTCCTCCCGGAGGATCTTCCGGATCTGCGCGAGCGTCTTCTGCGCCATGTCGAAAAACGCCGTCATCTTCTTCTCGATGTCCTCGTCGTGCTCGATCTCTCCGCCCGCGCTGTGCTCGTCGAGGAGCATGTATACCTTGTTTTTCGCTTCTCCGAGCGTCATATCGTTTCCTCCTTTTTACCGAAAACAGGGCGAGTCACCCCGCCCTGTTTCCCTCACATAATCAGTTATCCGGCGGAGCTTCCTCAACCTCCGCCTTTTTCTCGGTGGTCTGCTTCAGGCGGTCCAGCAGCTTCATGAGAAAGTCCGGCATAGGCACGCCGATCTTCCCGCTGTTCTCCAGAATGGAGATGAGTTCGTTAATAATAAGCCACACGATCACCAGCAGACCTACAACGAAATTCACATCGAGCTGTACGCCGAGCTTGCCGCCGAGCATCGTGATGAGGTAGTCAACCCCCATACCCACGGCGACGATCATCAGGTAGAAGACCTTTTTGATCACGCCCTGAATGCCCTTGCGGCTCGAAAGCTCCTTGTTCATCCACGCCGCCGTCATGCCGGTGACGTAATCGCAGATCATCACCGCGATGAGCACCGCCACCGGAACAACAAGCTGCTTGAAGTACGCCATCAGCGCCGCGGCTGCCGCGGTCACAATGGCCTTCCAGAAGTTGTCCATACCGTTTCTCCTTTCAGTCCAGCAGCAAAAAGCGCACGTCCGTGGATGCCGCCGAGGCTACGACCGCCAGCTCTCCGGCTGCGAACGGCACCTGCAGCACCGTGTTGGCCGGAATCGGGAAGCCCGCCGCGGCTGTCAGCGCCTTGTTCGGGTCATACGGCGCGATGTAAGCCACATTCGCGCTGTTGTTGGAAACAACGACGGTCTGACAGTGGCAGTCCACCTTCGTCTCCTTCGTGCCCGCCGAAACGGCGAGCACGCGGTCAATCTTCATCATATTCGTTTCCTTTCTCCTTCACACGCTTTCGCTCCTCCCCTTGCCTCCCCTAACAGGGGAGGTGTCAGCCGGAGGCTGACGGAGGGGTTTGCAAAGCCCGTCGAGGGTTTGCTTTACGGCATTAGCCCGGATCGCCGAAGATGATCTGTCTTGCGTCGCCCCAGCCCACGCCGAAGTCGGCATACGCGGTGTAAAGATCGATCAGCGGGTTGTCCTGCGGGGACTGCAGCACCGTCGGGCGCGTGTTGTAGACGATGTTCACGAGCTCCTTCATCAGCCGTCTGTCGCACACGGCCCACTGCTTGCCCTTGAAGCCGTCCGCGCCGCCGCCCATGACGATGTAGCGCATGCCGTACACGGGGTTCGCGGCGTTCGTGTTGTCGTCGGGGTTCTGCATCGGCATCAGACGGGAGTTCTCGCCGAACATCTTCTTCGCCTTCTCCTCCAGCTCCGGCGCGATGAGAACGGTGTCGAAGTCGCACAGGAACGGCAGGCCGTCCGGCGTCACGAAGCGGTTGGCGCGCGCCTGCGCCGCGGTGATAGCGGAAACGGAGAAGGCGTCCGTGGAGATGTTGGAGTACGTGCCGGCGTCCGTGTCCGCCTCGAAGCGGCGGCCCTGCGAGCCGCGGGAGGCGACAGGGTGCGCGGCGTTGGCCCAGCTCACGCCGTCGCCGCCGTTGTGGCGGCCGTCGGTGTTCCAGGCGTTGGCGAACATGCGCATCACGTGCAGATACACCGTCATTGCCATGGTGTCGCCGAGCTTCGTGCCGACCTTCTTCGTCTCGCCCGCCTTGTCGATCTTCGCTTCCTTGTAGCCGACGGGGATGGAGAGCGAAAACTCCTCCGGCGTGATGATGGTCTTGAAGCCGCGGCGCAGCGATCCGGTGTTCAGGTTGTTGCCGTCATAAAGCGGCGCCTCGCCGTAGCCGCCGGAGCCGGTCAGCTCGTAGTCGATGCTCTTGGCGTTCACCTCGCCCACGACGGGCAAGAGCTTATTGAGGCGGTCGGCATACGCAAAGTCGAACGCCTTGCCGACAAACTTGTAGTTGTCGGTTGCCCAGTTTCCAAAATTAGCAGGCATTTCCTTTTCCTCCTTCTCAGGTCAGCGCATGGCCGATCGCCATGAGCTTGATGGTGCCGCGCTCGTAGTCGTGGCCGATGCAGCGCAGCTTCGTCGCGCCCACGGTCTTGAGCGTGATGCCGAGGCGCTTGTCGCCGAGACTCGCAACGCCGCCGATGGCAGCGCCGATCACGGGATAGACCTGGTACACATCGCCCGCGCCCGGCACGCCGCCGCTGGCCTTGGTCATCACCGTGCCGGTCTTGGCATAATCGGTAACGACGATCTGCGTGCCGAGCGCGTCGGTGTTCGTGCTGGACGCAGCCTTGCTCTTGAGCACAAGGACCGCGTTGTTGAATGCGTCGTCCGCGGCGCTCGCGTCAACGTCGCCGGTCTCCGGCACGATGGTCGTAGCGCTGCCCGAGGCGGCCTTGATCGTCGGCGCGGCGCACTCAAAGATGAGCGTCGGGTTGTCGCACACGCGGATCCACTCGCCGTTCGCGCGCAGATTGAGCGCGTCCTCCTTTCCGGAGTGGAACTCCGCGGCGATGCCGAGGATACCGCCGGTCTCCGCCGCGGCAGCCAGAACGACCTTTCCGGCGGAAAGCTTCACGACAGCGCCGGCCTGGATTTCCGTCGTGGCGTCAATGGGGTAGTTGCGGGCGGTCTGCAGTACGCTGCCGCCGTCCGCATTTTGTACAGGATACATGATTCTTCTCCTTTCATCGTTCCAAAAAGTCTTTGGCGGTCATTTTCAGGTGCGGGAACTCGCGGTTCCAATCGTCAAGCTCCCTCTGCTGGGCGGCCGTCAGCCCAGCCGATACGCCGCCTCCGCCCGCTCCCGTGGAGCGTTCGGCTTTCTTGGCGGACTTCTCCACCGCCTTCGCGGCGGCTTCCTCTCCCACAAGCTCCTGCCAGTCGGCATAGAGCTCGCTCAGCGGCTCCTTCCCGTACCGGCTGCCGCAGAACCTGCGGAACTTCGCGTTCGCGTCGAGCTTGGAGATATCCACGTCCGGATGCTCCCGGACGAATGCCGCGGCGTCCTGGGCGATCCAGTCCTTCTGCCGCTCTGCCTCGGCGTCTGCCTTCTCCCGCTCGGCCCGCTCGCGCTTCTGTTTGCGGACGACCTCTTTTGCGTCCTCTTCCTCCTCCAGATCCTGCACGGTGCGCCCGCTCTCTGCCGCGGCCTTCTTGAGCCGCGCCGTGCGCGCCTTGTCGGCATAGCTCTCCAGCACGTCCAGCGAGTCGATCGCCCCGCCGCCGTCCGGATCGCTCAGCCCAAGCTTGGCAAGTGCGTTCTGGTAGCGCTCCTCGGCGCGGCGGAATCCGGCGGATTCTCCGGCCTTTCGCGCCGCCTGGTATCTGGCGTTCTCTTCCCGGCTCTGTCTGGCAGGTTCGGCGGCCTCCTGCTTCTTTTCGCCTGCGTTTTCCGCTTCAGCGCCGGTCTCTGCGGTCACGACTCCGCCCTCCGAGCCCTCCTCCGGAGTTACGGCTTCCATGTTCTCGTCCATGTGGGTCCTTTCTGCGACTGTGCTGCCGTCGCCGCGATGTATTTTTCTTGCTGATTAAAGGCTAACCCGAAATATCTGTCCGTGCTCGGCGACTTTTTTGTGAACTTTTCACGAATCGTCAAACCCATTGATACGGCAGGCGGTTCCGGCCTTGAAAAAAGCAAAACCGGAGCAGTTTCCCGCTCCGGTCGAAAAAATTCTGTGAAATATTACTCGTAGTATAATAGCTGATCGCAGCGCACTCTCGCCTCCCGCTCCGTCCTCCTTCTCGCCTCGCCCTCTGGGAGATGTGGCGCGGCGCTTGTGCCGTGCCGGAGAGGGCTACCACGCCTTCCTCGCCCTCTTCTGCCGCTTCATCTGGTCGATGAGCTTCTCCCTCGGCTTTTCCGGCTCCGTGAGCACCGTCATCCGCTGCTGATGCCGCGCCGCGTAGGTGATCGCCGCGCCCATCACAAGGTCGTCGTGCTTCCCGGCGAGCGCCTCCGGCCGGTGATCCTCGTTGTAGCAGAACGTCAGCATTTCCTCGAGCAGCTCCCGGTCGGTAAACCACTCCGGATGCGAGGAGAACACCTCCACCAGATTTGCAATGGCCCGCGGACGGCTCTGCCGGTCGGTGCGGAAGCCGTAGCTCTTCTTCATTTGCCGGGTGTAGGTGTCCTCCCGCTCGCGGCTGTACTGATTCGGGTACTCCATCTCCTGCAGCTTCATCACCGGGTAGGTGGAGAAGTTCGTCTCTATGGCGACAAGCGCATCGTTGTAGAACCTCCCGAGTGCATAGATCTGCCGGACGTATTCCGGCTCGCTGTATTTCTGCCGGAGCTTGGCAGCGATCCTCCCCGTCACGTTGTCGATGACGATTGCCGTGAAGTAGTCCGAGCCCTCGCCCGCCGTGTCGCCGCCGAGAACGTACGGAACGCCATCCTCCGGCAGCTCGTAGAGCGTGATCGCGCCGGTCTCGCTCTCCGTCCACTCGCCGTCTGTAAACTCTCCGCGCCCGGCGGGCTCGGGCAGCCGTTCCAGCCGGAGCACGATCTGCTCGTTGTCGAATACGCCCGTGCCGCTGTGGAGAAACGCCTCGCCGGGAGAGGTGGGATACTCCTGCCGGAACATGTCCAGGCTCCCGCCGCAGTTGTTCGCAATGCACCAGCGCCGCCATTGCAGCTGCTCGTCCGTCAGCTGATAGGTGGCCTTGAGATCCCGCTCCTCCGGCGTCCATTCCGTCCCCGGCACTACCGGCATTGAGTAGTCCGGGTTTTCAAACCACGCGAAGAACACCGGCTCAAAGTCGTTCTCCCCCGCAACGGCGGCGTCCCAGCGCTCCTTGAAGTCCTCAAAGCCGTTCGCCGTGCTCTCGATGACGACCATCGTGCCCGGCAGACTCGGCACGGCCTGCAATATACCGGCAAGCGTGGAGGCTTTCCCGTCCGCGCCGTCCGGCCAGAAGGCGTACTCCGAAAGATGCACACATTGCAGCGTGTCGCTTCGGCCGATGCCCCTGCCTCCCGCCGTCGCGCATCGGATCCGGGAGCGCAGCCCCGGCCTTGCCTCCCGCTCGCTGCGGAGCTTGGATTGGTTCTCGAATACCAGCTCCTGCGCGTTTGAGGCGCGCAGCATCGGCTTCACCGGCGCGGGGAGCTCGTCGTAGAACAGCTTGCTCATCCGGAAAAGGTTCGCCGTCGCGTCCTCGCGGTGCGCAACGATCAGCGCGTTAACGTTTTTTCGCGTCGCGCAGGCGTGGAATATGAGGCCCTCCGTCAGCGTGGAAAAGCCGAGCTGCCGGGCCTTGAGAATGATGAGCCGCACGGGCTTTCCCGCGTCCTGCTGCCGCTTCGCCACGGCGTACAGCTTCCTTTGCGCGTCGTTCAGCCGGAACGGCACGACCGTCCCGCTCTTCGTCTTGATCTTCAGGCAATTCTCGATGTAGTCCATAGCTATGCACGGGTTCACAACTTCGATCCCTCCTGCCTTGCGAGCCAGTCCTCAATGCTCTCGGCGGCGCTCTGCTCACCCTCGGCAAAGTTTATGTGCTCCGTCAGCTCATGCAGCGCCCGGATCGCGCTGTTGGCGTCGAGCAGCTTCTCGCCGCAGCGTTCGTCCTTGCGGGTCTCGGGGTTCCATCGGTAGGAAGGCACTTTCTCCATGCAGCTCTCCACGACCTCCACGAGCCGCCGCCCGATCCACTCCTTGGAGATCCCTATCTCGTCAAAGAGCTTCTTTTCCAGCTTCCGCCGGTACTCGATCACTCCCTGCGTCTCCAACAGCTTCGACGCCCGCGAAGCGGCGCTCCTCGCGCTGTACCCCGCGGCGATGGCGGCGGCGGTGGCGTTCCCGCTCTTGAGATATTCCTGCACAAACCGCTTCTGTTGCGGTGTAATGTCCTTTGCCATTACTTTTCCCTCCTCACATCGGCCAGTACGCCGCGTAGAAATTCCGGCGCAGCTCGTAGATCCGGCCCACCGGCACGCTCGTCTCGCGGCTCACCGTCTCCGGCGATTTGTTTTTCAACAGAACGGCGATTAGGGCACGCCCCTCAGCCTGCCCTGTCGCTGTACTCTCTATCGTTTTCCGGATCTCGTCCTGCGCCGGCGGCGGCAGATTCCGGTACGCCTCCAGAAAGGCGTGAACTATGCGCTGCTGCCATACCGCCCCGCAGCCCTTCATCGGCCGGAATTTCAATTCTTCGCCTCCTTTTTAGCCTCCCTTGTGCAAAGGGAGGTGGCGGCATCGCCGCCGGAGGGATTGTCGCCCCGGTTGACATTTGTTTTATCTGAACGCGCAGAGACGCGCGCGCCGTTGCCTTTTCTTTCCTTCTCCTTTCGGACGTAGCGGACATATGCGGAATAGAACCCGCTCTCCTCGTCCCGCGTCTCTGTCTGCTCGCGGATCGATGCGTCCTTCGGGAGCTTCATTTTGCTGTGCGCACAAACCGGCACCGGCTCTGTGTATACCGGCTTTTCCAACCCGCGGCTCGGATGGAATTTCTTTTTGCCCTCCTCGCCCTTGGCGTTGGAGATCATGTAGCGGGCGATTCCGGTATAGTCTCCGCTCCCGTCCAGTCGTCGGTAGGTAACGCCCTGCTCCGGCCAGAGTGCGCATATGCTTTCATAGTCCATCGCCGGGAGGACGATGTGAAAATGCGGCCGGGCGTTCCCGATCGCGTTCTTCCTGCCATGTGAGTAAACGTACTTGAGATTCGCCCCTTGTTCCTTCCGATACAACGCGCGGAGCTTGCGCAAAAACCGGTCGAACACCGCTTGAGCGTCCTCCCAGGATATTTCTCCCTCCCCGAAGGAGAGCGTGAGCCATACGTCGCCCGTGCCGAAATTGCAGTTGAGCGTGCGGGCAAGACTCTTCACAGCGTTGATCTCGTTTCGCAGGATCTTTCGGATGCTGGACTTCTTGGCTCTCGTCCCCCGCCGGATACGCTGGCCGCCTCTCGTTGTCGGCATCCAGACGCGGCGGATCTCCTCGGTCCTGCCGGAGATGATCTTGTACTCCATGATGGAAAACACTCCTTTTTCCTCCCTGATCGTTAAGTTATCCTTTTAACAAGTCCGTAAAAATTCGCGCACGCGCACGCGAATTATATAGTGTATCGCCGCAGGCTTTTCCGCCCTCATTTCCGCCGCCGCGCCCCGGCAGCAGAAATCAAAGCAAAAAAACACAGAAAAATTTTGATTTTCCTCTTGACGCACCACCAATTTGGTGGTATTATAATAATCGTAAGGAACAGAAAATACAGAGGGGCATCGCCCCGGAAAGGAACAAAAAAATGAAATTTGAAATCATCGACAACCGCGAGCTTGATCTGAAAGGCAAGGGGTACAAATGGAGCGACGCACCGTTGCAGTACGACAAAACCGTCCTTGACGACATCCGCCACACCCGCGGCGAGAATTACGCCGACAGCCTGAGCGACGATCTTTTCGACGGTTATTCGCCGATCTGCCGCGGTGACGACGGCGAGCTCTATTCCGTTCTCTTTGACTGGGGCAAGGACGCTCCGCGCCCGGTGTACTGGAACAAGGTGGAAGTCGCCAATGAGTGAGATCAAGGCGCTGCGTGAGTCAACAGGGCTCACGCAGCGTGCCTTTGCTGAGCTGCTCGGGATCCCGAAACGGAGCATCGAAAACTGGGAGAGCGAGGTCTCCAAGCCGCCGGAATACCTTGTGCGGCTGATCGCTTTTTTTCTCTCACACAAGGATGATGCACAATGCGGTTAATACGCTGCAAGAAATAATGTGCCGCCGCCCCCCGGGCTCCCGGCGGGGTTTTTTT
>ERZ772883.535-NODE-535-length-38262-cov-5.829272_pt1 | contig 38262 bp, 30 predicted proteins | sample MGYA00580575_ERZ772883 | MGnify/ENA primary metagenome ERZ772883 (study PRJEB29015, sample SAMEA2737666) | human gut metagenome | biome: human gut; feature: human-associated habitat; material: faeces | place: China | collected 2012 ...
ATTTGCTCAGATCCACCAGCATGATCATGCAGAACATCTCCTGCATGATGGACTGGGAGACGTCCTCAATGTTGATATTCAGCTCGGCACACACCGCGCTGACCTTGGCAACGACACCCACGGTGTCCCGCCCAATGACCGTGATAACTGCTTTCATAGTATGACCCCCTCAAAATGTCCGGTGATAAACGGAATACTGCCATTATAACAAAATTCTGCAAAAGAGTAAAGAATTTAACGAAAAGTGATACTTTTTCAAATGGGCGAACAGCCAACAAGCTGCCGCTTTGCAGGGGCCGCACAGGTGTGGCCCGCAACTGTACGGCGGACATCCGCTTGCCTTTCACGCGCGGGCCGGTCATGCCCGGCCCCCACAGGGCGTCGGAAATGTCAAAACTCCGCCGAATGTTCCGCGCCGCGTACATCATCCCGCTGCAATTCGGCCAGCAGTTCATCCTCGCCGCCGTGGAGCAGCAGCTTCTCGCTGTACTGCTCAAACCGCTCACACTCGTTCTCGGCCAAGAACGGCGCGGAGTCGGGGCCGAGGGCCAACTCGTTGACAAACACGACCATCTCCTGGCCGTCTTCAAACGCCTGCTCCATAAAGTCAAAGGCGCATTCCAGCGCGTCGCCCGCAGTGGAAACCGCTTCCTCCCGGTGGCGCACCTGCGCATTGAACGCCCCGCGCACCGTGTCAAAGGCGTCGTCAGCATCCAGGGCGCTGTCCAGGTGCCTGCTCCACTCTTCCAGCAGGGCCAGCGTGCGGGTGCGGGCGGCGGCTTCATCGGGCAGCAGTGCCCCGGCAGCCTTGTCGGTGTCCAGCCGGGCGCGGTAATTCTCGCACTGGGCGGCAAACAGCGCAGCGGGGTCGGCGTCATCCTGCTGGGTCAGTGTGCGCTTAAAGCTGCGCAGCTGCTGGTAGCAGGCATCCGTCACCGCGCCGGTGGCCGTGGCGGCGGCAAAGCGGGTGTTCAGCCCCGCCAGCAACAGGCTGACCAGGCTGATGCGCTCGTCAAAGCTCGCGTCCATGGCGCGGGCCACCACTGTGTCAAAGGGCTTGCCCTGCAGGATATCCTCGACGCCGTAGTCCTGGTGGTACTTGCGGTAGAGCACCCAGTAGGCCGCAAAATCCCGCGCGACCTCCGGGTGGCGCAGGTATTGCCCGATGACGCCCTCGTCGATGGGCAGATTCAGCTTGTCCGCCGCCTGCAGGAAGGCGGACAGATCCTCCCACCCGCGGGCGGTCACAAACTGTACGCCGTCCACATCGTTCTCGATTTTGTAAAAGTGCTGGGGGCGCAGTTCCAGATAGGCCGTCACGGCGGGGTGCAGCCGGTGGGCGCGGGCGTAGTCCTGCCAGACGCTCAGCTTCGGCTCAATGTCGATACGCCGCACGCGGTCCAGCGTGACAAGGTCAAACTCCCGCACGCTCTTGTTGTACTCCGGCGGATTGCCCGCGGCCACAATGACCCAGCCGCCCGGCACAGCCTGGTTGCCGAAGGTCTTGCACTGCAAAAATTGCAGCATCGTCGGGGCCAGCGTCTCGCTGACGCAGTTGATCTCGTCGATGAACAGGATACCGTTTTTCTTGCCGGTGCGCTCCATGGCCGCGTAGACGCTGGCGATGATCTCACTCATCGTGTACTCGGTCACGCTGCGGGTCTTGCCGCCAAAATCCCGCTCCCGGATGAAGGGCAGGCCCACGGCACTCTGCCGCGTGTGGTGGGTGATGGTATAGGCCACCAGCGCAATGTCGCACTCCTGCGCAATCTGCTCCATAATTTGGGTTTTGCCTACGCCCGGCGGGCCCATCAGCAAAATGGGGCGCTGGCGGATGGGCGGTATCAGCGGGCGGCCAATATCGTCCGTGGCAAGGTAGGCTTGCACAGAACGCTTGATTTCCTCTTTGGCACGTTGAATATCCATGGTTCATCGTCCTTTCGGGTCAAATTCTTCCGGCTGCAAAACAAGGCGCATGGCCCAGGGCGGCACATCGGGCGGGGCGGTGCCGTCCTCCAGAAACAAAAACGCAACATCGAACGCCGGGCGGCGTGTGGGATAGACACCCTTGCCGTCGGTGAAGTATAAAACGCCCTGCAAGTCTCGCAGTGCGCCGTCCTGGCGCAGTTCTTCAATGCGGGCGAATGCGGGGCGGAAGTCCGTTCCGCCGCCGCCCACCAGTGTAAACTGGGCCGTGTAGCGGTCGAGGGCGTCCAAATCGTTCAGCCAGGTTTCGTCCCGCACGGCGTTGTCCGCCTGCATGACCAAAATGCGGCACTGGCGGAAAAAGCTGTCCTGGCTTTTTAACAAGGTGAAGGTCTCTTTCAAAAACGCCTTGACCAGCTCGCCCGCGGTGGACTCGCTGGTGTCCACCACAATGACGAAGTCGCGGATCTTTTTCACCTCGCGGCTTTCCAGCGGCTCAATTAAGGGCATATTGCCGTAGGTGCGCAGGCCGTAGCTGTAAAAGCCCAGGTCAAATTCCTCGGGGTCAAGGTGCGGCTCCTCATGCCAGACGGCGAAGCGGCGCAGGAAGTCGCGGTAGGTGCGGCGGCTGCGCCCGGCCTGCACCTGGGCCTGCAAAGCCTGGGCGGCGGTGTCCTGCCCGGCGCGCTGGCCGTTTTCCTCCATGCTCAATTCGGTCTGGCGGCCCAGGTTTTCCCACTGCTTGCCGCGCATCTGGGCCTCGGGGCTGGTGGGGTCGGCAGGCCACAGGCGGTGGCTGTCGGTGTAAAACTCCCGCTGCCACTTGTTCAACGTTTCGGCGTCGGTCTTAGTCAGCACACGGTAGATTGGCCCGGCGGCTAGAAATTTGCATGACTGCCGCAGTTGTGTATAACATTGCTGGCGCACCCAGCCCACCGGGCGCTTCGTGGCGGCGGTGTTCAGGGCGTCCAGCGTGCTTTCCACGGCAATGTCACAGGCCAGGCCCCACAGGTCGGGGTCGCGCTTGTCCCGCAGCCACAGGTGGCGGAAGATGCAGTGGAACAAACTGTGCAGGTAAGCCCGGGGCAGGTAACGGCGGTTTTTGCGGTAGGTGTCCAGCACCCAGGGCGCAGGGTAGTAGAGCGCCCCGCCGTCGGTGGCAAAGCTGCCGCCGCTCTCCGTCTGTGCGGCGGGCAGTGCCCCCAGCGCCGCCGTCAGGTAGCGCTGGTCCAGATACAACTCCCCGCGCAGCTGTTCCATGACCCGGCGGGCCATCGTCTGTTCCCATTCGGTTTGGGTTTGGATGTGTTTGGGCATTTTTACAAATCCTCAAAATCATAGGTCTTTTTCACCCGCCTGGGGCGGCCCAACAAAATGGCTGCCCCGGCGCTCCAACCGGCGCGGGAACAATAGACGGCGGCGTCGGCGGTGGGCAGGCCTAGGCCCACCAGCAGCCGCAGCGCGGCTTCGTCCCGGGTGTCGATGGCCAACTTGAACGCATCCGCCGGGTGGGCGGTCAGATACAATTCATAGTCTGCGCGGGCGTTGTCGCTCAGGCCGAACGGCTGCACCAGCCGCCCCAGCGCCAGGCGGCAGAGCGTATCCGCGCTCTCGCCGACGCAGGCCTGCGTGAACGATGCGTCAAACGCCGCGTAATCTACTGCGCCGCCGGGCGTAAAGCACTGCCGCATCCGGTAGCCCTCGCCCTCAATGCTGTGATTGAAAATATGCGCGGGGGTGTTCTCGTCCAAAAACTCCGAATACTCGGGGTAAAACAGCCGCGCACCATCCAATTCTGCCGTGATATCGGCGCTGACGGCCCCCAGCAGCTTTTTCAGCCCGGTGGGGGCGTCCGCTGCGGCCCGCAGCCTAAACACCCGTAACTGGCGGCAGTTCGTGAACAAATCGCTGCCCAAGGATTCCACCCCGGCCCCCAGCGTGACCCGGCGCAGCTTGCGGCAGTTGTAAAATGCCGCGCTGTGCAAGACCCGCACCGTGTCCGGCAGAGTGACTTCCTCCACAAAATTGCCGGTGATCTCGTGGGTGTCGGTGCCGGTGCATTGTGCCCCGGGCCTGACGGGCTTTTCCGCAAAGCAGTAGGGGCCGATCTCCACAACGGGCAGACCGCCAATAACGCCGGGCACGGCGGGGCAGGGGGTATCCCCCAGCAGGCGCAGCACCCGTACGCCGCCCGCGCATGGCTCCCAGAAAACCGTCACAAAAAAGCCCCCTTTACATTACCGCCATTATAGCATAAAATAGGGACGCGAGAAACAGAAAAGTGAGAGAAATCTATGAGAAGTGTCAAGCAAACGGATATTTTGACCGGCAGCATCCCCAAACAGCTGCTGTTGTTCTTTCTGCCCATCTGGTTCGGTACGCTGTTCCAGCAGCTGTACAACACGGCGGATACTCTGATCGTCGGCAACTTTGTGGGCACCAACGCGCTGGCAGCGGTGGGCGCAACCAGCTCTTTTGTCAATCTGTTGGTGGGCCTGTTCGTCGGCCTGTGCAGCGGCGCGGGCGTTGTCATTGCCCAAAGCTGGGGCGCCCACGATGCCGACGCCGTTGACCGCCAGGTACACACGGCGCTGGTGCTCAGCGTGGCCATCGGTGCGCTGCTGACGGTGCTGGGCCTGCTGACCGCTGAGCCGATGATGCACCTGATGGGTACGCCTGCGGAAATACTGGACGATGCAGCGCTGTATCTGCGCATCTACTTTTTGGGCATGATCCCCCAGATGCTCTACAACATGGGCACAAATATTCTGCGTGCCATCGGCGATTCCAAGCGGCCGCTGTACTTTTTGATTGCGGCGTCGCTCGTCAATATCGCGCTGGACGTTGTGTTTATCGCGGTGTTCGGCTGGGGCGTTGCGGGCGCGGCGTGGGCCACGGTACTCAGCCAGGTAGCCAGCGCGGTGCTGACGCTGCGGTGCATCGTCGGCTCCCAGGGGATGCCCTGGCACGTCCGGCCCGAAAAACTGCGGCTGCACGGCGATGTGTTCGCGGCCATCTGCACCATCGGCGTGCCCGCTGCAGCCCAGAGCGCCATGTACAACATCAGCAACATTTTCATCCAGAGCAGCATGAACAGCTTCGGCACCAGCACGATTGCGGCGTGGGGTGTCTACGGCAAGATCGATTTTGTGTTCTGGATGACGATCAACTCGCTGGGCATCGCCATCACGACCTTTGCGGGGCAGAACTTTGGCGCACGGCAGTACGACCGCGTGCGGCGTGGCGTGCGAGTCTGCCTTGCCATGGCGGCGGGCATCACGCTGTTCATCAGCGTTACGTTCTACAACCTGGCGGAGCCGCTGTTCCGGCTGTTCAGCCAGGATGACGCGGTCGTGGCCGTGGGCGTCGGCATGATGCACGTCCTGACGCCGGTGTACATCACCTATATCTGCATCGAGGTGTTGGCCGGGGCGCTGCGCGGCTGCGGCGATGTGCGCATCCCGACGCTGATCACGGTGTTTTTTGTCTGCGGCCTGCGGATGCTGTGGCTGTTTGTGGCCGTGCCGATCCGCCACGAGGTTGCCACGGTGGAGTTGAGTTATCCCATCACCTGGACGCTGGCATCCGCGCTGTTTGTTGTGTACTACCTCAAGGGCGGCTGGATGCAGCGCTGCGCGGAGAAGTGGGAGAAAAAACAGAAAGCGTAACAACAAAACCCCCATCGGGAAAATTTCCGATGGGGGTCATTTTTACAAATTACAGCTTAAAGCTATCCTTCAGCGTGACAATGCGGTTGTACACGCCCTCGTGCTTGCTGTCCGGCGTAAAGTAGCCGTTGCGCACGAACTGGAAGCGGTCGCCGGGCTTGGCGTCCTTCAGACTCTCCTCGAGCTTCGCACCCTGCAGCACTTTGACGCTGTCCGGGTTCAGGTAATCCTTGAAGTCGGCATCGTCGGGGATGCTGTTCATGTTGGACTCGGTGAACAGTTTGTCGTACAGCTCAACCTCGGCGTCCAGGCAGTGGGCGCAGCTGACCCAGTGGATGGTGCCGCGCACCTTGCGGCCATCGGCGGGGTTGCCGTTGCGGGTCTCCAGGTCGGCCTCGGCGTGGATGGCCACGACCTTGCCGTTCTCATCCTTGTCCACGCCGGTGCAGCGGACAAGGTACGCACCCATCAGGCGGACTTCGCTGCCCAGGGTCAGGCGCTTGAACTTCGGCGGCGGCACCTCAAAGAAGTCGCTGTTCTCGATCCACAGCTCCTTCGTGAAGGCGACCTTGCGGGTCGTCGTGTCGTTGGCGTCGCGGTTCGGGTTGTTGGGCAGGTCAAAATACTCGCACTGGTCGGTAGGGTAGTTGTCGATGATGAGCTTGACGGGGTCCAGCACGGCCACGCGGCGCTGGGCGTTCAGCTCCAGCTCGGCACGCAGCACGGCCTCCAGCTGGCGCATATCGACGAGGTTATCCGCCTTGGAGATGCCGGCGTCCTTAACGAACTTGAAGATGCTCGTCGGCGTGTAGCCGCGGCGGCGCAGGCCGGACAGGGTGGGCATACGGGGGTCGTCCCAGCCGTCCACGATGTTTTTCTCCACCAGTTCACGCAGGTAGCGTTTGCTCATGACGGTGTTCGTCACGTTCAGGCGGGCAAATTCGCGCTGCTTCGGAAACTCTTTGCCGAACAGATTGGTGATGACCCACTCGTACAGGGGACGGTGGTTCTCAAATTCCAGGCTGCACAGGCTGAAGGTGATACCCTCGATGGCGTCCTGGATCGGGTGTGCGAAGTCGTACATCGGATAGATGCACCACTTGTCGCCCTGGCGGTGATGCTCGACGTGCTTGATGCGGTAGATGGTCGGGTCGCGCATATTCATGTTCGGGCTTGCCAGGTCGATCTTGGCGCGCAGCGTCTTTTCGCCGTCGGCAAACTCGCCCGCGCGCATACGGCGGAAGAGGTCAAGGTTTTCTTCCGGCGTGCGGTCGCGGTAGGGGCTGGGGCGGCTGGGCTTGCCCGCGTCGTTGCCGCGGTACTCCTGCATCTGCTCGCGGGTCAGGTCGTCCACATAGGCCTTGCCCTCCTTGATGAGCTGCTCGGCGTACTCGTAGCAGCGCTCAAAATAATCACTGCCGTAGAAAATGCCGCCGTTCGGCTCAGCACCCAGCCATTTCAGGTCCTGCAGGATACTCTGCACGTACTCGTCACCCTCGCGGGCGGGGTTCGTGTCGTCAAAGCGCAGGTTGAACAGGCCGCCGTAGTGCTTGGCGATGGTATAGTTGATGAAGATCGCCTTGGCGGAACCGATGTGCAGGTAGCCGTTCGGCTCCGGCGGGAAGCGGGTATGCACAACATCGACCTTGCCCTCAGCGAGGTCGGCGTCGATGATATCCGTCAAAAAGTTGGAAAATTTTTCGTCTGCCATGATTACACCCCAAATTATATGCCGCAGCGCCACACCGCAGGGGTGGATGCTCGCATCGACCCCCACAAGCGCCCGGCAATGCTATTTTTAACTATTTTACTATTATACCGTGTACAACAGCATTTAGCAAGGGGCAAAAACTTCTGCGCGCCTACTGTTATTTATAAAAGGTTTGTGCTATAATCAATACTGATTTACTATGTTGCCATGAAAGGGGGCATCCGCTATGCCGACCCCGCAAAACAGGGAGCCGGGCCGCCGCCCGCGCAACCCCGATACAGAACGCTACACGATGCAGGGCGATTGGGCTGTGCCCAACCAGTACCCCACGGCCCCGCCCCAGCGGCGCGCCCCCACGCAGGAACAGCGCCGCGCCGCCGCCCGCCGACGGCGGGAAATTCGCCGCCGACGCCGCAGGCTGGCCGTGCTGGGCACGGTGGGCGGCGTGCTGGTGCTGTCCGGCATCATCACGGTGCTGCTGCCCAAAAGCGTGAAGGGCGAGACCGAAGCCGCGCCCCTGCCCACCGCAGACCCCGCAGGCACCCGCCTGGTGGCCCCGCTGCCCTACGCCGGGGCGGGGGACAGCGGCAGCCAGAACGCCCAGACGCTGAACTGGGGCACCGTCGGCCCGCAGCGCCAGACCGCTGATACCGGCTACACCTACACAGCGCTGCCCGCAAAGCCCGCCGCCCTGCCGGAGTTTGGCCGGGTGGATACCAGTTGGTTCGCCGACGCAGCCTTCTTGGGTGACTCGCTCACCGCTGGCTTCTGCGCCAATGAGTACAACATTGATGTGGGTGGTGCGCTGATCTGTGGGTATGAGGGCATCAGCCCCAACACCGTTGTCAACCGCACCACCGTTACCAGCCCCGACCGGGGCGAGGAAGTTCCGCTGGATGTGCTGGCCGCCGCCCAACCTGCCAAGCTGTATATTTTGATTGGTACAAACGCCCTCGTCCAGCCCGGCAACGATGACAGCTTTTTGGCCTACTACGGAAAAATGCTGGACGACCTGCGCACGGCGCTGCCTGACACGACGTTCTATGTGCAGTCGGTGCTGACTGCCACACAGGAAAAGGTCAGCGACAGCCTCCCGGGCCTGGCACCGGACCGGCTGGCGGCCATCAACGCGGCCATCCAGCAGCTTTGCGCCGAGCGCGGCTGTTATTACCTCGACCTGAACGCAGAGTTCGCCGACGATGCCGGGTATTTGCAGACCGATTTCTCTCAGCCCGACGGCGTACACCTGACGGTGTCCGGGTACAGCAAGTGGGTCAGCTACCTGTGTACCCACGTCCCATACAGCAAGAACAACCCCTACCAGGCCGGAAGCACCTACTATTTAAGTGATGATATGAAGAATTTGCTGAACGATATTCCGTAAAGGAGCCACCCATGCCCAACGAAAACGAACATCCGCGCTACACGGACCCGGACCATCCCTACTCCGGCAGCGGCCTGCGCTACCAGAACAACTACAACCGCAATGAATACCACGCCGGGGACGGCCCGTTCCAGTTCCCCTGGTGGGCCATCGTCATTGGCTTTGTGGTGTGGTGGCCGCTGGGCTTTATCTTCATCGGCCTGAATGCCGCTATGAAAAACGGTAAGCTGGGCAGCTTTGAGCAGAAAGCCCGTACCCGGACCCAGAGCTACCGCAGCGGCCCATCAGTGCAGGAGGGACAGTTCCGTCCTATCTACGCTCAGCAGGATCAGGAGAGCGCGGGCAAAACTGCCGCCGCACCTCGGGATGCCGAGAAAAAGCGCAAGGGCATGGCCCTTGCCAACGGCTTGACCGTGGCGGGCGTCGTGCTGCTGCTGACCGCGCTGGCCGCGCTGCCCGGAGGTACCTACTGGCTGCCCGACGCCTTGACGGGGGATCTCGAGTACATCCGCTGGTTCTTGGCGGATATGATGCCTGTGTTTGTCTCGGCCACGGCGGGCGCGGGCTGCCTGTTCGGCGCGCACCACATCCGCACCGGCCGCCGCTTGCGCAAAAAGATCGACAATATTGTCGGTGATGCGCAGTATATGTACATTAAGGATATCGCCGACGCCATCCCGTGCAGCTATGAAAAATGCTGCAAGCACCTGGAAAACTGCATCGACGACGGCGTGTTCGGCCCCGAAGCCTACCTGGATATGCGCCGCAAATGTCTCGTCGTGACCGGCAAGCCCCCCGAGCCGACCCCGAAAAAAGCGAAGAAACCCAAGGTCGAAAAAGCAGATCCGATGCCCGAAAAGGACCAGTACCAGAAAATCCTCGACGAGCTGCGCCGAGTCAACGACGCCATCCCCGACGAGGAGATGACCGACAAGATCAGCCGTCTGGAAGCGGTCTCGGCCAAAATTTTTGAGCAGGCCAAGTCCGACCCCGACAAGCTGCCCCAGATGCGTAAGTTCATGGATTATTACCTTCCTACGTCGTTAAAGCTGCTGAACACCTACGCTGAGCTGGACAACCAGGGCGTGGAAGGTGAGAACATTTCGGAGTCGAAGCGCCGCATTGAGCTGACGATGGATACGCTGGTCAAAGCGTTTGAAAACCAGCTCGACCGCCTGTTCGCCAGCGACGCCCTCGACGTCAGCGCCGACATCGATGTGATGCAGAATATGCTGCGGGCCGACGGCCTGACCGATGATGCACCGTTTAAGATGTAACCACCAAAAGCCTCCCTTGTCAAAGGAAGACATTATCCCCATACTACTAAGGAGCCAATATCCCTATGCAAAAATCCACCGGCCAGTTCCATAACAGCTGGCGCAACTTTTCCAAATATCGGCCGCTCATCCGGGAGCTGGTCACACGCGACCTCAAGGTCAAATACCGCCGCAGCGTGCTCGGCTATGTGTGGAGCATCTTAAACCCGCTGCTCATGATGCTGCTGCAGACCCTCGTTTTCTCCTATATGTTCCGGTTCGATATCCCGAACTTCCCGCTTTACCTCATCTGCGGCAACACTCTGTTCAACTTTTTTAACGAGAGCACGAACATGGGCATGGGCAGCGTGCTGGGAAATTCGTCTCTTATCAAAAAAGTGTACGTGCCCAAGTTTATTTTTCCCATCAGCCGCGTGGTGTCCAGCTTTGTCAACCTGCTGTTCAGCCTGGCGGCCATTATCCTGGTCATGCTCATCACCCGGTCGCCGTTTTACTGGACGATTCTGCTCGTCTGGGCGCCGCTTTTGCTGCTGCTGGCGTTCTGCTGCGGCATGGCCGTACTGCTCTCGGCGCTGGCTGTCTACTTCCGCGATTTGCAGTATCTCTACGGCATCGTGACGATGGCCTGGATGTACGCGACGCCGCTGTTTTACCCGATCTCGGCGCTGCCGCCGTTTTTGATCCCCATCATTAAGCTGAACCCGCTGTACCACTACATCAACTGTATGCGGTGCCTGGTCATGTACGGCACCGTGCCCGGCCCCAACACCTGGATTGCCTGCATCGGCAGCGCAGCCGTCATGCTGGCTGTAGGCCTGGCGGCGTTCCGCAAATTGCAGCGCAACTTTATTCTGTATCTGTAAGGAGTTTCCCCCATGCCCATCATTCAGGTGGAGGATGTCTCGATGCGCTTTAACCTAGCGCAGGAGAAAACCGAGACCCTCAAGGAATATACCGTCAAGCTGCTGAAACATCAGCTTTTTTTCAATGAATTTTATGCGCTGCAAGACGTCTCGTTCAGCATCGAACCCGGCGAATCCGTAGCGCTGATTGGCCGCAACGGCAGTGGCAAAAGCACGATGCTCAAACTTATTGCGGGCGTCATGTACCCAACCAGGGGTACCGTCGCCGTCAACGGCGAAATTGCGCCGCTGATCGAGCTGGGCGCGGGCTTTGACCTCGATTTGACCGCGCGGGAAAACGTGTTTTTGAACGGTGCGGTGCTGGGCCACGACCGCACTTATATGGAAGAGCACTTCAAAAATATCATCGACTTTGCTGAACTGTGGGATTTTGTCGATGTGCCGGTGAAAAACTATTCCAGCGGCATGATCGCGCGGCTGGGATTCTCCATTGCGACCGAGGTCAAGGCGGATATCTTGGCCTGCGATGAGATTCTGTCGGTGGGTGACTTTATGTTCCAGCAAAAGTGCCACCAGCGGATGGAACAGATGTTATCCGGCGGTACAACGCTGCTTTTTGTCAGCCATGATATCAACCAGGTCAAGCAGCTCTGCAAACGCGCCATCTGGATAGACCATGGCCACATCCGCGGCGACGGCCCGGCGGAGGAAGTCTGCAACGCCTATGTGGAGGCCATGCAGAGAGGGGAATGACCCCAAAGGCTTCCCCCCAGGGGGAAGGCAGAACTTTTAAAGGAGACCCCATGCCAAAATCAAAACAAAACCTGGCCAGGGAAATTCTGACCGTTGCGCTGCTGCTGGCGGCGGTGGCGGCCAGCGAATACTGGTTTTTCCAGCTGTGGCGGCTCGATTGGTCGGTGCCCATGCTCTACGGCGGCGACGGCATCTACTGGGTGGGTCAGGTGCAGCGCAGCTACGGCGAGTTGTCCGGCTCCCTGGGCTGGCCGTTCTATGAGGCCGCGGGCAAATATGACCCGAACTACGACCTGATTTATGATATCTTCGTCTGGTTCGTTGGCCTGTTTACGAAAGACACCGGCATCGTGTTCAACCTGTATGTGCTGGTCATCCCCTTTGCCAATGCGCTGGCGGCCTACGCCGTGTTCCGCATGGTGGGCATGCGCCGCTGGCTCAGCTTTGCCTTTGGCATCACCTTCGGTATGACGCCCTACGTGCAGCAGCGGATGGCCGGGCATATGATGCTGGCCGCCTGCGAGTTCGTACCCTTCTCGGTGCTGCTCTGCCTCTGGTGTGCCGAGGATGAAGGCTTCAACCGCCCGGGCAAGGGCTTTTTCAAGAATAAGCGCAACTGGCTGGCCCTGGCTATGGCCTGGGGCATCGCCAACAACGGCGCGGCCTATTATCCCTATTTCACCTGCTTTTTCCTCTGTGTCACGGCGCTCTGCCTGATTTTGCGCGGCCACAAGTGGAGTGCGGGTGTACCCTGCCTGGTCACGATCGCGGAGATCGTCGCCTGGATGATACCCGATTTCTTCCCCATGGTGCTGGGCATCCTCAGCGGCCAGGGCAGCACCCTGACCAACGGCGTCTACCGCAGCCCGGTCGGCGCGGACATTTACAGCCTGCGCATCAGCAGCCTGCTGTTGTCGCCCAACGGTTTCGGCCTGCAAAAGCTCGCCAACTGGATGGGCCGCTACTTCCATATCCTGGCTACCGATGAAGGCCCGATGTACAACGAGAACGGCTACGGCTATCTCGGCATCGTGGGCATTTTCGGATTTTTGGCGCTGCTGCTCATGCTGCTGCGCAACTGGGACTGGAAGGCCGGCCGCACCGAGAAGCCGCAGCTTGGCGACCGCCTCTGGCTGCTGAGCCGTCTGAACGTCATGGCGCTGCTGTTAGCCAGCATTGCCGGCTTTGGCAGCATCATCGGTATCTTTGTGCGGTTCATCCGCGGGTACAACCGCATCAGCCCTTACATTGCGTTCTTCGCACTGCTGGCCGTCGGCCTGACGGCGGAAATGCGGCTGACCCGGCGCGCCGGAAAAGACCGCAAAAAGCTCATCCTCGTTATGGTGGTGCTGCTGGCCTACGGCTACTGGGAGCAGCAGGGCCTTTTCAGCCCGAAATATGAGGAAGTGCAAATGAGCTGGCACCAGGACGCGGCCTTTATGGCCGAGGTCGAGGACGCGGCAGGGGAGGGGGCTATGCTCTTCCAGCTGCCGTACATGAAAAACTTTGAGAACGGCCCGCTGAACAATATGTGGGACTATACGCTGCTGCGCGGCCCGCTGCACAGCAAGACGCTGAAATTCAGCTACGGCGCGGGCTACGGCACCGAGAATGACGCCTGGTATCAGGCCACAAGCGAGTTGGAGCCGGACGCCATGGTGGCTGAGCTGCGCACCCAGGGCATGGCGGGCATCTACCTGGATCTGGACGGCTACACCGAGGACGAGCAGCAGCCCACCCTGGCAGCGATGATTCAGGCGGCGGGCTGTGCCGAGGACGACGTCATCATCAGCGAGAGCGGCAAGCTCTGCTATATCCCGCTGGGGCAGGAGTGAGCAATGAAACTGCAAAAACTGACGGAAAAACGATGGTTCTGGCCGCTGGTCTGCGCTGTGTCGGTCGTGTTCGGCTGGTGGTATCTCAGCATCGTGACCTGTGCGCCCCTGGGCGGCGACGATGAACTCATCAACCTGCAAAACTACTATTATATTACCCACACGTCCTTTGGGCAGAGCGTGCTGGATTATATCGGCGACTTGTGGACCCAGTTCAGCTTGCAGCAGGGGCGGTTCCGGCCCTTCTCCTCGCCGCCGGTGCGCGGGCTGACGAGCTGGTTTTTGGGTGATCTGGTGGGCTATCGGCTCTACATTCTGGCCTGGACCTACGCGGATATCCTGCTGACCGGCTGGCTCGTGGGCAAGGCCAGCCACAACAAAAAGCTGGGCATCTCCTGTATCTGCCTGCTGCCCATGATGTTCAGTGTCTGGCAGGACTCCACCGGCAACAGCCTGTATTCCTACGGTGCGCTGGTGCAAAGTACGCTGCTGCCCGCACTGGTGGCAGGGCTGGCTGTGCTGCGTTTGCAGGATACCGGGCACAAGCGGTGGGCCGTGTTGGCGGGGTACTGCGCGTTCCAGTGCTGTGCCACGTTTGAAATTGGTTTTACCTATATTGTGCCGATTTTCGGCCTGGCCTGGCTCTACACCGACAAGGCCCGCGACGCCCTGCGGCTGAGCATTCCGGTGTTTGTGGGCGAGTGCGTGACGCTGGCCTTCAACCTGGGGGCGCGGCTCGTCAACACCTTGCAGGAGATGGGCGTTCTGGCCGGGGATGCCCAGCCAATCGGCGGTGTATCGCCGAACTTTGACATCCCGGCGGTGCTCAAGACCTGGGCCATGCAGATGTCGGCGGGCTTCCCGCTCAATGCACTGTTCGCGGGCAAGGTCCGCCCCGGCACGATCTACCCGGTGGATATCCTCTGCGGCGTCATGGTGGCCGGGGCTGCGGTGGCGGCGCTGGCTGCCCTGCGCGAGCTGCCAAACCGCAAGCAAAACCTGCTGCTGTTCTTGACCGGCCTTGCCATGCTGTCCGCACCGTCGCTGCTCATCGGGCTTTCGCCTAAATATCAGCAGGCGGGGCAGATCGATTGGCGGCACGGCTACATCCCGCAGACGGTGGAAAGCTACGGCGTCGGCCTGATGGCCCTGGCGCTGCTGGTGCTGCTGCTGCGCTGGGCACGGAGCAAAACCTGGTGGCCCAAGAGCCGCGCGGTGCTCTACTGCCTGCTGGCTGTCGGCATGGCGGGCACGGTGGTCTGGCAGCGCGCCGCGACCCGCTCAGCCTACGCCGAGGGTGGCCGCGCCTACACGGTCTTTGGCGAGACGGTAGCCGCCGGTACGGCTGACGCCGCAGGGACCGAGATGCCCGTTGTGACGGATTACATGATTTGGGGCGGCAACGAGGTCGCCGAGAACGCGTTCTTCCTGCGCTATGGAGAGCAGGACGCCGACGCCCACGCCTTGCAGGTCTGGCGCACCGAGGACCACGCCGATGAGGCTGCCTACCGCCTGGGCTTTACCCTGGGCCAGACCAGCCGCTATGACATCGGCTGGTGCGGCCTTGGCAGCGGCAATGCGCTGGATGAGCTGGCGGATGTGGTCGTATGCCTGCCCGCAGGTACGGCGCAGCAGGCCACGCTTTGCTACACCACAGCGGACGGCGAAGAAGTACGCACTGCCGTGACCGCCGAAAAAACCGCCACCCTGGTGCAGTTGGAAGGCACAGTGCTGGCGGAGAGTATTCGGCTGGAGTAATTTCTTTGCCTTCCCCTTTTGGGGGAAGGTGGCGCCGCAGCGCCGGATGAGGGGCGCGTGTGCCACAGCAACCCGTGAACGGTCTGCATCGGCAAGGCCGCCCCTCATCAGTCAGCGGTCAAGCCGCTGACAGCTTCCCCCATGGGGGAAGCCATTACACACCAAGGAGGTGCCGCTTTGGCACAAAACAAGAAACAGCGGCTGCTGTGGGGCCTGGGGCTGCTGGGCACAGCGGTCTTTACCCTGCTGATGGGCTGGCTGCACTACCAACAGCTGCTCTCCACCGGGTACTATTACTCTGATATCCCGGCCCACATGGCGGGCCATGCCATGGGCAATACCGGCTTTTCGCTGGTCACGGTCCTGCTGCGGGGCGTGTTCGCCATCGGCGGCAACCTGGGCACGGCGGTGTTTTTGGCTGTCGTCAACCTGCTGACGCTGCTGATATTTGCCTGGGCCATCCGTAAGGCTGTGCCGCAGGTCTGCCCTGGCGCAGCGCTGCTCTGGTCGCTGGCTGCGAACCTCTGTCAGGCGGTCTGGATGCCAAACGGCGGCTACTGGTACTTTGGTGCCATCACCGGCACGATCTACCACAACACTACCTACATTATGCTGCAACCGTTGGCGCTTATCGCGTTTTTCCTCTTCCTCTCGCTGGCAGAGCACCATGGTCAGCTGCAATGGCGCAGTTGGGCCGCGTTGACGGTGCTGCTTACGGTGGCAACGGCTATCAAGCCCAGCTACCTTTTCGCCTTTGCCCCAGCCCTGCTTGTGGCGCTGGTCGTTGACCTGATCCGCACCCACGGCAAGGCCCTCCAATGGGAAGTCTGGCTCGGCTGTACGGTGCTGCCGGGCATTCTGCTCTGCATCATTCAGGCTAAGGTGCTGTTCACCGGCGGGGATGATTCCGGCATGGCACTGATCTTCACCACCGACTTCGACCCAGAAAAAGTGCTGTGGGGTGTCTTTAATTACAGCGCCAAGCACGGCCTGGTGCGCTCACTGGTGTTCGTGGGTGCGGTGGTTTTGCTGCTGTTCCGGCAGTGGCGCGGCGCTTACGCCTATAAGTTCAGCCTGCTTCTGTTTGCCGTCTCGCTGGCCGAGGGCATCTGCCTGACCGAGACCGGCAGCCGTATGTACGACGGCAACCTGTGGTGGGGCGCGTTCATCTGCTATGACATCCTGCTGCTGGAATCGCTGATTCAGCTGCTGCGCCGCCTGCACAAAAAGCCGCGCACCCCGGTGGAGACCGGCACGTCGGTTTTGTGCTGCGGGGCGCTGGCCTGGCATATTGCCAGCGGCATTGTGTTCCTGGGGCTGATGCTGGCCGGTATCTCCTATGCGGTCATGATCGGCACCGAAAGCTACCTGCTGCAAGAAATGTGGGGCATTGTACTGTGACGAAGAACAAGCAACAGAAAAACGCCCTGCTGACGATTTTATGCGTGCTGGCGCTGGTGGCGTTCGGCGCAGCCATGGTGTGGCTGCACTACCAGCAGCTTTGCTCGCCCGGCGGCGGGGATGACCCCTACACATCGGATTTAGGGCAGCATTTGGCGTTTGCCCAGCGGGGTATGGTCTACTCGACCGTGTCGCTGCTCATCGGCCCGGCGTACAATCTGGCTGGGCGCATGGGGATCGCCGTGCTGTTGGCGGTGTTCCACTTGGCGGCGGTGGCGGTGTTTGCCTGCGGCCTGCGGGCCGCGCTGTCGGACGTCCCGCGCCCGGTGCGGCTGCTGGTCAGCCTAGTGGTCAACCTGGCAACGGCAGTCTGGATGCCCAGGGGCGGCTACTGGTACCAGGGCACCATCGGCGGCACGATCTACCACAACACCACCTACATTATGCTGGCCCCCTTTGCGCTGCTGGCAATGCTGGCGTTCTACCGTGTCTGGCCCACAATGCGGGGCAAGCTGGACCTGCGTGCCTACGCGGTCTATACGGTGCTGCTGACGGTGGCGACGAGCTTTAAGGCCAGCCTGATTTTCGCCTTTGCCCCGGCGCTGCTGGTGCTGCTGATTGTGGATTTTGTGCGCACCCGCGCGAAAAATCTGAAAAATGAGATCATTATGGGGTGCAGTGTGTTCCCCGGCGTGGCGCTCTGCGTCATTCAGGCCAGCGTTCTGTTTGCCGAGGACGACTCCGGCGTCAAACTGATTTTCACCGTGCCCTTTGACCACCACCGTATGCTGTGGGGCCCCTTCAACGAGGCCGGTGTGCTGGGGCTGGCGCGGTCATTCGTCTTTGTGGCGGCGGTGGGGCTGTTGATGGGGCGCGCCGCGTGGCAGAGCTTTCGCTATCGGTTCAGCCTGTTTACCTTTGCCGTCTCGCTGGCCGAGGCGCTGTTGCTGGTGGAAAGCGGTGAGCGGCTGTACCACGCCAATCTCTGGTGGGGACCGTTCATCTGCTTCTGGGTGTTCTGGCTGGAATCCGTCAGCGTGTTTTTGCAGCAGCTGCGGGCGAAAGCCGCCCCGTGCTGGCGGCTGGTTTTGTGTGCCGCCGCGCTGGCGTGGCATGTTATCAGCGGCGTGTGTTTCCTGGTCATGCTGATGCGGGGCGTAAGCTACAACGTGCCGATTTTGACGTATAATTTGTGGTAAAAACTAAAAAAGGCTTCCCCCACGGGGGAAGCTGTCTGCGAAGCGGACTGATGAGGGGCGGGCTGGCCGTTACTGCGCTTTAACGTGCAATAACGGCTGACCCGCCCCTCATCCGGCCATCGCTTCGCTCGGCCACCTTCTCCCTCAGGGAGAAGGCCTTTTTATTTTCTCATGTCCGCCCGGCAGCGGCAAGCTGCATATCAGCGCAATGCCCAGGGCCAGCGCCAGGGCAACCTTGAACGTCTCGCCGCCTTTGCTGGCAAACAATTCCTGCTCGCCCTGCAAAAAGTAGTAGGCCGTGTAGTAGATGCCCGCGCCGGGCACAAGCGGGAAGATACCCGGCAGCAGAAAAATCGTCACCGGGGCTTTGTGCGTGATGGAAAAGAACCGCGCACACCCGGTCAGCGGCAGGGTAGCCACCAGCGTGGCGATGGCCGGGCTCATGCCCAGCTGCTCCACGCCGAAGATGTAGACCATCCAGCCCACCGCGCCGGTGATGCCGGCGGCCAGGTAATGCCGCCGCGGTACCTGGAACGTGATGCCAAAGGCGATCGTGGCGATGACCGTCACCACAAAATGTGCGAAATAATGTGTCCAGACCGGCATCAGGCCACCCCCAATCCGCGGGCGACGATCCAGCCCAGCACTACGCCGCCCGCAATGCTGCCCGCAATCAGCAGCGCGTCCAGCAGGCGGATGGAGCCGGACAGGTAGTCGCCGTTTAAAATGTCACGCACGCCCATCGTCAGGGCGACGCCGGGGGTCAGCACCATCAGCGCACCGATGATGGCCGCGTTGGCGCTGACGGCAGGCACAACGGCCTGCACCGCAATGGCCCAGACCGTGCAGCAGAACGCCGCCACGATATCCGTAAACATCCGGTTGATGCTGTGGCGGCCAAAATGCAGGCAGACGAGCGCTTCCAACAGGCCCGCCACGGCGGCTACCGGCACGTCGGCCAGTGTGCCGCCGAACAGATAGGCGAACCCCGCCGCCCCGGCGATGCAGGCCAGCACCTCCCGCCGGGGCGTGACCCGGGGCAGTGCACGGGCTGCCGCCAGCTTTTGCTCGGCTTCGACGACGCCGAGCTTGCCGGCAGCCAATTCACGGGAAAGCTCGTTCACAGCCTCGACCCGGCCCAGATGGATGGATACGGTGGGCACGTGCCGCACCAGCGTGACAGACTCCCCGCCGGGCAGGTGGGCCGATGCAAAAATGCCGTTGGTCAGCACATAGACGTGAAAATCCTGCACACCAAGGCTGGCGGCCATAATTTCCATCGTCTGCTGCACGCGGAACACCTCGCCGCCGTTGGCAAGCAGGGTCTGCCCGCCGTCCATCACCAGCTCCAGCGCACGGTCAAACAGGTCCTCAGCCACGAATATTCTCCCGCACAGCGTTAAATTCCGGGTAATGGGCGTAGAGGTGCTGCGCGATGGCCTCCATCAGCAGATAGTCATGCTCGGAGTCGATATCGATGATGCCGGTGTCCATCATAACGCTGACACTGAACTTGGAATGCCACAGGATGGGATCCGGGTTGTCCACCAAAAATGCGCGGCGGATAACATAAATCGACGCATTGACGTCGTAAACCTCGGGCGCTTGCTGGCGGCCGGTGAATTGGCTCTCCATGACCATTTCGGCGTGGTCGCCCACGATTTTAAACATATTGAACCACGGGTTGCGGCGGGCCTCGCAGACGCTGAAGATGATTTGCAGGTCCTCGCGCTCCTGCGCCTTGGCAAAGGCGTTCTCAATGTCCTGCTCGGTGCGCAGCGGGCTGGTGATATCCAGGTCGATCATGGCGTCGTAGGGCTTGCCGGTGCGCGCTTCCATGCGGGCGAAGCTGTCCTTGTAGACCTCGACCTTCGGTACACGGTCGCCGCCCAGCTCGGCCCCGCGGGGCAGGTAGATGACCTCCGGGTATTCGGCGGCCACGAGCTTGGCCAGATCCTCGCTGTCGGTGTTCAGCGCAATGTCCACTTCCAGCTCGGGGTGGTTCTTAATGAAGAGCTCGGCGGCGCTCAAAGAGTAGTAAACCAACGGTTTGCCGCAGAAATTTTTCAAATTCTTGTTTTTGAAGCCCTTGCTGCCTGCGCGGCCGCAGATGGTGATGAGCAGACGTTTCATGTTACACATTCTCCCCCAGTGTTAATTTCAGCACCTTCAGTGCCAGTGCGGGCGGGTTGCAGCTCTCGCCGCTGCCCGTCAGCGCGTAGTCCACAAAATATTCCATCTCCCGCTCATAGCGGCGGTTGACGTCCTCCTCGTAATGCTGCACGGTGCCGTCGGGCAGGGTCAGTGTGCCCGCGCCAAAGTCGGCCAAATAGCTGCCGTCATGGCAGAAAAGCTCGATAGAACGGCGATATCTGCGCCCAAAGTAGTCGAGGTGCACCTCGGCCAGCAGCGTAGGATACTTGGCGATGTAGACCGAGAGATCGTCGGAATCGATTTCCAAATCCGAGTAGGTCCCCTTGAAATTGTACAGCTTTTCCGGCACGCCGAACAGCTCCACCAGATAGTCCCACTCGTGAATCAGGTCGATGGTGACGCCGCCGCCCAGTGCCTTGTGGGCGCTGTACACGGTACGGTAGTCCACGCCGGGCCGCCAGTCAGGCAGATAGCTCGAGCAGATGACCCGGGCGCAGTAGGGGTGCAGGGCGGGCAGGCGGTCTTTCAGCGCCAGCATCACACCGCACCACCGCATGGGCGCGGCCACGTAGGCCTTTTGCCCGGTGGGCAGATAGTTGGCTAAAGCAAGATCGGTTTGCTCGGCAGAAAAAATCGGCTTTTCGATGAAAAGCGCCTCGCCGCGGCCCTTGACCTGGGTCAATGCGTCGGCGTGCAGGCTCGTTGGGTTCGTGATAAAGACCAGATCGTAGTGCGCGGGCGCGTCGGCCATGTCGGTGTACTGGGCGTGCAGCAGCTCGGCCACACCATCCCGCAGCGGGCGGGAAAGGTCGCTGCGCAGTGCGTCGGCCTGCAAGGCCCAACCGCGGTCAGCGCATAGGTTGGCAAGATTTTTCAAATGGCGCGTGCCGATGGAGCCCAGCCCCACAAACAGCGCGGTGATGGTACGCATAGGCGTTCCCCTTTGTCTTGATTTAGATGCAATGTAGGGGCCGGGTATGCCCGACCTCTACCGGGTTACGAATTTTCAATCTGGTCCATCAATGCAATGGCCTTCAAATCCTTCTCAAAGCTCCACTTAGGGCTTTCCTCGCCCTTCAGGACGCCGAAAAAGTTCGTCAGTTCGTCAACATAGGCGTTCTCGACGATGTTGTCACTGTATCGGCTGTCATGCTCAAAGCTGGCGTAGGTGTCCACCGGCTGCTTGTCGCCATCGCGGAACTCATACAGTGCCTTGGGGTTGCCCTCCCAGAAAAGGTGGATGCCGTCACCGAAGCACTCAAAGCTGCGGACGGCCTTGCGGCTGACCACGTCGGCAGCCAGCACGCCCTGCACGCCGCCCTTATGGCGCAGCAGCAGCGTCACGCTGTCGGGGTAGGGGAGCCTTAAGTCACTCAAGGTGTCCTTCTGCACGGTGACGGATTCCACATCGCCGAAGGCATCCAGCAGCCAAGGCAGGTCGATGCCGAAAATCTCCCGCACGCCGCCGGTGCGGGCGTTGCCGACGAAGAAATTCTTGTAATTCTCCCAGGGATGCCAGTCGGGCAGGTACTGCCCGATGTGGTAGATATAGTGGACAGGCTTGCCAAATTCAGTGACCTGACGTTTAATATACTGCGTCTCGCGGCGGTATAGCATCGTCGAGGAGAGAAACAGCGGCAGGTTTTTGGCGGCGGCCTTTGCCATGTTCTCGGCGTAGCCGTCGCTGACCAGGTTCAGCTCGGTAAAGACCGGCAGATCATTGTCCAGCAGCTCGCCGATGACGGCGGCGTGGGACAGCGGTGCAGTGCAGACCAGCGCGGCGTCGGGGTGCTCGGCGGCAACGGCCTCGGCGATCGTCGCATAGGCGGCGTCCGCCAGACCCAGGTTCTTGGCCTCGACGCGGCGGCCCTCGGCGGTGTCCACGCCGACGATCTGGATGGCGTCGTCGATGCCCTTGGTCAGCCGGGCGCGGCGTTTGCCCATGCTGCCTAAACCGACGATGAGAAGTTTCATACCAAAACGCTCCTTTGGGGGTCAAATTCCGGCACAGGGCCGTCATAAAAAACCTTGGATTTTGTAAAGTCAAAATGCTGCAATACAGCGCAGATTTTTCCGCTGGTGTCGCCGCCGCCGTAAGGGCTGACGGCGCTTGCCGCCACCGGGGCGAAGGAGGGGGAGAGGGCTTTGCGCATCGTGGCCTCGATGGCCGCCGCGTCGGGGGCGCAGCAGAGGACGTTTGCGCAGACCATGCGCCCGGCCTGCCGCTTGCCGATGTTGACGGTGGGCACCTTAAAGGTCGGTGTCTCGACGACGCCCGATGACGAGTTGCCCGCCACCAGTGCGGCGCAGTCCATGGCGGAAAGATACCGCCGCAGGCCCAGGCTTTGCACAAAGCCCGCGCGGCCCGGGTGCGAGGCGGCGAACGCCTGCATCATCTCGGTGCAGACCTGCCCGCCTGCGTCGGCGTTCGACCCGGTGATAAGCCAGAACACGCTGTCCACATTGTCCATGGCGCTGCACAGCGCTTGCACCTGCACGGCGGGCGACCCGGCGTCGGGGGCAGTCTCGGGGTGGTAGGTCACAAGCGCGAAAGGCTGCATCAAATCAAACCCGGTGGATTTGCACAATTCTTCGCGGCTCATTTTGGGCAAGGTGCGGATGTTTTCATCCCCCAGCCCGCCGACGCAGAACACGGTGTCGGGCGCTTCGCCCATGCGCACGAGCCGCGCGGCGCTGTCGGCGCAGGACGGAAAATGCACCGCCGCCATTTTGGAAATGCAGTGGCGGTAGTATTCGTCGGCTGCGCCCAAGGTCACGTCGCCGCCCGAAATGTGGGCAATGGGAATATGCCGCGCGGCGGCTGTCGTGGCCACGGCGAAAATTTCAAAGCGGTCGCCCAGCAGCAGCACCGCGTCGGGGCGGTGGGCGGCAAAATAGCTGTCAAAAACGTTGATAGTGCGTGTAATCGTGCAGGCAACCGGCTCGTCGGCGTCGTCGGTAAAAATTGGCAGGCGTGCGGCGATGGGAAAACCGTCGTTTTCGATTTCGTGTACGGTTTCGCCCAGCCGCGGGCAGAGGTGCGCGCCCGTCACGACAAGCTGCAAGTCGAGTTCGTCGGACGCCGCGACCTTCTGCACGACAGGCCGCAGCAGCCCATATTCCGCCCGCGTGGCGGTAACGATGCAGATGGTGCGCATATCACACCTCAATTTTTTCATCCTCCGCAAAATCGCGCTTGGCGGTCTGGCCCAGCACTTCATGCCAGCGCATGGGGGAAAGGCCATCTCCCGGGCGCTTGGTGGTCAGGTTGTCCTCGGTGAAGACCTCGCCCGCCTTGATTTCCCGCGCGGCGACGATGCTCTTGCGGGCAATGGCCTTGTTGGGGGCCTCGCTGGCGGTCAGGTGCTTGTGGCCGTCACCCAGGGCGGCCTCCACATGGCGCACGGCGTTCACCATGGCCTTGAACTCTGCCGGGTCCAGGCTGGCCTTCTGGTCGGGGCCGGGCAGGGATTTGTCCAGCGTGAAGTGTTTTTCAATGACCTGCGCACCCAGCACGGCGGCGGCCACGTCGCACTCCCAGCCCGGCGTATGGTCGGACAGGCCCACCGGCAGACCAAACTGTTCGTACAGTTCCAGCATGGCGGTCAGGTTGGCATCCTCGTAGGGGGTGGGGTACTGGGTGTTGCAGTGCAGCACCGTTACCTCGGGGCAGCCGCCGTCGTCCAACACGCCCAGTGCATCGGTGATTTCATCCAGCGTGCTCATGCCGGTGGAAAGTAGCACAGGTGTGTGTAATTTCGCCATTTCTTCCAGGTACGGCAGGTTCGTGATCTCGCCCGACGGCATCTTGATGAGCGGCAGGCCCAGCGTGCCCAAAAACCGCACGCTGGGGATATCGAACGGTGCGGACAGATACTGGATGCCGATGGAATCACAGTATTCTTTCAGCTCCTTGTGCGCCTCAAACGAGAAATGCAGCTTGCGGATCATTTCCAGCTGGCTCTCGGCGGCGTCGGTGGTCTGCTTCTGATACTCGGCCTTCTCTGCAAATTTGCTCACGACCAGCTCGGGCACGGCGGTCTGGTACTTGACGATATCCGCGCCGCACTCCTTGGCAGCGCGGGCCATTTCCTTGGCCATTTCCAGGCTGCCGTTGTGGTTGACCCCGGCCTCGGCAATGATGGTTACAGGCATTTTAAAACTCCTTCCGCTGTGGCTTCTCCCCTTGGGGAGAAGCTGTCCGCAAAGCAGACTGATGAGGGGGCCTTCCGGCAGGCTGCCCCACATCCGGCGCAGCGCGCCACCTTCCCCCAAAGGGGAAGGCTTTTATTTACTGCTGATTTTCCAGCTTTCGTCTCATTTTCTCCAGTTCTTCCAGCTGGCCCATGTCCATCCAGCTGCTCTCGCTGATGGGATAGACGCCGACCTTTTCCCCGGCCCGGCGGTAGCGCTCGATCACGTCGGGAAAGCCGATGAACTCACCGTCGTGCATTTCCTCCACCACGCGCGGCTCCACCACGTAAACGCCGGTGTTCGTTAAAAAGTCCAACTCGGGCTTCTCGCGCATGGCGGCAATGCTGCCGTCCTCGCCCAGCTCCACCACGCCGTAGGGCACGGTGTAATGCTTGAACGCGCAGATCATCGTGACAAGATTTCCGTGAGACTTATGGTACTCGTAAATATCGCCGAAGTCCACATCCAGCAGCGTGTCACAGTTGGTGAAAAAGAACGGCGTGTCAATTTTTCCTTTCAGTAGGCATAGCCCGCCGCCAGTACCCATGAACACATCCTCATCGGCAAAATCCACGCGGTAATCCTTTTCCAGCTCGCCAAAATAGGACTTGATCATGCCCTTTTTGTAGTTCACGATCATTGTGAACTCGTGGCAGCCGAAGTCCCGGAACCGATCCATGATAAGCTCCGCAATGGGCTGTTCGCCCACCGGAATCAGCGGCTTGGGCAGGATTTTGGTGTAGGGGTACAGCCGCGTGCCCAGGCCGCCCGCCATCATCACGACCGGGATATCGACCTGCTTGCGGTTGTCCACATTCAGCCCGTGGGCAAAGATGATATCGGTGATGACGCCGCGCTTATTTAAAACCGGCAGTGCGTCGATGCAATTTTTTTGCAGAATCTCCCGCGCCCGGCCGCGCTCAGCTATCGGCACGCTCAGCGGGTGGTAGTTGGCGGCGTGGTCAACGGTCTGGTCGGGCGTGCCGCCGCGCAGAAAAAACTTGCGGATATCGCCGTCGGTGATGACGGCTTTCAGCTTGCCCTCCGGCGCAATGAACAAAATGCGCTGGCCGGTCACGTCCAGCTTGCGCAGCGTTTCCAGCACCGTGGCGGTCGGCTCAATAAAGAGTTCTTCTACTTGTATCAAGGGTGAATCCCCCTTTTACGTTTATTTAAAGCCTTCCCCCTCGGGGGAAGGTGGCCCAAAGGGCCGGATGAGGGGCGGATGTGCCGCAGCAGACCGTGGATGGGAAATAGCGGCAAGGCTGCCCCTCATCAGTCACCTTCGGTGACAGCTTCTCCCAAAGGGGGAAGCCTTGGCGGGGCGTTGAGGATGCCGCCCCCTACAAAACGTCTTACAGCCCCAGCACCGCTTCGATCACGCGGTCGCAGTCCTCAAAGCTCAAGTTGGTGGAGCAGGGCAGATTGACAATATACTTGCGGTAGGCCAGGGCCTTGTCCAGGCCGTAAGCCTCGTTGCGGGGGTAGTCGGCCTGCTCGTGGATCAGCGCCCACACCGGGCGGGTCTGAATCTGCCGGGCCTGCAATTTCTCAATGACGGTGTCGCGGTCCAGGCCGGAATCTTCCAGATACAGGCTGAAGAACCAATGGTTGGAGCGGCATTCCTCCTCACGGAAAGGCAGAATGCGCAGCCCCTTCACGCCGTCCAGTGCGGCTGCATAGCGGTCATACAGCGCCTTTTTGTGGGCGATAAAATCTTCCAAACGCTCCAGCTGGGCCAGGCCCAGGCAGGCCTGCACGTTGGTCATGCGGTAGTTGTAGCCCACCTCATCGTGCAAAAATTGCAGTACGTCGGCCTTGGCCTGGGTGGACAGATGTTTGGCGTGCTCGGCCCAGTCAGCGTGGTTGGACACGACCATGCCGCCCGCACCGGTGGTGATGATTTTGTTGCCGTTGAAGCTGTAACAGCCGATATCGCCGATGGTGCCCGCAAACTTACCGGCAAACGGCCCGGTGGTGCAGCGGGTGCCCAGGGCCTCGGTGGCATCCTCGATCAGAATCAGGTGATAGCGCTTGGCAATGGCCGCCAGGCGGGGCATATCGGCCATGTTGCCGAAAACATGGACGACTTCCAGCGCCTTGACGTGGGCACCGGTCTTTTTGTTGTACAGCTTGTCGCCGCGCAGCTCGCAGTGGTTCGCACAGAAATCCTCCACCGCGTCGGGGTCAATGCACAGGCTGTCGTCGCAGCCAATAAAAATCGGCTCGGCCCCCACATAGCGGGTCAGCGGGTTGACGGCGGCAATGAAGGTCAGCGTCGGCACAATGACCTCGTCCCCGCGGGTGATGCCCGCCGCCATTGCGGCCAGGTGCAGCGCGCTGGTACCGGCGTTGCAGGCCACGGCGCGGGGCATACCCACGTAGGCGGCCAGCGCTTCCTCAAACTCCGTGACTTTGCCGCCGCTGGTGGAGACCCACCCCGACGTGATGGCCTGTCCGGCCAGCTCGGCCTCGCGCACGCCGAAATTCGGAACAGAAAGAGGAATAAATCCAGACATAACAATGCCTCCATAATACAGCAGTCGCACCGGAATTGCCCGGCGGACAGAATTCTACAAATATTCTATTCTATTATACCGCTTTTACGGGGAGAGAGCAAGAAGAAAATGGGCTGGAAAAGCCTCCCTTGCCAAAGGGAGGCTTTAAAACGCAACCGCCCCATGCGCGGGTGCGCATGGGGCGGCTGGCTTATTTCAGAACGATCTTAGTTCCGCTTTTTCTTCATGTAGGCAGTCACACCCAGGCCCAGCAGGGCGGCGATGGCGATAATGGCGATCGGGACGATCGGCATTTCATCGCTGGTCTGCGGGATGGTGCTGGCCGTGGCGGCGGCAGTCTTGGCGGAAGAAGCGGTCGGGGCGTAGGTGCCCTTCACGTTTTTGTAGCCGGAGATCTGCTTCGTCTCCAGATGGCCGCAGGTGTCGCACTTGTAGCCGTCAGCCGTGGCCGTCCAGTTGTGATGGCCGCAGGCAGCGCAGGTGTAGTACTGGCTGTCATCGGGGGTAGCGGTGGGGGCTGCGGTGGGGGCTGCGGTAGTTACAGGCGCGGCAGGTGCAGCGGTCGGTGCCGGGGTGGGCTTGGCGATTTCCTCGTAAGCATTGCTGCCTACCAGGGCCTCACCCTTGTAAGCGGCGTCATACAGCTCCTTGGTGAAGGTGGTGTAGACAGTGCCGTTGATGGAAACGCCCAGCCAGTTGTAGCCGTCCTGTGGAACAGCGGTAAACGCCTTGCCGATATCGTCGGTGGTGAAGGTCACATCCTGACCGTCAACTTTAACGGTCACGGCCTTGTTTGCCATAACGGTAAACTCACTGAAACCGTCGGGGTTGACGAAGGTGATGGTCTTGACGATGCCGCTCTCGGTTTTCGTCTCGGCCTCATAATAGTAGACAGTGCCGTCCTCTTTGACGTGACGGACAAAGACCTTCTGGCCCTCGGGAATCTTCAGCGCGGAAACATCGAGAGAGATAGCGACAGTGGGAACCTGCTCAGCAGGCATTTCTTTGTTCTTTTCCAGCGTAACGGTATTGGATTCGGTCATGTTTTTGACATCATCAGCGACAGTCGCCTTGACATCATAGAGCATCTTGATATCAAAGGTCATGCTGACGTCGGTATCATTGTTGGCCGCAGCCTTCGGCTCAACAACCAGCTTGGGAACAGCGACAATGGTGATGTCCTTGTTCTCGGCGTCCTTGTCAAATTTTTTGCTGCTGTCTGTCGCAGCGGCAGAAATAGCACCCTTGGCGGCCTCGGCGGCCTCAGTGCTGTCGATGGCAACATCCTTGCCGTTGACGGTCACAGTCGCACTATTGGTAACTTCCTGGGAAATCTTATCGGTGGTAGCGTCGTCCTTGCTCACGATTTCAGTGCTCTTGGCGGCCTCGACGACCTCGGACGCGGTGATGTTGTCCTCTTTCTTGACCTCGACCTTGCTCTCGGCGTTGTCGGAAACCTCAGTCTTTTCCGGCTCTGCGGGCTTGGTGTCAACGGTCTTTTCGCCAACAGTGTAAGTGCCGTCAGCATTTTCTTTCAAAGCAAGACCACTTGCGAGATAAGAAGCGCTGAACTTCTTGGTGAACGTACCAGCAGTAACTTCAAATTTGGCACCAGTATAGGTTGCATCAGCTGCATCGTCAATGTTGCGCTTTTTCAGCTCGCCATTGATTTTACCACCGTTGATTGTGATGCTCGATGCAATGCTGGATTTATTGTCGTAGTTGGCAGCGGTCAAATTACCGTTTACTACGGCATCTCCACTAATAGTCACGCCGTTTGTGGTCGAATTTTCCCATACCCAAGAAGAAATGGCACCATTGAGTGTGCCACCAGTTACAGTTGTAATGCTGTCCCAGTTCTGAAGTGTCTGCTCGGGAGAATTGAAAGTACCTCCCGTGATGTTTGTGGTACCACCCTCGGCCTTGATGACAATGAAACCGTTGCTGAAATTACCATTATTGATGGTCATAACGGCAGAGGAGTCGTTTTGACCACTGACAATCAGAGACGAAAATTTACCGGTAGATTCCACAGTGCCACCGTTAAAAGTCAGTGTGCCATCGTTGTACACGACGTACCAACTGTTGCCACCGCTGCTGCTGGGGCTGTTGCCAGCTTCCTGGCTGCGGGTGAAGGCGCCGCTCTCAACGATAGCTGTAGCATCTTTCTCGTTGTACAGTGCCGCACGGCCATGGCTGACGTTATCCACCGTACCGTTTCCGGTAATCGTCAGCGTGCCGTTGTTGGTAATGGTATGCTTGTCAGCCGTATTCGTAATCTTGTGGTCATTCAAATTCAACTGAATGCTTTTGCCCGCGGGAATCGTGACACTTTCCGTCACATTGCTCGTCAGAACGACCTGATCCGCCGCGTTATTGATAGCATCTTGCAGGGTTGTGTAGGTCTTGCTGGTGTCACTATCAACATAAGCAACATTCGCATCCTGCGGGTCGGCCTCTCCTGTCAACATGACAGCCTTGTCTTTCGTCTCCCCATCAGATTGGGTTTCGACCTGCTCAGAGGCAGCGGCTTTTTTTGTCGCTTCGGTTGTCGCTTCGTCCGCCAGCGCGGCAGTGCACACGGACACTGCCATGGCGGCGGCCAATGCGAAGGAAACGACCTTTTTAAAATGGGTCTGTTTTCTCATCGTTCGCTTTCCTTTCTCCTTATAAAATTTAACGGTACCTAGATTTTACACCGGGGGGGGGTGAATGTCAACGAGAATGTGGGCATTTTGTGTATATTTCGCGTAAATTTTCACTTGTGCAAAAGAATCCAAGGCTGATTTGTGCAAAACAGAAAAAACGCGCTGTTGCATCGCAACAAACTGAACATAAAAGGCGCCTTGCACCCGGCAATGCTTTCCTTTATAATGGGTACAAAAACCAGGGGGCGTTCTGCATGAAAAAAATCTGCCGCTGGGCCTGCCGCCACCGTGCAGGCCTGCTGGCCCTTGCCGCTGGCTTCGCGGCGTGGGGGCTGTTCTATATCGCCCGCCGCAGCACCGCCGCTATGGACTGGTGGCTCACATATGTTTCGATGCCCGTCAAGCGCGGCCTTTCCTTTATAGTAGACCCGCTGCCGTTCAGCGCGTGCGAACTGGGTGCAACGGTGCTCATCGTCGGGGCGCTGGTGCTGCTGGCCCGCGCCGTGCGCCGCCGCAGGCTGGCGGCCTGGGCGCTGCATATGGCCGTGCTGCTGGTCTGGGGGTATGCGGGGGTCTGCGCACTGTGGGGCACGCAGTATTATGGCACGAATTTTGCCGCCCGCGCGGGCATGACCGCCCCGCCCGTCAGCACCGGGGAACTGGCCGCTGTGACCGACTACTTTGCCGACAAAGTCAACGCGGCGGCCCCGCTGGTGCAGCGGGATGAAAGCGGCGTGTTTGCCACCGACAAAACCGAAATCCTTGCCGGGTGCGCCCATCTGTACGACTCGCTGACTGAGCGCTGGCCGTTTTTGGCCGGGCCGGAGCGCCGCCCCAAGCCCGCCATCTACTCCAAATTCATGAGCGCCTGGGGCTTCACCGGATATCTCTGCCCGCTGGTGGGGGAGAGCACCCTCAACGTGGACAGCCCGGCGGTGTTCCTGCCGGTGACGATCGCCCACGAGTTGGCCCACCAGCGCGGCGTAGCGGCCGAGCAGGAGGCGAATTTCGTCGGCGTCATGGCGGCCACGGCCAGCGCCAACGCCGACTACGCCTACTCCGGCTGGCTGTTCGGCTACCTGCACCTGTCCAACGCGCTGTACGAGGCTGACCCCGCGCTGGCAGCGGCCAGCTACCAGACCCTTTGCGCAGAGGCCCGCGCCGACCTGGCCGCCAACAACGCCTACTGGAAGCAGTGGGAAGGCCCGGTCAAGCAGACGGGCGAAAAAGTCTACACGACCTTTTTGCAGGGGTACGGCCAGGACCTGGGTATGCGCAGCTATGGCGCGTGCGTGGATCTGCTTGTGGAAGAATTTTTGACCAATACAACTTCTTGCGCTTGACAGTGCCCCGCACCGCTAGATGCCCGGAAAGTTGTTTCCACAATATCACAATTCTTAACAAACAGCCCACCCGGATGTTGAAAATTTCGGCGTTTTTCAGCACATTTTTCGCCCCTCGCCCCCTTGCGGCGGGGGCTTTTTTCATGGTATGATTTATGGTATAGCAATTTAGAATTTTCAACTGTGAGGAACAGGAATGTTTAATAAAAAGAATCCCATGCGGTATTTCTCCGGCAGCACGTTTGCGCGGCTGCCGCTGTATAAGCTGGCGGCGGGCGGCACGGCTGTCGCGCTGACGGCCAGCATCGGCCTGGGCGCGTTCGCGGCGGGCGTTACGCCGTTCAACCTGCCCACGGCCACCCCGGCCCCGGTCGTGACCGCCACACCGGAAACGGCAGCCACGCCCACGCCGTCGCCGTCCCCCACGCCCAGCCCTACGCCGGTGCCGGACCGCACCCTGACCATGGAGGCCACCGTCGTGCAGCAGGACGTCGGCGTGACGCTCTACGTGGATCCGCTGCCCGAAGCCACAGCAACGCCGGAACCCACGGCTCTGCCGTCTGCGTCGCCCAAGGCTGGCGCGTCGGCGGCGTCCGGGGCTAAACCCACGGCCACGCCAAAGGCGACCGCCACCCCGACCCCGACGCCCACCGCCGCCCCGACCGAGGACGACGAGCAGGAAAAGACACCGCTGCTGGGCGTTGAGGGCACCATCACCCTGACCGACGCCAAGGGCAACGCCACCGACTACGCGCTTGACCCCGAGACCGGCACCGCTCTGGCCGAGGACGTGGAACCCGGCGACTACACGCTGGCCCTGCAGCCCATCGAAGGCTACACCACCCCCGAGGCCCAGACCGTGACTGTGAAGGAAAAGGTCGTCTACAAGGCGGATGTACAGGCTGTCAAGGAAAAGATCGTCCAGGCAAGCCAGGTCAACGAGAGTGCCGAGGACTCCGGCGTCAGCAACGCAGGTTCCGCGCCCATCGCCGAGGAAGTGACTGACACGGTTACATATGCCGAGAGCGACAAGACCGAGACCGGCACCAAAACTACTTACACGGCCAAGTTGAGCAGCAGCGGCCACCTGCTGCTGGCCGACGGCACCGAGACCCCCTATCTGCCCGTCTACCAGGACGGCACGCGGGATCTGATCGGCGCGACCCGCGACCCGAACTACGCGGCCAACACGAACACTTCTGCCTGGCTGCCCGGCGCAGCGGATTCCATTCAGCTGCTGGGCGCGGCCAACACCCGCATGGCGTGGGCACACCGCGCCGATGAACCCGCCGTGCAGGAGGGGGATGAGGCGGCCTCCATCGCCGAGGAAACGCCCGCTCCCACCGAGGCTCCCACTCCGGAACCGACGGCAGAGCCTACTGCCGAGCCCACCGCAGAGCCGACGGCAGAACCGACCGCCGAGCCTACACCGGAAGTGACGGCGACGCCCGAACCGACGGTCGCCCCCACGAACACCCCGGCCCCGACCGAGGCCCCCACCGCCACGCCGGATCCCACGGCGGGCTGGCCTGACAATATCGAGGCCAAGGATTTGGCGAGCTACGGCTTTGACGTGACCAGTTCCGACGGCACCGTGTACCAGTACACTGGATGGCAGGAAATTGACGGCGTTACGTACTATTATGACCCGACGACCCACCAGCCGGTCACCGGACAGCAGGTCATCCAGGGCGACGTTTACACCTTTGGGGCGGACGGTGCGCTGAATCGTACGGCCCGCGGCATCGATGTTTCCAAGTTCCAGGGCAGCATTGATTGGAACGCCGTCAAGGCCGACGGCATCACGTTTGCCATCATCCGCTGCGGCTACCGCGGCTACGGCAGCGGCGCACTGGTTGAGGATTCGACCTACCGCGCCAACATCCAGGGCGCTATCAACGCGGGCCTGAAAGTCGGCGTCTACTTTTACAGCCAGGCCATCAACGAGCAGGAAGCCGTTGAGGAGGCCAGCATGGTGTTGAGCCTGGTGGGCGGGTACAGCCTGCCGCTGGGCGTCTACTATGACACCGAGAGCGTTGCGGGCGGCCGCGCCAACGCCATCAGTGCCGCCGAGCGCACGGCCTGCGCCGTCGCTTTCTGCGAGACGATCCGCAACTCCGGGTACAGCGCGGGCGTTTACTCCTACGCAAGCTGGTTCTACAACGCGCTGAACTTTGCGAACATCAGCAAGTACAACATTTGGATCGCCCAGTACCGCGACACGCTGAGTTTCAGCTACAAGTACAACATCTGGCAGTACACCGGCTCCGGCAGTGTCAAGGGTATCTCCCGGCCTGTGGATATGAACATTGGATAAAACCAAATAGAATAAAACTTCCCCCTGCTTGCGCAGCACTGCGCAAGCAGGGGGAAGTTCTTTGATAAACGGATCACCCTTGTGTTTGTGATGAACGCAAGGGTATTTCTACTTTGTGTAGCAGCTCATCTTTGCGCTGCTGCCGCCTCTTGTCTGGCCGCTGCCGTGGATGATGTACTTGTAGGTACACAGCTCCGCCAACCCCATGGGGCCGCGGGCGTGCAGCTTTTGGGTGCTGATGCCCATTTCGCAGCCCAGACCAAACTCGCCGCCGTCGGTAAAGCGGGTGCTGGCGTTCACGTAGACCGCTGCGCTGTCCACACAGGCCGTGAACCGCGCCGCTGCCTCGGCGTCCGCCGTGATGATGGCCTCGCTGTGGTGGGTGGAATGCCTGGCAATGTGCAAAATCGCTGCGTCCACGTCGTCCACCACGGCTACGCTCAGCTTGTAGTCAAGATATTCCGTGTCAAAATCCTGCGGCGCGGCAGGCACACCGTCGATGATGGCGGCGGCCTGGGCGTCCAGGTGCAGCTCCACCGGCGTTAAGCCGGCGGCGGCCCGGCCGTCTACCAGGCGGGTCTTTAGCATCGGCAAAAACTGCGCTGCAACGTCCTTGTGAACCAGCAGCGTTTCCTCGGCGTTGCAGACGCTGGGGCGGCTGGTCTTGGCGTTTTCCACGATGTCCACCGCCATTTCCAGGTCAGCGGCTTTGTCCACGTAGACGTGGCAGATGCCGGTGCCGGTCTGGATACAGGGCACCGTCGCGTTCTCAACACAGGCGCGGATCAGCCCCGCGCCGCCGCGGGGAATCAGCAAATCGACCAGGCCGTCGGCAGTCATCAACTCGTTGGCGCTGGCGTGGGAGGTGTCCGACAGCAGGCTTACCGCACACTCCGGCAGGCGGGCTTTGCGCAGGCCCGCGCGCAGGGCCTCCACAATGGCGTGGCAGCTGGCCCAGGCGTCGCGGCCGCAGCGCAAAATGCAGGCGCTGCCCGCCTTGATAGCCAGGGCGGCGGCGTCGCTGGTGACGTTGGGGCGGCTCTCGTAAATAATGGCGATAACGCCCATCGGCACAGCAGTCTTTTCAATAATAAGACCGTTGGGGCGCACAATTTTGCGCAGCACCGCGCCCACCGGATCCGGCAGGGCGGCGACCTCGCGCATGCCCTTTGCCATGTCGGTCAGACGGCTGGGGGTCAGGGCCAGGCGGTCCAGCATTACGTCGCTCACGCGGCCCCGGGCAGCGTCCAGGTCGCGCTGGTTTGCCTCCAAAATCTTGTCACTGGCGGCAATCAGCGCCACGGCCATGGCCTCCAGCGCGGCGTTTTTCGTGTCGGCATCGGCCAGCGCCAGCGGCATTTTTGCGCCCTGGGCGGCCTGCAAAATTTCCTGTGTGGTCATGGGGAACCTCCCTTACTTGTGGCCTGCAAAGCGGGTGCCCACCGGCTTGCCCTCAACGATATCGTACAGCACCTCGGCGTGGGCGCCGTTGGTGATGATCATGTCCACGCCTGCGGCGGTGGCACGCTTGGCAGCGATGACTTTTGTCAGCATGCCGCCAGTGCCCAGGGACGAACCTGCGCCGCCCGCCAGCATTTCAATTTCGGGGGTGATTTCTTCCACCACCGGGATGAGCTTCGCGTCGGGGTGGGTGTGGGGGTCGGCGGTGTACAGCCCGTCGATGTCGGACATCAGCACGACCAGGTCGGCGTGGATGCACGTTGCCACCAGTGCGGCCAGTGTGTCATTGTCGCCCAGGGAATATTCCTCGCAGGCGATGGGGTCGTTCTCGTTGATGATGGGGATTGTGTGCAGCTGCAAAAGACGTTCCAGCGTGTTTTGCAGGTTGCGCAGGCGGTTTTCGTGGTCGAAATCCTCCCAGGTCAGCAGCATCTGCGCCACGGTGTGGTTGTACTGGCCGAACAGCCGGTCGTAGGTGTACATCAGCTCGCACTGGCCCACGGCAGCGGCTGCCTGCTTGGTGGTGATGTCCCGGGGCTTTTGGATTTGCAGCTTGCCCACGCCCAGACCGGTAGCAGCCGAGGAGACCACGATCAGCTCATGTCCGGCGTTTTTGATGTCGCTCCACACTTTTACCAGTGCTTCGGTGTGGCGGATGTTCAGCCGCCCGCCCGGATGGGCCAGCGTGCTGGTGCCGATCTTGACAACAATGCGCATCAGTTTTTCCCCATTTCCTTTGTTTTGTCATAGGCGGCCAGGACGGCATCGGTCACTGCGCCGCGGAACGCGTGCTCTTCCAGCACGCGCACACCCTGAATGGTGGAACCGCCGGGGCTGCACACAGCATCTTTCAGTACGCCGGGGTGGCTGCCGCTTTCCAGCACCATGCGGGCGCTGCCCAAAAGGGTCTGGGCGGCATATTCCTGGGCTTTGGCGCGGGGCAATCCGGCAGCAACGCCGCCGTCGGCCAATGCTTCAATAAACTGGTATACCCACGCGGGGCCGCAGCCGGAAACACAGCAAGCGGCGTCGATTAAATTTTCCGGGATGGCATCCAGCCGCCCGGCCGGGGCCATGGCACCCAAAAAGGCGAACATCTGGTCATCGCTCACGCCGTCAGCGCAGTACTGGGTCATACCGGCCCCCAGCGAAACCGGGGTGTTGGGCATGATGCGGATGATCGGATATGCACCGCCGGCCATCTCGCGCACGCGGGCCATGCTCAGCCCCGCAGCCATAGTAACCAGGACAAAACGCCCGCTGCGCTTTGCCAGGAGGGGTGCGATGCCGGCCAGCATATCGGCCATCATCTGCGGCTTTACGCCAAGGAAAATTACATCGCAGTCCTGCGCGACCACATCGTTGGTGGCGGCGCGGCAGCCAAGTGCTTCGGCCAGGGCTTCAGCCTTGGCCGGGGTGCGGTTGGCCAGCACAACATTTTCCGGCCCAACGCCGCGGCACACTGCGCGGGCAACCGCACCGCCCATGTTGCCGCAGCCGATAAAACCATAACGCATAGGAATTTCCTCCCTCTACTATAACGTGTGTACCCTTTATAATGTACCAATAAATACCCAATGAATAGTCTAATCCTAACGCACAGCAGGCGTAAAGTCAACAAAAAACTGCCAAAAAACGTGACAAGTAAAGCCTTGCCTGCTATAATAGTGATACTTTGCACAACCGTCCAGGCGGGGCAGGGCACCCCCGCCGCAAAAAGGGAGAATGAAATATGCAGTATGTTGATTTTGGCCGCACCGGGCTGCGGGTTTCGCGCCTGGGCTTTGGCGGCATTCCGGTGCAGCGCATTGATGAACCTGGCACCCGCGCCATGCTGAAAGCCGCGCATGAGGCGGGCATCAATTACATTGATACCGCCCGCGCTTACACCGTCAGCGAGGAGTGGATCGGCCAGGCGCTGGAGGAACTGGGCCTGCGGGATGAATTTATCCTTGCCACCAAGTGCCGTGCGCTGACCAAGGCAGAGATGGAAGCCGAGCTTGCCGCCAGCCTGAAAAACCTGCGCACCGATCACATTGACCTGTACCAGTTCCACAACCCCAGCCCGGAAAACCTGGATAAAATCCTGGCCCCCGGCGGCGCCATGGAAGCCCTGCTGGAAGCCAAGGCCAAGGGCGTTGTGGGGCACATTGGCATTACCGCCCACCTGAGCCAGACGTTTGAAAAGGCGCTGAAGGTGGACGAGATCGAAACCATTATGTTCCCCTATAATATTGTGGAGCAGCAGGGCAAAGAGCTGATCGACCGCTGTGCGGAAAAGGGCAAGGCCTTTATTGATATGAAGCCGCTGGCCGGTGGTGCCATTGAGGATGGACGGCTGGCGCTGCGGTATGTGCTTTCCAACCCGGCAGTCACAGTATCCATCCCCGGCATGGCCGCGCCGGAAGAATTGGAACAGAATGTGGCGGGCAGCGCCAACACCGCCCCGCTGACCCCGGAGGAGAAAGCCGCCTGCCAGAAAGTGCGGGATACCCTTGGCACCCAGTTCTGCCGCCGCTGCAATTACTGTGCCCCCTGCACGGTGGGCATCCAGATTCCCAGCTGTTTCTTGTTCCATGGCTACCTGGAGCGTTATGGCCTTGCGGGCTGGGCGCACGAACGGTACGATACCCTGACGGTGAAAGCCGGTGCCTGCATTGGCTGTGGCAAGTGCGAGACCCGCTGCCCGTATAACTTGCCCATCCGGGATATGCTCAAAAAAGTGGCACAGGATTTCGGCGAATAAACATTATATTTTAGAATTAAGGAGTACCCCTGCATGAAACAACAGACCCCCGAACGCACCAAGCGCCTGGCCGTTGTTGCGGCAGCAGCCGTAATTCTGGTTATGGTGCTGCTGATTATTGAAACATTCCGCCTGCTGTTGCCGGGGTTATGGACTGCATTTTCCAGCGGGGACGAACAGGCTCTGAGCGATTATTTGACAAGCGAGGGGCGGCTGCGCAGCTTTTTGACGCTGTGGTTCCTGGCGTTCGTGCAGGTGGTATCGCTGGTAATCCCGGCCATGCCGGTCCAACTGGCGGCGGGGATCGCCTATGGGCCGTGGAAAGGCTTTGTGACCAGCTTTTCGGCATCGGTGGCGGCAAACTTTCTGGTGTTTCTGCTGGCGCGCCGCCTGGCAAAAGTCATTGAACTGCTCACAGCGAACAGCCCCAAGGCGAATAAGTTGCTGAACAGCGTGCGCAACAGCAAGAACCCCTGGTTTTATACCATTTTGGCGTTTATCACACCGGGGCTGCCCAACGGCATCATTCCCTATGCCGCCGCTCACGCCAACATGAAGCCGAAACAGTTCTTTGCGGCTATCTGCATCAGCATGCCGATCCCCACCCTGCTGACCTGCCTGGCAGGCAGCTACCTGGTAACGGGGGACTGGCTGTTTACTGTATTGATCGAGGCCGGTATGTTTGCCGTGGTGGGCCTGCTGTTCCATAAGCGCAGCGCCGTAATCGGCCACGCCCACGAAGTAAAGGACCGGCACACAAGATAACACAAAAGAAGCCTCTCCGGCGTGCGGCCAACCCCGCACGCCTTTTTTGTATGGCGCTACTTGTGTTTTGCGGGTGTGGTGTGTATAATTTACTATGTATTACTATGGAAAAGAGCGAAGAAAATAGGCGGCGGCTCTGGCCAAATGATTCATTTGCCGGAGCGGCTGACCTGATGAAATTGAGATGCCATGGGCATCACACAACCATTATTCTTTTTTCTTTATTCTTTTATTTGATTCTTTCCACACCGCACAACAGGGAGGCACTTTATGCAACTGCACTTTACCAAAATGCACGGCTGCGGCAACGACTATATCTATCTTGACTGCCGCGAAACCG
>ERZ772883.538-NODE-538-length-38178-cov-5.446659_pt1 | contig 38178 bp, 36 predicted proteins | sample MGYA00580575_ERZ772883 | MGnify/ENA primary metagenome ERZ772883 (study PRJEB29015, sample SAMEA2737666) | human gut metagenome | biome: human gut; feature: human-associated habitat; material: faeces | place: China | collected 2012 ...
CCCCGACGGGGCACCAAAAAACAGCCACCCATTCGGGTGGCTGTTTTTTGGTGCCTACCGTTTTTGCGGGGCAAAAATGGGGCCGCTTGCGGCCTTTTTTTCAAGCATGAGGGGAAAACCCGCAGAAGGGTTCCCCTCATATGCTTTTTCTGGCGGCAGGCGGCTGTGCGGAGGTGTCGGATACGCAGGCACGGCGGGCGGCAGGCTCTGCGAAAAATACTGCGGTAAAAGAAAATACTTGTAGGTTTGTCAAACATATTGGACAGCGAACTCGATAGGAGAAAGCCAGCGTAGAGATCTCATGGGTAAGTTGTTGGAGCGACGGTTGTGGACAGCGAGCTGCTTTGTGAAATCGTCCAGAGAGTAGAACGCATGGCAGGAGTAAAAGCGCTTCTGATCCTTCCGGTGGCTGCGCTCTATCGCCCCATTGACGAGATCATCACGGAGGAGAAACAGCAGCAAAAGCAGCTGGAGGATGCGCTGCAGGCCGCCAAGCGGGCCAACGAGGCAAAGACAAACTTCCTCCACCGCATGAGCCACGACATCCGCACACCCCTCAACGGCATCATCGGCCTGCTGAAGATCGACGAGGCCCACTTTGGTAATATGGCTCTTGTCCGGGAAAACCACCGGAAAATGGAGATCGCGGCCAACCATTTGCTGCCGCTGATCAACGATGTGCTGCAGATGAGCAAGCTGGAGGACGGCCACGCGGGACAAGTCACATATTCCCTATCCGTATATCTACGGCAGCCCCCTCCATCTGCGCCAGATCTTCCTGAACATTTACAGCAACTGCATTAAGTATAACCGCCCCGGCGGAAAGATCACCACCATTGTAGAGGCACTGCCGGAGCACGACGGCATTGGAACCTATCGCTGGATCATTTCCGATACCGGCATCGGTATGAGCCAGCAGTTTTTGGATCCTATATTCGAGCCCTTTACCCAGGAGCGCAGCGATGCCCGCTCCACCTATGAGGGCACCTGCCTGCGCGTGGGCCTCCACCGGCGGGAAAACAGTCCGGGTGGGCTATGTCAATGCGCTGAACTATGAAAAGGGGGGAATATAAGCAGGGTGCCGGCTACGAGTATCTGCAGAAGATCTCCTACCTGACCGGGTGGAACTATGAGTACGTCTACGGCTCCTTTTCCCAGTGCAGCGCTATGCTGGCCGGCGGGGAGATCGATCTGTTCGGCAATGTCTCCTACACCCCGGAGCGGGCGGAGCTGTTTGACTTCTCCTCCTATCCCCAGGGCAAGGATACATGGATGTTGGCGTAGGTTCCCTGCCCGGAGCCGTACTTATCCATGACCACGGTGCCCTCGAAGTTCAGCTTGTTATCGAGGCCGGCGAAGTTCACCAGGGGGCTGGTGTCGCTGCGGTCCTCCAGGAACATGTCCTTCAGGGTCAGTTTTGCGCCGGTGACGGCGGAGCAGTCAAACTTCAGATTCTTGTAGGCGTCGGAAGTGCTCTGCCTCTTTTCATCGATGGTCACGCCATCGCCCGAGTTGGTCACCGGGTCGGTGGTACTGATGTAGATGGTGCCGGCAGCGATGTCCTTGGACAGGGTGTAATTGCCGCCTGCGGTGACGGTGTCTCCGGCCTTGAGCTCTGTATTGCCCGCTGCGTCCTCTGCCCAGGCCACATTGGTGACGGGGGACAGCAGACTGACGACCATGGTCAGAGCCAGCAGCAGAGACAGAATTTTTTGATTGATCTTCCGCATTGCCTTTTTTCTTTCTTCATTTTTTGGGAATCGGTGCATTTACGCATCGGTTCCGGCCTCCGGACGCTTTGCAGCCTTTCCCGGACAGGACGGGAAACACAGGGGAGGACAGTTGCCTGCCGCTGCAAAACAGCGTGGAGCACCGCGGCTTTCGGGCAGGGCAAAGCTGCTGAAAGCCACTCTGCTTATATACCTAATTCATTGTAATGGGAAAAACTGGCGATGCAAATGCTGCGCGTTCGATATTATCGAATATTAGTGTTGTATTGCCGTTTTCCAAGATGAGGAAAGAGGGAGAATCGGGTACCGGCGAATGCCCCGGCAGTGATTCCCGGGGACAAAAATGCTCCGGAAGAGCACTTCTTCCGGAGCATGCGGCGATATAAACAGGAAACGAACCGTTTAATCGGCACTGGGGAGAGGGCGGGATACGGCGACCCTCCGGTGGATGGAGCCCAGCAGATGCCAGAGGGGGAGCAGGTACAAAAAACAGGCGTAGACGATGGAATGTGTCGGTGCGCCGACGGAGGTAAGGGGTACAGCACAGGCGATGGACCAAGGAACCAGCGCCGCGACCACCACGGCGGAATCCTCCAGCGCCAGGGCAAAACGGGCATGATCCGGCTGAACGGCGGAGGAGAGCTGGTCGGTGAGCAGGATGGTCAGGGTCTGGTTGCAGGCGATCATCCCTCCGGCGGCGGAGGTCAGCAGCACTGCCGCAAAGGGTGTGGTGCGCTCCGCCAATTTGCCAATGGCATGGCGGAGATTTGTCAGCAGGTCGGTGTTCTGGAAGATGCCGGAATAGGCGGAGGAGATACACACGATGGCGGCCACCTTCAGCATGGAGACGATCCCACCGCCGTTGAGCATGGCGGCGACATCGCTGTGGGAAGCAGCGAAGCCTGCCAGCAGCAGGTGGGGGAGAGCTGCCGGGGCCGTGTGCTGCACCAGCAGGCATATGGGGAGGGCCGCAATGATGCTGGCCAGCATAGAGAGCTTCACACTGACCTTGCACAGCGACAGCACCAGAAGCACGGCGGCGGGGAGCAGGGCGTAGGGGGAAAGAACGAACTCCTGGGCAAAGATGGGGGTGAGATCCGGGGTAGAGCCGCCGCCGGCGGAGAATGCGCCGATGAGCCCATAGATCCCGCAGGTCAGCAGAAACGGCGGCAGGGCCGAGCGGAGCATGGCCTTGATATTGGTAAAGATGTCGGTGCCCGTCAGTGTGGCTGTGAGGAGGGCGCTGGTGGACACGGGGGAGCAGCGATCCCCGAAATAGACCCCGGAAAGCACCGCCCCGCCCAGCAGCGCCGGCGATACGCCCAGAGGGGCACCTATGGTGCCGCAGATGACACCCATGGTGGCGGCGGTGCCGAAGGCCGTGCCCGTGAGGACGGAGAGGAGGCAGTTAAGCAGAAAGGTCATGAGCAGAAAGACGGCGGGGCGGATGGCTTTGGCCGCAAAGGAGACGATGACCGGGATCGTGCCCGCCTGCCGCCACAGAGCCGTGAGCAGACCGATGAGAAGGAAATTGAGCAGTACATTTTTGGCGGAGCTTATGCCGGAGAGGGAGAACAGGAGGACATCCCGGAGAGAGTGGCCCCGAAGGAGGCTGTATAGCAGGAAGAAAACCAACCCGGCCAGCATGGCCCAGAGGATGGGAAGGCTGAAGAGAATGCACAGTAGCAGGGCAGCGCAAAATGCGGCAAGGGTCAGGTACTCCATGGCGGACCTCCGGGGAAATAATCATTTGGCAACAGTTTAGCAGACAGATATCACATTTACAAACTGTGTATATTTGTTTATAATACAAGAAAAACTTGTGATATGACCGGAGGGAATACCATGACACTGATTCAGATGGAATATTTTGCAATGGCTGCCAGAGAACGCAGCTTTACGAAAGCGGCGGGGAAGCTGTATGTTACCCAACAGTCCCTCAGCGCCGGGATTGCCGCCCTGGAGCGGGAGCTGGGCTGTGAGCTTTTTACGCGGCATGTTCCGCTGGAGCTGACCTATGCGGGGACGGAGCTTTTGCGGCATGTGAAGCAGATCCTCTCCGACGTGGAGACGGCGAGGCAGGAGCTGTGCGACATCAGCGCGGAGCGGAAGGGTGTGCTGCGGGTGGGCATCGCGCCTACTCGGGGGCGGGCCATCCTGCCGGACGTTATCAGCAGCTTCCGGCGGCACTATCCGGGGATACGGATCGAGGTGAAGGAGGACACCAACGAGGGGCTTCACCAGAGCATCCTGGAGGGAGATGTGGATCTGGCCGTGGCGGGCTTTGAGGGGAAGTACCGGGGCATTGCCCTGCGGGAATTCTATCGGGAGGAGGTCATGCTGTTTGCCGCCGGCGGGCTGCTGGACAGCTGCTTCGGCAGGGATATGCCCCGGGTGGCTGTGGAGCTGGAGCGGGGGAATCTGTCGGCGCTGGAGCGGTGCCCCTTTGTGCTGGGCACGCCACGGGACATCGCCGGAAGAATTGCCCAGGAGGTGCTGGAGGAGGCCGTCATCCGGCCGGAGATCGCCGTGCGGGTGGAGAATCTGGAAATATTGCTGGATCTCTGCGTCCGGGGGGTAGGGTGCTGCTTTTGCCCCACGGTGCTGGCCCGGACGGCTCTGTCGGAGGAGAAATTCCGCTCTCTTTATAAATTCCCGCTGGGAGAAAAGGGACGGTACAGCATCCGCTTCGGCTACCGGGACAGGGGGAGAGTCTGGGGGGTGCTGGAGGCGTTCATGGACATCGCCGCCGGAACGGTGGGCGGGCGGTAAGGGCCTCCGAGCACAAACAAATCCCGTGCAGCTCACATAGCTGCACGGGATATATTGGAATGGGAAGGTGCTGCGGTCAGCCCAGCAGGGAGGTGCCTGCGGACATGAGACCACCGGTGAGGGCATCGATGACGGTGTCGTCCGGCTGGGAGAGAGTCCATACGCCGTCGGTCATGGTGAGCTGGAACTCCACTTCCTTTTCGGCGGTGCCGTAGGAGCCGTTGGTCATCTTATCCTTCAGGGAATCCATGACCATTTTCTGGGTCTCCGTCTCGTCCATCTCCTTGCCGGAGAGGGCGCTGGACAGAGCCGTCTGCATAGCCTCGGCCAGGACATCGCCCATGACGGCGGACATGTCGGTGTTGGAGAGCTTTACCTTCACCGTGGCGGCGGAGCCGTCCTCGGTCTCAGAGAGGACGGAGTAGGTGAGGTTCTTGAAGAGCAGCTTGAAGATGTCCGCGTCGGAGTCGGTGGAGTTTTCAATGCTGGAGATGCTGCCGCCCCACGTCTCGGCTGCGGCGGTCATGTCGCCGGATTTGAGAGCGTCCAGAGCGGCGGACACGGTTTCCGAGGGGGTGGGGATCTTCTTGCCGCAGGCGGCAACGGACAGGGCCAGAAGCAGGGCCAGAAGGGCGCAGAGTGTCTTTTTCATAATTTTCCTCCTTTTTTCAGTTGGCGATATTACAATTATATCAAATCTCGGCGCAAAATGCAATAAGAGCCGGGAGGATATCCCGGATTTCCCCTAAAAACGCCCGGCAGAGCGGTGAAAAGCTCTTGCCTGCGGGAGAAAAAGGCAGTATAATCAGGGGCAGATTTTCAGGAAAAGGGTGGCGGATATGAACAGATCGACGCTGCAGGTTTTGGGCTGCTACATACTATGGGGGCTGCTGCCGGTATTCTGGAAGCTGCTGGCCGGGGTGAACTCCGCCTATGTGCTGGCTCAGCGGATCGTATTTTCCTGCGTGTTCTGCGCCGCCGTGATCCTGCTCCGGAAGCGGGGCGCGGCGGTGGTGGCCATCCTCCGGGATAAAAAGCAGCGGGGGCGGTACCTGCTCTGCGGAGTGCTCATCACCGTGAACTGGGGCGTCTATATCCTGACGGTGGCCTCCGGGCGGATACTGGAGGCCAGCCTGGCCTACTACATGAACCCGCTGTTCTCCGTGGTGATCGGGGCGATGGTCTTCAAAGAGCGGCTCAGCGTATTGCAGTGGGTGTCCGTGGGGCTGGCCTGCATCGGGGTGGGCTATTCCGTGGCGGTGTACGGCAGCGTGCCGTATCTGGCGGTGATCATCGGGCTGAGCTTTGCCCTGTACGGGGCGCTGAAGAAGGGGATCAAGGCCGAGAGCGAGGTATCCATCTGCATGGAGACCCTGTCTGTGCTGCCGCTGGCGGTGCTGTTTATCCTCTACGCGCAGTTTTCCGGCCTTACCACCTACGCGTCCCTCTCCGGCGGGGAGATGGCGCTGCTGGTCCTCAGCGGGATCGTGACGTCGGTGCCGCTGATCCTGTTCGCCGGGGGGATCAAGGGCACCAGCATGACGGTATCCGGCATATTGATGTATGTGAACCCGACGCTGCAGCTGCTGCTGGGGGTGTTCGCCTACGGGGAGGAGTTTACAAGGGCCAACGCCGTGACCTTCGCCTTTGTATGGCTGGCGGTGATCCTGTTCGTGGGAGACAATCTGCGCGGGAGGAAACGCGGATAAATCAACAAAAAAACGGACTGCCTGGGCAGTCCGTTTTTGCTTGCTTAAAATCGGAACAGGTTCAGCCCGATCCCCGGACTGAAGCTGCGGTCAACGGTGCCGTCGATGACGGCGATGACCATCTCGCACACCGCGCTGACCACGGCCCGATTCAGGTGTCCGCCGAATACCTGCCCCTTTTCGTCGCCTGCGCTCATGTGCAGGTGGGCATAGAACCGACCGTCCATGGTGCTGACGGTGCCGGTGAGGGAGACGATCTCAAAATTCCCCTTAAAATCGTTGGCGTGGTACTGCTTCTCGTCCACGTTGTAAACGCCCACGGTGAAATCATTAGTGGCTCCCAGGGCGCTGATGCTGGCCAGGCGGATGTCCTCGGCCTCGGCAATCTCTTGCAGGGCCGTCAGGATCTCCTCGCCCCGGTCGATCCGCGCCACGATGGTATTGCCGAATCTTCTGTATTCCATGGTGCTCTCCTTTCTGCGCCCTCAGTCCAGGGCGTCATGGCTTTCAAATACATCCCGGATGGTGCCGGCCCGGTCAAATTCCGGCTCCGGCTCGGCCTTGCCCATCTGCATCTCCTGCCACTTGGCCTTGTCAATGAGCAGCTGCCGGGGCTTGGAGCCCTCGAAGGGGCCCACGATGCCCCGCTCCTCCATCTGATCCACCAGCCGGGCAGCCCGGGAATAGCCCAGTTTCAGCCGCCGCTGGAGCATAGACACGCTGGCCTGTCCCGTTTCCAGCACCACCTCCACGGCGGCAGGCAGCAATTCATCGCAGTCATCCGCCGGGGCAGAATCTGGGGCGGGGGAGCCCTTCTTGTCCTTCTCCTGCACCGCCTGCTCAATCTGACGGATCACATCCTCGGAGTAGGATGCCTCGCCCTTTTCCTTGATGAACTCCACCACCCGCTCAATCTCCTCCGCGGTGATGAAGCAGCCCTGGACACGCCGGGGCTTGCCCTCCCCCAGAGGGGCGTAAAGCATATCACCTTTACCAACCAGTTTCTCGGCACCGGGGGTGTCCAGAATGATCCGGGACTCCATGGAAGAGGCCACGGCGAAGGCGATGCGGCTGGGGATGTTAGCCTTCATGAGGCCGGTGATGACATCGGCGGAGGGTCGCTGGGTGGCGATGACCAGATGCACACCGGCGGCGCGGCCCATCTGAGCCACTCGGCAGATGGAGTCCTCCACCTCCTTGGCGGCCACCAGCATCAGGTCGGCCAGCTCGTCGATGACTACCACCACGGAGGGCAGCTTTTTCATCTGTTCGCCGTTTTCATCCGGCTGGGCCTGGTCTGCCAGGGCATTGTAGGCGCTGAGTTCCTTCACGCCGTTTTCGGAGAAGAGCTTATAGCGCTTCATCATCTCAAACACCGCCCACTGCAGGGCACCGGCGGCCTTTTTGGGGTCCGTGACTACGGGGATCAGCAGATGGGGGATGCCGTTATAGGGGGCCAGCTCCACCATTTTTGGATCCACCATGATAAAGCGTACTTCCTCCGGGGTAGACTTATACAGCAGGCTTATGATGAGGGAGTTGGTGCAGACCGATTTACCGGAACCGGTGGTGCCGGCGATGAGCACATGGGGGAGCCGGGCAATATCGCCGATGATGCGGTTGCCGCCGATGTCCTTGCCCACGGCGAAGGCCACGGCGGACTTATGGCCGGTGAACTCCCGGGACTCGATGACCTCCCGGATATGCACAGGGGTCACGGCCCGGTTGGGCACCTCGATGCCCACGGCGGAGATTTTCCCCGGCACCGGGGCGATGCGGACGCTGCCCACGCCCAAGGCCAGGGCAATGTCATCGGAAAGGTTGGTGATCTTAGAGAGCTTTACACCCTGAGGCTGGGCAAATTCATATCGGGTGACGCTGGGGCCGCGAACCACATCGCCGGGCTGAGCATCCACGCCGAAGCTGCGGAGGGTATCCGCCAGGCGCTTGGAATTGCCGCGCATTTCCGCGCCAGCCTCGGTGAAGTTCCCGGCCTCTGCCGCGTCCAGCAGGGTAATGGGGGGATACTGGTATTGTTCCTCCGGTTCGGAAAGCTCCGCTTCCACCTGGCGGCTGACCTCCTCGGCGGCTGCCTGAAGGTCCACGGGAGAGATCTCCTCCCGGACGGGCTCGGCGGCAGGCTTGGCACCCGCAGGTTCTATGGGGGCAGCTTCGGCGGGTGCGGCCACGGGTTCCGCCTTGGGGGGCTGCAGCACCTCGTCCGGCGTGGGCGTCCGGCGGCGGGAGAAGAAGGACTTTTTCTCCGCCTGCAGGGGCGGTTCCTCCGTGGCGGGAGGGGCTTCCTCGTCCAGAGGAATGTCGATCTGGGCCTTGCGGCGGGAGGCCGGCTTTTCGGCGGGCTGGGGCGGCGCAGACTCCGGGGATTCCGGTTCGTTTTCGGCCTCCTGAGCCCGCTGCGCGGCCCGGTCCCGGGCCTTTTGGGCCACCTGGGAGGGGGTGGTGCGCAGCATGACGAATACACAGACCACCAGCCCCACAGCCGCCAAAATGGCAAACACAGCCTCGCTGATATACGCCTTGCCCAGCTCCGCCAGGCCGCCGCAGAGCACACCGCCGCCGGTGAGAGACTGGCCCCCCGCCCACAGGGCGGAGAGGGACGCTCTCTCTATGGGCTTTGCCAGCAGCAGATGCAGCAGACTGCCGCCCAGCAGGGGGGTCAGCAGGGCGCACAGCACCCGCCCGGCGGCTCTGAGCTCCCGGTGCAGCAGCAAAAACAGGCCGCTTACCAGCAGCATCACGGCCCACAGCCAGTAGCCGTAGCCGGACAGGCCCGTGAGAGCTCCGCGCAGGAGCTTCAGCAATACCGCGTCGGCATCAAAATAGCTCACGGATACGCACAGGGCCAGCAGCAGGCACACAATGCCGCCGCCGATGCGCGCAGCAGGGCTCTGCTTCCGGGGAGCGGGCTGGGGAGGGGCTTTTTTGCCGGATCTTTGTGTAGTTTTCTTCTTGTTGGTGGTTTGAGCCATGGTATCTCCCGTTCTGCCGCCGGGGCGGCACGCAGATGTATAAACTTAGTGTTTGATCAGATTCAGAATGAGGGTCAGTGCACCCACCGCCCAGCAGTAGTAGGCGAAGAAGCCAAACTTGCCCTTGCTTGCAATCATCTTCAGCAGGCGGATGCACAGGTAGCCCACCACAGCGGCGGTGAGCACACCCACCAGGTACACAGGCACCTGACTCCAGTCGATGCCGACATCGATGGCATCCTTCAGGCTGAGAATGTTGGCCCCCAGCACGGCGGGGATGCTCAGCAGGAAGGAAAAGCGCACGGCAAACCGCCGCTCATAACCCACAAAGCAGCCGGTGGTGATGGTCATGCCGGAGCGGGAAATGCCGGGCATGGTGGCAATGGCCTGGCCGATGCCCACGATGAGAGCGGAGAGAACACTGGCGCTGGCCTCGGTCTTGCGGCCTTTTCTCACCCGGTCACTGGCAAAGAGCAGGAAGCCTGTGACCAGCAGTGCGCAGCCGATGAAGACCATGTTGCTGCTGAGGGCCTGCACCTTATCTTTAATAGGCAGCACCGCAAACAGCGGGAGCGTACCCACGATGATCAGCAAAATCAGCCGCCGGGCGGGAGGCACAGGGGTGGGGGTGGAATGACGGGCAAGGTCCCGCACGCCGAGGATCAGCTCCCGGACCATGTCCCTGATCTCGCCCCAATAGGCTACGAACACGGCCACCAGCGTGCCCAGGTGCAGCAGCACGTCAAAGAACTCCGGCACCACGCCGGCATCCTGCATGCCCAGCAGATTCTGGGCGATGGCCAGATGGCCGCTGCTGGAGATGGGCAGGAACTCCGCGATGCCCTGGATGAGGCCCAGCAGAAAGGATGAAAAAAACGACATATGTATCGATCTCCTATCTATAATATGATTATAAAATGTATAATTCTGTCGGAAAATTACGGAACGTATTCGGCTTTTCCGCATTGGATATTTATTATAGCATATTTACCTGCGAATTTCCACCCTTTCTCGTACCTGTCCGGAGGGAATGGAGGCGGCGCATTGTTCACAAAAAAGCCTTGATTTGAATAGGGGACAGTGCTATACTTTTTATACTTATGTAGCATACCCCATTTTACCCTTTTTCAGGGGAAAACCTTTGGAAACGAGGAAGAACAAATGCGAAAAATTCCATTTAGTCCTCCGGACATCACGGAGGAAGAGATACAGGAAGTTTGTCAGGCCCTCCGCTCCGGCTGGATCACCACCGGGCCCAAAACCAAGGAATTTGAGCGGCAGATTGCCGCGTTCTGCGGCACGGACAGGGCAGTATGTCTCAACTCGGCAACAGCCTGCCTGGAGATGACCCTGCGCATTCTGGGCATCGGCCCCGGGGACGAGGTCATCACCTCCGCCTATACCTACACCGCCTCCGCCAGCCCCGTGTGCCATGTGGGCGCTAAGCTGGTGCTGGTGGATACCCTTCCCGGCTCCTATGAGATGGATCCGGAGAAGCTGGCGGCGGCCATCACGGAGCGCACCAAGGCGGTGATCCCCGTGGATCTGGGCGGAATCCTGGCGGATTACGACACGATCTATGCAGTTGTGGAAGATAAGAAAGCGCTGTTTACCCCGGAGAGCGAGCTGCAAAAGAAGATCGGTCGGGTGGCTGTGGTGGCCGACGGGGCCCATAGCTTCGGCGCGGTGCGCCACGGCAAGCGCTCCGGCTGCTTTGCGGATTTTACCACCTTCTCCTTCCACGCGGTGAAGAACCTCACCACCGCAGAGGGTGGCGCGGCCACCTGGAATCCGGTCCTGGGCCTGGATGACGAGGCTATTTATAAGCAGTATATGCTCCTGAGCCTTCACGGCCAGAGCAAGGACGCCCTGGCCAAGACCAAGCCCGGCGCATGGGAATATGATATTGTTGCGCCATTGTATAAGTGCAATATGACGGACATCATGGCGGGCATCGGTCTTGCCCAGCTGCGGCGCTATCCGGGACTGCTGGAAAAGCGCTATAAGCTGGTGCGGCTTTATAATGAACTGCTTGCCGATTGCGGCGTGGAGCACGCCCCCCACTTTAGAGAGGATGAGACGTCCAGCTGCCACCTGTACCTGGCCCGGCTCACGGGCAAGACCATGGCCCAGCGGGGCGAGATCATCGAGAAAATGGCAGAGCAGGGCGTGGCCACCAATGTGCATTATAAGCCCCTGCCCCTGCTGACGGCCTATAAGGATCTGGGCTTTGATGTGGGGGACTATCCCAATGCCTTTGCCCAGTTTGAAAACGAAATCACCTTGCCCCTGTATTCCACACTGACGGAGGAGGACGTGCGGTATATCTGCAAGACACTCAAGGAGTGCCTGCGGGGATAACGGAAGGAAAATTTGTTTTATGGATACAGAGAATACCTCGGCGCAGCAGCCCTTTGAGCGCATCACACCGCCGTCTGCCGGCACCATGGCGTGCAAGCGGCTGTTTGATATAATATGTGCGGCCCTGGGACTGATAGTCCTGAGTCCGCTGCTGCTGGTGGTGTCGCTGCTGGTGGGCATCACATCCCCCGGCGGAGTATTCTTCCGGCAGGAGCGCATCGGAAAGGACGGCAAGCCCTTTCGAATCTTCAAGTTCCGCTCCATGCGCAAGGATAACGCAGGGCTGAAGATCACCACCGGCAATGACAGCCGCATTACCCCCGTGGGCCGCTTCCTGCGCAAGAGTAAGATAGACGAGCTGCCCCAGCTCATCAACGTGCTGGTGGGGGACATGAGCTTCGTGGGCCCCCGGCCGGAGGTGGCGGACTATGTGGACCTCTATACGCCTTATCAGCGTCAGGTGCTGCAGGTGCGGCCGGGCGTCACTGGCATCGCCTCCATCCGCTTCCGCAATGAAAACGATCTGCTTACAGCCAGCGACGATCCCAACCGCACCTATATTGAGGAGATCATGCCCCGGAAGATCCGGCTGGATCTGGAGTATATCCCCCATGCCTCGGTGCCGTATGACATCAAGCTGATTTTTCAGACCCTTGGAGCGGTCATTAAGGAGTAAAAGACTATATGAGGATTTGGCTTATCAACCACTACGCCGTCCCGCCCCAGTACTACCCCCTGGCCCGGCAGAATTACTTTGCAAGGTATCTGATGCAAAAGGGCCATGAGGTGACCATTTTTGCAGCCAGCACCGTGCATAACTCCGACCTGAACCTCATCGAGGATGACACCCCCTACCGGGAGGATGTGGTGGACGGGGTGCACTATGTGCTCATCCGCTGCAAGGGCTACCACGGCAACGGAGCCTCCCGCATTCTGAATATGCAGGAATTTGCCCGGAAGCTGCCGGGCGTGTGCGATCAATACCCTAGGCCCGATGCCATTGTGGCCACGTCTATGCCCCCTATGTCCTGCGCGGCGGGCATCAAGCTGGCCCGGAAATACGGCTGCCGGGGCATCGCGGAGATTGCCGACCTGTGGCCCGAGAGCCTGATCGCCTACGGCATTGCCGGGGCACATAACCCGGCGGTGCTGTGGCTGCGCCGGGTGGAGAAATGGATCTACACCAGGTCGGACGCCGTGGTATTCACCATGGAGGGCGCCTACGACTATATCAGGGAGCAACGCTGGGAGAAGGCGGTGCCCCGGAGCAAGGTGCACTATATCAATAACGGCGTGGATCTGGAGCAGTTCAATTATAATAAAGACAACTTCCGGGTGGACGATCCGGATCTGGAGGATTCAGACACCTTCAAGGTGGTCTACACCGGCTCCATCCGCCAGGTGAACAATCTGGGCCTGCTGCTGGACGCGGCCAGGGAGGTAAAGGATCCCCGGGTGCGCTTTCTCGTCTGGGGCGACGGCGACGAGCGGCCTGCTCTGGAGAAGCGGGTGCAGGATGAAAAGATCGGAAACGTGGTCTTCAAGGGCCGGGTGGAGAAGAAATTCGTGCCGTCCATTGTCAGCCGGGCGGATGTGAACATTGCCCACAACACGCCCTCGCCGCTGTTCCGCTTTGGCATCAGCTTTAACAAGATGTTTGATTATCTGGCTGCCGGAAAGCCGGTGCTGTCTGACTTCCCGTGCCCGTATAACCCGGCCACGGATCACGGCGCAGGGCTGGACGTGCAGCAGCCGGACGCAGTGTCCATCGCCCGGGCGGTGGAAAAAATGGCGGCCATGCCGCCGCAGGAGCGGGAGGCCATAGCCCGCAATGCCCTGCGCACGGCGCAGGAATACGACTTCAGGAAACTGACTGACAAGCTGCTGGATGTCATCGAGCATCCGGTGGCTGTCGGAGAGGAGGAATAATATGCAATTTATTGACCTGAAGGCCCAGTACGCGGCCTTAAAAGACGAGATCAACGCCAATATCCAGGCGGTGCTGGACTCCGCCCAGTTCATCGGCGGCCCCCAGGTGAAGCAGCTGGAGGGAGAGCTGGCGGACTTCGTGGGCCGCAAGCACTGCATCACCTGCGCCAACGGCACCGACGCCCTGCAGATCGCCTTCATGGTGGCCGGCGTGGGAGCGGGGGACGCCGTGTTCTGCCCGGACATGACCTTCATCTCCTCCACGGAGCCGGCCAAGATGTTCGGGGCTACCTCTGTGTTCTGCGACATCACGGCTGACACCTATACCCTCTGCCCGGAGAGCCTGGAAAAGCAGATCCAGGCCGTGCTGGCCGAGGGCAAGCTCAAGCCCAAGGCCGTGGTGGCCGTGGACATCCTGGGCAATCCCTGTGACTTTGACGCCATCGCGCCCATCTGCGAAAAGTACGGCCTGACCCTCATTGAGGATGCGGCCCAGGCCTTCGGCGCATCCAATAAGGGGCGCAAGTGCTGCTCCTTCGGCTATATTGCCACTACCTCCTTCTTCCCGGCAAAGCCCCTGGGCTGCTACGGCGACGGCGGCGCCATCTTCACCGATGACGATGCCGCGGCGGACGTGATCCGCTCCCTGTGCGTTCACGGCAAGGGCCCCGGCGGCAAGTACGATAACATCCGTGTGGGCATGAACTCCCGGCTGGATACCATCCAGGCGGCGGTGCTGCTGCCCAAGCTGAAGGCGCTGAAGGGCTATGAGATCGACCGCCGCCAAGAGGTGGCCGGGCGGTATAACGATGCCTTCTGCAGGGATTTCACCGTGCCCTTTGTGGCGGAGGGGTGCGTGTCCGCCTGGGCTCAGTATGCCATTCTGGCCAAGGATACCCAGACCCGGGACAAGATCATTGCCCATCTGAAGGAAAAGAATATCCCCAACATGATCTACTATCCCACTCCCCAGCACGCCCTGCCGGTGTTCAAGGCGGAGCCCCACTACGGGGAGACCTTCAAAAACGCCGACGACTACTGCGACCGGACCCTGTCGCTGCCCATGCACCCATACATGGACGAGGCGGAGCAGCAGATGGTCATTGACGCAGTACGGGAGGCACTGTGATGGAGGAGAAGTATTTTGTGCATCCCTCCAGCTTTGTGGATGAGGATGTGGAGATCGGCGAGGGCACCAAGATCTGGCACTTCTGCCACATTCAGAAGGGGGCCCGTATCGGCAAGCGCTGCTCCCTGGGGCAGAATGTCAATGTCAGCAACCATGTGAAGGTGGGGGACGGCTGCAAGCTGCAGAATAATGTCTCCCTGTATGAGGGGGTGGAGCTGGAGGACTATGTGTTCTGCGGCCCCTCCTGTGTGTTCACCAACGACCTGACCCCCCGGGCCAAGTATCCCAAGGGCAGCGCCGGGTATCATAAGACTCTCATTAAGGAGGGCGCATCCATCGGTGCCAATGCCACCATTGTCTGCGGCCACACCGTGGGCCGCTGGGCCCTCATCGGGGCTGGCGCCGTGGTGGCCTGCAATGTGCCCGATCATGCGCTGATGCTGGGCGTTCCCGCCAGGCAGAGGGGTTGGGCCTGCCAGTGCGGCGCACTGCTGCACTTTGACGGGGAAACGGCCACCTGTACCGCCTGCGGCAGGAGCTATCGGATGAAAGCGGAAAACGAAGTGGAGGAGTGTAAGTAATATGAAATTCGACACCATTTACGACGGCCTGATCAAGGGCACGGAGAAGCTGGCCCTGGTGGGCCTGGGCTACGTGGGGATGCCCATTGCTGTGGAGTTTGCCAAGCATATCTCCGTCATCGGCTTTGACATCAATGAAAAACGTGTAAACGAATACGCCAGCGGCATCGACGCCACCAACGAGGTGGGTGAGGCCATCAAGAACACCACCGTGGAGTTCACTGCAGACCCCAAGCGGCTGAAGGAGGCCAAGTTCATCGTGGTGGCCGTGCCCACGCCGGTGAACCCCGACACTACCCCCGACCTGCGTCCGGTGGAGGGGGCCTCCCGCACCGTGGGCCAGAACTTGACCCCGGGCACCATCGTGGTCTTTGAGTCCACGGTGTATCCCGGTGTCACCGAGGACATCTGCGTGCCCATCATTGAAAAGGAATCCGGCCTCAAGTGCGGCGTGGACTGGAAGATCGGCTACAGCCCCGAGCGCATCAATCCCGGTGACCGGGTGCACACCCTCACCAACATCCGTAAGATCGTCTCCGGTATGGACGAGGAGTCCGCCCGGGAGATCAAGAAGGTGTACGACATCGTCATCAAGGCCGGCACCTTCCCTGTGTCCACCATCAAGACTGCCGAGGCGGTGAAGGTGGTGGAGAACAGCCAGCGGGATATCAATATCGCCTTTATGAACGAGGTGGCCATGATCTGCGACCGCATGGGCATCGATACCGACGAGGTGCTGGCGGGCATGAACACCAAGTGGAACGCCCTGGGCTTCAAGCCGGGCCTGGTGGGCGGCCACTGCATCGGCGTGGATCCCTACTATCTGACCAATGCCGCCGAGGCCTTGGGCTACCACAGCCAGATCATCCTCAACGGCCGCAAGGTCAACGACAGCATGGGCGGCTTCGTGGCCGATGCCGCCATCAAGCAGATGATCGAGGCAGGTATGGCCCCCAAGAAGGCCACAGTGGTCATTCTGGGCATCACTTTCAAGGAGAACTGCCCCGATACCCGCAACAGTAAGGTGGTGGATATCATCAGCCGCCTGAAGGAGTATGACATTCACCCTGTGGTCACCGACCCTTGGGCGGATGCCGCCGTGGCCGAGCATGAGTACGGCGTTACCCTGACGGACTTTGACAAGATCCCCAAGGCCGACTGCGTTATCGTGGCCGTGGGCCATAACGAGTTCCGCTCCCTGTCCATGATGCAGCTGAAGGGGCTGTTTAAGAGTGATATCCCCGACAATGAAAAGGTGCTCATTGATGTGAAGAGCCTCTACCGCATGGACGAGCTGAAGGCCTCCGGCCTGCGGTTCTGGCGGCTGTAAGACAGGGCGGGAGAAAAACAGTTCAATACTGCAAGGAGCGTATCGCATGATTCGAGTGTGTCACATGACCAGCGCCCACGACGAGGAGGACATCCGTATTTTCCACAAGGAGTGCGTCTCTCTGGCCAGGGCCGGGTACGAGGTGTACCTGGTGGAGCGGGGAGAGAGTCGGGAGAAAAACGGTGTGCACATCGTGGGCGTGGGGGACCTGCCCCGCAGCCGCCGCAAGCGGATGACAGAGGGCGTCCGGAGGGTTTACGAGGCGGCCAGAGCGCTGGACGCGGATATATACCACTTCCATGACCCGGAGCTGATCTCCTGCGGGCTGAAGCTGAAAAAGGCCGGCAAGAAGGTCATCTTTGACAGCCATGAGAAGTATACGGACCAGATCGCCGTGAAGGAGTACCTGCCCGGCTGGGTGGCCCGGGCCGTTTCCGCCGCCTATGGCAGCTATGAACGGCGGGCGCTGCGCAAGCTGGACGCGGTGATCTTTCCCTGCACGCTGGAGGGGAAGAATCCCTTTGCCGGTCAGTGCCGGCGGGCCGTTCTCATCAGCAACGCCGCCATTCTGGGGGAATTTTCCGAAAAATATGACCCCGACAGCCCCCGGCAGAAGGATCTGGTGTGCTATGTGGGCGGGCTGACGGAGCCGAGAGGCATCACCAACTGCATGCGGGCGGCATACCGGGCCGGGGCCACGCTGGCCCTGGGCGGGGCCTTCTCGCCCCCGGAATACGGGGAGCAGCTGCGCAGCGACCCGGCCTATGCCTGCGTGGACTACCGGGGCATGCTGGACCGGGACGGTGTGCGGGCGCTGCTCAGCCAGAGCAGTGTGGGCCTGTGTGTGCTGCGGGACGTGGGGCAGTACCTGAAGATCGAAACCTTCGGCATCAAGGTCTATGAGTACATGTCCATGGGCCTGCCGGTGATCCTGTCCCACAGCGCCTATAACGACCGGATGATGGAGAAATACCGCTTCGGCGTGTGCGTGGATCCGGATGACGTGGACGGCATTGCCTCGGCCATCCGGGATCTGCTGGAGCATCCTGATCGGGCCCGGCAGATGGGCGAAAACGGCCGCCGCGCCGTGCAGGAGGAATTCAACTGGGGCGTGGAGGAAAAGAAGCTTCTGGCCCTGTATGAGGATATCCTGAAAGAGTAGAAAATTTTAAAAAATGAGAAAATCATGAAAGGTGGGTTCTAATAATAGAAAGGATTTTTTTATTATGGAATACCGCAGATGTAACCGCTGTTTGATGGACACCGATGCCGATGCCAATATCATTTTCGATAAGGACGGCAACTGCAAGTATTGCACCGAGGCTTTGGCGCAGATTCATACCACAACCTATTTCCCGGATGGAGAGGGACAACGCCGTTTGCAAGCGGCCCTGAGACAAATTAAGGCTGATGGAGAGGGAAAGCCTTATGATTGTGTTATGGGGATTTCCGGCGGGTTGGATTCATCTTATCTTACTTATCTGGGATACAAGTGGGGGTTGAGAATTTTAGCATTCCACGTGGATGACGGATATGATACCGCGATATCAAAGAATAATATTCATAAGCTCTGCACCGCTGCCAATATTGACTTGCGGGTCATCAAGCCTGATGCGGAGCAGTATAATGCCCTGATATTGGCTTATCTGGAGGCTGGCGTGCCCGGCGTGGCACTGCCTCAGGACAACACCCTGTTTGCATACCTGTATGATGAAATTTTAAGTTCCGGAGTCAAATACTTCCTCGGCGGAGGCAATTTTGCCCTGGAATGTATTCTGCAGCAGGGGCACACGCACAGTGCACTGGATTTAACCAATTTGAAGGATATTCACAAAAAGTTCGGCACAAGGCCGATCAATAAGCTGAAGTTCGTCAGTTCTTACCGCAAATACTGGCTCCTGAAGACAAAGCGGATGGTTGACATGAGGCTGCTGAATTACGTTGACTATAACCGTAACCGAGCCTTTGCCGAATTAAAGGAATTTTGCGGGTTTGAATACTATGGGCGAAAGCATTTGGAAAATATCCTGACAGCGTTTGTCCAGCTCTACTGGCTGCCTAAAAAATTCGGCGCGGACAAACGGGTGTCCCATCTATCCAGCATGATCGTTTCGGGGCAGATGACCAGAGAAGAGGCTTTGGCGGAGCTTGAAGAGCCTCTGTATGACGAGACGATGATGGCAGAATATATTGATTTTATAAAACAACGGCTGGGGATGTCGGATGCCGACTTTGGACGCATTATGGCATCGCCTGCACACGAACATACCGACTACAAGATAGATAAATTGGATCCGTTTATTCGAAAGTTTTTGACACATAGATGACTATTTTACATTGCAGGAGGAGTTTCTATGAAATACGCACTCATCGGCTGTGGCCGCATCGCTGTGAACCACATGAAGGCCGCCATCAACAACAAGCTGGAGATCGTCGCCGTGTGCGATGTTCTGCCGGAAAAGATGGAGGCGCTGCTGGCAAAGTATGATCTGCAGAACGACGCATCCATCAAGCGCTACACCGACTATAAGCAGATGCTGGCGGAAAACGATGTTACCCTGGCCTCCATCGCCACTGAGAGCGGTATCCACGCGGAGATTGCCCTCTACTGCATCGACCACGGCGTGAACGTCATCATCGAAAAGCCCATGGCCATGAGCATGGACGATGCCGAGGAGATCGTCCGCCGGAGCGAGGAAAAGGGTGTGAAGGTCTCCGCCTGCCACCAGAACCGGTTCAATGTGGCCATCCAGCAGATGCGCAAAGCTCTGGAGGCCGGACGCTTCGGCAAAATCTCCCACGGCTCCATCCATGTGCGCTGGAACCGGGATCACAGCTACTATGACCAGGCCTCCTGGCGGGGCACCTGGGCCCAGGACGGTGGCTGCCTCATGAACCAGTGCATCCACGGCATCGACCTGCTGCGCTGGATGATGGGCGACGAGGAGGAGGAGGTCTACGGCGTCACCAAGCAGCAGTTTCACGACTATCTGGAGTGCGAGGACATCGGCATGGCTGTGGTGAAGTTCAAAAACGGCGCTGTGGGCACCATTGAGGGCACTACCAATGTCTACCCCAAGAACCTGGAGGAGACGCTGTACCTCTTCGGCGAGACGGGTACCGTGAAGATCGGTGGTACCTCCACTAATAATATCGATGTGTGGAACTTCTCAGACGAGAGCGCAGAGGACGAGAAGAACAAGGGCCTTCAGGAGGCTACGTCCAATGTCTACGGCAACGGCCACACCAGCCTCTTTGCCGATATGATGGACGCCATCGAGCACGACCGCAAGCCCTATGTGGACGCCGTGGCCGGCCGCAACGCTCTGGAGATGATCCTGGCCATCTATCAGTCTGCCGCCACCGGCAAGTCTGTGAGGCTGCCCCTTACCCATGTGGCCAGCACGGATTTTACCGGGAGGTTTGACAGGTGAACATCCTGCTTGTGTCTCACTATGGAGAGTACAGTGGCGACCTGTCGTCCTCCTTTGTCCACGCCCAGGCAAGGGCACTGGCGGCCCGGGGGCACCGGGTCCGGGCCCTGATCCTGACGCCCCTGGGAAAGCGGCGGGCGGGGCACCGCTGGGGGCCCTTCTATGGGGAGGGACAGGCGGACGGGGTGGAGCTGCGCTATGTGCGCTACCTCTCCCTGTCCAACCGTGGGGAGCGGGGCTTTAACGCCGCCGCCGCGAGACGTGCGGCGGACAAATGCCTGCTGCAACTGGTGAGAGACTTTACCCCGGATATTATCCACGCTCACACGCTGGGAACGGACAGCGCCGCTGCCTTACAGCTCAAAAGCAGGCTCGGCTGTCCGCTGGTGATTACCACCCACGGCAGCGATACGTCCATCCCTGTGCAGCAGGGGCGGACCGCCGACTTGAAGATCCAGTGCGATGGGGCGGACCATGTGGTGGCCGTCAGTTCCACCCTGCGGCAGAAGCTGCGCACCTGCGGGACCAAGACGCCTGTTTCCGTGATTTTAAACGGCTTTCATGTGCAGGCCGTGCCCCGTACAGGGGCAGAAAAGATACCCTGCTCCCTGCTGCAGGTGAGCAACCTCATCCGGCAGAAGCATGTGGACACAACGCTGACCGCCTTTGCGCAGGTCAAAAAGGCTCATCCGGAGGCACGCCTGACGGTCATAGGCCGCGGCCCGGAGCGGGAGAACCTGGAGAACCTTGCCCGGGAGCTGGGCGTTGCCAGGGATGTTCGGTTTACCGGCCAGCTGCCCAATGAGGACGTACTGGCGGAGATGGCCCGGACGCAGTTTTTCTGCATGCCCAGCGTGCGGGAGGGCTTTGGTATTGTGTATCTGGAGGCCATGGCCTCCGGCTGCCTCACCATGGGCACTCGGGGGGAGGGTGTTGCCGACCTCATTGAAAACGGCAAAAACGGATTCCTGGTCCCGCCGGAGGAGCCTGCGGCCATTGCAGAGCTGATAGAGTGGGGCCTGGCGCATCCGGAGGAGGCTGCGGCCATTGCCGCCCGGGGCAGACAGGACGCCCTGTCCCTGACCTGGGAGACAAACGCGGCGGCCTACGAGAAACTATACCTGACACTGAGTGAAAGCGAGAAAAACGCATAATGAAGTACCTCAGAGAGCAATGGAGGGAGGATAAGCTGCGCTGGGCGCTGGTCGTCTGCTGGCTGCTTACCGTGATCTCTTCCTTTTTTGGCTCTTATTTATTACCGATAGAATTGCCGGGCATCGGCACCTGGTATGCCTTCCGTACTCTGCTGCCGGTGACGGCTGTGCTATATGCAGTCTGCGCGATCCGGACAAAGACCTTTTTCTGGCGGGACAGCTCGACGCTGGAAAAGTGGTGCTATGTGTTCATCGCCTCTGTGGGCGTGTACGCGGTGCTGTCCGTGTTCCGGGCCATAGACTTGTCCTTTTCCATCGGCAGAATTCTGAATCTGCTGTTCATGCTGCTGCTGTTATTCCTGGCGCTGCGGCTGTGCCGCAGCAGGGACGTGCGGCGGCTGACCCTCTGGGCCTGCGGGGCCATGCTGGTGGTCATCATGCTGCTGGGCGTGTACGAGGTGTTCTGCGGCGGACTGGTCAATACCAAATATGACAATCTCCAGCAGTTCAACATCTTCTTCCGCAAGGGACAGCTGCCGGTGGTGTTCAGTGGCAACACCAATGACTATAACGCCGCCATCCTGCTGCTGATCGCCGCGGCCGTGGTGTCGGTCTTCTCCGTGAAAAAGGAGGAGCGCAGCAGAGGAATGCTGTGGTATCTGGTGTTTTTATTTGCCGGGGGCTACTTTCTGGCCATGGCCGGCGGCGCACGGCTGTGCGAGATCGGATATTTCATCCTGCTGGCAGCGGTGCTGCTGTATGCCTTTTTCAGCCGGGAAAAGTGCCGCTGGGTGCCCATTGTGATCCTGTGCTGCTTTATGGGCGTGCAGTTCATCAGCCACAGCCACTATATCATCCCCCAGACCCAGGCATATGTGCAGAGTCTGGCGGACCCGGACAAGCCGAACATGAGCTTTTTTGACATTTTCCGGAACCCCGATGCCGGGAATTTGTCGGATGAATTCGTGACGGTGGACGATAAGACCGGGGATAAGACCCTCAATGACAACGGCAGCGCCGGTGTGCGGGTGAAGCTGCTGTTCCACGCGGGCAAATGCTTTCTGGATTCCAAGGGCCTGGGCGTGGGCGTGGGCAACACGGAGATCCTGGCCCGGGACGGCGCGGTGATCGAAAACTCGCGGATCTGGAGCATCCACTGCTTCCTGGCCCGCATTGTGGCGGACTGCGGCATTTTTGCCCTGATCCCGCTGTGCGCCATCGCCTACCTGCTGCTGAAAAATATGCTGCGGAGCATGGTGGGGGCCATCCGGCGGAAGGAGGGGGCGCTTGTGGGGCGCTGCCTGCTGCTGCTGGCGGCACTGGTGAACTATCCCATTGTTTCCACCGCCCCCTCGGACGCACAGGATATCGTGGCCATGTGGCTGTTTTTGGCGATATTGGTGCTGTATACCACGGAGCTTCCGGCAGACCCGGAGGCCAGGAAGAAAAAAGGATGATACCGCGTCTTCTGCCGCTTCGGGAGAGGGCAGCGGGAACCGGCAGGACGGATTTTTAGAAGATCATGATGTCATTTTTGAAAAAACTGGGTTCATTTTCCATGGGCCCCATCGTCAGCGCATTTCTGGGCTTTATCACCGTGCCGCTGGTGACCTACTTCATCTCCACGGATGAATATGGCCGATGCAGCATGTTCACCCTGGCCCAGAGCGCGGCGGCTATGCTGATCTATCTGGGACTGGATCAGGCATTCGTTCGGGAGTATCACTCCTTCACTGGCCGGGTGGATCGGCTGCTGGCCAATGTCATCCGGATTCCCCTGGGCGTGGTGCTGGTCATCGACGTGGTGCTGGTCTGCATACCCAGCCGCATCAGCCTGATCCTCTTTGACACGCCGGATGAGCACCTGGCGGTTTATCTGCTGGCGCTGATGCTGCCGTTCATGGTGCTTGAAAACTTCGGCCTGCTGAAGATCCGCATGGAGGAGCGGGGCTTGCAGTACTCCTGCTTTGTGATCCTGCTCAAGGCGCTGACCCTTGTGTTCACGGTGCTGCTGTTCCTGACCTATGAAAAGAGCTTCCGCAGCGCCATCTATGCCATCGCCGCCGCGGAGATCGCCACGGGGCTGGCACTGCTCCTGTTTTCCCTGCGGCATGTGCCGCTGCTGACGGAGCCGGTGGACCGCCAGCTTCTGGGACGGATGCTCCGGTTCGGCCTGCCGCTGCTGCCGGCCTCCATGCTGGGCTGGGCGCTGACGTCCATGGACAAGGTGATGCTGCGCACCATGTGCAGCTACTCGGAGCTGGGTCTGTATTCCGCCGCCTTCAAGATCGTCAACGTCCTGGGTGTTGTGCAGTCCTGCTTCACCCTGTACTGGGTGCCCCTGGCCTACCGGTGGTATGAGAGCAAACGGGAGCAGAGGTTCTTTTCGGAGGCCAACGACATCGTGGCCTGCGTGATGAGCGTCATGTGCTTCGGCGTGCTGCTGTGCAAGGATCTGGTGGCGCTGATCCTGGGGGCGAATTTTGCCCAGGCGGTCTATATTTTCCCCTTTATCATGCTGCACCCCATCATGTACACCATGTCCGAGACTACGGCGGTGGGCATCAGCTTTGCCAGGAAGACGGGGTATAATATCGTGGTTTCCGCCCTTTCCGGGGGCGTGAACATCCTGCTGAACTACCTGCTGATCCCGGCGTGGAACGGGACGGGCGCCGCTGTGGCCACGGGAATTTCCTATCTGGTCTTTTTCTGGGGCAGGACGCTGATCTCCCGGAAAATATGGTATCGCTTCCGCCTGGAGAAGTACCTGCTCTACACGGTGCTGATCCTGATCAACTGCGGGCTGCATACATTTGTCACCGGGTGGGCGCCCTACGCCGTGTCGGCGGTGAGCCTGGTTGTGACGGCGGCGGTCAACTGGCGGCCGCTCAGGAGTGCATACGAATTTTTCCGGGCCAATGCGTAAAGAGAGTGCCTGAGACAATATATGGGAGGATTTAGGACCAATGAGAAAAGAGTATGAGGCCAGCCGGTACAGGCGCACAAAGCTGGACTGGTTCGGTGTGATTGCCATGTTCCTGCTGCTGGGCAGCAGCCTGGCCATATTTGCCAGGCTCATGGCCACCAAAATGCTGACGACCACCAACATGGTGCTGGCCATGGCCGCGCTGCTGGTGGTCAACGGGCTGCATATTTTCGTGCAGCTGCCCCTGCGGCGCAATAAGCTGGGCAAGCTTCTGTGCGGCGTGGTGGCGGTGCTCCTGTCGGCGGCGATGATCTACGGCACCGTGGCGGCCGGAGCGGTGCAGGCAGCCCTGAACAAGATCTCCGGCATTGTGGTGGAAAAGCAGGTGACGGCGGTCATCGTCATGAAGGAGGACGAGGCCACGGAGCTGGGCGACACCAAGGGATACCGCTTCGGCGTGCTGGCCGGCCGGGACACGGAGAACACCCAGCAGATCCTGGCAGCATTGAACAAGAGCATGGGGCAGGTGAAGACCCGCGACTATGAGACCCCCGCCGCACTGGTGGACGCACTGTATGACGATGAGGTGCAGGCCATTATCCTCAACGAGGGGTATATCCCCGTGCTGACGGAGCAGGATGGGTACAAGGATTTTTCCAGCCGCACCAGGATCCTGTATGAATACGTCACCGAGCATGAGATCACGTCCATCAAGCCCTCCGGCTCCATCACCAAGGAGCCCTTTGTAGTGTATTGCAGCGGCAGCGATGAGCGGGACTCCGATATCACGGCCAAGAACCGCAGCGATGTGAATGTGCTGGCAGTGGTGAACCCCAAGACCCGCCAGATTCTGCTGGTCAATACCCCCCGGGACTACTATCTGCCCCTGGCCTTCAACGGGGAAATGGACAAGCTGACCCACGCGGGGCTGTACGGCGTGCAGGAGACCATGGCGGTGCTGGATAATCTCTACGGGACGAAGACGTCCTACTACGGCCGGGTCAATTTCTGGGGTCTGATCGACATTGTGGACGCCCTGGGCGGCATCGACGTCTATTCAGACTATGCTTTCACCACTGTGGCGGGCGATGTGGCCGGCTATGAATACAGTACTTACAGCTATACAGAGGGCTGGAACCACATGAACGGCATCGAGGCCCTGACATTCAGCCGTGAGCGCAGCTCCTTCGCGGACGGGGACAACCAGCGCGGGCGCAACCAGATGAAGGTCATCCAGGCGATTATTGAGAAGGCGGCCTCGCCCAGTATCCTCGCCAATTATCAGGATCTGCTGAAGGCCCTGTCCGACAACTTTATCACGAATATCAGCTATGACCAGATATCGTCCCTGGTGAAGATGATGCAGTCGGACGGCTTTTCCTGGAACATTCAGACCGTTTCAGCCAAGCAGGGAGAGGGCGACGACATGATGCCCTGCTACTCCGCCTCTGGGGAGGTGCTGTGGGTCATGCCGCCGGATTACGACTCCGTAAACACCATCCGCCAGGCCATCACCCAGGTGATGAACGGGGAGGAGATCACCGCGCTTTCCGGCACGACTGAATAAAATCGCGAAAGCCAGTACCCAGGTGGGTATTGGCTTTCGCAGAGCAGAGAGGGAGAGAATATGACAGACGGCTTTACCAAAAATCAAAAACTCATGGGGCATGCCTTTGCCCTGTTTACCACGCTGGTCTGGGGCAGCTGCTTTGTGCTGACCAAGGTTATGCTGCGGGCCTTTACCCCCATCCAGATCATTCCCCTGCGCATGGGTCTTGCGTACCTGGCCCTGTGGGCCCTGCGGCCGAAGACACTGCGGCTGCCGTGGAAGGATGAGCTGATGTTCATCCTCATCGGTATTACCGGCGGCAGCTTTTATTTCTTCCTGCAGAATACCGCTGCGGCTCACACCTCCGCGGCCAACGTCAGTATTTTGGTGTCCATGTCGCCTATCATCACAGTGCTGCTGGCGCAGCTGTTCTCCCGGAAGGGGGAAAAGCTGGGCAAATGGGTGTATATCGGCGCGGTGGTGGCCATCGCCGGCGTGGTGCTGGTGGTGCTCAACGGCACACTGTCCTTCCACCTCAGCCCCCTGGGCGATCTGCTGGCCCTGGCCGCGGCGCTCATGTGGGCGGTGTACTCCATCCTCATCAAGAAATATACCGAGCAGTATGACAACTTCCTGGTCACACGCCGGGTGTTCCTGTGGGCCTTTATCACCGCTGTGCCCCTGATGCTCATCACCGACGGCATGCCCGATCTGGCACCGCTGTTCACCCAGCCGGGGATCCTTCTCAGTTGGCTGTTTCTGGGCGTGTTTGGCAATGCCCTGTGCTTTGCCATCTGGAACATCGCCTTCAAGTGTCTGGGTGTGGTCATCACCAATAATTATCTCTATGCCACCCCCTTTGTCACGGTGGTGGTGGGCTGGCTGCTGCTGGGGGAGAAGATCTCCGTCATGAGCATCATCGGTGCGGTGCTCATTACCCTGGGCGTCATCTTTGCCAATAAGCAGACGGAAAAAACGGAGGTATAACTTACAAAGTGGGTGGATTGGCGTGCCTTTCCGCCCACTTTTTGTATAGAAAACCGGCTGCAGCGGAACAATTCCAGGCAGATGCATCCGCATATAGACTTTTGGGGAACGATATGCTACAATATTCCTGCATCCCTGAGACTAAGAGAGGAGATACTCTATGAATACCAACTGGAACGATCCCGATTTTCAGGGCTTTGCCCACAAGAATCCCTTTGCTGGGAGACCTAAGCGGGAGAAAAAACCCCGCAAAGCCGTAGGCACCCCGGTAGGCCGTACGGTGCTGAACCTGGCGGTGACGCTGCTGGTGGGCGCCATCTATTACTATGTGCAGCTGCCGGCGCTGAATTTCCACTCCGGCTCGCTGTATGTGTTCGTGGTGCTGCTGTGCGCCGTGTACTGCGCCATGGCCATCCTTACCTCCGGATTTCAGGGGGACGGGGCCAAGGGTTACTTCGGCTTTGTGAAAAAGCAGTGTAAGATCCCCTTCCTTCTGGCGGCCGCCATGGTCCTCGTTGCCGTGGTCGGCAGCGTCATCGGCTGGAAGCTGATCCGGGCCGGTTCTTATCGGGATCTGCTGACGGTGGAGACCGGCGACTTTGCCAGCGAGGTACAGGAGATTTCCTTTGACCAGATCCCTATGCTGGATCGGGACTCTGCCACCAAGCTGGGCAACCGCAAGCTGGGAGAGCTGGCGGACATGGTCTCCCAGTTTGAGGTGGACGACGACTATACCCAGATCAACTATAAGGGCCGTCCCGTGCGGGTCACGGCCCTGCGCTACGGCGACTGGATCAAGTGGTTCAATAACCGCTCCAGCGGCTTGCCCGCCTACCTGATCATCGACATGGTGACCCAGAATGTGGAGGTGGTGCGTCTGGACAGCGGCATCCGCTACACCACTGCCGAGCATTTTGGCCGCAACCTTGGCCGCTATCTGCGGTTCCACTATCCCACTTATATCTTCGACGATCCTGCCTTTGAGATCGACGAGGACGGCAATCCTTACTGGGTCTGCCCCCGGATCACCAACACCATCGGCCTCTTCGGCGGTACGGATGTGCTGGGTGCGGTGCTGGTGAACGCCGTCACCGGCGAGACTGCCTACTATGAGGTGGGAGCCATCCCCACCTGGGTGGATCATGTGTATAACGCAGATCTCATCATCAGCCAGTATGATAACCATGGCCAGTATATCCACGGCTTCATCAACTCCCTCTTTGGCCAGCGGGACGTTACCATCACCACCGAGGGCTATAACTACATCGCCCTCAACGACGATGTGTATATGTATACCGGCATTACCTCCGTGGTGTCCGATGAATCCAACATCGGCTTCATCCTCTCCAACCAGCGTACTAAGGAGACCCGTTTCTATTCCGTGGCCGGCGCGGAGGAGTACTCCGCCATGGACTCCGCCCGGGGCCAGGTGCAGCAGATGAACTACACCGCTACCTTCCCTCTGCTGCTGAACATCGCCGACCATCCCAGCTATTTCATGGCCCTGAAGGACGCGGCGGGCCTGGTGAAGATGTACGCCATGGTCAATGTCAGCCAGTATCAGATCGTGGCCACCGGCGCCACCGTGGCCGACTGCGAGAGCAACTACCGGGTCATGCTGGCCCGTAATGGCCTCATTGACCAGAGCGACACGGACATCACCCCCTCCGGCCAGGGCCAGGTCACCGGCGTCATCGCCGAGATCCGCTCCGCCGTGGTGGAGGGCAACACCTGGTACTACCTGCGGCTGCAGGACGGCACGGTGTACTACGCCATCTCCGCTGCCGATGACAAGAATGCCGTCATCCTCTCCGTGGGGGATAACGTCACCGTCACCTATACCGAGGGCGAGGACAAGATCCTCTCGGCTTACTCCGTGACGGCGGCCCAATAAGTATCTGCGAGGAGAACTATGCTGAACATGATCCAAAACGCGGACTGGGCCATTCTCCACTGGATCCAGGAGAACCTGCGCTGCGGGGTGCTGGATGTTTTCCTGTCCAAGCTCACCCTTCTTGGGGAGGGCGGGGCCATCTGGATTGCCGCCGCCCTTGCGATGCTGGCCACTAAGAAGTACAGAAAGTACGGCCTCTGCCTGGGCCTGGCCCTGGTGGCAGGCCTGCTGATCTGCAATATCGGGCTTAAAAACATCGTAGCCCGGCCCCGCCCCTGCTGGCTGGAGGCCATAGACCTGCTGGTGAAGAATCCCAGAGATTACTCCTTCCCCTCGGGTCATACCTGGTCTGCGGTGACAGGGGCCTGGGTGGTCACCGCTGCCAACAGAAAATTCGGCTATGCCGCCATCCCGCTGGCGGTGCTGCTGGCATTTTCCCGGCTGTATCTGTTTGTGCATTTTCCGTCGGATGTACTGGCAGGCGCACTTATCGGCGCGCTGCTGGGCATCCTGGCTGTGGTGCTGCGCAAGCGCCTGGGTGCCAAGTGTTGTAAAAAATAAGAGATAAAATAATCAAAAAATTCCCGTGTATTTATTTACTAAATACACGGGAATTTTTGCAGAATTGTGGAAAATGCTGGTTTACACCAGCGCATAAAAGTACTAAAGTATGGTCAATAGTTCTACGGCGATGAAGGACATCCAGTAAGATGCTGCGGTGATCTCCTGCAGAGAGCTGCCGGTGGGTGCAAGGCAGCGGAGAGGCGGCATTCCAATTACCGTCCTGAGCCGCGCCCTGAAGCCCCGAAGGGGTGGTAGGCGGCGCCGGGTGCGCCCGATACAGCGCAGGGGATATGGCAGTATCCCATGAGGCTGCGTAGACAGCGAACTGAGGTGGTACCACGGGTTTTCTCGTCCTCTGTGTCCTGAAAGGGACACGGAGGACGTTTTTTGTTGCCCGGGTGAGATTTGAAATATATAAAGGAGGGGCCTACAATGCCTGCAATCACTTTTTACAAACACGAACCTATCCCCATGGAGATGCACAAGGTGAAGATTGTCCAGCAGCTGCATCTGCTGCCTGCGGCCCAGCGTCTGGAGAGAATGCAGCAGGCGGGCTTCAACACCTTCCAGCTGCACAACGGGGACATCTTTCTGGACATGCTCACGGACTCCGGCGTCAACGCTATGTCTGACCTGCAGCAGTCCGCTATGCTCCGGGCCGACGATGCCTATGCTGGCTCCGAGACATTTTTCCGGATGCGCGCAAAGCTGGAGGAGCTGTTCGGCGTGCCTTTCTGCCTGCCTGCCCATCAGGGCCGCGCCTGCGAGAATATTCTGGCCACCCGTTTTGTAAAGCCCGGCAGCTGCGTCATCATGAATTACCACTTCACCACCGCCAAGGCACACATCACCCGCCTGGGCGGCCGGGTGGAGGAGCTGGTCCGCGCCGAAGGCCTGGTGAGCAAAAGCAGTCTGCCCTTTAAGGGGAATATCGACCTGGAGGCCCTGGAAGCCTGTATTCAGCGGGAGACGCCGGCGAACATTCCCTTTGTGCGCCTGGAGGCCGGCACCAACCTCATCGGCGGCCAGCCTATCTCCTATGCCAACATGAAGGCGGCCACGGACATCTGTCGCCGACACGGCATTCTGGCGGTGCTGGACGCGTCCCTTTTGCAGGATAACCTCTACTTCATCAAGACCCGGGAGGAAGAGATGAAGGACTTGTCCGTCCGGGAAATTACCCGTAAGATCGCAGATCTGTTCGACATCATTTACTTCTCTGCCCGGAAGTTCGGCTTTGCCCGGGGCGGAGCCATCCTGGTCCGGGATGAGGCGCTGTTCCACTCCATGGAGGATCTGGTGCCCATGTTCGAGGGCTTCCTCACTTACGGCGGCATGTCCGTCAAGGAGATGGAGGCTATGACTGTGGGCTTTGAGGAGAGCATGGACATGGATGTCATTTCCCAGGGGCCCCAGTTCATCGACTATTGCGTGGATCGTCTGGCGGAGTACGGCATTCCTGTCATTACCCCCGGCGGCGGCCTGGGCGCGCATATTGATGTGAAGGAATTCTTGCCCCATGTGTCTCAGACGGAGTACTCCGCCGGGGCCCTGGCCTGCGCCCTGTATATCTGCGGCGGCATCCGGGGTATGGAGCGGGGCACCCTCTCCGAGGAACGGGAGCCGGACGGCACGGAGCACATCGCCTCCATGGAGCTGCTGCGCCTGGCCTTCCCGAGACGGGTGTTTACCCTGTCCCAGACGGAGTATGTCATCGACCGGGTGAAGTGGCTCTTCGACCACCGGGAACTGGTGGGCGGGCTGCGGTTTGTACACGAACCGGCAACCCTGCGCTTTTTCACCGGTGTGCTGGAGCCCACCACTGATTGGCCGGAGAAGCTGGCTGCTGCCTACCGGGCCGACTTCGGCGAGGAGCAGTAAGAAAATTTTCAAAAGAAACACCGCCGCAGGCTCCGGTTTCCGGGGGTTGCGGCGGTGTTTTGCTTTGGCCTTAATAATGATATTTTTTTCGTTTCAGCAGCAGGAAGAGGGCCGAGAGCACCACGGCCATGACCTCGGCCACCACGATGGACAGCCATATGCCGTTCAGTTCCCAGAGCATGGGCAGGAGCAGCACGGCTGCCACCTGGAACACCAGGGTGCGCAGGAAAGCGATGAGGGCCGAGGTGAGGCCGTCGCTGAGGGCGGTGAAGAAGCCCGAGGCGTAGATGGCGAAGCCCATGAACAAAAACGACAGGCCGAAGATGCGGAAGCCTGAGATAGTCATGGCCATCAGCTCTGCGTCATAGCCCACGAAAATGGCGGCCAAAGGCCAGGCCAGGGCCTGGGACGCAAGAACCATCACAACGCCGAAGATGGCGACCATTTTCAGACTCTTGCGCAGCAGACTTTGCAGCTCGCTGTGGTTCTGCGCGCCGAAATGGTAGGAGATGATGGGGGCTGTGCCGATGGAATAGCCCATGAAGGCGGCGGAGAAGATCATACTCACATACATCATCACTCCGTAGGCGGCCACGCCGTCCTCCCCGGCGAAGTGCAGGAGCTGCAGGTTATAGAGCATACTCACCAGGCTCATGGCGATGTTGCTCATAAACTCCGAGGAGCCGTTGGTGCAGGCTTTCAGGATCACCTGGCCGTCTGGGCGGCACTTTCCCAGGCGCAGAAGACTGGAGTTTTTCCGACCGAAGTAAATGAGAGGTACGCCTCCGCCTACCACCTGGCTCAGGGCCGTGGCCACCGCCGCGCCGGCCAGCTTATACTCCTGCGGCAGGGTGATGACCAGCACTGCGTCCAGCACCATGTTGGTCACACCTGAGGCCACTGTCACCAGAAGACCCAGTCGGGGCTTTTCTGCGGTGGTGCAGAAGGCCTGAAAGAGCATTTGCAGCACGTTAAACGGCAGGGCCAGCAGGACGATGCGGGCGTAGATCACGGCGTTTTCCAGCATGTCGCCCTCACCGCCCAGAAGCTCCGCCACGGGCCGGATGAACACGATGCCCAGCGCCGCCAGTACCGCGCCCGCCGCTGCCGTGATATACACGAACAGGGAGAAACAGCGGTTGGCCTTTTCCTTATCCCCCTCGCCGAAGGCCCGGGCCACGATGGCCGAGCCGCCGGTGCCGAACATGAGGCCCGCGGTGGACAGAATCATGAGAAACGGCCAGGTGAGGTTCACGGCGGCAAAGGGGGTCTTGCCGGCAAAATTGGACACAAAGAAGCCGTCCACCACCCCGTAGATGGAGGTGAAGATCATCATGCCGATAGTGGGCAGGGTGAAGCGGATCAGGCGCTTGTAGGTAAAATGATCTGATAACTGAATCTTGTCTTTCATGGTTCTCTCCTGCGTCAAGCGGCCCGCGGGCCGCCGCGAATTATAGCTTTTCTACTTCCCGGCGGAAGCACTCGGTATATTTTTCCAACAGACGGATGTGGGTGCAGACCTCCTCCTCCGTCCAGCCGTCGAAGGCCCGGAGCTCGGCGTGGAGGAGGCGGGCGGCGGTCTGCTCGGCGTAAGCTTGGCCCTTTTCCGTCAGGACGGCCAGCTTGGCCCGGCCCTTGTAGGGCTCCAGGTAGAGAATTCCGTCTTTTTCCAGGGTGCGGACGGCGGAGTTCAGGGTCTGCTTGCTGACGCCGGACATTTTGTAAATATCGCCCAGGGGGCAGCGGCCCTCGCCGTCGTAGAGAGCGTAGAGCACCAGGGACACGCTGTCGGAGATGCCCAGGCGCAGGTCGGCCAGGTGGTACAGCGAGTCCATTTCGCTGGCGAGATAATTGATGCGCCGCAGCTGGCGGGCGTAGTTTTTATCCATAGCACACCTCTTACCTGAAATCATGTAAGCGCGAGTATAGTACGAAATCGTACATTTGTCAAGAAAAAATCCATAGAACCGGGCCGTATCAAATGGCCAAAATTACAAATCCTATGGGACAAACGCATGGATGGAGGAAAACACATGAAGCGAAAAATACTGATCCCGGTGCTGGCTGCGGCGGTGATAGCGGCGGTGGCCCTGGCAGCCAGCAGCATCGGGAGAAATGCCGATGCCGGAGACAGGCACATTCTGGTGGCGTATTTCTCCGCCACAGGCAATACAAAAGCCGTGGCGGAAACGGCTGCCACGGTGCTGCGGGGGGATATCTTCCGCATTATCCCGGAGGAGAGATACTCCGAGGACGACCTGGGCCACGGGGCCGATGCCCGGGTAACCCGGGAGCAGGCCGACCCGAACAGCCGCCCGGCTATCAAGAACCGGGTGGAAAACTGGGACCAATATGACACCATCGTTATCGGCTATCCCATCTGGGGCGGCGACGCTCCCCGGATCGTCAGCACCTTTGCCGAGAGCTACGATTTCACGGGGCGAAAGGTGGCGGTGTTCTGCACCTCCGGCAGCAGCGGCGTGGAGGAGAGCGAGGCAAACATTCAGGCGCTGCTGCCGGAGGCGGTCTTCCTTCCGGGGACGCGGTTTGAAACGGATGCGTCCGTGGCCGATGTCCGGGCCTGGGCGGCGGAGGCAGGGCTTGTGAGCGCGCCCGCCAAAGCCTCGTAGAGCCTGTCGCGTGGGGCGGTTACAGAGAGACCCACCCTCCCATCCGAAACGGATAGGAGGGCGGATCTCTTTTGGAAAGGGGTATGAATGGTGTATTGCGTTGTCAGGAGTGCTCCTCTGCCCAGAGCTTTTCTGCCTCGGGTTTCCAGCATTCGGCGTAGGCCTTGCGCTTTTCGCACAGGTGCTCGGCGGATTCCGGTGCCTCCAGATCTGTGGAGTGGGTGCCGCTTTCGGCCACCAGCTTCGGCAGCACGTCGGGATTTTCCAGCATGGGGCAGGGGCGCAGATGGTTGCCGTTGAAGGGTTGGCCCTGGCGGTACAGCTTGAATAGCGGCTGCTGCAGGCACTCCAGGAAGCTCTTTTCCCGGATGTTGGCGCTGGAATAATGGATGAACACACAGGGCTCCACGTCCCCTGCGGCATTGATGTGGCAGTAGATCCGGCCACCGGCCACACAGCCGCCGGCGCACTCACCGTCGTTCTGAAAGTCGATGCAGTACAGCTCCTTTCCGCCGGTGATGCCGCGAATTTCCCGGACGCGGTCCTTCATGTACGCTCTCTGCTCCGGGGTCAGCAGCAGAGAGGTGTCGGCGTTCAGGCCCACGGGTATGTAGTGGAAGTATCAGGCAAACACGCAGCCCTTGGAGATCAGCAGATCCAGGAAGTCATCGCTGGTGACCACCTTGTAGTTTCGGCTGGTGTAGCAGATGGACACACCGAAGGGGATGCGGTGGTTGTGCATCAGGTCCATGGCGTCCAGGGCCTTCTGGAAGTGGCCCTGACCCCGGCGGCCGTCGTTGGCCGCCTCAAAGCCCTCCACGCTGATGGATACAAAGAAATTACCCACCCGCAGCATCTCCCGGCAGAACTCCTCGTCGATGAGGGTGCCGTTGGTGAAGGCATGGAAGGCCATATCCCGGTGCTTTTCACACAGGCGGATGATGTCCTTGGGAGAGGGTGCAGGGGCGCCCTCTCCCACTGTATTATCCGGCGGATTCCGATTCTGCCTGCACCGGTGTCTGCCGTCCGGCGTGGTCGATGGTATAGTTTTCGGTATAGATCAGCTGGCCTATAGGCACCACGGTATAGCCGTTCTGGCTCATAAACTCCAGGATGGAGGGCAGGGCCTCCGGTGTGTGGAGCGCGGCATTGTGGAACAGAACGATGCTCCCCGGCTGCAGGTGCTCTGTGACCCGCTTGTATATAGTCTGGGCATCGTAATCCTTCCAGTCCAGGCTGTCCACGTCCCACTGGATGGGCTCCATGCCCATGGAGCGGATGGCAGAGATGACGTGGTCGTCATACTCGCCGTAGGGACAGCGAATCAGCTTGGGGGCGATACCTGTAATGGCCTTGACCTTTTCGTTGCAGGCGGTGACATCGGCAACGATCTGCTCGGCGGAGAGGGCGTTGTAATGGTCGTGGTGGTTGGAGTGGTTCATGACCTCCATGCCCGCCTCGTGCAGCGCCTTTACGGACTCCGGGAATTTATCCACCCAATCCCCCACCAGGAAGAATGTGGCCTTTACATTGTGCTCGGTGAGAATATCGATGAGCATCTGCGTATCCTCGTTCCCCCACGGTGATAGAAAAGTGCGGCAGTTCACACAGAACTGCCGCACTTTTTTTAAAATCATCGTACTTGGCTCATACCGTCTCGGCTGCGGACTCGGATTTGGGATGGGTGAAGCGAACCAGCTTTGCCCGGTCCAGCAGCACCATCACTGCGGGGATCAGAACCAGCTGCAGCACGATGCCGGGGATGGCATTCAGCACGGCACCGGCCAGGAAAGCCTGGAAGGTAAAGGCGCTGCCGGCCAGACCCATCAGGATGAATGTGACAGCACCATATACCAGCCGCCCGGCGACCATAGCCAGGAGGAGGCATTTATACAGGGCCTTGACGCACTGCCACCTGCTCCGGGCATACAGGAAACCGATGACAGCGCCGTAAGCCGCCATCTCAAAGGCCATGGACACGGCCATGGGATACATAACGGGCATGCTGAACAGCAGCGAGCGCAGCAGGGGCAGGACGAAGCCCATACCCAGTCCCCACTGCCAGCCGCAGATCAGCCCGCACAGCAGCACGGGGATGTGCATGGGCAGCAGCATTTTACCGATGGTGGGGATCTGTCCGGTAAAGAAGGGCAGCACCAGCCCTATGGCCAGGAACAGAGCGGAAGGGACGAGGTTTTTAAGGGCTCGGGTCTTCATGATTCATAACTCCTTTGCTTACGGTTTGCTGTGCAGAGGCGGGGGCGCCGCTGCGATCGTTTAATGGCGGGACTCTGCGTTCTGGATCTCCTGGGAGATACGCTCGGCGTACTTCATCACCAGCTGCCGGGCGTTTTTGTACGCCTCGTCATCCATCCGCGCCAGCGGCGCAGACACGGACATGGCGAACAGCAATTTGTCACCGCTGCAGTAGATGGGAGCCGCCACGCAGCGCAGACCCGCGTTAAAGGCCTGATCGTCCAGCGCGTAGCCGTCCTGCCGGGCCTTGCGCAGCAGGGTCAGAAACTCCTCCTGGGTCTGGGGAATGGCGCTTGCGTTGCTTTCATATACCCATTTCTGCGCGGCCTCGCTCATATGGCTGAGGAACACCCGCCCCACGCCTGTGCAATAAATGGGGAAAGGGGTATACACCGGGAAACTGGGCCGCAGGATGAAGTGGGTTTCGGCGGTGTAGATGTTGGTGATCTGGTTGCCGGAGCATGTGGCCACGTTCACGTTCTCCTGGGTGATGCGGCACAGCTCGTCGGCATACTTGGAGGCAATCTGCTGAAAACGCTGATACTTGCCGCATTTTTGCGAGTAGCTGAGCATCTTGCTGCCCAGGGCATACTTCTTATTCTCCCGGTTTTGGGACAGCAGTCCCTCAAATTCCAGGCTCTGGATAATGCGGTGCACAGAGCTGACAGGCAGGCCTACCAGAGCGGAAATATCGGATATTCCCAGCTCCTGGCTGTCATCGGTGAAGCAGTCCAGAATGTCGAAGGCTTTTAACAGGGTGGACATATAGAGGTTGTTGTTCATGGGGTTTCCTACTTTCTAATTATCCAGTGGTTATATTAAGTGTAGCACATATTTTTTAAAAAACAACCGTTTAATCCAAAATTCTACGCCAAAAAACGGAAAATATATAATCTAATAAATGGAAAAGAAAAAGCTATCCAGTTCTGATAATGATAGAAAATACTTAAAAAACGCTCAAAATACAATGAAAAACAGAACAAATTGTCATAGCGCACAAAATTTGCATGATGTATTTGTAAAATTAATTTTCTGAATAACGGAAAAAACTATTACGATTATTTTTGACTTTCGATAGGATAAATCCGCAGAACGGAAAAGGGCGGGATGCCTGTTTCTGAATTTCCTGCCCATAAGCGCAGAGTAAGGAGAACAAAATATGGATTTTACGCTGTCGAAAGAGCATGCAATGCTCCGGAAGATGTATCGCGAATTTGCAGAGAACGAAGTAAAGCCCCTGGCCGCTGAAATCGACGAGGAAGAGCGTTTCCCCATGGAAACCGTCGAGAAGATGGCGAAGCTGGGTATGATGGGTATTTACTTCCCCAAGCAGTACGGCGGTGCCGGCGGCGATGTGCTGTCCTATGCAATGTGCGTGGAGGAGCTGGCAAAGGTTTGCGGTACTACCGCAGTTATCGTTTCCGCTCATACCTCCCTGTGCGCTGCTCCCATTTTTGAGAACGGCACCGAGGAGCAGAAGATGAAGTATCTGCCCGACCTGTGCTCCGGCAAGAAGATCGGCGCTTTCGGCCTGACCGAGCCCGGCGCCGGTACCGACGCCCAGGGCCAGCAGACCACCGCTGTGCTGGATGAGTCCGGCGAGAACTACATCCTGAACGGCTCCAAGTGCTTCATCACCAACGGCAACGTGGCTGATACCTTCGTCATCATCGCCGTCACCGGCAAGACCACCGACAAGCGCGGCCGCACCATGAAGGAGATCTCCGCTTTCATCGTGGAGAAGAACGACAAGGGCTTCTCTCAGGGCAAGCATGAGAAGAAGATGGGTATCCGCGGCAGCTCTACCTGCGACCTGATCTTCGAGGATTGCGTGATCCCCAAGGATCGTATGCTGGGCAAGAAGGGCGAGGGCTTCAAGATCGCTATGAAGACGCTGGACGGCGGCCGTATCGGCATCGCTTCCCAGGCTCTGGGTATCGGTGAGGGCGCCGTTGAGGAAGCCATCAAGTACACCAAGGAGCGCGTACAGTTCGGTAAGCGCATCTCCCAGTTCCAGAACACCCAGTTCCAGCTGGCGGATATGCACACCCGTATGCAGGCCGCTCAGTATGTGGTTTACGCTGCTGCCATGAAGAAGCAGAACCACGAGCCGTACTCCATGGATGCCGCCATGGCTAAGCTGTTCGCCGCTGAGGCCGCTTCCGATGTGACCCGCCGCGCCGTGCAGCTGTTCGGTGGTTACGGTTACACCCGTGAGTATCCTGTGGAGCGCATGATGCGCGATGCCAAGATCACTGAGATCTACGAGGGCACTTCCGAGGTCCAGCGCATGGTCATCGCCAGCAATCTGGGCGTTAAGTAATTGAGGAGGTAAAAGGTAAAATGAAAATCATCGTCACTGTGAAGCAGGT
>ERZ772883.544-NODE-544-length-37897-cov-8.767401_pt1 | contig 37897 bp, 39 predicted proteins | sample MGYA00580575_ERZ772883 | MGnify/ENA primary metagenome ERZ772883 (study PRJEB29015, sample SAMEA2737666) | human gut metagenome | biome: human gut; feature: human-associated habitat; material: faeces | place: China | collected 2012 ...
GTACAGCGAGGAACGCAGACGAAAAGCAAGCGAGAACGCCAAGCAAAACGGTTTCAATAGCCAGATGGAATGATGTAGCATTTTGGGTTGATTTGCGGTCAAAATGTCGGGTCTGCACTTGATGTTTTCTTTGGCTGTTAGCTGAAAAATACAGATTATATGAGGTGTACAATGTTGAATTAGAAATACAGATATGATATACTTCGAGTAAGGACATAGTCCTGCAATTATAAATTATAAACATAAGCTGTATACGGAAAGAAGGATTTTGATATGAATTATAAGCATCCTAATTTATTCGTTATGATACCATACGAAGAACGCAATAGAGTATCAGGCTATTTTGATTTAAGCGTTGTTGGAGAAGAATATGCAAAGTTACTTGGTGATTTAACAGATGAATTATCAACATATGCCGTGTCTAAAAATGATGTTGGAGAAAATGCTGTAATTATCCCAATACTGAGAGCAGGAATGTCTATGTCAAATAGATTGACAAAAAGGTTGCCTAAAGCAGATGTTGCACGAATTAGCATGAGACGTAATTTGCATACATTAAAACCATTTGTTGCTTGGGATGAATTTGAACAGATAAAAGAACCAGAAAGTAAAAGAGTTTTTATCACAGATCCGGCACTTGCTACAGCTGGTAGCATTTTGAAAACACTGGAACACATGAAAAAGTATGGTTTCAAAGATGAAAATGTAGTTATTATGGCAATGTTCGGATGTCAATCTGGAATAGAACGAATTTTTAAGGAGCATCCAGAAGTGAAGCTATTTTTAGTCCATATGGCAGACGGAATTAGAGAAGATGGGTATTTACTGCCGTATAATGGAGATACCGGAGATAGATTATATGGAGTAAGAGAAAATGAATATGTAATTTGATAATGTGGAGGTAAAATTATGAATTCCAGAGAATTATTAAATGCGCTAAGTGTCGCTGAGCGTTTAAAAGATACGACAAGGCATTGCTATACATCGAAAGGAAGACACGAGAGTGTAGCAGAACATAGCTGGATGATGACGCTGATGGCTTTTTTTATGCGGGATGAGTTTCCAGATGTTGATATGGATAAAGTTATTCGTATGTGTATTATTCATGATTTGGGTGAATGCTTTACAGGAGACATTCCTACCTTTGATAAAAAGCAAGTGCATGAGGATATAGAAGAAAATTTACTATTTAACTGGATAGATACGTTACCGTCTTATTATGCAGAAGAAATGAAAGCTCTATATAATGAGATGACAGAAAGAAAAACTGTCGAAGCTAAGATATATAAAGCTATTGATAGCTTGGAAGCTTTAATTCAGCATAACGCTTCTGATTTATCTACATGGATTCCGAAAGAGTATAAATTAAATTTGACTTATGCAGATGACCGAGTGAGTTTTTCAGAATATCTTACTACATTACGACAAGCTATACGAGAGGATACACTTGCAAAGATAGAAAAATAGTTATAAGTATTGTCTAAGCCAAAGGCGATCAACCGTAAAAAGTTGGTCGCTTTTGTTTTATCCATTATTGCGAAAGGAGCTTGTCTATGAGTAAAGAAGAACTGGAAAAATTGGAGCGTGAGAAATATGTGGTCGAGCGAAAGCTGACCGCAGCCATGCACAAGGAAAAGCGATTGCAGAGCGAATTAAAGAGGTTGACCCGAAGTGAGCGAACCCACCGCCTTTGCACTCGTGCCGGAATGTTGGAAACCTTTTTGAAAGAGCCGACCACTCTGACCGATGATGATGTGATGGAGCTTTTGACTTTCATCTTTCACAGCGAAGCGGTTCAAAAGAAGTTGGATTTGCTGATTGCGAACCGAAAGGAATTGGGGCAGCCGAACGGGAGCTAAAAGACCCTTTTGGAAAAAGGGCGCAATTATACACCACCTAAAGGTTGTGCATTGCGTTCTGCCGAAAGCCCCTTGCAGGGAGCTGATGATTTCCGCAGTCTGCTCCAATCATACAGGGGAAGCTACACTTCCCCTGCGTTGGCTTTGCCAACTACCCCTTTGTGGACTTGCCGCCGGGAAACGATTGCAAGCAATCATTCCCCGACAGCAAGTTTATATTCCACCACCTGACCGCTGCTGAAAAGTATCGGTCATTTTTTTGCACCGAAAGGAGGTTCACACAAATTGCCAGTACCCCACTTCAATATCAAAATCACTCAGCGAAGCAAAGGCAACTCTGCGGTTGCCGGAGCTGCCTACCAAGCCGGAGAAAAGCTGTTTTCCGAGTATGACCAGAAAACCAAGAATTACACTTGCAAAAAAGAAGTGGTCTATACGGAAATCATGCTGCCCCCAAATGCTCCACCCGAATATGCAGACCGAGCAACCCTCTGGAACTCCGTTGAAGAAATCGAAAAGCAATGGAACTCACAGCTTGCAAGACGGTTTGTTGCCGCCCTGCCCAGAGAAGTCCCGATGGAGCTGTTACCGCAGATGGTCAAAGAATACTGCGAGGAACAGTTTGTTTCAAAGGGAATGTGTTGTGATTTCGCAATCCATGACCCCGATCCGCCGGGACACAATCCCCATTGCCATTTCATGCTGACCATGCGAGCCATTGATGAAAATGGAAAATGGATGCCTAAGAGCCGCAAGGTTTATGACCTTGACGAAAACGGCGAGCGTATCAAGCTCCCATCCGGCAGATGGAAAAGCCATAAGGAAGATACCGTTGACTGGAACGAACAGTACCATGCCGAGGAATGGCGGCATGGTTGGGAAATTGTTCAGAACAAATATCTGGAACTTGCCGGAAGTCCAGAACGGATTGATATGCGTTCCTATGAAAGACAGGGACTTGACATTATCCCGACAGTCCACATGGGAACGGCTGTCTCTGCGTTGGAGCGAAAAGGCATTGCCACCAACATCGGCAATCTCAACCGAGACATTAAAGCCGCCAACCGCATGATGAACGCTATCCGCAGCACTATCAAAAGTCTGCGTGACTGGATTGCTGACATTCTGGAAGCCACCAAAGAAGTCATTGCAGAAAATGAAGCGGAAAAGAAAAATGCTTCTCCGAACCTTGCCGTTCTACTGCGTGATTATCTGAATCTGCGAAAGGCAGAGCGTAGCGAATGGTCGAGATACGGACAGCAGAAAGGCACGACCGATGATTTGAAAACCATTTCCCAAGCGACCGTCTATCTACAACGGCATGAGCTTTTCACGCTGGAAGATTTGGACATTGCCCTGCAAGGGGTGAGTGAAAAGGCTACTGCCATTCGTGAAGATATGCAGAAAGCCGCTAACCGCATGAAAGCCATTACCGCCATTCAGACCGCCGTTGCTGATTGTGAAAAGCATAAAGCAGTCCATGACAAGTATATCAAAATCGGCTGGAAAATCCGAAAGGAAGCCTATGTCGAAAGTCATAAGGACGAGCTGACCGCTTTTAATAAGGCATACCGCATTCTGAAAAAGCATGGTGCTGATTTGAATGTGGATTTGAAAGCCTTGCAAAAAGAATATGACGGTCTGCGGACTACTCACGCTGATCTGAAAGAACAGCTTGCCGCAGTCAATGAAGAATTGAAGCCGATGAAAGATATTCGCTACTGGGTTAGCAAGGTTCTATCGCCGGAACAGACGGGAGAGAAACAGCCAGAGCCGAAGCATTCTCTCAAAGAACGCTTGCAGTATGAGCAGGAACAGAAGAAACAGAAACAGGTGCAGAAAGCACCCAAGCAGAAAAAACAGGATATGGAACTTTAACAGGCACTTGCCGTTTTCATTTGGAAAATAGCAGGTGCTTTTTCTATTTCAGGAGGAAATGCCTATTGAATTTATTTGAAGCAGTAAAACAGAATGTAACAACCCGACAGGCGGCAGAACGCTATGGAATCCGTATTAGACGAAACGGAATGGCGGTCTGCCCCTTTCACAATGATAAGAACCCCAGCATGAAACTTGACCGCCGCTTTCATTGCTTTGGCTGTCAGGCAGATGGAGACGCAGTTGACTTTGTTTCCCGACTGTTTGGCTTGCCGAGCAAAGAAGCCGCCATGAAGATAGCTGATGATTTTGGTATCAGCTATGACAGCAGACAGAAACCGTCAATCAGACCGAAAATCCGAGAGCCTACCCCGGAGCAGAAATATCAGCAGGAAGAAAATCACTGCTACAAGGTGCTGTCCGATTACTTCCATCTTCTGAGGAAGTGGGAAAAGCAATACGCACCGCAACGGACGGATGAAGTGTGGCACCCGCTTTTTGTGGAAGCATTGGAGAAGAAAAGCTATATCGAATACCTGCTGGATATTCTTCTCTATGACACTCCCGAAGAAAAGAAAGCTCTTGTAGCCGAGCAGAGAAAAGAGGTGATGAAACTTGAACAGCGAATTGCAGGACACACAGCCGAGCATGACCGTGGAAGAAGTCAGAGGAAGTCTGGACTTGACCGATAACGGAGCAATCAAGAACAGCATACGCAACTGTCTGACCGTTTTTCAGAATGACCCCGTTCTGCAAGGTGCTGTCCGATATAACATTCTTACCGAGCGTATCGACATTGTGAAGCCGCTTTGGTGGAGCAAGCAGACAGCGACCTTGACCGACACGGACTTAAATTATCTCATGCTCTATCTGGAAGATAAATATAGTCTGACCAGCGAGAAGAAAATACAGAAAGCCCTTTCCATTATCGCTGACAGCAACAAGTACCACCCTATCCGAGATTATCTGAACGGTCTGGAATGGGACGGAACAGAACGCATCCGCTATGCCTTGCCCCGATTTCTCGGAGCAGAGGAAGGCGAGTACACTTATCAGGCATTACGGCTGTTCATGTTGGGAGCAATCAGCAGAGTGTTCAAACCCGGCTGTAAGTTTGAAGTTATGCTCTGCCTTGTGGGTGGACAGGGTGCAGGAAAGTCCACTTTCTTCCGTCTGCTGGCAGTCAAAGATGAATGGTTCTCCGATGACCTGAAAAAGATTGACGATGACAATGTGTACCGTAAAATGCAGGGGCATTGGATTATCGAAATGTCGGAAATGATTGCCACAGCCAATGCCAAGAGCATTGAGGATATTAAGTCCTTTATCAGCAGGGCGAAAGAAACCTATAAAGTGCCGTATGAAACCCATCCGGCAGACCGCTTGCGACAATGTGTGTTCGGAGGTTCTTCCAACACGATGGACTTTCTACCCCTTGACCGAAGCGGCAACCGTAGATTTCTGCCTATCATGGTACACCCTGAAAATGCAGAGATTCACATTCTGGAAGATGAAGCCGCATCCAGAGCGTTCATTGATATGATGTGGGCAGAAGTCATGTTCATCTATCAGAACTTCCCTGTAAAGCTGACCTTATCAAAGGATATGGACAAGGAACTGAAAGAACTGCAAAAGCAGTTTATGCCGGAGGACACGAAAGCAGGACTGATCCAGTCTTTCCTTGATAACTTCAAAGGTACACAGGTCTGCTCCAAGCTGATCTATGCAGAAGCTCTGAACCACCCTTTTGATGAGCCGAAGCAATGGGAAATCCGAGAAATCAATGAAATCATGAACAACAGCATTGAGGGATGGAGACCGTTTTCCAATCCACGCAGCTTTGCCAAGTATGGCAGACAGCGAGGGTGGGAACGCATACCACCGCCCGACAACGAGCCATCGGCAACAGGCTCAAATCTGACGGACGGTTTTCGTGAACTGACCGAGGAAGAAGCCCGACAGATGGAATTACCGTTTTGAAAAAATGACCGTGTTGCCGACTATGTTGCTACCCCGTTGTCAAGTCCGTTGCAGGGCAAATCTCTTAAAAGTCCTTTATTTACAAGGGATTTTCTTCTCTGGCAACAAAAGCAACGGAGAAATCAAAGAAAAAAGTAAAAATAGTAAATAAGCCAGATAGGACTATGTTCGAGGTTTTTTGAAGCCCGTTGCCGGACTTCGTTGCCGACCACACACCCTGTCTGGCTTTTTTCATTTCAAGGAGGTATTCAATGAACGCAACAACAATTCAGAACACAAACACTAACACACAGCCTTGTTTCCGCAAGACCATCGACAAGACCACCTATATCGTGCGTGTCCATTTCAGCGAGACCGCAACAGAGACGATGGCGGACAAAATCAAGCGTATGCTTCGTGATGAAGTCCGTAAGATGTGAACTTTTTGTAAATTTGATTAAAAAGTCCTTGACAATTCGTTTCAGGCAAAACCGCTAAAAGCATATTGGTGAGCGCCGCCGTGCGTCTCGCGGCCTTCACTCTGCCTGAGATACAGAACATCACTACCTTCGACGGCATGGAGCTTTCAAAGCTTGGTGAGCGCAAACAGGCTGTGTTCTGCATTATCCCCGACAGCAACGACAACAGTCTGAATTTCCTTGTCGGTATGCTTTATACTCAGGCGTTTCAGGAGCTGTATTATCAGGCGGATAAAGTACACGGCGGTGCGCTGCCTGTCCCTGTCAGGCTCATGTTCGATGAATTTGCAAACGTTGCTCTTCCGGACGGATACGCACGTTTGCAGGCAACAATGCGCTCAAGGAATATTATGTCAACCATCATTCTGCAAAACATAAGTCAGCTTAAAGCGCTGTTCAAGGATGATTGGGAGGGCATAATCGGCAATGCGGACAGCTTTGTGTACCTCGGCGGGAATGAGCAGAGCACCCACAAGTATGTAAGCGAGCTGCTTGGCAAGGAAACGATCAAAGTCAACTCCAGCAGCCAGAGCAAGGGGCGCAGCGGTTCTTATTCGCAAAGCACACAGCAGACAGGCCGTGAGCTTATGACGCCGGATGAAGTACGACGTCTGGACAACCGGGACGCCATTGTGTTCATCCGCGGCGAGCGTCCGGTGATAGACCGGAAGTACGACATATTAAAGCATCCGAATATTGCGCTGACGTCGGACGGCGGCGCAGCGCCATATATTCACAGTCCGGTGTGTCTCTATGACATGAGAAAATTACTTAACGATATGGAGGAAGATTATGAAGAACAATAAAAGAATAAAGCGTATAATGTGCGTGTGGACATCCCTCGTGCTCTCGGCCACGGTTTTTGCGACCTCGGCCTTTGCGACCGGAGGCGATCCGCTGACGGTAGTTAATAATTTCTCGGATTTCATTTTTTCCTGCATCAAAGCCGTCGGTATAATAATCCTCGGCTGGGGCATTGTGCAGGTCGGTATGTCCGTCCAGAGCCATGACGCCAGCCAGCGCTCACAGGGCTTCCTGTGCCTTCTCGGCGGGCTGATAATCGCATTTTCAAAGGAAATACTTGCTGCTATAGGTGTGATGTAAAGCGTATGAAGACCGCGCTTCGCATTGAAGCGCGGTCTTTACGGCATATTATTGCTCTCTAAATAGCCGCATAGTATAAGCCTCAAAGTAAGCACATGGAGGTGGCATGTTGAGTGACAATTGGGTAATAAAAAATCTTGAAAATGCTATTGGGACATGGAACGAAAAGCTCGCAGAGCTATGGCAGCTCATAACGCAGACGCCCGAAAGCTTCAAAGGCGGGCAGATTTGGAGTGTAATAACGGATATCAATACAGCACTTGTAGGCATAGGTTATGGCCTTCTTGTGCTGTTTTTTGCTATGGGTATATTCTCAGCCGCGGCCTCGTTCAAGGATCTTCAAAGGCCGGAATTTGCTCTCCGCCATTTTATTCGATTCTTTTTAGCTAAAATCGCCGTTGGTTACGGCATGGAAATAATGACTGCGATCTTTTCGATATGCGGCGGCGTGGCTGCCACGGTCATGGGCAGCATAGGCAGCGCGGTGACTGAGACCGCAGAGCTGCCGTCGGAAATCGTCAATGCAATTGAGGACGTGACATTCTTGCAAAGCATACCGCTCTGGCTCGTGTCGCTTCTTGGAAGCCTGTTTATAACCGTAATGTCTTTCATTCTTATATTGACCGTCTACGGCAGGTTCTTCAAGCTGTACATATATACGGCACTGTCTCCCCTGCCGCTTGCAGCATTTGCCGGGGAGACTACAAGCGGAATAGGCAAAGCCTTTATACGCAGTTATGCGGGCGTTTGCCTTGAGGGCGCTGTGATCGTACTCTCCTGCCTTATATATTCGGCATTTCTGTCAAGCGACGCGCCGTCAGTAGACACTACTCTCCCGGCTGTAACAATGACATGGCAGTACATAGGCCAGCTTGCATTTAATATGCTCGTGCTGACCGGGCTGGTAAAAGGCTCTGACAGGCTTATCAGAGAAATGTTCAGTCTGTAAAAAGATCCTCTGAAAATACTTCTCACGGTGAGAAGTATTTTTGCATGCAAAATCCAAAAAAGATAGGAGTGATAACGATAGAAGTAAAAATTCCAAAAGAAGTGCGTGCGTACAAAGAGACTATATTTTTCGGTCTGTCATGCCGCCAGTTCATCTGCTCGCTTTTTGCGGTAGGCATAGCCGCCGGTGCATTCATGCTGTTTGACCGGTTTATGAACCGTGAGACCGCAAGCTGGCTATGCATCGTTCTTGCGTCGCCCGTAGCAATAGCCGGATTCTTCAGCTATAACGGCATGTGCTTTGAACAGTTTCTGTGGGCGTTCTTAAAGTCTGAGCTTCTATGTGCCGGTGAACGCCGGTACATATCCGAAAACATCTATTATTTGTGCCTGAACAGAAAGAGGTGTGCAGATTTTGATTAAGACTCTGACAGCCGCAAACAAGAGCGAGCAGGAAAAGTTCCGCATACCGCGCTCAGTGCAGCAGTCAATACCCGTGCGCTGTGTATTCAATGACGGCATATGGCAAGTGGGACGCAAGCACAGCATGACATGGCGTTTTGCGGATATAAACTATATTGCCGCCTCGGATGAGGACAGGCACAGCATATTCTCGTCATACGGGGCGGTTCTGAATACCCTGCCGACTGACGCTGGAGCTAAAATAACGATCATAAATCATCGGTTAAATCCGCGTGATTTTGAGCGGCAGATACTGATGAGAGAAAAGGGCGACGGGCTTGACCGTTATCGCCGTGACGTGAACAACATTACACGAGCACGCGCGGCATTGAGCAATAATCTTGTGCAGGAAAAGTACATAACACTCTCTATACCTGAGCGCAAAATCAGCGACAGCCGCGCATACTTTCGCCGGGTAGACAACAATATCTGCAAAAGCTTTGGCCGTCTCGATTCAGGAGCGCAGCGTATCGGGAATTATGAGCGGCTTCGTATCTTCCATGATTTTTTCAGGCCGGGCGAGGAACAGTTTTTCGCCTTCGACCCAGCCCATGCCATGCGCTCCGGTATGGACTTCAAGGATGTAATATGCCCCGACAGTCTGTGCTTCAGGAAAGACTATTTTGAGATGGGCGACAAATTCGGTCGTGTCCTTTTTCTGCGTGAGTTTGCGTCTTTCATAAAAGATGAGATGATCGCCGACCTATCCGATGTGTCGCGCAATCTCATGTTGTCCATAGATATTCTGCCCATCCCGACTGATGAAGCCGTCAAGGAAATTCAGCAGCGTATTCTGAGCATTGAGACCGATATAACACGCTGGCAGCAGCGTCAGAACAACCACAACAACTTTACGGCCACAATCCCCTATGAGCTGGAACAGCAGCGCACAGAAACCAAGGAATTCCTCGACGATCTTATGACCCGTGACCAGCGAATGATGTTTGCTGTCGTGACACTTGTTCATACGGCGGACAGCTTGGAACAGCTCGACGCCGATACAGAAACGCTCATAGCCATAGGCAATGAAAATCTTTGTCAGTTTTCGCTGCTGCGTTACCAGCAGGAGGATGGCCTGAATACAGTCTTGCCATACGGTCTGCGGAGGATAAAGGCATTGCGCACGCTGACAACGGAAAGTACCGCGGTGCTTATTCCGTTCAAGGCTCAGGAAATACAGGATTCCGGCGGCATACCATATGGAGTTAACGTTGTATCAAAAAATCCCATAATCTGCGACCGCAAGAAGCTGATTTCTCCCCACGCCTTTTTCCTTGGTACATCCGGCTCCGGTAAATCTATGGGCATGAAAAACACTATCGCAAATGTTGTTCTCGGAACAGACGATGACATAATAATCGTAGATGCGGAGCGCGAATACGGCTCAATAGTAAAGGCTTTCGGCGGAGAGGTAATAGAAATTTCGCCCAGCAGCCATCACCATATAAATCCGCTTGATATGACGGACGGCTATGGTGAGGGTGAGAATCCTATCGCTATGAAGTCCGGCATTATTACAAGTATCCTTGAGCAGCAGATGGGCGTCGGCTCTCTTAACGGCATACACAAATCCATTATTGACCGCTGCACGGCAGCGGTATTCCGTGACTATCTCAACGGTAATGCCTTTGCGCCGGTGCTGACGGATTGGCGTAATGAGATTCTGCGCCAGCCGGAGCCCGAAGCTCGCGACATTGCGCTTGCCTCAGAGATAATTGTTGAGGGAAGCCTGAACATTTTCTCTCACAAAACCGACGTGAACATGCAGAACCGGCTTATATCCCTCGACCTGTATGAGATGGGCGAGCAGCTCCGCCCAACCGCACTTGTCGTGACACTGGAGTCTATACAGAATCGCGTCATTGCAAACCGGAAAAGAGGCAGATTTACATGGGTATTTCTTGATGAGGTGTACCTGTATTTCAAGTATCATTACAGCGCAGAAATTCTATATAAGGCCTGGAAGCGATTCCGAAAATACGGAGGCATATTGACCGCCGCGACACAGAACGTTGAAGAGTGCCTGCGCTCCGAAACAGCGAGGCTCATGTTTGCAAACTCTGAATTTCTGATGCTGTACAATCAGGCGGCCACCGACCGGCAGGAGCTCTCAAAGCTGCTGCATATATCGGAAATGCAGATGGGCTATGTCACGGATTCCGAGCCCGGCTGCGGCCTGCTTCGTATGGGCGGAGCACTTGTGCCATTCAATAATGAGATACCCAAGAATACAGAGCTCTATCGTCTCATGAACACCAGTCCCGGCCAGTAAAAATACTTCTCACCGTGAGAAGTATTTTTACCACAAGCAAATAGCCCGAAGTTCACTTGTAAGTAGAGCTTTGGGCTATTTTGTTTCTTTCTTATATTCGATTATGTCCGAAATGCTGCAATCAAGTATTTCGCATATTGCATCAAGCGTGTTAGTCGAAATCGATTCTCCGGCCTTGATACGCCTTATTGATGAGCTGCTTATATTGCCTTTACATTCGAGCGTGTAAGTTGTGGCCTTCTTTTCGGCCATGGTCTTCCATAACGGCTCATATGAAATCACCGGCGCATCCTCCCTCACTTGACATATCGCTATTATTGCCTATAATTGAGCTAAAGTGTTATCGGCAATATTGCCTATGCAGGATTAATCTGATATGTAGAGAGCTGTTCGGAGGCTGTGTTATGGATAATAATCAGAGAGCTATAGTCGAAAATGCAATGAAGCAATTGGCAATACGTGACGGAATTACAGTGCAGCAAGTGCGGCTGCGAATTCAGGAAGCGATGATAAGCGGGCTTTTGAGTCCAGACCCAGTGATTAAAATGCGTTGGAAAGAAATCCCCTGCGAGGGCGAAGTGCCAACGCCTGAGGAATTGATATTGTATCTCGCTGAACGCGTTGCAGGTGCAGCGCAAGACAGTTGTGGAGAGTAATATGACCGATATTAAAGAAAAAGCCCGGATCGTTATAGTCCGGGAAAAGGTGAAAAACATACGCGGCAGACCGGCAAACAGACTGATAAAGGCCGCCGCAAGGTATAGAATCATAGAAAAGGCGAAGCAGCAAAACAGCAGCGAATTCCCGGTCGATAAGGCAGAGCTTTTCGCCGCCGAAACGACGCAAACTGCCGTCGGGCTTGGCGCAGCGCAAATACAAAGTATGCGGCGGCGCGGTTCCGCTGCGGCAGACAATACACCGCAGCAGAAAATGCGCAGGGCAGCCGTTATGAACGCAAAAGAGAGGCTGCGTCACAGGCAAAGCACAAATGCCCCCGACAATTTACCGGCGCAGAGCGCGGAGCATGATAGCAGGCTATCCCCAAGGCAGGATATAAAATCAAAAAGCTCTTTGCCCAAAGTCAACACGCCTCCGTACCCGGCAAAGCCGAAAGGTACAGAGCAGCGCAAGAAATACGTTCAGTACAAAAAACTGACCCGCCTGCGCAACGGAAGAGCCAAGGCCGAGGAAAAATTCATACGGTGTTTTGCTGCTGCATTGACAAAAAGCACCACCAGAGCTGCAAGCTCTGTGGTGCTTTCGGCTGCCGGTGGCGTGATAATCATCGCTGTGTGCGCGCTCATTCTGATTGCGGGTATCGCGGCATCCCCGTTCGGCATCCTGTTTGCAAATGAGCCGCAGGGTGACGGTGCAATACAGCTAAATGCGGCAGTTGCCAAAATCAATGCCGAGTACGCCGCGCGCCTTGACGAAATACAGGATGGCGAGTTTGAAGAAATAATAGTAAACGGTGATGCGCCGGATTGGCGGGAGGTAGTCGCCGTATTTGCTTGCAAAGTCGCTGGCGGGAAAAACGGTCTTGATGTTGCGACAATGGACGAAAAGCGTATCTCTTTGCTGCGCTCCGTGTTTTGGGACATGGTGAGCCTCGATTTTGAAATAGAAACCGTTGAGACAGAAGATGATGACCCGGATAACATCGGCGGCATTATAGTGAAAAACACCCTGAAAATCACTATCGGGCACAAAACCGCTGATGATATGCGCAGCGCGTATGCCTTTTCAAAAGCCCAAAACAAAGCGCTTGATGAACTGCTCAGTGATCCGACACTGTTGAAAGGGCTCATGTCCGACCTGACTATAACTCAGGCCGACGCCGTAGAACTGTTGAAAAATCTGCCCGACGATCTGGATGAAGAACGCCGCGCAGTGGTCAAAGCCGCACTGTCGCTCGTTGGCAAAGTCAACTACTTTTGGGGCGGCAAGTCCCTTACTCTCGGTTGGGATTACAGATGGGGCACGACCATGAAGGTCACATCAGAGGGGAGCCAGTCTACCGGCACATACAGGCCGTATGGGCTTGACTGCTCTGGCTTTGTAGACTGGGCATTTTACAACGCAACGGACGGACAGTATTATCCGAGCGTAGGTAACGGCGGAACGCAGGCACAGTTGAATAACTGCTATGTTATATCCGAGAGTGAAGCGCTCCCGGGCGACCTTGTGTTTGCATCCGATATTGGTCACGTCGGGATCGTCGGCGGGCGTGATGACAACGGCAACTTACTCATAATCCATTGCACCGGCGGTGGGTACAACAATGTCGTGATTACAGGTATGGATGGCTTTTTCGGCATTACAGCAAGGCCGCAATGGTACTAAAAAACTCTTCTCACGGTGAGAAGAGTTTTTTAGGCCAAATCATTCTTCAATACCAAGCAGCCACAGTACAGATACGTTGAGAATCTTTGCAAGAGCAACGACCTAGTAATCTGCAACAAAGCGCTTACAGCTTTCTATTTTACTGATGGAATCGCGCTCAATATTAACGCCGGAAACTTGCAGCTTTGCAGCCAAGTCAAGCTGTGTAATATGCGCGCGGGTACGCGCTTCATATATGCGCTGGCCGCATATATTCTTTTTTCCGTTATAATCATATATCTTCAAATAAAACTACCTGCTCACAGTGTGGTAATAACCAGCATTTTTCTTGACATTAGCACATTATTCCCCGATAATTGTGCTAATGATTCGCATTGCCGCAAATAAAGCAGGTTTATGCACTTTTATTATTTGACAAACGAGGGAAATTGAACTATGGTAAAATCATTAATCCGCTCAAAGGTGTGTGACATCATGATAATAGCAATATGCGATGACTACGCCGCAGTAGCGCAGGAATTAAAATCGAATATTGAAAGCATCTGCGCCAAAAAAGATTGGCCGCTGAAAACCACTGTTTATACATCTCCCGCCGCGATTCTGCAAGCAGACCTATCCAAAACGCAGGTCGTTTTTCTGGACATTGATATGCCGCAAATTAACGGGCTTGAGGTCGCCGAACAGCTCAGAGCAAAATTCCCGGAAATCATAATCGTTTTTGTAACATCTTACATAGAATACGCTCCGGAAGGATACCGTGTAAACGCATTCAGGTATCTTCTGAAGCAGCGCTTGGATTCGGAGCTCTGCGGTGTTATGTGTGACGTGCATCAAAAGCTGACTGAATCTTCAAGGACGATCTCTATCCGCACAAAAAGCGAGATCATCACCTTGCCGATAAACAGGATCCTTTATATTGAGGGAACCGCCGGACGGGAAGTTCTGTTCCACGCAGAAACGGAATACCACGTAATACATGCTGTCGGCAGATTGGCAAGCTATGGCGATGAGCTGAAGGATAAGGGTTTCCTAAAGCTGCAAAAGAGCTTCATAGCCAACATGACGCACATATTAAAGATCAACAACTATCATGTGTATATGAGTAACGGAGAGGTACTTAAGGCTTCCGAGCTCAACTATAAGGAGATTCAGACCGCCTTTTTGCAATGGAAGGGGCTGCACTTATGACGATTACGGTTGCAAATATGCTTAATACGGCGTTGGTTTTTCTTGAGTATACAATGCTGTATATTTTAATAAACGGGTTATTTGAGAGCAAGCGTCCCCTCGTGATTGAAATTCTGTCCTTCATAATCGCTGCATTAGTAAACAACGTTGTCATATATTTTTCTCAGGATAACGTTTGGATAAAAATTTGCACACTTGCCGTAACGATGACCATCTGGATGCTTTTCAGCTTTCGTATCAGCTTTATGAAATGCCTGTTTCCAGTGCTCTTCTGGCTTGCCTATTTAACGATATGCGATAATTCAATGATTTCTCTCCTCGGTTCAATCATCGGAGACAGAATCACGCTTGTCTTGAATGATCCCGACTCGTACTATCTCATCTCGTTAAGCATAAAAATATTTGAGTTATTCGGCATAACGACTCTGAACATATGGCTAAAACACCACTTTGAACATAATGCGGCATCGGTTTCGGACTGGCTTAGGGTATTGATTTTTCCTCTGACTACTATAGTCATTTCGATCATGCTCCTGCGGATATTCTACTTATATCCGCTTGTCGCCCATGAGCTGCTGATATGCAATGCCGTCCTGCTCATTCTGGACGTGACATCAATTTTTATTCTTAATTATTTTGAACAGCAACGGAAGAAAGCAAAAGATCAGCTCATACTGCGCCGCAGCATGAAAGCCGCGCTCGAAAGCGTAGAGACATGGAAAAGAGCATACGAACAGCAGCGCAAGCAGACACATGACTTCAAAAATCTTCTGATCGTGCTGCGCGGCTTTGCTGAGCGCGAGACCTCGCGTTCGGAAATGATAGATTATATCGAAAGACTACAGCATTTTGATACTGCGAGCTCAACGATGATAAATACTCATCGAACCGCAGTCGATATTATTCTGAACCAGAAGCTTGCCGCAGCAGAAAGAATCAATATTCATTTTATGCCGCAGTTGGACGACCTTTCAAATTTTCCCCTGCCCGATGATGAGCTTATAATCGTGCTGTCAAATCTGATCGACAACGCAATAGAAGCCTGTGAAAAAATCGAAGACGGCAGAGAGCGCTATATCAGGCTCAATATGAAGGTCGAACCGCAATCCGCATATCTGCGTATTGAGAACCCGACCGCCTCTCCGGTAGAGATAAAGAATAACCGCATCGTTACTACCAAGGCTAAAACCGCTGAACACGGCTACGGTATCCAAAATATAATCGCTGTGTTGGAAAGGCATTCCGCATATTATTTATTTGAGTACAACGAACGTGAACGCATATTGTCGTTCACATTACAACTGATGACGTAAGCACCGGGGACATAAGTTCCCCGGTGCTTACCCCTTTTTCACGGCAAAAAACCGGGTCTTACGACACTTTTTACACAAAGCCGTTTTTATGTGATAGCATTGCATCAGGTGAGAAATATGATTCATAACGCGGCAGCCAGACTCGCAAGAGCCTCCTGTGAAAGAGGCTGGATAGACGAAGAAAACTACGAGTGGTGTATATACGCTCTTGAAAAAAGAATAAGCGTTTTACTGTATATAGCAGTTGTACTTCTATGGGCTGGTATATCCGGCCTCCTTATCGAAACCTTATCTTTTCTCCTGCCGTTTTATCTTATAAGACGGCGCATAGGCGGGTGCCATGCCAGAAGTGCGGGTGTTTGCTTCACACTAAGTATTCTGTTAGTTGTATTCGTCAGTTTGTTTGTAGATGACATAGCTGCATATCTGCCGCAGACCATCTTGATTCTTGCCGACGCAGCAGCAGTAATTACCGGTTTGCTGATAAATCCGGTTTATCCTCCGCAAGCACACTTCACATCTGCCGAGCAGTTTGCAAACAACCGCCGTAAAAATGTTCTGTTGTATATAATTCTTTTTGCGCAGTGTATAAGTTTATGTATTCACGACCTGCGCATATTTACCGGCAGCTTTTGTGGTGTTTTATTTGCTGTGTTCACAGCAATAATTCAAATAACAAAAAATAAAAAGGAGAGTCAATCATGAAAAAATCTGCAAAAATCGCGTCCGGCTTCATAAAGCAGGTCACTATCTCGGAACGCTACGGATGGCCGCCCGTATGCTACGGCACACTTTATCAGCCGGAGCGCCCGAACAAAATCGCCGCAAAGTCCGCAGAGGAAATGAACATCAAGAAGAAATAAATACGCGTAAAACAGAGCTAAAGAGCCCCTCTTATTTACACGCCCTCGTTATATGTTATTTTCAGAAACACCCCGGCTACTCACAAATTGGAATTTGAATTGAAAACAGTAGATTAATTTTGTGACGATTAAAATTATTCAAGGCCGATCCTATGGCGGGTAATTTTATAAAACATCCACGGAGGAGGGTAGTCGTTATAGCAGCCGAACTTAATTTACCGTTTTCATGTAGTTTGAAAGCAAATGATGAATTGGAGGTAAAAATGAAAAAATTTATTGCATCGATCCTTGCTATAGCTTTAGTTCTTTCTTGCTCCGCAACAGCTTTTGCTGATTATGACAACACCGACAACGGTTATATTGCCAGCTCCGAGCAAAACATAGTACCGAGCGTGCCTCAGCAGCTAATCTCCAGGCCTAACGCATTGAATCCGAATGTAATAGTAACTCGCGGCAGTACTCTGCCCACGGAAGCATACGAGTTTGACGGTACTTCTCCATACTCTGGAAGCTTTTCCGGCGTATCTGGAGGGCTCTACACAAATTATTATTTCACAGGTCACACAAAATACTATGTTAGTTTTGACAATGTGTCCGTTACTAGCAATTGCAATTTTGTGTTCTATCTGTATGACATGACATCTCGTTCAATGGTTGGTGCCGCCAAAAGTTACAGCTTTTCCTCTAGCTCATCTTCAAATGAAGCATATGCATCTTACAATACATATGCCGACCATAAATACTGCGTTTTCTTCAGAACTGATTATACTGCCCGTGCTTCCGGAAACATATATGTCTCTTATGCATATTGAATGTCGTAGTATAATATGATATCGTTTTACAGCTATTTATCCAAAGGCTTAGGGCTGCTAATTGCAGCCCTCGCCATTACTCTGCTGGTATTCGCAATTATAAGAGCTGTTCCCGGTTCCTCCACCAGTTTCAAACAACGCAATACCGTAAAGCTGTTCATTATAATCTGGTATTGTATCTCGTTGGAGCTTGTATCCCTCTGTAAAAACCCTGATTTTTTAATTGCGACATCGTCAAACCACGTATATGACTTTCACGTTTTCTCTTGGGTCGGCGATTTCATAGCATATGGACTGGATGCGCTGTGGCAGATTCTCCTGAACTTTGCGGCCTATGTCCCTCTGGGAATAATCCTTGCTTACATCAACAAAGGCAGAGCCCGGTTTTATCTCCGTGTTCTGCTACAATTAGTTCTGGTATCAGTCTTCAATGAAACAGCTCAATTCATCTTCTCTATCGGCATCGCCGACATAGACGATTTACTTGCAAACACCTTGGGTGGTCTGTGGGGACTTTCCATATATATTTTATGGGAAAATCTGCGTAGCCACAAGGCAGTATATAAACCGGCAATAGTAGCTGTTCTACCCGCCGTAGTCATCTGCGTGGCGATTGCTGCATATACCGCCAGACCATACGGGTATATAAAAGAGGACTTCAACACTGAGCGGCTACGCGTGCGAAGCATCGACTGCTCGGCGATTGAAAATCAATTAGGCGGGCAGTTCACCATCTATAAGACCTTGACACTGAATAAGGATACCCAGAATCAGCGCTGTCAGGCAGTGTTCGACGCTCTGCATGAGAAGATAGACTATTCCACCTATGATCCTTACGACACAGTTATTGTCTATCACGGAACCGTTCAATCATATTACATCTGGTGCTGGGATTCCGGATACTTTTCGTTCCGCACGATGGGGCGCGGTGTCGAGCTTGACGAAAGCGATTCTGCACCAGATCAGCGCATGCGCGAGCTACTGCTCAATATGGGCATATTTGTCCCGAAAGCCTCAGAATTTAATACCAAAAGTTATAACAATTACGACGAACACACCCTGAAATATGATTTTGTGGAAGCTGACGGCTTCTCATATTGCGGTACCGTCACGTGGAAAATTAAGGGTGACACGCTGTATGAGCTGGAATATGAAGTCAACATCCTGCAAGCCACAAGTCGGGAGGTCGGTATATCATGCGAAGGAATCGCCAGAAACCTTTCTCGCGGTCTCATGAGTTCGGGTAACTTAGACATTGAGACAGTGGACGAGCTTATTTGTCTTAAGTGCGAAGTTCAGTACGATATTGACAGCAAGGGGTTTTATCGTCCGTTATATCTTATAGACTGCACTGCTGACGGGGAATCAGTAGAAGTGAAAACCTCGGCCATTTAGGTTGCAATTGCTTAAGATACTGCACCAGAGTTCTTTACAAATAGAAGTAATGTTATTTCTGCTAGGCGCCGCAGAGATAGCTATATAAGTTGTAAACAAACGAACGTGTGAAAGGAGAATGCATCATGAAGAAAAAGGCAATTTCTGCTATTGTAGTTCTCATATTTGCTATTTGCGTCCTCACAGTTTACGCTTATGCAGAAGTGAGAACTGAGGTTTGGCCTACAATTTTGTACGACCTGCCAGCACCAATGACGCCCACGGGGTATAACGTTAGCGTACGATCTGGCCCGGACACGAATTACACAATATTCGGAGAAATTAACAAGGGTGAACTTATATACGTAAATTCCGAACAGTATTACCCTTGGTATTGGGGCGTGATGGATAAAGAGGCCGGCATTTCAAAGTACTATGGAACCACAGTATATGGGTTCGTAAGCAGTTCTTATCTCGGAAACGTTTCATAACTTATGCTGCTTAATTCGTGATTGATACTATTCTCCCACATGGCAACCATGTGGGAGAATTCATGCCAGACAAGGAGAACTACATGAATAAACGTTTCATTCGCCACATAATACCCGCAATTCTTGCGTTGACTTTATTGCTCTCCGCCTGTGGTAGCACAGGAACATCACAAAGTAGTGTGCAGTCAAGTTCAACTATATCACCTGCTGGTGAGTGGTTAGGCAAAGGATTATGCTATCAGGCAAAAGTGTATTCTGCCCCATCCGATGCGAAGGAAGCCAGACTATGTGGAGATATGCTTTTTTATCTTGCATTTCATTTTCCTAAGACATACGCCATTTCAAACGGATCAGAAGATATCTATACAACAGAAAACATTTTTTTAGGTTGGACAACCTCAGATAATGATATTTGGGTGTTGGAAAACACATATGAGTCCGAGCAGAGCCACTATTCCGCAATCAATATTTCAAAATCCGGTGATTTTCTTTCTAAAATAAATTTGAACGATTTGATAGACAATCTTGAAAATATTTATTCTATAGATTATGCATCTGACAAATTATTTTTAAGCTATGGCGATTCCAAGCTCGCGGTTATAGGCATGGACGGAACTCTGGAATGTATACTCACTTTGCCAGGTAATTTATTATCTTGCAGCGTATTTTCGCTGAGGGAAGAACTTCTGCTCGTTATCGAATCAGATACCTTGACTGAAGTATACGCTATAGATGACAACTATCAGATGTTCAAGAAATTTGAAACCGCAAAGGGTTCAATCGTTCCCGACAAAAATAATGGCATACTGCTTCTCATATGTGACGATGGGGTATATGCCTTAGACACAAATGGTAGCGACACCCCACTAATAATCTGGTCTGAATGCTCAATAGCGATCAATAATCTCTCGACATTCGTTGTCTTGGAAAATAATGAATACCTGATAAGAAATTCAGGTATCTTCTCTATTTTAAAGCCGACCGACCCTAAAAACATTAGTCAAAAAATTCAAGTTAGTCTCGCTTCACTTGATCCTGCGTATTCGCTGCAAACTGCCGTTGCTGGGTTCAACAATTACAGTGATAAATACTATATTGTAATTAAGGATTACAGTGAAGGTGGCAGTGTAGACACTGCCACTGCGCAAAAGAGACTAAATACAGATATTTTAAGCGGCGATTCTCCAGACATGATAAGTGTTGCGTCAGTATCTCCATTTCCTTATATCCGTAGGGGACTCCTAAAAAATCTGTGTGACTTTATGCGCACTGACACTTCAGTAAGCATAAATGACGTTTCTATTTCCAATGCCTTATCTCAGGATGGAGCTATCTATTACATAGGCAGTTGTTTTACATTTGAAACTTTGGTTGGAAAATACAGTACGTTTGGGGATTCAACTGGATGGTCTATGGAGAAATACCTACAGATAGAGAAAGATTTGCCTGACAGTGTAATGACAATATACAACATGACCGTTGATTCATTTATTAGGCACATCCTTCCTCGCTATATCCGTTCTTCCGTTGACTGGAATACAGGAAAATGTTATTTCGACAGTCCAGAGTTTATTTCTCTGCTTAAAGCCGGAAAGGAGATAAGAGAAACCCCCGAAGATCCAAATAACCTAATTTTCGGCGACGGTGCAACTTTGGTCGGAAACGGAGTTCTCGTTTCTGCTCTCACAATGGTAAACAACGTATGGTCTCTTAAATATGCAGAAGAGAAGGCTGGTTGCAAATTAAGTTTTATTGGATGGCCAACGATTGATGGCAGTTGTGGCTCAGATATAAATCTTATCGATCCGGTTGGGGTATTTAGCCAAAGCAAAAATCCGGATGGTTGTTGGGAATTCATAAAGTTCCTATTACATTCAGAACGCGATAATGCACTCCCAATCTATAAACCAACATTGGAAAAGCAGCTATCAAATGCTGGAAAAGAAGGTGCAGCGCCAGTAATCCTAAACAGTACCGATAAACGCATGTTTCTTGCATTAGTTTCTTCCATAGAGAACGTGAGCCTCTATGACGATACATTGCTAGATATTATAAAATCTGAATTTTCTGCTTTCATGAACGGGGACAAAACTGCGGAAGAAGCTGCTGAACTAATTCAGTCACGCGCATCTATTTATCTGGCCGAACAGGCTGGTTGATATTCTGTTCATTCCATACGAATCAAGTACCAAATTAAGCAATAGCTATATCCAATCAAACAAGAACCTCCCCGCCTCAAACAGGTTGGGAGGTTCTTGTTGCACAGACGCATCTTCGACAAAATACAACGTGTAATATGTAGATTTATAGTTCAACACAAAAGGATGCATTTAATGTATAATAACACTGTAAATAGGGACACAGGAATAACAAAAGCTCAATTATAGGCAGCCGTATCGCTGCCGGTCTCCTCCTGTAAAGCCCGTATAACCGAGATTATAATAACAGGAGGAATAAGCAATGTATTGCTACACAGTAGAAAGCAGCGCACTTGGAACAGCAGACAGGCCGATGGATACAGAAGCTATGCTCCGCAGTCTTGGTGTATCCGGAAGTCTGATAGGGTTTGATTACACAGTTTATATGGTTGACTGTATGGTGAAGAACAACGGGTATAAGAGAACTGTTACAAAAGCACTATACCCAGAGACAGCGAAGCACTTCGGGGTCTCACCGTCCTCTGTGGAACGCGCGCTTCGCACGGTGATCTTGTCCTGCTGGCAAAGGTCAGACCATACTATGCTCGATACGCTGGCCGGATCGCACCTTGAGCGTATGCCGACCAACACAGTTTTTCTTGATATTCTTGCCTCGCATATAAGATAAACGCGGGAGGGCGAGAAAATCGCCCTTCTTTTGCCTGCCGGTTAAAGCGCACCTATATAAGCGCGTTTTTGCAGGCTGGCAAAACAGCCTTTTACATATCCAATTGAATAGGGCGAGCAGATACATTCCGCATATGCGTAGCCGGGCAATGGGTGCGCCGGGATTGTCGGGAAACCGGCAGAGCGAACAACACTATCATCGCAAGCAGCCTTTGGCAGGGCTGTCGGCCATGAAGCGTATGCGGAGATTATGATACTTGCGCTGGCTGCACGTCACAGAGTAGAGCGCCCCGCCATAAGCATGGAGGGAGGCACGTTAATCCTATGGAGCGGTTTAGCCCACCGCCGTCTGTTTCTGCCTTTGAAAAACACTTCGTGATATAAAAGAATCCGCACAGTGCCAAGTGCGGATTTCATTGCATAATGTCGAAAAATACTTCTCACCGTGAGAAGTATTTCTGAACCGCTGCTTGTGCATTCTGTTCTATATCAAAAAATAACGCCCACATATTCTGTGAGCGTTATCACTGTGATATATATCAGATGCAAAACGCGGCGTAGAGCGGAACGGTCTTTTTGCCGTCCTCGAAGCCGAAGTTTTTAGCGGAGAGCTTGATAGCATAGGCGGGCTTGTAGGTGTCCATATAGACCTTCAAGCTCTTGGCCTTGGTGTTGTCGGCAGACTTGACCTCAATGGGAATGAGCTGACCTTCGCGCTGAATGATAAAATCAATTTCAGCTCCGCGCTCGGACTCCCAATAGTAAGTGCGGTAGCCGTTAATGGAAAGCTGCACATTGACATAGTTCTCCGCCATGCCGCCCTTGAAGTCGCTCAGCTCCTCGACCATATAGAGAATGTCATTGGCGGCTAAATCTTTCTTGGCGCAGAGCAGTCCCAAGTCGGACACATAAATCTTGAACGCGTCGATGTCACGGTAGTTTTCGAGCGGCTTTTTGATCTGCTCCACTCTGTAAACCTGCGATACGATACCGGACAGGCAAAGCCACTCGATGGCATTCTCAAATTCGGAAGCCCGTCCGCCTTTTTTGATAAGCTTATACTGAAAACGGGTATTCTTCTTTGAGAGCTGAACGGTAATGTTATCGTAGGCAAGTCTGGTTTTCTTGATCTCGTTCAGGTTGTTATACTTGCTCATATCGTTGAGATAGCTTGCAAGTATGGTATCCTGCGTGTGGCGGACAAGGATGTAGTCCTTTGTCTGGGCGAACTGCATCACGCACTCCGGCATGCCTCCGACCACAAGGTACTGACGGTAAAGCTGCATTGCGGCATCATGCAACGCAGAGGGCAGCGGCGTATCTGTATTGAAGCACTTTTTTATCTGCTCCACCAAATCGTCCTCGCCAAGAGCCAGCATGAACTCTTCCATGTCCATCGGATAAAGCGTTTTCATATCGACCTTTCCGACGGGAAAGGAGAATTTCGCCCTGTTGACCGCAACGCCGAGCAGACTGCCCGCGACAATGATGTGATAATCCGGCGCGTCCTCGCGAAAGTATTTGAGTGAAGTCAGCGCTCTTTCACAAAGCTGCACCTCATCGAATACTATCAGCGTCTTTTCCCTCACAATGGTCTGCCCAGCGATATGGGACAAGATCGGTATCAGATAATTGGGACTGATGTTCTCATCAAAGGTTTCGTTCAGCTTCGGATTGGTCTCAAAGTTGAAGTAAGCCACGTTTTCATAATGTGTGCGTCCGAACTCCAGAATGGAATAGGTCTTTCCGACCTGCCTTGCGCCCTGCAAAATAAGGGGCTTGCGGTGTTCGCTATCTTTCCACGCTTCCAAAAAGCCCATGATTTTTCTATACATGCTCAGGCCTCCTTAAAGGTACTGAATGTAGTATACCAAACATTCGTGTAAAAATCAACAAAATTTGCTCGTATTTTCACATTAAAACGCATGAATATTTTCTCTGATTCCCCGCAATACGACATGAATATTAAAAAATACTTCTCACCGTGAGAAGTATTTCTGAACCGCTGCCAAAGGTAAGCTGCAAGTTTGCTTTTGGCAGCGGCTCATTATATCCGCTGTGTGCCAATAGACTGTATGTAGAACTGGAGGGATGAAGATGCGCAATGACGCCGTTGAAAAACTTGCTTCGGCAGATATACGCAGCATAGATACAGAGGCCTTAGTCGACGCAAAAGATGTAACGCTCAGCACGAGTCTGCCGAGAGAGGCGCGGGCTGCATATCTGTATGAAAAGCTTCTTAACCCTTATTGCTACAAGGTCGGCGGCATAGCGGTAAAGCTTGAATTTGACAATGACGCCGCAAGCTTGCAGGATAACTTGACAGACTTTTTTGTAAGGAAGAAAAACGGCCTATAACGGCATTTGCAAAATTTGACTCACATTTACATTAAGCTTATAATAACAGTGTAGTGTGATGGAAGGAGGAAAAATGGCTGCAAATAGCCGTACCGCAGTAAGCGGAAGAAGAACAAGAACATGGTTGATAGGGGTGTACATACGCCTGTCGAAGGAGGACGCACGGCACCTTGACGAGTCGGAAAGCGTCACAAACCAGCGCTCGATCATTGAGGACTACATAGCTTCAATGGACGACGGCGACGAATACCGCATAGTCGACGAGTATGTTGACGACGGCATATCCGGAACAACTGACGATGAGCGCGCGGACTTTCAGCGGATGCTCAACGACATAAGGCGCGGCAGAGTAAACTGTGTCATAGTCAAAGACCTTGCGCGCTCTTTCAGAAATTACAGCGACCAGGGATATTATCTCGATGACTGGTTCCCGCGCTATAACGTCCGCTTCATTTCGCTTTATCATCAGCCGCTCGACAGCTATAAAGAGCCGAAGCTCATGCGGAGTATCGCCGTACCTATCCAAGGCGTTCTGAACGAAAACCACTGCGCTGAAACCTCAGAGAAGGTTCGGGAAGTGTTTGACATGAAGCGGCGCAACGGCGAGCACATAGGCTCGTTCGCCGCTTATGGCTGGCTTAAAGACCCGAACAACAAAAATCTGCTCATACTCGATGAGGTCGCCGCGGATGTCATAAACGATATGGCTGACATGGTGCTCAACGGAATGAGCCTGAACAAAATTGCGGAGTACCTCAACGACCATGATGTCCCATGCCCGTCAGTCTATAAGCGTCAGACCCTCGGCCTAAAGTACTACAATCCGCAGTTTGACATCAGCACAAAGCCGTTGTGGGCGGGAACGACCATACGCCGCATTCTGACAGACCGTATGCTTTGCGGAGACCTGATACAGGGGCGCTACCGGGTGAAAAGCTATAAGGTGCATATTCAGGAGCGCGTCCCCGAAGAGGAATGGTTCATTGCGGAAAACGCTATCCCGGCTATAATGAGCAGAGAGAAGTTTGATAAGCTTCAGAACGCGCTGAACCGCGATACGCGCCGCTCTCCGAAGGAGGTAGACCTGTATCTCTTCAGCGGCTTCCTGCGCTGTGCCGACTGCGGAAGAGCCATGAGCCGCAAGGTTTCCGGCAACATAGTCTACTATATGTGCAAGACGTACCGCGACCTGTCCAAGAAGGCCTGCACCATCCATTCCATACGTCAGGACAGATTGGAGGAGGCCGTACTGTATGCCATCCAGCAGCAGATATATCTCGCCGTGGATTACACAAAGCTCGTTGACGATATCAACCGCGCCCCGGCAGCAAAGACACAGTCCAAAAGACTGCTGGACGCGATAGAGCAAAAGGAAAAGGAGCTTGCAAAGATATCCCGCTATAAGCAGGCGATCTATCAGGACTGGAAGGACGGCGAGATAAGCCAGAGCGAGTACCGCGGTATGAAATCCGATTACGAGCGCCAGACTGAAAGCATCAACGCCGCCATTGAGAAGCTGCGCAAGGAAGAAAAGGAGCTGGAAACCGGCTTTGATACGGAAAGCCCATGCCTTGCGGCGTTCAGGCAGTACGGGAATATAGACCGGCTCACGCGGGATATACTCATCGAGTTCATCGACACGATATATATCTACGAGGGTGGGCGCATAAGCATAAAGTTCAGATTTGCCGACGAATTCCGCAAAATGCAGGAGTATATCGAGCTGAACAGTACCAAAACAACGGATCAAACCGTTGCTTTTAATTGAGGCTGACCGTTCCCTAAGGGCTGTGTCTCGACCGGTGCGACCGGTGCCACCGGCCCGGCAGGTCCTGCCGGGGCAACTGCCACAAATGAAAACGCCATGCTCTATAACACCGACGCGACCGCCATCACGAGCGGCGGAGACATCACGCTCGGCACAAACGTCATCAACTCCACCGGCAGCATCACCGCTTCCGGTACTACCGGCGTCACGCTCACGGCTGGGCAGTACCTTGTGACCTTCGTAAGCGACGCATCGGTGACTGCTGCCGGGACGGTCGGCGCGGCACTCGCGCTCGACGGCACAGCGCTGACCTACGCCGAGACGGCACAGACGCTCACCGCCGCAGGTTCCGACCACATCGCCCTCACCGCGATCATCAGCCCCACGGCGGGGCAGATACTGACGGTGCGCAACAACACCGGCAACTCCGTCACCTATTCAAACAGCACCCTCACTATCGTGAAGCTTGCCTAAAGTGCTATGAAAACAGACCTGCCTCCGTTATGGAAGCAGGTCTGTTTTCAGTTTACAAGTGCGGTTTACTTGAACGCGACGACGGCCATCGAAAGGATGCCGGCGGCGAGGAGCCGCACGGGGAAGCCGCGAAAGGCCGCGGGGACATACTTGTCATCGATCTTTGTCTCGACCCCGGCAAAGAGCAGCAGGGCAACGGTGAAGCCAAGCCCTGCGCCCAGTGCGGAAGCCGAGGCTTCGGCAAGGCCGCTGCCGGCGGCGTTTGCGCAGGTGCCGAAAACGACGCCATTGAGTGCGATGAGCAGGTACTTATCGGTGAAGAAGTGGCCGATGACGGAGGCCACGATCAGCACCCAGAGAGCAGCGACAAAGGTCGAATACACACCGATGCTGATACCGGCAGTGCAGAGCGCTGCGACGAGCGTGACCGCCGCGACGGCAAGGCCGTACTTTGCAAGCGCCTTTGCGCTGCCCTTCGCGCCAAGCGCTGGGGTAACGCCGAAGAACTGCTCCAGAACGACGTTATTCGCAAGCGCGCTGCCGATTATGATAAGCAGAAAGGTTTTGAAGTCCATCGTTTACGCCTCCTTCTTTTCGGAACAGGCCGAAATGATCGCGTCCGCAGTACCGCCGAGAGCGGCAGTGCTCTTCTTGCTGACGGCACTGACAACGGCCATGACGATCGCAAGCACGATGAAGCCGCCGGCGGGACTTGTGAGCAGGGAGACGCTGTGCGCCTTGAAGAAGTCAAGCGTGATCCCGGCAAAGCTGCCCGCGCCGAAGATCTCTCTTATCGCGGCGGTGACAAAGAGCGCCGCGATGAAGCCGAGTCCGGTAAGGAAGCTGTCCTTGAGAGCCGCGCCGACGCTCTGCTGCGCCGCGCGCTCGGACTCGGAGAAAATGAGCGCATCAACGGCGAGGAGTGCGGCATAGACGCCGAGCATGTTATAGACCTTGGGCAGCCACGCATTCAGAAGAAGCTGCGCCATGCTCGCAAAGCCCGCGACCAGCATGAACTGGGCGATGAACAGCGTCTTCTCCGGAAGAAGCTTCTTTATCAGCGATGAGAAGAGGGACGCGAGCAGCATGACTGCAAGCGCGGTGACGCCCAGCGTGAGAGCCGGGAGCACGGCGGTAGTCGCCGCAAGCGCCGGGCATGCGCCGAGGAGCAGGACAAGCACGGGATTTTGCGCAATTGTTGCGCGAAGCTTATTTTCGTTCATCAGCCTTCACCTCCGTTTTGATCGATCGCGCCAAAGGCCAGGAACACATCCGCGGTGGCGGCGGAGACGGCCTCAGAGGAGATCGTTGCGCCGGATATCAAAGCCTGATCGCCGTTCCAGCTATCTCCGGTGATCCCGGCAAAGCCGGCCTTGTAATCGGATTCGTTCAGCTCATAGGCATTGAAGTAATCGCCCATGAGGATGAATTCATCCGCCGTCATGGAGACGATAGCGCCGCTCTCATCGAGCACATAGTAGAGAAGCATCGGCATGTTGCCATAGCCGAGGGGGCGCGCGGCAAAGCCGTAATAGGTGCTGCCGCCGACGCTTATGCTGTAAGCATGGGAGACCGTGCCGTAGAGTCCGTCGAGTGCGATGGGTGTGCACTCGGCGCCGTCACCGGCGAGCTTCGAGAGCTTCTTGATCTCCTTGGCGGAGCTGTCCTCGATATTCGCCGCGGCGTCAGTGGCCGCTTCCTCAAGTATTGCCGCGTCAACACTCTCGGTGACGTCTGCGCCGTTTACATCATAGGCGCGGGCTGAGAGAGAATCGTTCACGAGCACAAGATAGCTGTTCTCGCCAACCGCGGCGATGTAGGCCGCGCCGACGCCGTTTGCGGAATCAAGCGCCATGGTGATGCTGCCGCCGGAGAGTTCACGCTCAGTGTACTGGGCGACGCCCTCGGTATTTGCCATGCCGGGGAAGAGGCTGGGCAGCAGCTCAAGCAGGATCTGGCTGTCGCTCTTGACACCGGCGGAGACGAGGGAGTTTGCGGTGAGCACGGCGAAGCCGTCCTCGACGGCCTCCTTGAAGGCCTTGGAGGAATAGGTGACACCGGCGACAAGGCTCACGCCGCCGAGCGCGGAGTCCTGACCGAGATAGCTGTCGGGATAGTCCTCGCCGAAGTGCTTGCTGTCGGAGAATGTATTGAGCTTGATGCCGGAAATTTTGCCCTCGCTGTCGACCGCCATTGTGAGCTCTATCGGCTCGCCGGTATAGCCCTTGGTGGTGGACAGGCGGATAACATAGCCGAGACCGGAGGTCTCACGGTACAGCCCCTGAACGGTTTCGGGCACGTCGGTAAGGGTCGAAGCCGCGGGATCGGCCGCGTCATAGAGCAGCTCGAAATCCTGCGCGTCGGGCATGACCTCAAGCAGCGGCTCATAGACCGCGGCAGAGCCGTTGGCCGCGATGATGGGCGCGGTATAGGCATTGACGCCGGTGATGCCGAGCATCATAACGGCGAAAATGAGCACAAGGACAATGACTGACTTTACGGTATTTTTCATATCAGACACCTCCAAGCGGCTTCTTGGCCGTCCATTTCTCGATATACGGGGTGAGTATGTTCATGGCGAGGATGGAGAAGGACACGCCCTCGGGGTAGGCGCAGAACTCGCGGATGACAAAGGTTATCACGCCGCAGCCGACCGCGAACACGACTCTGCCGGTGTTATTGATGGGAGTGGTGACATAGTCGGTCGCCATGAAGATCGCGCCGAGGAACACGCCGCCTGCCATGACGGAATAAAGCGCGGTGACGAAGCTTCCGGCGGAGACAAGGGAGAGGACGAACACCGTGCCGACAAAGGCGGCGGGAACGTACCACTTGATGACACGGCGCGCGCAGAGATACGCGTAGCCGATGAGCAGGGCGAGGATGCAGCTCTCACCGACAGCGCCGCCGCGCAGGCCGAGGAACATATCCATCAGCGAGGGGAGCTGCTCGGAACCGGCAGAGATAAGCTCCAGCGGGGTAGCGGAGGCCTCAAGCTCCACAACAGCCGGCATAGCGCCGCCCGCGACCTCGGAGAAGGCCAGCAGCATGAACACACGGCCGCTGATGGCGGGGTTTGCGAAGTTGTGCCCAAGCCCGCCGAAGAGGCACTTGACGATGATTATCGCGAAGGCGGAGCCAACAACGCACTGCCAGACGGGGACGCTCGAGCTGAGGTTCAGCCCAAGCAGAAGCCCGGTGACGACGGCGCTGAAGTCGCCCACGGTCTGCTTTCTGTGGGTCGCAAGATCGAACAGCGCTTCGGAAACGACAGCACCGATGACGCAGGCGGCGATGACCTTAAGCGCGCCGGTGCCGAAGATCACGACGGCGGCGACGGTGGCCGGGAGCAGCGCGATGACGACATCGAGCATCACGCGGCGGCTGGAATCCGAGGTATGAATATGCGGGGCGTTCGATACGATCAGCTTATCCATATCACTTTCCCCCTTCTTTTTCGGCCAGAGCGGCCTTGTATTTTCTGACGAAGCTCTTAGCTTCGCTGTTATAGTCAACGAGCGGACGGTGTGCGGGGCAGACATAGGAGCAGCAGCCGCAGGACATGCAGAGAGACACCTGCTCTTTGGTCAGGACTGCGTAGCGCTCCGCCTCGTCCTCGATCTCAATAGCCTTGGCAAACGCCGTCGGGTTGAGGGCGAGCGGGCAGTTCGACACGCAGCGGCCGCAGTGGATGCACGGCGTAGGCTCAAGCGCGGCGGAGTCCTTCTTATCGAAAGCAAGGACGGCGTTCGTGGCCTTAATGACGGGAGCGTTAAGATCGGAGACGCATTTGCCCATCATCGGGCCGCCGAGGATGACCTTGCCCGGCTCGCACTTGAAGCCGCCGGCCTGCTCGATAACGTAGCCCACGGGTGTGCCGATGGGGACGATGAGGTTCTTCGGCTCCTTGACGGCGGAGCCGTCGACCGTGACGGTCTTCTCGACAAGGGGCATGCCGTCGTTCATGTACTGGGCAACCTTGGTGAGAGAGGTGACGTTTATAATGATAACGCCGAGGGACGCGAGGCGCTGGCCGGGGCCGACGACCTTTCCGGTGGCGTTATAGAGCAGCACCTGCTTTGCGCCCTGCGGGTACACGCTCTTGAGGGGCTTCACAGTGACGGCGGGGTCGTCGGCAAAGGTGCCCTCAAGCTCCGCGATCGCGGCGGGCTTGTTCTTCTCAATGCCGATGATGAACTCCTCGCTGCCGAGGTACTGCTTGAGAAGCGCTACGCCCTGCTTTATAAGCTCACTGTGCTCGACCATGGTGCGGTCGTCGCTCGTGATATAGGGCTCGCACTCCGCGCCGTTTATCAGCACGGTCTTGATCTTGTTGCGGCGGACTGCGTCAAGCTTTGCCCAGACGGGGAACGCCGCGCCGCCGAGACCGACGATGCCGCTCTCGCGCACGGCCTGCAGAAAGCTGTCAAGATCATGCACGTCGGGAGCCTTCAGCTCGGGGTCTGGTTCCATCCTGCCGTCGCTCTCAATGCGGATCGCCTGAGTGCGGCCATACGGCTCAATGGCCTTGACAGTACCGGAAACGCTTGCGTGAACGGGGGAAGAGTTCTTTCCCTCCTCGCGCGCGATAAGCTGGCCGCGATATACATGCTGCCCGACCTCGACGACCGGCACAGCCGCCTGACCGGAGTGCATGTTCATTGGAAGCAGCACCTCGGCGCTCGGCGTTATCGGCTCTGACGCCATGCCTGAGGTCTGCTTATGGTGGGGCAGCTTAAGGGTAGAAATGTTTTTTCCGAAGCTCATAAGCCTCTTGCCTCCTGTTATCCTTCAATTCGCTATTAGTTTTTCCATCCCGGGGGTATACCTGATCTCACCGTCCGGGAATATCCACAAAACCTCTGCGCCGAGACTTTCAGCCAAAGCGGCGCCGTCCTCATAGGGCATGCAGAAAAGCGCCGTGGAGAGCGCGTCGGCAAGCGCGCTGTCCTTGATGACGACCGTAAGAGAGCTGTAATAGTCCGCAGGGAAGAGCGTGGCCTCATCGATTATATGGTGATAGCGCACGCCGTCAACGGTATAGTAGCGCTCATACGAGCCGGAGGTGACGCAGGACGTATCCGCAAGCATGAGTTTGACGGCAAACTTCTCGGTATTCGCCGGGTCTTTCACACCGGTGACCCAGCCGCTGCCGTCGGGCTTTGTGCCTACGATGCGGATATTGCCGCCGACATTGAGCACGTACCCGAAGGCTCCGTCAGCCTCTAACCACCGCGCGGCCATCTCGGTCGCGTAGCCCTTGCCGAGCGCGCCGACGTCAATAGACGCATCTGGGTCGCTTATGCGCACGGTGCAGTTTTCTTCGTCTATCTCAAGAGAGGAGATGTCCGTATGTTCGCCGGCCGTTTGCAGCTCTTCATCCGTGGGGATGCGGGCAGATGCAGGATCGTCCCCGGCGGCAGTGCGCAGGTCATGCCAGATGCTGAGCACTGAGCCCATCATAACGTTCATCTTGCCGTCGGTCGTTTCATACAGCTCCTTCGCATAAACGAGAAAGTCAATGAGCTTACGGTCGACCTCGATGCTCTCTCCGCCCGCGTTACGGTTGAGCGTACACAGATTATTCTCCCCGGAATACTCATGGTATATATCAAAGAGCCGGTGATATTCCCCCAAAATGCCAGAAGCCCCGGCAGAGTGTCTGTCAAACTGCTCTGCCGAGTCTCCTGCATAGCTGTACACGAAGGAGACTGTGTCAAAGTAAGTGAAGTAGGACTTTCCCCGGTTCTCCGCTTCGGTCTTACCGGCGGAGCATCCGGTCAGGGATAATGCCAGCAGGAGCGCTGACATGAACCATGCCGCTATTCTTTTCATTGACACATCTCCAGTGCGATTTTTAAATTTGTTTATCTTGCGTATTCAGCAGCCTGAGCGATGACAGCCATCATGCCGGTGATCTGAATGGTGCAGGAAGCGAGAAGAGTCTCGTCCGCTGCGACGGAGTAGCCGTGGTCGTTCTCGGTGGTCTCGATAGCGGCGACCTCAGCTGCGGTCTTGCCGACGACGTACTCGGAGAAAGCCTTGGACTGAGCGTCCCACTCGGCTATAGCGTTGCCGTAAGCGACCATGCCGTAATCATCGCCAAGCTCCATCTTGGTGCCCTTGAAAGAGGTCTCGGTGATCTCGCCGTCCTCGTCGAAGCTGATGTTGGGCTGAGTTGCATCGTTGACAGCAGCAAGGATCTTTCCGTCAGCGCCGACAACAGCTGCGCCGAACTCGGTGTACATCTTGACGACGCCGTCTGCGTCAGCGGTGGGATCGGTGGACTCGGCAGCGCTGGTCTTTGCAGCAAGGCCGAGAGTGAAAGTGCCGTCAGAGGTGAAGCTCATAGTGTTGACATCGCCGCAGGCCTTGACAACGGCATCCTTGAAGTCGGTGATCTGAATGGTGCAGGAAGCGTAGAGAGCCTCATCTGCTGCGACAGAGTAGCCATGGTCGTTCTCAACGGTCTCAATAGCGGCGACCTCTTCGCCGGTCTTGCCGACAACGTACTCTTCAAATGCCTTTGCCTGAGCGTCCCACTCGGCTATCGCGTTGCCGTAGGCGACCATGCCGTAATCATCGCCGAGCTCCATCTTGGTCTTGAACTCAGCCGCGGTGTCGACAGTGCCTTCGGAGATATCCATCTTGCTCTGCGCGCAGTCGATACGGCAGGAAACTATCTTACCCTCAGCGTTGAGAACAACGGCTGCGACGGTAGCGTCGACCTGAGCATTGCCGGACTTGGAAGAATCCATGTTGAGGGAAACGCCCATGCCGAGAGTGTACTCACCGCCGGCAGCGGGAGCTTCGGTAGCTGCATCGGCAGCGGGAGCCTCGGTCGCCGCATCGGCTGCGGGAGCCTCAGTGGCTGCGGGCGCAGCGGACTGACCGCAGGCAGCCAGCGCGAAAATCATGCAAAGTGCAAGAACAAGTGCAAGAATCTTTTTCATATTTGCCTCCATATTTTTTGAGTAGCTTATATACGAAAATCTCATCTCGTATATCATGGTGGATTATAGCAGGCTTATGCGCGTTTGTCAATTATTCAACAATCGAAAAATTAATATTTTTTTGCTTTCGATCCAGCCGCAGCAAAAGCCCGCATCCCATTTTACGGGATGCGGGTTTGTTATTTATTCTGTTTACGATTTCCGGTTGCGGTCATACAGGACCCACAGCCCCTTGAGCAGCAGGTCTGCATCGTAAATGATGTCACGGCTGCAATTCTGCACGACAGTCCTCGCCAGGCCGCCGGTCGCAACGACCGTGCAGGGATAGCCTATCTCCTTCTCCATCCGGTCGATCATGCCGTCAAGCATCGCGGCCGTACCGTAGACCGCGCCGCTGCGCATGGAATCGACAGTGTTGGTGGCGATGACCTTCTTCGGCGGGAGGATAGCGATATCCGGCAGCAGACTTGTCCCTGAGGAGAGCGCGCCGTAGGACAGCTTTATGCCCGGAATTATCGCGCCGCCGCGGTAGCTGCCTTCGTTATCGATAAGCACCATCGTCGTCGCGGTGCCCATGTCTATGACTATGAGCGGCGCGCCGTAGCATGCGATCGCGGCGACGCTGCCGACGACGAGGTCGCCCGCCATGGTCGACGGGTCGTCTATCCTGACGTTCATGCCGGTCTTCATTCCCGGCGCGACGATCAGCGGCTTTTTGCCGATAAGGCTCTCCACCGCCAGCCGCAGCGACTCCGTGACCGGAGGCACGACCGAGGAAATGATAGCCCCCTCGAGCCCCATAAGGTCGATATGATAGAAATCCGCAACTTGGCGCAGCTTGAGCGCGTACTCCGTTCCCGTCTCGCGCAGATCCGTATGGATGCGCACGACGTTCTGGATCTCCCCGTTCTCTATCATGCCGAGGACGATATTGGTGTTGCCGACGTCAATTGCGAGGATCATGTTCAGTTCCTGCCCTTCCCTGCGTATTTGATAACGGAAGTGATGCCCGACGAGAGGACGAGGTTTACAAGCAGCTCGACCACGAAGTTTATGCCCATCATCCCGAAGATGACATAGTACAGCATATTCTGGCCGCCCGCCCAGCTCTGGATCGTGGAATTGAAGAACAGGAGCAGGCCGATCACCAGTATCCCGGTGTTCACTATCGGGCAGACGACGCCCGCGGTAACAACGCCCGCAAGCTCGCTTTTCTTTGCAAGCAGCCTGTACACAAGGCCGGATATCCAGCCTGCCGCTGCGCCCTTGCCGATGCAGATGACGATGCAGGCAATGGGGTTGATGCCCATCAGCAGCATGACTACGCCGCCGTCCCACCCGGCAATGCCGGTCAGGAGCACTACTGTTCCGAATACTCCGCCGAGCAATGCTCCGGCAGAGCTTCCGTACACCGCAGCTCCAATGATGATCGGCGCGAGAGCCAGCGTTATCGGGAACGGGCCGAAGCGCACGAAGTTGCTGAGAACCTGCAGTACGACGATGATGGATGCGAACAGGGCAAGACCGGTTTGTCTCCGGAGCCCTTTGCGGGGTGTTGCGTTACTCATATTAAATTCCTTCCTGCTGTCGCTCCGCTCAAGGCGGATGCGGCGCAGCTTGATTATATACACGTACGCCTGCTCTGTCAACTTTTAAACCAAAAAATGCACGGCGGTTTTACGCCGTGCATTTGTGTCTCATGAGATCACGGGAGCGTTCGGATCCGGTGCAATTACAGTGTCTCTTACCGTCACGTCCGCGGTACTCTCCCCGGTTCTGTCCGCCTCGACTATATCCTCCGGGGCATACTGCAGATCGCGGTTTACCTTTTTCGGATCATTATAGCCGTCGGGCGTCTTGCTTTCAGTCCCATCCTCGCTGATGACCTCCTCCGCCTTGGCGGTATCGTCCTTGAGGTTTATGGTCATAACAATATTATTGCCTTCCGGATCGGTCGCGATAATGACGCTGTCGGCAAGTTTCCCATACATATCTCTGCCCACAATATCCGCGACCCGGGCATCCCAGATCGCGTTCGGATCATCGCCCAGGCTTGCAAGATCGTCTACGGGGATGAACTCCGCTTCGCCGCTGAGTCCAACGATTTTAATATAATAGTTATTCGTATCGTCCTTTGCCTTTGCAACGCCTGCAAATCCGCCGCGCTCACTGTAATTGGGCATTTCCTCCGGCGGGGGCAGCTCCTCATCAAGGTTCTGGCAGTCGATGCCGCTGCTGCCGTACCAGGTGACACCGCCGTACATGATATAGATAGTTGTTTTCGTAACTCCGGCGTAATTCTCTCCAGTCACTCCGCTGGTATCATACCCGTTATTTTTATCAAACGGAACGCCGATGCCCTTGACGTCAAGCCCGTTCTCTTCAGTTCCCGGCTCGGCGGCTTCTCCGCCGCCGGTCACGAAGCCCGTGACCACGACCTGGAGCTTCACGTCCCCGCCGTTGCCGACATCGAACCTGTCGCCCGCGACGAGACCTATTACCGCCGCGCGGGTGAGCTCATCGAGCCCTGCGCGCAGCTCCTCCGCCTCCGCAGACGGAACATCCTCCCTGACCTGTATCAGGCCGTTTTCAATATAAAGCTTTGCATAGTCCAGCCCAAGCTCCTTGGCCTCGTCCGCACAGCTGCGCAGCAGCTTCGCCGCGGCAAGGTCAAGAACGTAGACATAGAGCTTATCCTCCGACGTCTTTGTCCTCCAGCTCACGCCGTCTATCGTGATGTCGTCATCGCCGAGTTCGTGCCTGTCAACTCCCGGCGCTTCGGGGAGCCCGACACCGTAGGTGACGTATTCGACAGGCAGCTCGCTGTCCGTCTTGTCGGCAAATGCCGCCGTCCCCATGGAGAGCATCAGCGCAAGCATCAGCATCACGGAGAGCATATAGCGCAGTGGTTTCTTCATAAGCATGACCTCCCGATCAATATAATTTGTCCGCCAGGCGCATTCATATGTCCGTGCGGTTTTACACAAATCCAGTATATGTTATGACGCAGCTTTTGTCAATGTAATTTTGGTATGCGCGCCAATTAAGATTTATTAATGATCCCACCGGGCAAGCCCGGTGGGATCAACCTGCAAATATTATTCTGTCTTTTCTTCCGGTGCGTCCGTCGGCTCCGGGGTCGTGACAACAACAGGGCTTTCGGTCTCCGCCGCGGGCAGCGTCACCGCCGCGCCGTTCACCGTCATGTCCGGCAGCGTGATCGATTTGACGCTGTCCACCCCCGTCACCGTGAGTTCGACCGGTACGCTGTCAATCTTCAGAGCAGGGTAGAAGCCGAAGCCCGACTCGGCTATGAGATACTTCAGCAGCGGCGCGAGATCGGCGCTGATGCTCGCCGGGATGTGCGTTTCCTTATCGACGTTCACCGATATGGTAATGTTATCCATCTTGCTCTTGTGCGGTCCGTTTCCGCTTATGGCGTTCATCAGCATCTTGCCGGGCAGCTCAAGCGTCAGCGGGATGACCGTGGACTCTTCAAGCTCCTCTTCGTCCGACATCGAGACGGGCTGGGCGTTGTTCTCAAACATTGCGATAATGCTCGCCACGTCTATCTGTGCGGCTTCTCCGTCGGACTCGACGTCCACCGCCATCCATATCGGCTCATCGCCGCCAAGACTGTATCCGAAATACAGCTTCAGCTGCTCGCCCTGCATCGCGATGTACATCGGCAGATTGATCCGCCCCATTCTGCCGAGCGAGGCGGTCGCGTCTATCTTCATTGTGAAAGGATCAAGTATCCATTCGCAGCTAGCCTTGAGGCGGACCTTGACAGGCTCCCCGTTCGATGTGCCGTTGGCCGTCGATTTGAGGTCAAAGCTCATGCTTTGGAGCTCCGCAATGGCTCTGTAAGTTTTCTTGACGGTGAGCATAGCGCTCAGGCTCTTTGAGCAGCCCGTCAGCCCCAGGCACATCACAAGGCACAGAACAACGGCAATTATTCTCACAAGCCTCTTCTTCAAATCGCATCCGTTCCTTTCAGCTGCCGCGGCAGTACGGCATTTTTTTCACATACATTTCGTTCTAAGTATATATACTCTTTACCCAAAAATCAAGCGTCACATATTCTCTCAGTGTAAATAAAATGTTAACTCAAATTATTAAGAGCTTTTTTAGTATATGTAAAAAATGCACCCATCACCTTGCGGTGACGGGT
>ERZ772883.545-NODE-545-length-37882-cov-5.698602_pt1 | contig 37882 bp, 45 predicted proteins | sample MGYA00580575_ERZ772883 | MGnify/ENA primary metagenome ERZ772883 (study PRJEB29015, sample SAMEA2737666) | human gut metagenome | biome: human gut; feature: human-associated habitat; material: faeces | place: China | collected 2012 ...
TATACCTCAAGTGTAATCCCTGCTCCGGAAGAATGCAAGAAAAACACGCAAGAACGATATGAAATTGTGAAATCCGAACCCGCGCAAAGCCCTGTGCGGCGGACATTTTCAGCGGACGAAACGGCCGGAGCTTCCAAAGATTTCGAGTCAGGGCCGTTATGACCACTTCGATACCTATCCATATATAACAAGCGGCGCATGGCCGATTGCGTTTAATTAATATCCTCGAGATCTATCGAATCGTCGTCCATGTCCATGCTCATCTCGCCGATGCGCATGCGGCGCTCGATCTTCATTTTCTCGACGTGCTCATGGATGAGCTCCTTGACCTCGTTCGGCTGGCGGATGTTCTTTAGCGTCAGCTCCGGGATGCTCTTATCCGTCGAGACCACCGTTACCGAGCCGACGCCGAAAATGCGCTGCCACAACGACACCGAAACGCGCAGATCGCGCACACGGTACAGCACGATCTCGTCATGCCTGACGTTCAGGAAGCCGCGGCGCAGGAACAGTCTGTCCTCGCTCAGGGCGTAGCGCGTGAAGCTTATCGGCATGCCGAGTATGCGCTTACGGTCATGCCATATCTCGACTATCTTTGAAACGAGCTTTGCCATCGCGGTCACTCCTTACATTGTGCTATGATATTCTACCTAATCCAACGCAAAAAATCAAGTGTTTTTTTAGAGGCGCTTTAATGCACCTACGGACACGTTTTTTGCGGTGGCCCGGTGTCGAAGTTACCGACGAAACCGTGCGGCCTTGCCGCAGCCGAGAGCTGTTAGCCGAGAGCTGATAGCCGAGAGCCAATGGAGTGCGGCGAATAAATTCAGCTCCGCATCGGTTTGATGCGAAGCTGAATTTCATTAAGATTCCCGCAAATGAAAAAGTGCAGCCGAATAGCTGCACCTTTTGCGGATCACTTAATCGTTGCCCTTGCGTTGTCGAGGGTGATGACGATGCCGTTCTTTGCGGCGACCTCATTTACCTGAGCGACGAGCTTGGACGCGTAGACGTTCAAAAACTTGACCGTGAGCGCTTCCTTCTGCTTGGGGCTCATCGCGGCGAGGATGCCCTTGACGATCTTCTTGGAAAACTCGGGCGACGCGCCGACGCACTTGCGGATCAGCGGATTCACGCCTTCGCTTTCGGACAGAATCTTTATCAAGTCGGGCAGGAAGGTGTCAAGCGTTTCGGTGTAGTCAAATTCGCTTACCTGCATTGTTAATTCGATCATTGCAAACCTCCGGTGAAATTGCATACATTATATATAACAGAAGCATTATACAGAAAAGCGCCGAAAATAGCAACACTAAATATTTTTTTGACTTTCAAAAGTTTTTGCCGCAAAAATATTGACAATTCGCAAAAATGTTGTTATTATCTTTAAGCTGAATATCAATGGGGACGGCCATGCGGGCGTAGTTCAATGGTAGAACACCAGCCTTCCAAGCTGGATACGTGGGTTCGATTCCCATCGCCCGCTCCAAAAAAGCGGAAACATGCGCCAATAGCTCAGCAGGATAGAGCAACTGCCTTCTAAGCAGTAGGTCGGGGGTTCGAATCCCTCTTGGCGTGCCAAAAGTTAATGATGGTGGGATTAGCTCAGTTGGCAGAGCACCGGATTGTGGTTCCGGGTGTCGTGGGTTCGAGCCCCATATCCCACCCCATATATAAAATTATCGAGGCTGGCGCTGCCGGCCTCGGTTCATAAGAGATAATGGGATGTAGTGTAATGGTAACACACCGGACTTTGACTCCGATATAGTGGGTTCGAGTCCCGCCATCCCAGCCACGTCGATAGCTTTCTTCCGATTCCCGCGGGGCGCGGAAGAAGTTAATATACCTGCCCCAGTAGCTCAGCAGGTAGAGCACCGCCCTTTTAAGGCGGGTGTCCAGGGTTCGAATCCCTGCTGGAGCACCAAAAATATTCCCCCCTGCCTTTGGCAGGGGGAATATTTTTGATATTGTATAAGCAGGGATTCGATGGGAGCGGTAGTGAATGACGTGCCAGTGGCACGTCAGAGCCGCGACCCGGCCCGCCCGCAGGCGGGCGAATCCCTGCTGGACGCGAAGCACAGACGTATCAGCTTGTTACTTCAGTTCGATTTTTCCGTGCTCCTTTTCAAAGTCGGCTATCCTTTTCTTTATCATCTGCTCAAGCTCGCGGTTCTTTGTTCTGCCTTCGTATTCCGCAATATATCCAAATTTATCCAGAAGCTCCTGTTCAACGCGCAGCGTGTATCTGCTCAAATAGTCTTTCATTTTGCCGCCTCCGTGACGAAGTATTGACAAAATAATAGCGGCGTATTATATTAAAAGGCAGAAATGGCGCAGTTTTGACGCATTAAAAAGGAGGAAAGAAAATGAATTATGAGAAGCTGTATCATATTGCTTTCAACGCAGCGACCGATGCCATCCGTTTCATTGACGCCGGGGACTGCGCAGCAGCACGCGAGACTCTTGTAAAAGCCCAACAGGAGACGGAAGAAATATACATAAACACGGCTGAGGACTGTGCAGAATAATCAGTGCCGTACAATGATACCCCCCGATTTGCCAATCGGGGGTATCATTGTATTTATGCCGCGCGGCATATGAGCCTTTGAGCATATTCTGTACGAGGGCTTTATCTTCACCGATTGATCCTTTTCTCCGTGAACGTCATATTCTCAATCCACGGCTCAAGCTCCCAGTCTATCTGCTCTCTCATCTGCGCGGGGATATACTGCTTTACCTCTGCGTATAGCTCCGGACTGTATTGGAAATAAGCTATGTAATCGCGCTTCTTTTCAAGCTTCCGCATGAAAGCGCATTTCTCGATATCCCGGAGGCATCGCTTGGCAAAATAGATCCAAAATGTATTCTGTGTGTCGGGCGACGATACATTGGCAATGGCTATACCGTAGTCCACAAAGTCGTCCCAGGCAAATTCATACGTATGCTTTGGCTCATACATGGTTATTCCCGAGTACGATATCGAGAATTTATATGTTGATATGCCCGTACACATCATATAGATACCACATGCAATTCCAATAAGAAATACCACTGCTGGAATAAAGGTTTTGAAGCTCACTTCCTCATGTCCTTGGAATATCAAGAAAATGTCTAAAGCGAGTGCTGCCAACAGGATTACCAAGTCTATTATGATGATATTTTTTGTAAATTTCGAAACACGATATTTCTTCATGCTGTTATCCTTTTCCAATACAGCCGCATCGAACCATCTATATCCATTATAGTATATTTCCGAAACTCTTTCAAGCCTGCCGTATATATGGAAATCACCCCTGACTTATGTTACAATAAATTCCACAACACACATCGGGAGCAGCTTATATGCACTTTGTTGACGCCAAGGGAATACTGACAGGCAGCGGCGGGAGATGCGGAATGAACATCTACCGCGGCTGTACCCACGGCTGCATTTACTGCGACAGCAGGAGCAGCTGCTATCAGTTCGCGCACCCGTTCGAGGACGTCGAGGTCAAGCGGAACGCGCCCGAGCTTCTGGAGGCGGCGCTGCGGTCAAAGCGTAAGCCGTGCATGATCTCGACCGGCTCGATGTCCGACCCGTATATGCACTGCGAAGAGACGTTCCGCCTGACACGGCGCTGCCTTGAAATCATCCTGCGCTACGGCTTCGGCGCAGTGCTGCTTACGAAATCCGACCGGGTGCTTCGGGATATCGACCTGCTCGATGAAATAAACCGCGCGTCAAAATGTGTCGTGCAGATGACGCTGACGACCGCCGATGAAGAACTCTGCCGCATCGTCGAGCCGAACGTGTGTACCACGAGGCGGCGCGTCGAGGTACTCGAGGAGCTGCACAGGCGCGGCATTCCGACGGTCGTGTGGCTCTCGCCGGTGCTGCCGTTCATCAACGACACTGAGGAGAACATCTCTGCGCTGCTCTCCGAGTGCGTCAGGGTGGGCGTCAAGGGCATCGTCTGCTTCGGCATGGGGCTGACGCTGCGCGACGGGGACAGGGAGTATTATTACGCCGCACTGGACAGGCACTTCCCGGGGCTGAAGCAGCGCTATATCGAGCGTTACGGGAATGCATATTCGCTGCCAAGCCCGAACGAAAGAAAGCTCATGGCGCTCTTCCAGGACACCTGCGCCGCTCACGGAATACTGCACACGCCCGAGGACTGCTTTGAGTACCTCAGCGCTTTCCCGGAAAAATATGAGCAGACGAGTCTGTTTTGATATGAGGAGTATAAAAACATCCGGACGGGGTCTCCCGTCCGGATTCAGGTTTATTCGGTTGTTCAGCGTTTCCCTCTCAGGATATCCTCGCCGATCTTATACACGTTCCCCGCGCCGACGGTGAGCACGATATCCCCCGGCGCGGCTATCGCGCGCAGGGTGTCCTCAAGCTCGTCGAAGGTCGGGCAGAACACTGCGCCGTCGATCTGATCTGCGAGCGCGGCGGAGGAGATGCCGATGGTGTTCTTCTCGCGAGCTGCGAATATCTCCGCGAGCAGCAGCACGTCGGGGCGGCGCAGCTGCTTCACAAAATCGTCAAACAGCGCGGCGGTGCGGGAATAGGTGTGCGGCTGGAACACGACGACCGTGCGCTTGTAGTTGAGGTTCTCGACCGTGTCGAGCAGCGCCTTGAGTTCGCCCGGATGGTGGGCGTAATCGTCATAGATGTCCGCGCCGTTGTACTTGCCCTTGAACTCGAAGCGGCGGCCTGCGCCGTTGAAGCCGGCAAGGCCGTACTTCACTGCGTTGGGGCGCACGCCGAGGCAGATCGCAGCGGCGGTCGCGGCGAGAGCGTTCTTGACGTTGTGCATGCCGGGGACGTGCAGCGTCACATCCGTGAACAGCTGTCCCTTGTACATGATGTTGAACTTGGAGTTTGCGCCGATAAACTGGATGTTCTCGGCGTAGACGTCAGCGTCGGAGTGCAGGCCGAAAGTGATGACCTTGGCCTCAATGTCCTTTACAGCGTCCATGGTGTTGGCGTCGTCGTGATTTGCAACGACATAGCCGTACTCCGGAACTCTCGCGGCAAACTCATGGAAAGAGTGCTTCACATCGTCCAGATCCTTGAAGAAGTCGAGATGGTCGGCCTCAATGTTCAGCATGACCGCGACAGTCGGGTGCAGGGAGAGGAAGGAGTTATAATACTCGCAGGCTTCCATGATGATGGTGTTGCCGTGGCCGACGCGGTGCCCTGCCTTGAGCAGCGGCAGAGTCCCGCCGATCATAACGGTCGGGTCCTTGTCCGCAGCCATCATGATGTGCGTGCACATCGAGGTCGTGGTGGTCTTGCCGTGGGTGCCGCAGATGCACAGGGCGTTGTCATAGTCCTTGGATATTGCGCCCCATGCCTGAGTACGCTCAAACACGGGGATGCCCTTGGCATGCGCGGCCTTGATCTCGGGGTTCTCATCATGCACTGCCGCAGTGCGCACGACAAATTCAACGTCGTCCGTGATGTTCTCGGCATTGTGCCCGATGGCGACGGGGATGCCTTTCTTCCTGAGGTTCAGGACGTTGGAGCTTTCGTTCATGTCGGAGCCGGTGATGTTCAGCCCCATGCCGTTGAGCACTTCGGCCAGCGAGGACATGGACACTCCGCCTATGCCTATGAGATGCCCTTTCCTGCCGGGGGAAAGAAAATTTTCAAATTCAGTCATATATGTCTCCAGATATGGTTTTATTCTGTCACAGAAATGCTATTGATACGCCGCGGAAAAAATGATAAAATCATTTGTGCGGTACTGATTATAATACGCGCGCGGGTTTCTTGCAAGTATATATTATCCCGTCACTTTTCTATCAACAAACCGGAGAGAGCATAATGGCAAACGTGACTCCGCCGAAATATGTCAGACAAATACTGTTTTCGCTCCAGTCCCGGGGCTTTGCCGCCTATCTCGTCGGCGGCTGCGTGAGGGATATCCTCCTCGGTGTGCGCCCGCAGGACTGGGATATCTGCACCTCGGCGCTGCCTGAGCAGGTTCTGGATGTGTTCCCCGGCTCAAGACCGACCGGGATAAAGCACGGCACCGTGACAGTCGTCATCGGCTCGCGTAGCGCGGAGGTCACGACCTTCCGCTCCGAGGGCGATTACACCGACCACCGCCACCCGAGCAGTGTCGCCTTCGTCGGCGACCTGACGACCGACCTCATGCGGCGCGACTTCACGATGAACGCGATGGCCGTCTCCGCCGACGGGCTCATTATCGATCCCTACGGCGGCGCGGAAGATATCCGCCGCGGCTGCATCCGCTGCGTCGGCGCGCCCGAAAAGCGCTTTGATGAGGACGCGCTGCGCATGCTCCGCGCTTTCCGCTTCTCCTCCCGCCTCGGCTTTGAGATAGAACCGGCGACCCTGGCCGCAATCGGGAAGAAAGCGCCCCTCGCTGCGGGACTTGCCGCGGAGCGGGTCAGTGCCGAGGTCGAGAAGATGCTCCTCACCGCCCGACCCGAAACGCTCAACACGGTGATCTCCCTCGGGCTTATCGATAAGTACCTTGACCGGCGCGCTGCACCGGAGAAAGAGCAGCTGCACCGCATCGCGGCACTGCCGAAGAAGGCGTTAGAGCGCTGGGCGGCTTTGTGCAGACTTCTCACCGTCTCAGGCGCGATAAGGAGCGCAGAGCAGTTTCTCACGGCGCTTCGGCTGGACAGCCGAAGCATCCGCTGCTGCAATGATGCGTGTGAAATGCTGGAGTCCCCCGCGCCGGGGAGCCCGCTTGAGTGGAAAAAGCTCCTGCGCCAGTACGGGGTCGACAGCGTCAGCTGCGCCGCGCGCTGCCATGACGCGCTCTGCGGCGGCAGCAGCTGCCGCGCGCTCAAAGCGGTGATAAAAAGCGGCGAGTGCTTTTCAATGAAGCAGCTTGCCGTCGACGGGGACGATCTCGCCGCGCTCGGTCTGCGCGGGCGCGAGCTTGGAGAAATGCTGAGCTTCCTGCTTGGCTACGTGATGGAGTACCCCGACAACAACCGGCGCGAGCTGCTGCTGAGTCTGGCGTCGGCATCGGAGGAATAGCTTATGGACAGCTGGGAAAATCTAAAAAGAGACTGCGCCGCCTGCCGCGGCTGCTCGCTGTGCGAGACGCGGCGGAACCTCGTCTTCGGCGTCGGCAATGAACAGGCGCAGATAATGCTCATCGGCGAAGGCCCCGGCGAGCAGGAGGACAAGCAGGGCATTCCATTTGTCGGCCCCGCGGGGCACCTGCTGGACGATATGCTTCAGATGATCGACCTCGACCGGAGCAAGGTGTATATCGCGAACATCGTGAAATGCCGCCCGCCCGGGAACCGCGACCCGCTCGGCGTCGAACAGGACGCCTGCTGGCAGTGGTTGGAGCGCCAGATAGCGCTCGTTCAGCCGAGGATAATCGTCTGCCTTGGGCGCATCGCCGCAATGAAAATCATAAAAGAGGACTTCCGCATAACCCGTGAACATGGCCAGTGGTTCGATATTGACCAGCGCCGCGTCATGGCGACCTTTCATCCCTCGGCGCTGCTGCGCGACCAGAGCAAGCGCCCGGATGCGTTCATGGATCTGCGCGCTCTCAGAAAGGAAATCAAAGCCGTCTGTGACGGCGTGTATTAAAAATCATCCTATGGTAGAATTCAAAACCGTCACCCTCGCGGACAAGGCGTGGGTGGACGAAATAGTTATGAACGAAAACAGCCGGAGCGCTGACTATAACTTCGGAAACATCTATATCTGGGACAAGCATTACCGCCAGCTTGTCTGCCGCTGCGGGGACAGGATGCTAACCAAACTGCGTTACGAGGGCAAGCCCACCTTCGTTTTCCCGATAGGCACGGGGCCGCTGCGCCCGGCAGTCGAGGCGATACGGGAGTTTGCCCGCTTCAAGGGCTACCCCATGACGCTGCGCGGCATAACCGAGGCACACCGCGAGATGCTCGATAAGGAGTACCCCGGCGCGTTCGAGTACAGCGAGGACGTCGACTGCGCGGATTATATCTATTCCGCCGAAAAGCTCTCCACCTATTCCGGCAAGGCTCTGCACGGGAAGAAGAACCACTGCAACCGCTTCGAGGCGGAGCACGATTGGGACTTTGTCCCGCTGACGCGCGAGCTTATTCCCGGCTGCCTCGATATGCTGAACATGTGGACGGAGGAGAACTACGCCCGTCTCGACGGCAGCATCCACTATGAGCATGACGCGATAATGCGCGCCTTCGCCGTGTATGAAAAGCTTGGCCTTGAGGGCGGCGTGCTGCGTTCGGGCGGAAAGATCATCGGCTTTTCCATGGGCGAGATGGCCGGGCGCGATACCTTTGACGTTCACTTTGAAAAGGCCGATATCGACATCAACGGCGCGTACCCCATGGTCTGCCGCGAGCTTACGCGCATGGTCATGCAGAACCACCCGGAGCTTCTGTACATGAACCGCGAGGACGACATGGGGCTTGAATCCCTGCGCACCTCGAAGCTCTCGTATAAACCGGAGTTCATGGTCAGAAAGTTCACGGCGAGGATGCGCGATGAGTGACGCTGTTATCCGCGAGTACCGCGGCGGCGATATTCCGGAAATGTCCGCGCTGTGGCAGGCGGTGTTCGGCGACAGCGAGGGACTCGTAAATTCCTTTCTCCAGCTGCTGCCCGATATGGGCACCGCCGCCGTCGCGGAGGTAAACGGAAAGATTGCGGGCGCGGCCTACGCCGTCACCGGCATGGAGCTTGTAAGCGCCAGCGGAAAGGTGCAGACCTGCGGATATATCTACGCCGTCGCGGTCGCACCGGAGTTTCGCGGCAGCGGTATAGGCCGCGCGCTCACGGAGCGCAGCGCGGAGCTTGCACGCGCACGCGGCGCGGAAGTGATATGCACGCTCCCGGCGGAGGAGTCACTGTACGCATGGTATAAGACCATCCTCGGCACCGAGTGCGCCCTGCGCCGGCAGCGCCTTGAGGCCGAATCTGCGGCGGCTGCTCCTCCTGTCCAAAGCCTCTCATCATCGGAGTACGGCCAGCGCCGCGAAGCGCTGCTCAAGGATCGCTGCCATCTGCGTCCCGCACACACAACATTGGAGTTCCAGCGCCGCTTCTGTGAAGAACTCGGCGGAGGACTGTACGCCTGCGGCGGCGGGATATGCGCGGCATATCTCGAGGACGGAGCGGCGGTCATAAAGGAGCTTATCGCGCCCGACGGGACGGACGCCGCAGACATCGCCACGCCGATAGGCGCATGGCTCGGCACGAAGCTCGCGGTATACTACCTGCCTGCGCCTGACGGGGAGCCGTATCTCGCGGCGATACCGGGCGAGATCCCATCCGACTGCGTGTGGAACATCACATTTGACTGACCTGCCCCGGAAATATTTCCGGGAACGCCGAAAATATTTTTGTATTTAACAATTCTGAAACAATTCTGCGGTTTAATACGAAACATCTTTCGGGTATATTAATAACTGCAAGTAACAGTTTTTCATCTTTTTCATTTTGTCCTCAACCATATAACGAAACGGAGCGGGTGACCGCTCCGTTTTGTTTTGCTTCCCCAAGAACCAAAGGTTCTTGGGGAAAAAGTTTGCGCTCAGACCTGTGCCTCGCTTTGCTCGACACTCTCTGAGCGAGAAGTATTTTTGCCGAGGTACACGCCCTCGGCAAAAATGTATTTGATTGATTTTTCGCCGTGCGCGGCGAAAAACTCTGCGAGGCTTTTTAGCCTGAAATTCACAGCGGCGGCTGCATTTTTGCAGCCGCCGTCGGATTTCATTTTCAGCTTACCGTCTCCGCTTCTATTATCACGCGGCTGCCGCGGATAGAGAGTCGGTTCGCGCAGTAGAGACTCACTGCCTGACTCAGAAGCTTCCACTCTGCGTCCTCAAGCACACGGCGGCGCAGCGAATCCGGCGTGTCGTCCGGCATGACCTCTACGGCGCGCTGGAGGATTATCCCGCCGACGCGGCCGTCGGCGTCGGCAAAGTAAGCCGTCGCCCCCGTTATCTTGACTCCACGCTCAAGTACCGCGCGCTGCACGTCGCCCTCCGCGTCCTCGAACGCGGGGTAGAGCGCCGGGAAGGTGCCGATGATGTGGTTCTTGAACTGGTAAGGGATCACGCCCAGCGGCATGTCGTAGCCCGCGAGAATGACAAGCTCGATGTCCATGTCTTTCAGCTTGTTCGCAACTGCCATGCTGTGGCTGGTCATGTTCGGGAAAAGCTCCGGATCGACCACATAAGCCGGGACTCCCGCGTTGAGCGCGCGCTTCATGGCGTAAGCGTCCTTCTCCGAAGAGATGACCGCAACCAGCTCAAAATCCGGTATTTCTTTAAAATACATGGAGTCAAGGATCGCCTGAAGCTTTGCTCCATCGCCTGACACCAATGCCGCCGCTCTGACCATATTGATCCACTCACCCTGTTTCTCTTCAAAAAAGAACCGCCGATTTAACAAAGCAGCTCTTGTATAAGCGGGAAAATCAGGCTATAATAGCGTGTATTTACGCGACGCCTGACTGCACCCGAGTCATTATATTATACTTTATATGTTCTCGCCGGTCAAGCGTTTGGAGGAAACCTTATGACAGAAATTTATATAATACGACACGCACAGGCCGAGGGCAACCTTTACCGCATGATGCAGGGCAACTGGGACGGGGACGTTACGCCGCTCGGCCTGCGGCAGATTGACGCGCTCGCCGAGCGCTTCCGTCATGTGAAGATAGACGCGCTGTATTCAAGCGACCTTTACCGCACGCGCGTGACAGCCTCGGCGATAACGCGCTGGCACAGCGTCCCGATGCAGCTTGACGCACGTCTGCGCGAGATACATATGGGGTCTTGGGAGACGGAGTTCTTCGGGAACCTTGAATATGAGTGCCCTGAAAAGCTGCATGAGTTCATATTTGAACCGGACCGCTTCTCGCTTGACGGCGCGGAGACCTATGCACAGGTGGCGCGCCGAGCGTCCGAAGCGCTCAGAGAGATCGCCGCGAATAACCCTGACCGCACTGTAGCCGTCGTCAGCCACGGCGTTGCGATCCGCTGTATGCTCTCCGAAGTCCTCGGCATCCCCATCGGCGATACCGAGCACCTGCCGATCCCGTCGAACACCGGCGTCGTGCACCTGTTCTATGATAAGGGCAGCTTCACCGCCGACTATATAAACGACGTTTCCCACCTGAGCGGTGCGCTTGCTGCGCGCCCGGGCAATCAGATCTCCCTGCGCCATGAGTACATAGACCCCGCCGAGCACAGGGACTATTACATCTCCTGCTATGCCGACACGTGGCGCACTTCTCACGGCGACCTGCGCGGCTTCGTCCCCGAGACCTATTACGCCGCCGCCGTCTCGCACCATGCGGACGATCACAGAGCCGTCTCCATTATTTATAATAAGGACGAGCCTGTCGGCCTTATCGACATGGACACCCGCCGCGGCGCGCATGCGCAGTACGGCTGGATAAGCCTGCTGTACCTGCGCGAGGATTACCGCAGCCGGGGCTTCGGTATCCAGCTGCTCGCGCGCCCGCTGCGCGATTATGCGGATATGCAGCGCAATGCCCTGCGCCTTTTGGTGTCCTCGGATAATGAACGTGCGCTGAAGTTTTATAAGCGCTGCGGCTTCCGTCAGCTCTCGACGCAGCCGGGTGCAGCGGGGGAGCTTCTGCTGATGGAGAGAAAGCTTGGGGGTTCGCGTGATGCGCGTGTATGAACGTCCGGCGCAGATCCTGAGGCCGGATATTGACCCCGCGCGCCGCGTCCTCGTCGTGTCGGATATCCACGCTAACATCCCGTATTTCGATGGGGTGCTCTCCCGCGCGGGCTTTTGCGATGACGATATCCTCATCATCGACGGAGACTTTCTTGAAAAGGGTACGCAGAGCCTTGAGATGCTGCACCGCGTCATGGAGCTTTCCTCAAGGGAGAATGTCTACACCGTCATGGGCAACTGCGATGAGTGGTCGGCGATATTCATCGAGACACAAAGCCGCTGGGCGGACAGCATCATGAAGTACGTCAACTGGCGCAAAAGCGGCCTGCTGTGGGACATGATCCACGAGCTTGGGGACGACCCCGCGCAGATACAGGATTTTCAGGAGTATAAATTCAAGCTCGGCAAGGCTTTCTCGGACGAGTTTGCCTTTCTCGATCCTCTCCCGCATGCCATCGAGAGCGGGAACTATATCTTCGCGCATGCCGCCGTCTACCCCGGAAAGCCGCTCGAAGCGCACACTCAGGGGGAGATGCTGCGCTGCGACAGGTTCATGGATCTCGGCTTCAGCTTCGATAAATGGGTCGTCGTCGGACACTATCCCGTTGTGCTCTACGGTGAGGACAAGGTCTGTGCAAACCCGATAATCGACCGGCAGCGCCATATCGCCAGCATCGACGGCGCGTGTGTGCTCAAGGACGACGGGCAGCTCAACTGCCTTATCATCCCCGGGATAAACGGCGACGATATTTCCTTTACATCCTACGACCGGTTCCCCGTCCGCACGGTGCTGAAGGCTCAGGCGGAGGGCGGACGCTCATATTACATCCGCTGGGGCGACAGCCGTGTGCAGGTGCTTGAGCGCGGCGCGGAGTTCTCACACTGCCGCCATGTCCGTACCGGCTACGAGATGGATATCCTCACAAAGTATCTCTTCGAGCCGGGGGAATTTACCGACTGCAACGACTGCACCGATTACGTCCTGCCACTGCGCGCGGGCGATAAGGTGAGCGTCGTGGAGGAGACCTCGCGCGGATACTTCGTCAAGCACAACGGCGTCTCCGGATGGTACTTCGGCGCGCTTGGCTGAGAGGTGCGCATATGGACATGAAAAATTATGTATGCCTTGCCGCTGTACTCGCGATGAGCGCGGTGCTCTTCTGCCTTATGGGCATCGACAAGCGCCTTGCCGTCACGCACCGGCGGCGTGTGAGCGAGAGGACGCTGTTCAGCTTTGCCGCGCTCTTCGGTGCGCCGGGCGGGCTGCTCGGTATGTATGTGTTTCATCATAAGACAAAGCACTGGTATTTCCGCTGGGGCTTTGCGCTGCTCACCGCGGCGCAGCTTGCAGCAATGTATTTTATTCTCAGGTGACAAAAACATGGAAACAGAGAAAGAAACAACAGAGTATAAGGACGTCGAATCGCAGATCATAGACAGCCCCGAGGGCGAGTTCCGGATCCCTGAGGGCGCGGATATCGACGTTAGTGTTTCGGAGACTCCGGACAAAAAGCTGCACATAACCGAGACTGTGACCGTTGATGAGCACGAGTACCTCGAATGTGAAAAGCGCTGGGTGTTCCTGCTGCTCATGATGGTCGGCGGATTTTTCGGCGGCTTCACATATTCTATCCGCGGCGGAGTGTTCTGCAACGCGCAGACGGCAAACATCGTCCTTCTTGGGCTCTCACTCGGCAGGGGACAGTTTGCGCATGCAGCATATTATCTCCTCCCGATAAGCGCGTATCTGCTCGGCTCATTCGTGTCGGAGCATATCGCCCTGCCGATAAAGCGCCTGCGGCTCATCCGCTGGGACACGCTCTTTATTCTCCTCGAGATGCTCACAGTCGTCGTGCTTGCGCTCATCCCGGAGACTGCCCCGTATCAGATCAGTCAGGTGATGATAAACTTCATCTGCTCCATGCAGTATAACACCTTCCGCCAGGCGCAGAGCGTCCCTATGGCGACGACCTTCTGCACAAACCACGTCCGGCAGGTCGGCGTTGCCATAAGCAAGGCCATCCGGCATAAGGATAAATCGCCCTACGTCTCCCGAATGCTCCTGCACCTTGGGATGCTCGGGATGTTCCTCGCCGGCGTCATATCCTCGGTGCTGCTCGCGGGCGTATTCCTCGGAAAGGCCATGTTCTTCGCGCTCATCCCGCTCGGCATCATCGCGGCAGACCTCCTGCATGCCGACCTTACTACCGAAAAGAACATCCTCGACCGCAAGCCCCACGGGCATTAATATTAAAAACACCGCCGCGGCCATAACAGCCGCGGCGGTGTTTGCAGTGTTCGGATATTTCAGATGCCGTCGTCGGTGACGGAGTCGCTGCGGAACAGCAGCGATATGCACCAGAGCGCAGACAGGCCGACCAGCGTGTATATCACGCGGCTGACCGTCGCCGTCTGGCCGCCGAACAGCCATGCGACTATGTCAAAGCGGAACAGACCGACGCTGCCCCAGTTGATACCGCCGACGATTGCCAGCACAAGCGCTATACGATCCATTATCATGCAAATGGCTCCTCTCAAAATGTTTTCCCCAATATTCTTCCCAGCGGAAATTAAATTATACATTGTATAAAAGAAGTGTGCTTTCGACTTTCTTCGCTCTTTACAAAATAAAGAAAGAGTATTATTATTTAAGCACAGCTTATCCAATTGGCCTTTCATATGAAAGGCCGCGGCTCATATCTTTATCCCACAACCCTGTTTGCGGACTGATTTTTCAGTCCGCACTTTTTTATAGAAATGCTGTAGATTTTTATCCAAATATGCGGTAAACTATATAATCATATATCTATTACAAACACGGAAAGGAGCGGGCATGAAAGTTCTCATAATAAACGGTTCGCCGCGCGGCAGGTTCAGCGTCACGCTGCAAAGCTGTCTCTATCTTGAACAGACTTTTCCTGAGCATGAGTTTGAATTTCTCAACGCCGGCTCCGGTATCCACGTTTTTGAGCGCGACATGAGCGGCGCGACCGAGGCCGTCGCCTCCTGCGACCTGCTCATCTTTGCCTACCCGGTGTATGATTTTCTTGTCCCATCCCAGCTGCACAGGTTCATTGAGCTGCTGAAAGCCTCGGGGGCGGACTTCACCGGAGTTTTCACCTCGCAGCTTTCTACCTCGCTGCATTTTTATGACATGACCGCGCAGCGCTTCATTGAGGATAACTGCAATGATATGGGCATGCGCGTGGTTAAGGGACTCTCCGCGGGGACGGAGGATCTGCTGACCGAGCAGGGGAGAAACGAGCTTGAGGCGTTCTTCCGCTATGCCGTTTTCTGCGTTGAGAATGAGATATCCGAGCCCTCGCGCAGCCCTGCGCCCGCGGCACAGAGAGAATATGAATGCTGCCTTGAGCCGTCAAAGAAGCCCGAGGACTATGACACCGTCATCGTCGGAGACCTGCGCGAGGAGGACGAGAGCCTGCGAGCGATGGTGAAGGACTTTGCCGCGGCCTTTCCTTATAAAACGCGCTTTGTGAACATTGCGGACTTTCAATTTAAGGGCGGCTGCCTCGGCTGCCTGAACTGCCGCTATGATGGCAGATGCGTCTATGACGACGGCTTTGATGCTTTCCTTGCGGACATTTACAGAGCCGACGCGATAGTCTACGCATTCACCCCGCGCAATCACAGCATGGGCGCGCGCTTCAAGATGTTTGACGACCGCGGCTTTTTCACTGCTCTGCGCGATCGCGCGCGCGGCAAGCCCACAGCGTATATAATAAACGGCGAATATGAGGCCGAGGAAAACCTCATTGCCGTGCTGGAAGCGCGCTCTGAAATGTCGCAGAGCTTTCTTGCGGGCTTCGCGTCGAACACCGCGCAGCTCCAGGCCGTTGCAAAAAAGCTTGCCTATGCCCTTGAGCATAGGTATGCTCCGCCGCAGGACTTCCGCGGCATCGCCGGGCAGAAGCTGCTGCGTGACTGGCTCTGGCCGGTTCGAGGAATATCCAGGGCGGACAACGAATACTTCAAGGCTCACGGTCTCTATGATTTCCCGCAGCGGAAATGGCTTTATTCGCTGCGCCTGTCGGTTCTGGGACTTCTGATGCGCAATGAGAAGCTGCGTGCGAAGATCGAGCCGCGGCTCAACCACCGGCGGCTTGCCCCGTACAGAAAGCTCCTGAAGCAGAAGCGCGGAGGGGAAACACTATGAGCGTATTTGCTATAAAAATCCTCGCACTCGTGACGATGGTCATTGACCACAGCGCGTATTATCTCTACAGCAGCAGCCTTATAGGCTACGGACTGTATTTCGCCATGCGCACCGCCGGGCGGATCGCGTTCCCGCTCTATGCCTTCCTGCTGGTGAACGGCTTTGAAAAGACCTCGAATCGTGGGAAATATCTCTCACGGCTCGTGCTGTTTGCCGCCGTGTCGCAGCTGCCGTATACCATAGTTTTCAGTCAGGAGAATTACAGATTCTCGGCAGTAAGCGGCTTTGCACTCCTCTGGCCGTGGTATATTGCTGTCCCCGCAGTGCTCGCTGTGTGCGCCGTGTGGTATTTCTGCGTGCGCCGGGACACGTCGGTCGTCTCGCTTGCAGCGGCGTTCATGCTCGCCGTCGTGCAGCTGTCCGCCGGGGGAGCGTGCCTACTCGGCTTTGAAACGAACGTATTCTATACCCTCGCCGTCTCGCTCGCGGGTATGTCCGTGCTGGCGATGCTTGTGAGCCGGCCGGCCAATTTCGGCCAAGCACTTGCGTGCCTTGCGGCGTTCGTTATCTGCACCATATGTATTCTTCCGAATTCGGACTACGGCTGGTACGGTTTTGCACTGATGATGTTCCTTTGGTTCTCTCGCCGCTCAAAACCGCTTCAGGCAGCTGTGCTGCTGCTCTGGTGCTATGCCGAATACGTCGTTTATATCCACAACTGGGCATACTTTGCTGCCGCAGCACTTGCAGTGATCCCGGTGCTGCTGTATAATGGCAGACGCGGCAGACCCGTCAAGCTCTTTTTCTACATGATATACCCCCTGCATCTGGCGGTGCTCGGGGTGCTCGTCCTGGTCTCCGCTGCATTATAAATATAAAGATAAGCGAAAGGAACCCACTCCCGCATGTATTTCACAGACAAACTGCAGCCGCGTTACAGCGATTATGACAGATACAACAGGCTCTATCCGGAATCCATACTGAAGCTTTTTGAAGCCGTGGCCGAGCACCATATGCACAGCATCGGCGACAGCGTAGTCAAAGGGGACGTCTCATGGCTGATAACCGATTGGCACCTTGAGGTAGAGCGCTACCCCGAAAGGGAGGAGGAACTGAGCGCCGCCACATGGATCCGCCGCTCGGAAAAACCCTATACGATGGACAGGCAGTTCGTCATGACAGCAGGGGATGAGCAGGTCATCCGCGCGAGCCTTACCTTTACTCTGTATGATATGCAAAGGAAGCGCCTTGTGCGCATCTCTGATGAGCTTTTGGATGCCTATGCCCCGGAGCAGGAGGGCGTTTTCGATGTCAAGCCGCCGCGCCTGCACGAGCCGGAGGAGCGTCTGTGCGAGCTGCCGCTCACCATCCGCCGCGCCGATCTTGACTTCAACGACCATGTACATAACACCCACTATCTCGGCTATGCGCTCGAAGCGCTGCCCGATGAGGCCTACGGAAACGGGGAGTTTTCATCGATCCGCGTCATATACCATGCGCCCCTTGCGCTCGACACCAGGGCCGTTATCCGCGTGAGCGAAATCGACGGCGGCTATCTCTGCTCCATCCGCAGCCGCGACACGCTCCATACGCTCATCGAACTCAAACAAACAAAATAAATTATATATAAACTGAAAGGTGGCACAGCATGCTTAAAATTCTTGTATGCGTAAAGCAGGTCCCGGACGTTGACCAGATGCGCATGGATCCCGAAACGGGCAATCTTATCCGCGCCGGTGTACCCGCTATACTCAACCCTCTGGACGCAAACGCTCTTTCTGCGGCGGTAAAGGTCAAGGAGACCTACGGCGCGGAGATCACGCTTATCACCATGGGGCCTCCCGCCGCGGAAGCGGTGCTGCGCGAATGCCTTGCCGTCGGTGCAGATAAGGCGATACTTGTTACCGACCGCGCTTTCGGCAACGCCGATACCCTCGCAACGAGCTATTCCATCGTCTCCGCCGCGAACACCGCGGGTAAGTTTGACCTTATCTTCTGCGGCAAGGAAACTCTCGACGGCGCGACCGGTCAGATGGGCAGCCAGCTTGCCGAGCGCTTTGACGCGGCGCAGATAACCAGCGCCTCCCTCATAAAGGACATCGACCTTGAAAACAAAAAGCTCACGGTCGAGCGCGAGCTTGAGAACGGGACGGAGACGCTTGAGGTCACCATGCCCTGCCTCTTCACCATGGAAAAGAAAAACTATCCTCTCCGCCTTCCCAGCCTCAAAAACTGGATGGCCTCCAAGAAGGCCGTCATAACGACGCTCACCTCCAAGGACATCCCCGGCCTTGACCTTGACCGCATCGGCGACCCCGGCTCTCCCACAAAGGTGCCGCGCATGTTCCCGCCGGTCATGCCGGAGCCCGGCGTCATGCTCGATGAGGGCAGCGCGGAAGCGACCGTTACAAAGCTCATTTCGCTTATCAAGGACTGAGAGGGGGAGCAGCTATGGATAAGAAGAACTTCAAGAACATGTGGGTATACATAGAGCATGACGGAAAGCAGGTCCACCCCGTCGCGCTCGAGCTGTGCTGCGAAACGCGCAGGCTGTGCGACGAATCCGGTGATAAGCTCATCGCCGTCATTGCCGGGATCCTCCCCGAGAGCGAAATCGATAAGATCAAGGACTGCGGTATAGACGGCGTCATCTACGTCTCCGGCACCGGCTACGCCAGATACAATACCGAAGCCTACACTAACCTCTTCACCGTTCTCTGCCGCAAATATAATCCCTCCGCTGTCTTTGTCGGCGGCACGACCAACGGGCGCGACTTTGCCCCGCGCTTTGCGGCCCGGCTTGAGACCGGCTGCACCAGCGACGCGACCGAGCTCATCTATAACCCGGAGACCACCGATATCGAGTTTGTCGAGCCCGCTGCCGGCGGCAAGATCATGGCCGTCATAACCATTCCCGTGCTCCGTCCGCAGGTCGGCACCATCCGCCCCGGCACCTTCAAGTATGCCCCCACCGGCAGAAAGGCCAAGATAGAGGAGATACACGAGGAGGTCTCCTTCCCCGTGAGCGAGATACGCACAAAGTTCCTCGGCTTCACCGCGGACTCATTCGACCCCGAGCTTGACATCGCAAACTGCGAGACTATCGTCTGCGTCGGCGCGGGCATGAAGAATGAGAGCCTGCCGAAGTACCGCGAGCTCGCGGCGCTGCTCGGCGGCAAGATCGCCTGCACCCGCCCAATCGTTGACCGTGAGCTTCTGCCATATAAGCTTCAGGTCGGCCAGTCCGGCGTCATGATAAAGCCCAAGCTCTATATCGGCTTCGGCATCTCGGGCGCGGTGAACCACGTCACCGGCGTCGACGCGGGCAAGTTCATCGCCGTCAATAAGGACCCGCACGCCCCCATCTTCAACTACTGCGACTACGGCATAGTCGGGGACATGGACGAGGTCTGCGACGAGATGATCCGCCAGCTCAAGAAATAAATATGGATCCGGGATAACGCTCATGTTATCCCGGATTTTTTGCCATTTGGGAAATATGTTCGACTTGACATTTGAAAGGAATGTTGTTATCATTTGACCGAAAGAGTAAATTCAGTCAAAAGTTTAAGGGGCGCGCACAGTGGCATTTTCAGAGGAACAAAATGAATCGATCCGGAAAGAGCTGATTCGCGAGGCGCGGCACTGCGGAGTTACCATCGGCATGCGCAAGACCTCGGTCGAGCAGCTTGCCGAGGCGGTCGGCATATCCAAGGGCTCGTTCTATAAATTTTTTGACTCCAAGGAGCTGCTGTTTTTTGCCGCGCTGGAGGATATACATACCGAGGGCTACGCCGTGGCGCAGCAGGCGCTGCGGGATAACGCCGCACTGCCCCCTGCTGAGCGCGCGGAGGCGGCGATACTTGGAATGTGCCGGTGGCTGTCCGAGACGCGGGCGCTTGTCTTTATCGAGAACGATGCGGAGTTTCTGCTGCGCAGGCTGCCGCAGGAGGTCAAGTCCGCACATTACCACGACGATGAGGTACACATCCGCGCGCTTTTAGAGGGCAGCGGTTTGCAGCCCAAGGGCGGCATGGCCCTGGCCGCGGCGACGGTGCGCGGGCTTATTCTGACAGTCTCGCATCAGGAGCAGATAGGGGAGCTTTATCCAAAGGTTTTGGAGACACTTGTGCGCGGAGCGTGCAGAGAGCTATTTTAGCTTGTCAAAGAAGCTCTTCGAGCTTCTTTGACAAAAGGGTTTGCACTCCGTTCTGCGCCTCATTGTCCGCTTTCAGCGGACAATTCGACACTCACTTCGTGAGAAGTATTTTCTCCGACGTACACGCCGCCGGAGAAAATGTATCTGATTTATTTTTCGCCGTGCGCGGCGAAAAACTCTGCGAGGCTTTTGGGGAACTTGTAGAGCTGCCAAGAGTTAGTCGCATCTAACTTATAACCGCGGGTTAAAGAAATTTAACAGAGAAAGAGGGAGCTTATGGAACGCAAGGACGCGATACGCAGTGCCTATCGCATGACGGGCAGCAACAGCTTTTATGACGGAATGATAACCTGCTCCACGCCGGGCGGCAAAGCAGTGTGCCGTTTGGTCTGGGACATGGACAAGGCGGAGTGCGACGATTATTTGGAGAAGGCGCTCTCCGGCATCCTGGAGGGATTTTCCGGGAAATTGCTGGAGGTACCCGTCGGCACGGGCATCCTGACCATGCCGGTCTATAAGACGCTGCCGGACGCGGATATCACCTGCCTTGACTATTCGCCAGATATGATGGGTCAGGCGCGCGAAAAGGCAGAAAAGCTTGGGCTTAAAAATGTCTCATTCAGTCATGGCGACGTCGGCGCGCTGCCGTATGAGGACGGGACTTTTGATGTAGTCCTGTCACTTAACGGCTTTCACGCTTTCCCTGATAAGGAGGCGGCCTACCGCGAGACGCTCCGCGTACTCAAACCCGGCGGGACATTCTGCGGCTGCTTATACGTTGCCGGTGAGTGCAGGAGGACAGACCGCTTTGTCAGCAGACTCTATGAGCGGATGAAGTTTTTCACCCCGCCTTATGAGACTGTATCGAGCCTGAGATCGCGGCTTGAGAGCATGTACGCGGACGTGACTGTCGGGAGCCTTAAAGGCATCGCATGGTTCGTCTGCCGGGAAGGGTGAGAACGCATGACGCTTGACCTTAAAAGCTACCGGCGGGACTGCCTGCTCGGCGCCCTCGGCGCGCTGCTGATGCTCGTCGGCGACCTGTGTCTGAGCGTTATACCCGTGCACACCGGTGACAGCGGACTGTTCGCGCGGGAATATTACCTGAGCGGAGCATACGAGCCGTGGCGGCTGCCGCTGCTGATAGCGACGGGGCTCACCGGCATGGCGCTGGGCTTCTTCACCGTGCGCGCCTGCCGAGACCAGATAAAGCCCGAGCACCGCAAGACGCGGCTTGCCATCCTCATCGGAGGAGTTATCTACGTAAGCTCCGCCGGGGCGCTGCATCTGTTCATCGGCAGCCTTGCCGACTGGACGAGCACGCTCGCCCCGCTTTTAGGCCGCGAGGAGACCGCGGCGCTCATTCAGGCGCAGTATGCGCGCCTGAGCTCACCGATGCTGATCTCCTACGCGGGCATGTTCCTGCTCATCCTCGGCAGCGCCTACGCGGTGCTGACGGGGAAGACGGTTCTGCCGCGGCGGATGTTCATATTTCACCAGCTCGTCTGGCAGCTCGTATTTGTTCTGATCCCGGACATTCGGCAGCTGCTGGGCGCGGAGGTTTCCACTTGGGATTTTGTACTGAGCCAAGGCTCAGGGAACGCAGCGCTCTGCATCTGGATGGCGGCAAACGCTGTCTGGGCAGGGCGGCAGCTGAAGACAGAGGAGGTAAAATGACATGGATGAAAAAATAAAGCTCACCGGCGTACCGGAGACTATGTTACAGACGGTTTATGCCCGCGCTAAGGAGAGCCACGGCCGCGGCGCGATACACGATGCGAAGGCCGAGGAGATCATCAGCGGGCTTGATTATGACTTCTCCCTCGCGGATAAGGACGCGCCCATGCACAGCGGCGTCATCGCCCGCACGATCGTGCTGGATAAGCTCACGTCGGCGTGGCTTGCGGCGCATCCCGGCGCGGCCGTCGTCAACATAGCCTGCGGGCTCGACACGCGCTGCTACCGCATGGAGGGCTATGCCCACTGGTATAACCTCGACCTGCCGGAGACTATCGCCGTGCGCGAAAAGCTCCTGCCGGAAGATGGGAACATCTCGCAGATCGCCATGTCCGCAATGGACGATTGGGGCGGAGAGATAGCCGAGCAGGGCACGCCGGTGCTCGTCATCATAGAGGGGCTTACCATGTACCTGAGCGAAGCGGACGTGCAGCGCATCTTTGAAGTGATCGCCGGGCGCTTCGGGAGCGTGACCGTCTTCGTCGAGACAATGAACCCGATGGTCGTGAAGAGCTTCAAGGAAAAGTCCATCGAGGGCAGCAATGCCAAATTCACATGGGGTGTGAAGAACGGCACGGCACTTGTGAAGCTCCTGCCGGGCTTCCGTTTCAAAGAAGAGCACAGCCTGACCGAGGGCATGGCGCAGTTCGTGCCGGTATATAAGCTGCTCGATAAGCTCCCCGCGATAAGGAATATTTCGAACAAGATCGTCGTGCTCGAGAAAGGATGAGGTGAACGGGATGTCATTTTTTGAAAACACACGCAAGCCGGCAGGACTCGGCGGCAAGCTCATGGTGACGATGATGAACATCGGCCACCGCGCCCTTGCGGGATGGGGTCTGCAATTTCTGAGCATCGCGCCCGACGCGAAGGTGCTCGACTGCGGCTGCGGCGGCGGTGCGAACATAAAAACGCTGCTGAAAAAATGCCCGCAGGGCATCGTGAACGGCATTGACTACTCCGATGTCAGCGTCGAGCGGGCGCGGAAGCTCAACCAGAGCGCGATCGCCTGCGGCCGCTGCACGGTGCAGCAGGGCGATGTGTCGGAGCTTGGCTTCAAGGGGGCGCAGTTCGACCTTGTCACGGCGTTCGAGACGGTCTATTTCTGGCCGGGGCTCCCGCGCTGCTTCGGAGAGGTGTTCCGGGTTCTCAAACCGGGCGGAACGTTCTTCATTTGCAACGAGAGCAGCGGCGACACCGATAAGGACGATAAATGGACGGAAATAATCGACGGCATGACCATCTACCGCGACGTCCAGCTCAAGCAGGCACTGGAGCAGAGCGGGTTCCACGGTGTACAGATACATAAAAACAACAAGGGCTGGCTGTGTGTAACGGCCAAGAAATGAGGGGGAGAGCATGTCTAAGAAAGCGACCGAGTTCCAGAAAAAGGAAATGAGCAAAATGTACCGGGGCACGGAGATATTCAAGCCCCTGAACACCGGCTGGATAGACGAGAACGTTGCCTGTGTGCGCGAATGGGTGGCGAATATCTTCTTCTACCGCAGGGGCGGCACCACCATAATGATCGATGCCGGGTACAATTATGAGCGCCTTGAGGAGAAAATGGGCTGGCTCGGCATCGACCCTAAGTCCATTAAGCACATCCTCATCACCCATCAGGACACCGACCATATCGGCGCGGGGCAAGGCCGTATGTGACTATGCGCAGCTGCAAGAACCAGTTTTATTACGACCTCATCACCCCGCTGCCGGATAAGCTCGATGTCCCCGGCACACAGATACATATTTTCTACGCGCTCAAGATGGGCGAAAAGTACCGCGAACGCTATGAGCGGCACTTCGCCCAGCCAGTTATCCATGAGCAGGACATGCAGCATGAGGAGCTACTGGCCTGCCATCCGGAGGAGTGGGCACAGCTCGTGAAGAGCATAATCAGCTGAAAGAAGGTAAAAAGTATGAGTTTCTTTGCATCGGCACTGCGCGCGACGTATAAGCTCAGCGGCGCGAAAAAAGCATTTACTCTGCCTGAGGAAGAGATACTGAAGGTCATCGAAAAGCAGAACCGCAGCCGCGGCGTCTTTACCCCGACGGATCACAAGGCGTGCTATGAGATGATCGACGTGAACGGCTTTCCCTGCCTTATCGTGCGGGCAAAGCCAGAGCCGTCCGAGCGCGCTATACTCTATTTCTTCGGCGGCGGCATGGTCGTCGGCCCGGACAGGGGCGACCTGCCTGTCATGCGCAAGCTGATGCAGGACACCGGCTGCGACGTGTGGTTCCCGTTCTATCCGCTCTGCACGGAACACTGCATCACGGAGACCTATGAAATGGCCTATGAATGCTACCGGCGGATGACGGAGCTGTACGGCGGCGGGAACGTCAGCACCTGCGGCTTCTCATCGGGCGGCGCGCTCGCGCTGGGCATCGCCGCGCACAACAGCGCGCTCGGCAAGCCACTGCCGCAGCCGCGGCACATCGTTGCGGTCTCTCCCGGAGAGGTTCCATGGAACGACGCGGAGAAGGCGCGGATGCAGGCACTGAACAGTAAGGACGTGGCCATTGACTACGCCTTCATGGTGACGGTCGAAAAGTTCATGCGCCACGGACAGGATGGCGTACCGGATTATATGATCTCCGGTTCGCGCGGCGACTTCTCCGGTGTGGGCGATATCCACTTCTTCTACTCCTCAGACGAGGTGCTCTACGGCGCGCTGCCGGACTTTGAGGAAGCCTGTAAGCGCGCGGACGTTCCGTACACCGCCTTTGCAAGACCGAAGATGGTGCACTGCTACTGCATGCTGCCGTGCTTCAAGGAGGCAAGGGAGGACTTTGCAAAGATCGCGGACTTTCTGAAAAAGTAAGGATCGGAGCGGGACGCACTTATGAGGAGGCCGACAGGATCCTTTACGGCAAAGCCACGTGGCGCAGCTGGAAGAATCAGGACTATTACCTGATAGGCAAGAAAACCGACTATTCACTGTTTGAGAAAACGGACATGTACCTCTGGTACGGGATAAAAGGGACGGTCGACAAAAAGCTCTCGGCGGGGCTCGATGCGCTGAAAAAGAGCGGCTATCCGTTCGAGGTGAAGATATTCACCGAGCTTGGCCACGGCGGCCTTGCCGGGGAGCACCCGGAGGAATTTTCAAAGGAGGTCCAGGCGGCGCACCGGTGCAGTCTGGAAAAGGAGAAGCTATGAAAGACAGCGAACTGCAATTTGACCGAAGCTGCCATGTGCTTTATTCAAAGCAGTGCAAGAAGGAGATACTCGCGAAGATAGCCCTGCACTATCCGGAAGCCGAGCGCGAGACCGTCTGGGAAAAGGTACAGCGGCAGTATGCGGATTTCCTCTCCGACTGGCGCACGGACCTCGGCGGGAAGAAGAACTTTCACAACGGTGCAGGCGGCACCTATGACTGCATCGCAATTATGAGCTATTACGCCGCGTGCAGGGACGTCACGACGTTCCGGGAGATAGAGGAGATGGAGGAAAACCTTATCCTGCCGTCATTCCGTAAGCTCTCAAAGTTTGTCGACTGCAACAAGCCCTTTTTCAAGAAGCTGATGTACAAGGCTTTCTGCACGGCAAAGAAGCGCTGCGACGAGTGGCACGATTACGAGATGGATGTCGCGCCGTTTGATAAGGATAAGCCCATCTATTATGAATTCACGGCCTGCCCCGCGGCGGAGTTTGCAATTAAGCACGGGCTGACGGACATCATGCCCGCCCTGTGCAATGTGGACTATGCGTCGATGGAGCTGATACACGCAAAGCTCGTGCGCACCACCACCTGCGCAAACGGCTGCAAGTGCGATTATACGATATGCGGGGATAAGGACCCATACGCAAAAGAGCATCCCGAATACCGGGATGAGCAAGGCTACAGGAGGAATAAGTAATGTTACTGACAACGATCATTGAAGGAATAGGACTCGGCGCGCTGCTGGTGCTGGTGTGCGCCGTCGGCATACGCAAGGGCGCGGTAGGGCTGCTGCATTTCTATGAACCGGACGTGCAGGAGCGCTGCGTCTCTATGGGGCTCACGACGAAGGAGAGGATAAAGCACAACCAGATGCTTTTCAAGGTAGTGTGCCTGCCGATATATATCGCCTACATACTCGTGTGCGTATACGTCATAAACGGAGCGCGCGGCTTTGCCGCGGGCTTCTGGCAGATGCTCGTGATGCTGTTCGTGCTGAACCTTATCGACAGGTTTTTCATTGACGAATACTGGGTCGGGCACACAAAGGCATGGACTATCCCCGGCACGGAAGACCTCAAGCCCTATATCACCGCGGAGGCCAAGCGCAAGAAGTGGCTGTTCGGCACGGTCGGCATGGCCGTCATCGCGGCGGTGCTGTCGGGGATCATGGCGCTGATCGTGAAATAAGGTGAGACTATGCGCTTTGAAACTTTAGGCGACAGAAAGAACCCCGCCGCGCTGTTCTTCCACGCAATGGGCGTGACCGGCGAGAGCAGCGAGCCGGTGGCAAAGCATATGCAGGATAAGTTCTTCTGCATCCTGCCCACCTCGACGGTCTACTGCGCCGGACAGAAGTACGCCGGCAAGGAGGACGAGGTACGGCAGATCGAGGACTTCCTGCGTGAGCAGGGGGTAGAGAGCCTTGCGCTCGTCACGGCGTCCTCCATCGGCGCCGACCTCGCCGCGGCGTTCCTGACGCAGACGAAGCTCCCGGTCGGGCACGTGTTCTTTGACGGCGGGCAGTTTGCGCAGATAGGCAAGGGGACGCGGAAAATAATGGTGCCGTTTTTGTATCTGGCGATAAAGAGCCTGTACTGGTCAAAGGGCGCGACGCTCAAGAAGATACTCTGGTGCGACGATGATTCGATCCGCCCCTACTTCATCGCGGCGGGCGAGGCGCTCACTTACGGCAATATGCGCCGCCAGATGGAGGACAGCCTTGAGGATAAGCCCTTCCCGGAGCTTTCCGAGGAGCTGCAGAGGCGCACATACTTTGAGTTCGGCAGCATTGAGGATCATTACAAGTACCGCGACGCTGTGATGCAGGCTTACCCCCATGGGAACTTCCCGGTGTTTGAGGGGCATAACCACATGCAGTACCAGATATGCGACCCGAAAGGCTTTGCGGAAATGCTGTGCTTCATCGCGGAGCATGACCGCATGCCGGAGCTGGAATTTATCCGAAAGTGAGAGAGGCTTATGAAATATAAAATCAAGAAGAACACCGTGCAGGAAACATTGATGATCCCGCTCTATGGCCGCAAGATGTGCTCAGAGCTTTACCCGAAGCTCTACCGGGACGAGACGGCGATACGCCTTATGGACGAGGTGGACTATGACTTCTCCGCGCTGGAAAAGAAATCCGGAAGCATGATGCAGCGCTTCGGCTTCCTCGAAGCCGCCATGCGGCAGAACGACCTTGCCTTTGAGGTGCGGGATTATCTCAAAGCCCACCCCAACGCGGCGGTCGTGAACCTCGGCTGCGGGCTGGATAACACCGGGCGCAGCTGCGATAACGGCAGCTGCAGGATATATAATCTCGATTTCCCGGACGTGATAGCCGTGCGCAATGAGCTGCTGCCCGCCGGGGAGCGGGAGAAGAACATCCCCTGTGACCTGAACGACACCTCATGGTTCAGTGAGATAGACGCAGCAGACGGCGCGGTGTTTTACGCGGCGGGCGTGTTCTATTACTTTTTGAAGGAACAGGTCAAGGTGCTTGTGCAGAAGATGGCCGGGGCTTTCCCGGGGAGCGTCCTCGTGTTCGACGCGGCAAACGAAAAGGCCGTGAAGCTCATGCTGAAAACGTGGATAAAGGACGCGGAGATAAAGGATGTCGGCGCGTATTTTGCAGTGGCGGACGCTGTGAGCGAGCTCTCCGCGTGGGACGCGCGCCTCACAGTCTCAAGCCGCGGCTATATGCTCGGCTACAATGATCAGAAAGATCCGTCCGTCAGCGGCTTTTTCCGTTTCCTGTCCAAGGTCGGCGACGGGATGATGAAGATGCGGATAGTAAAGATAGCGTTCGGAGCGGAAAAGTAAAACATATTCGTTATATGGAGGAAGAGGAATGAAGTACATGGGAATGCCCATGGGCATGTGGGCGTTATTTGCAGGCTCTTTTAAAAAGCAGCTCAGCGTCGTGCTCGGCTATGACGAGGCCGCGGCAAAGGGAATTAAGGACAAGGCAAAGCCTAAGTACAAGGAGATAATCACAGGGCTTCCGGAGTTTGAAAAGGCAGACAGGTTCAAGATGAACATCGTGAACAGCGCGATGCTCTGCGCGTTCATCCTTTCCATGCCGGAGCGACCGCAGGTGGAGCCGCTGACGAAGTATTACGCGGACGCTATGATGACCGGACCCATGAAGTGGTTCTGCTGCAAGAGCGGGAAATCAAAGTTCACTCCCAAGGACATCGCCGGGATGAAAGCCACCGCCGCCCTGCGCGCTGCGGACAGGAACCCGTATTCATGGAACATGGAATATTACGAATACCCCGACGGCAGCGGCTACGAGGCAAGGTTTGACAAGTGCGGCATCTGCGCGCTGATGAAGGAGCAGGGACTGTACGACCTGACGCCCGCCATGTGCCACTTGGACTACACCATGGCCGAGGCCGGGGGCACGGCGAACTTTGTGCGCGAGTATACCCTCGCTTCGGGCGGCCCGTACTGCGACTGCGGGTATAAGAAAAAGGCGTAAAGCGCCCCGGAGGAGAACATGAAAGCAAGCTATCTGATCCCGGAGTTTAGGGAGACTGTGCACCGGCGCTTCCCGGAAAGGGAAGCGGAGCTGAACGCCGCGTTTGAAAAGAGAATAGCCGAGCTTCGCACGGAGAGCGCCGGGGCATCCAAGGAAAAGCGGCAGCATTTAGAGAACCAGATACTCCCGGGCATCGCGATCTATGAGACGCTTCAGACGGCCATGCCCAAGGCGGAAGCGCTCCAAACCGTCCACGGCTATGTGGAGAAACGCGCATGGCGGCTCAAGGGTATTATCCTCAAGCTTATGCGCATACCGGGACTCTACAAAAAAGTGCCGGGCATTTTCGCAAAGCAGACGCCGAAGCTCTTCGGCACGGCGGCGGGCTTTGCCGCGACGGAGATACAGGTCACGGGCGGGGTCTGGCGCATAGACATGACCCGCTGCCCCTATCACGACACCTGCGTGCAGTACGGCTGCCCGGAGCTGTGCCCAAGCTTCTGCGACAGCGACGATATCACCTATGACGGCATGCATCCGAAGCTTTACTGGCACCGCACAAAGACCCTTGGGCGCGGAGACGACTGCTGCGACTTCTGCCTCAAGATCGCCGGGAGATAAGAAGATGTTCTGGGACAAGGTAGCATGGATATATGACGTGTTCGCAAACGCCATAAACAGGAAAGCGAACAAGGCGCTGTGCACGGCGGTGGCAGAGCTTATCCGCCCAACTGATGAGGTGCTGGAATGCGCCTGCGGTACAGGGCTTCTCACGGGCGTAATAGCGCCGAGGTGCAGGACACTCACGGCGACGGACTTCTCCAAGGAGATGCTGAAGCGGGCGGAGAGAAAATACGGTAAGTATCCCAATATAAAATTCGAGCAGGCGGATATCACGCGGCTCGGTTATCCCGACGCGAGCTTTGACGCGGTAGTTGCGGCGAACGTCATCCATCTGCTCGACGCGCCGTATGCTGCGCTGCGCGAGCTTGACAGGGTATGCAGGCCGGGCGGCCGGCTGATCATCCCCACCTATATGAACCGGACAGAAAAGGGCACGACCAACAGCGTGTCCGGCGCGATCGGCAGGGCGGGCGCGGACTTCAAGCGCGAGTTCACGCTGGATACATATAAGCAGTTCTTTGCCGACGCGGGCTATATTGACGCGAGCTACACCATGTGCTCGGGCAGAATACCCTGCGCCGTGGCGATACTCAGAAAGGAAGAGACACATAAAGGCAACAACGCTTGACGAGAGCGTGATACAGGACATCGGCCACGCTTTCGGCTACTATGACTACGGCACGGAGCGCGGCCTGATAAACGCTTTCCCGAGCCGGGAGGCGACGGCGGTATACATCAGCGGCTATGTGCGTATGGCGCTGCGCGGCGGCGTGCTTTATACGACCAGCGAGAACGGCGAGGCCTGAATCGCCTATAAGCTCCCCGGCGAGAAGCTCAGCCTCAGTGCCATGATGTGCCTTGTAAAAGGGCTGTTCAGCTCAATGGGCTTCAAGGATTTCATGCGCTTTCTGCGCATCATGGGAAAGACAGAGCCGGGGCTCGACAAGCGCTTTGACAAGGAGAAGAAGCCGTATATCTTCGTCGGCATGGTCTGCGTGCGCGAACAGTATCAGGGTCAGGGCTATATGCGCCGGGTCATGGAGCTTGCCTTCGCGGAGGGCAACAGGCTCGGTGTGCCGGTGATATTGGAGACTGACGCAAAGTCAAAGTGCGACAGATACATCCATCTCGGCATGAAGCTTGCCGGGACACGCAGCTGCGGCGAGGCCGGGATGCTGTACGACATGATAAAATATCCGGAGGGAAAGAAAAAATGATGCTGTATTCTGAAAAATTAAAGCCGTTTTCCGCGGCGCACCCGAGCAAATATATAACGGTCGACGGTGCGCAGTACCGCTATGTCCTTGGCGGGAAAGAGGATGGAAAAACGCTGGTGTTCTTAAACGGCGGGATGAACACGCTTGAAATGTGGATGGACTATGTGGACGCCCTTGCCGGGGATTACCGCGTGCTGCTCTTTGACTATCCGCAGGAGCTGCCGACAAATCAGGCGCTCGTCACCGGAATGCATGCTTTCTTCAAGGCGCTTGGGATAGAGGCTCCCATCTTCGTCGGCGCGAGCGACGGCGGTATGGTGGCGCAGATATATGTGCAGAAGTATCCCGGCGAAGCGGGCGGAATGATCCTTATCTCCACCGGCGGCATGGATGAGGCGACGCTGAAGATCCTCAAAAAGAAATACCGCCTTGCGCCGGTCATGCTGTGGTACATGAAGCACTGCAACTATGAAAAGCTCAAGCCGACGCTCATCAAGGCCGGCATGAGCCATATCCGCAACGAGAGCGCTGAGGAGATAGCCTACGCGCAGGATATATTCGAGACGATATTCAAAGACTTTAAGCAGGAGAAAGACGTGCATATCTCCGGACTGCTGGCGGATCTCATGAACCAGAAGCCGGTGACGGCGGAGGACTTCGCAGCGCTTGAGGGGAAGATACTCCTCATCCTGCCGGATCAGGACTTCTTCTCCGGGAAGATGCAGGAGGATCTCATACGGCTGATGCATGAACCGAAGATAAGCTACGTCTCCGGCGGGCACCTGTCGACGGTGCTGAAAACGGACGAGTATATCAGAACGATACGTGAATTTCTGAAATGATAGTATTGCAGTTAATTTTATATTGCCTTTTATTCACCGCAGTGGTGAAGATCGCCGTGATCGGCGGCGCGGTCAATGGACTGTACTTTTATCCCAAGGCGGTGCAGGAGCGGGCGATAGAACTCGGCATATCCGACCGTGCGACGATAGACCGCCGCTTCAAGTGTTTTATGACCGCATTCTACATCGTGATGCTTGCCGCGCTTGTGCTGATCATCGGTGCGTGGAACGGAGTTACCGGCTTTGGCGAGGCGTACTTACAGGCGCTGCTGTTTCTTGAGGTAATGAATATCTACGATGGCGTTGTGATCGATAAGCTCTGGGTCGGATACAGTAAATTCTGGGTGCTGCCGGGGCTTGAGGATATGCCGTATGTGCAGACATGGCGGCAGGTGCTGAAAAAGCGGAGCATGCTGGCGCTGATATGGGCCGCGGGAGCGGCGCTCGTCGGCAGTATTGTCGTTTTGATTTTCTGAGAAGAAAGGAATCGCTTAGATGAAGAGAGCCTATTCAAAATCGTCCTACGCGAAGCCTTGCGAGCAGCACTGCCGGGAACAGTACCCCGATGAGGCGGAGCGGATATTTGCAAACGCGGAGGAATACTACCTCGGCTTTATGAAAGACATGCCCGACCTCGGCGAGAACATGATGGCGAAAAACATGCTGGACTGGTTCACGATCATCGCTTTTTATGAGGCGAGCGGGCACCGCATGGACGGCGAGGTGTTGCTTGAGATAAAGCGGCGCGAGGCGGAGAAAATGAAGTTTCTCGGAAAGCTCGTCGACGGGAACAAAAGCCAGTGGCCGTACAAAATGTTCGATAAGATGTACAGAAACTTCAACAAAATGGTGCAGGAGCATCAGGCAAAGGGCGAGTGGATGGACACATGGCGCGTGGAGATAAACCCCGATAACCGCACGGAGGGTTTCTGCTTCCACCTTGTCGGCTGCCCGATCGCAAAGCACGCGAAGGAGCACGGCTACGGGGAGCTTCTGCCGTACCTGTGCAGGACGGATCACTTCCTTGCAGAGGTCGTGCATGCAAAGCTCATCCGCACCAGGACCGAGGCGCTCGGCGGGGACTGCTGCGACTATTGGTACGTGGGAGACAGGAGCCCGGTGCTGAAAGACTACGAGGGGCTGCGGGAAATTTAAGAGACATAAGGAGAAACGGCCGTGATAGAGATCATATACCATGACGGTAAGAACGCCATACCTTGTCCGCCCGGACAGACCGGCGGCTTTGAAAACGCCGAAGGAAACGGCGAGGTACACTGCTATCCGCTGCTGGACGGTGTGAGCGCGATGCTGATGCGGCTGGAAATGGAAGCCTACACGGAACTGCGTACACAAAAGGGTATGCTGGAGATAAACTTCTGCGTGGACGGACGCTTTGAGACGCACTTCTCCCTGCGCGACCAGGTGCTGCTCAAGCCCGGAGACATGGCGATAAGCTGCTATGACGGGGTGCACGGCTCAAGGTCGGAGTCACGTTTCCCGCTGGGCTACTATGAGGGAATATGCCTTGAGATAGACCCGGCCGCCGCGCGGCGCTGGATAGAGAAAAACGCCCCGGCCTTTTCCGTGGATTTTGCGGCGCTTGGGCAGAACCTTCTTGGAAACAAATGGTACATGTACGGCGCGGCGGGGCCGCGCTGCGAGCATGTTTTCCGCGAGCTCTACGAGAGCGCAGCATACCTTGACTACGGTTTTTTGCAGCTCAAGGTCATGGAGCTGCTGATGCTGCTCGGGCGCATACCGCGGGATAATTCTTCCGAGCCCTACCGCTCGGCAAAGCAGGCGGAGCTGATACGCCACCTGCGCGACCATCTGCTGACGGACAGGGAAGGCTATGTGTCGCTCTCACAGCTGGCGGCAGAGCACAATATATCGGTATCGCATCTGCAGAAGCTCTTCAAGCAGGTTTACGGCGTGCCGGTGTACCACTACATCAAAGAATACCGGCTGGAGCAGGCCGCGGTGGAGCTCGTGCGCAGCGACAGGAACGTGACGCAGATCGCGCAGAACGCGGGGTACGACAACGCCAGCAAGTTTTCCGAATGCTTCAAAAAGCGCTACGGCGTTACTCCGACGCAGTACCGAGCCCGTGCAAAGAACGCGTCAAAACGGGACAGTTAAACCAAAACGGAGTAGTCATCCGGAGAGATATGTGGTAAAGTACCCAACGGTTAGAGAAGCTTAACCGAAATCTCAGGAGGTACGTTATGAAAAAGAAATTTATTTCGTTGATGCTGTGCGTGTTCTGCATGCTGTCCTTCATTGGCTGCGGCCAGACCGCGAACGACGCGGCTGCCCCGACAGCGGAGCCTCAGGCGACCGAGACTGTGCAGGAGACTGCGGCTGCGCAGGAGACGCCCGCTGCCGAAGAAGAGACAGCGGAAGAATATCTGCCGTCGATAAGCGGCACCTATGTTGAGCTGTTCCCGGAGCTTTCAAAGGCTGAGTACAGGGATATATGGATCGAAGCGACCACGCCGCTGGTCGGCGCAGAGAACGCGGAAGCTGCGACTGACATGCTGCTTGCGATGTGCATGGCGGAGCCTTACGGTGCGGAAGCTGCTGAAAAGTACACCGCCGACCCCGACAGCATGGCGTTCAATTGCTACTTCCTCGGCGGTGTTGAGAAGTTCGTGATGGACGGATACACGATCACCGGCCTTGACGAGCAGGGTCAGGAGGTCTTTTCCCACAGCTACAAGCCGATGGACATAGAGAACGAAAACGGCTTCATCTTCTACGAGAGCGAGGATGAAAACTCCGGCGAGTTCACCTATTTTGCCTTTTCTCCCGACACGATGGAGAGCACCTATCATCTTGAGTTCCGCTATGCCGAGGATGTGAACGACCTGCAGAGCTGGTTCGAGGGCAATTACGCCTACTGGAACGCTGCGGGCATTGCCGAGGATTACGACCTTGAGACGATGAAGAACGTCATCGAACTCTTTGCGACCGAGAACCTCTCCTCTGCCGAATAAGCAATATATGCGCAGACGTTTCATTTGAACGTCTGCGTGTGGGCTATCAAAAAGCCTTGCAGAGTTTTTGCCAAAGAACCTTTAGTTCTTTGACAAGTATATAAATAGGATGGTGAGCCATTTGAAAAAAGGATCCGATCTGTCCCGGCTGATGAGCTACGCCGGCAGGCATAAGGCGTTTACCTATGCCTCATGGGTGCTCTCGGCTGTCAGTGCGCTGATGGCGCTGGTACCGTTTCTGTATATATGGATGATCCTCCGTGACGTGCTGAACGCTGCGCCGGATTACTCCAAGGCCGTTAACATTCCGTATTACGGCTGGATGGCGGTGCTGTTCGCAGTGCTGTCATATCTCGTCTATGTGCTTGCGCTGCTGTGCTCGCACACGTCCGCGTTCCGCGTGGCGACGAACCTGCGCCTTGCGGTGACGGAGCATCTGGCAAAGCTGCCGCTGGGCTTCACCGAGCGCTATGGCAGCGGCAGGCTGCGCAAGGTGATCCATGAGAGCACCGGCGCGGCGGAGACCTACCTCGCCCATCAGCTGCCCGACCAGTACGGCGCGATGGCAACACCGATCGGACTGCTGGTGCTGCTGTTTGTGTTCGACTGGCGGCTCGGGCTTTTGAGCCTTATACCGGTGTTCCTCGGCTTTGCGATAATGAGCGCCATGACGGGCAAGAGAATGGCGGAAAAGATGCGCCAGTACGGAAATGCTCTGGCTGCGATGTCGAACGAGGCGGTCGAGTACGTCCGCGGCATACCCGTTGTGAAAACCTTCGGGCAGTCAGTATTCTCATTCAAGAAGTTCAAGGCAACGATAGATGAATATGAAAAGTGGGTCGTCGCCTACACGATGGAGCTGCGCATGCCCATGATGTTCTACACTGCGGCTATAAACGGCGTGTTTGCGTTTCTCATCGCGGGCGGGCTGCTCTTCACAAAGAGCGGCGTCACGCCGGAGTTCCTGCTGAACCTGCTGTTCTACATCATCATCACGCCGGTCATCTCTCTGACGCTGACGAAGATCATGTACATGAGCGAGAACAAAATGATCGTCGCCGACGCGCTCAGCCGCATCGACTCTGTGCTGGACGCGGAGCCAGTGTTCGTAAGCGATGAGCCGCAGCACCCGAAGGACGGCTCTGTGAAGCTTGAGAACGTGCACTTCAACTACGACGGCGAGACGGAGGCCATAAAGGGCGTCTCGATGGACATCAAGTCCGGGCAGACTGTGGCGCTCGTCGGCCCCTCGGGCGGCGGCAAGTCGACGCTTGCGAGCCTTATGTGCAGGTTCTTCGACGTGCAGAGCGGCAGCATTTTCATCGGCTGCGCGGACGTGCGCGAGATACCCAAGGAGGAGCTTATGGACACAGTGTCCTTCGTGTTCCAGAACAGCCGCCTCATAAAAGGCAGCATCCTTGACAATGTGAAGCTCGGCAGGCCCGAGACTGCCGAGGAGGAAGTCCTCGCTGCGCTCAAGGCTGCCCAGTGCATGGACATCATCGAGAAGTTCCCCGACGGTATACATACCGTCATCGGCACGAAAGGCGTGTATCTCTCCGGCGGCGAGCAGCAGCGCATCGCAATCGCCCGCGCTATGCTGAAAAACACGCCGGTGCTCATCCTTGACGAGGCCACGGCCTTTGCCGACCCCGACAATGAGGCCAAGGTACAGGCAGCGTTCGCGGAGCTTGCCAAGGGCAAGACCGTTATCATGATCGCCCACAGGCTCTCGACCGTCGTGAACGCAGACTGCATCTACGTCGTGCGCGACGGGCAGATAGAGGAGGCCGGGACGAAGGACGAACTCTGCGCCAAGGACGGACTCTTCAGCAAGATGTGGCGTGACTATCAGTCGTCCGTTGAGTGGAAGGTCGCAAAGGAGGGATAACCGTGATAGAAAGAATCCAGAAAGCAACCGCAAGCTCCCCGGAGGGCGCGCGGGGACTTATAAAGGGCGTGCTGGCCTGCGCGCTCCAGAATGTCTCTTTCATGCTGCCGACAGGTCTGCTCTATTTCCTCGTGAAGGATCTGATGGAGGGCACGACCGCGGGACGGACTGCGTTCTATGTGATAGGGTGCGTCGTGTGCTTTGCGTTTATCCTGCTGACGACGTGGTTCCAGTATAACGGCACATACTTCACAACCTACAAGGAAAGCGGCATACGCCGCCTGACTCTCGCCGAGCGCCTGCGCAAGCTCCCGCTGTCCTTCTTCGGCAAGCGCGACCTTGCCGACCTCACGAGCACGATCATGGCCGACTGCGAGGTGCTGGAAAAGACCTGCTCACACTTCATTCCCGGCCTGTTCGGCTCGCTTATCTCGACAGTGCTGATAGCGCTTGGCCTCTTCGCATTTGACTGGCGCATGGCGCTCGCGGCGCTGTGGGTAATCCCGGTGTCCATCGCTATCCTCCTTGCCAGCTACAAGGTGCAGGACCGCGTGCAGGCAAAGACCATGGCGGTAAAGATGACCTGCGCCGACGGCATTCAGGAGTACATCGAGACAATCCGCGACCTGAAGGCAAGCAAAGCCGAGGGCGCTTATCTCGACGGGCTTTCGGGAAAGATACGCGCGGTGGAAAAGCAGACGATCTCCGCAGAGCTTACAAACGCGGTGTTCGTCACATCTGCCGGCATGGTGCTGAAGCTCGGCATCGCCTCCGTCGCGCTGACGGGCTCGGTGCTGCTGATAAACGGGAGCATCGATGTGCTGACGCTGTTCATGTTCCTGCTGGTGGCGTCGAGACTTTACGACCCGATGCAGGGCGCGCTTCAGAATCTCGCGGCAGTCATCGCGATGCGCACGAACGTCGCGCGCATGAACGAGATACTTGAATACCCGATCCAGACCGGCAGCGAGGAACTGAGCAATCAGGGCTGCGATATAGTGTTTGACCATGTCGGCTTTGCCTACGACTCCGGTGAGACGGTACTGAAGGACGTGTCCTTCACCGCAAAGCAGGGCGAGGTCACGGCACTCGTCGGCCCATCGGGCGGCGGCAAGACCACGGTGTCCCGTCTCGCGGCGCGCTTCTGGGATCACCAGAAGGGGAGCATCACGGTCGGCGGGATGGACATTTCCAAGGTCGACCCCGAAAAGCTCATGGGGCTGTACTCCATCGTGTTCCAGGATGTGACGCTCTTTGACAACAGCATCCTTGAGAACATCCGCCTTGGCCGCAAGGACGCGACCGACGAGGAGGTCCTCGAAGCGGCGCGGCTCGCAAACTGCGGCGAGTTTGCCGAGAAGCTGCCCGAGGGCTGGAACACTGACATCGGCGAAAACGGCTGCGCGCTCTCCGGCGGCGAGCGTCAGCGCATTTCCATTGCGCGCGCATTCTTGAAGGATGCGCCGATCATCCTGCTGGATGAGGCGACCGCGAGCCTCGACGTTGAGAACGAGACACTCATTCAGACGGCGCTGTCAAGGCTTGTTCAGAACAAGACTGTGCTCATCATTGCGCACCGTATGCGCACTGTCGCGGGCGCGGATAAGATAGTCGTGCTCTCCGACGGCGTAGTCGCCGAGCAGGGCGCGCCTGACGCGCTCTACGCGCAGGATGGGCTTTACACCCACATGGTGCAGCTCCAGACCAGCAGCCAGAACTGGGCGATCTGAGCCGCGGAAACATGAAGGCGGTGACGGCTTATGCGCTGTCACCGCCTTGTCGTTCTTGACAAAGGCGGCGAGTGATGATACAATTCATCCGTTAATGTTCCCGCGCGGCTGACGGCGCACTAGGGGCTGCATAAGGAGAGTTACCGAAGCGGTCATAACGGGGCGGTCTTGAAAACCGTTAGGCGGCAACGCCACAGGGGTTCGA
>ERZ772883.547-NODE-547-length-37845-cov-7.900635_pt1 | contig 37845 bp, 37 predicted proteins | sample MGYA00580575_ERZ772883 | MGnify/ENA primary metagenome ERZ772883 (study PRJEB29015, sample SAMEA2737666) | human gut metagenome | biome: human gut; feature: human-associated habitat; material: faeces | place: China | collected 2012 ...
CAAACAATCGGCGCGGTTCGCACTGCCGTGCGCTCCGCTTGTTGTTTGCCTGAACTCCGGGTCGCTAACCGCCTTCGGCGGTTGTATCCACTGGATACCCGCTTCCCTTCGTTCCCCTTTGGAAACCTTCGGGCACCGAAGTTGGCGAGAAAACCATGGAACGGCAGTTCAACGTCCGCACCGTAGTCGGCGCATCAATCCCCCGGAGGGAAAGCTCTTACAGTAAAGTTGGTTTTCAGCGCTGCTTGCATATTGCTTTCCTCGGGGCAAACAATCGGCGCGACGCTCCGTCGGGCGTTTGTCTGCCAACGAAACGCCGGCTCATTTGGCTGCAAGCCCCCAATCCTGCACCCCCAACCCCACGGAGTGGATTTTCTCATAGCAAGGAGGCTCCCCTCTTCATGAAAAAACAAGCCTGTATCCCTTACCCCCTGCTCTGCCTGTGCGCACTTCTGCTCATTGCCGTGATCGGCTGGCAGATGCTCCCCGCCCTGAGCGAATCAGATACCGCCGTCCCGGCGTTCGAACCGCTGGAATACGGCGCGTCCGGCGAACTGGTCAGCTACGTTCAGCAGCGCCTGTCCGAGCTGGGGTATTATGACGGAAAAATTTCCGGCAACTTTCTGGAAGGAACCCGGAATTGCCTTAAACGCCTGCAAAAGGATTACGGGCTGGAGATCACCGGCAAACTGGATGAGGAGACCTGGCAGCTGCTCCTGACGGCTCAGTACCGGGTGCTGAAAAATGGCGACGACGGCGACGAGGTCGCCCGCCTGCAGCAAAGGCTGATCGATCTGGGCTATCTGGACGCGAAGGCCACGGGTAAATTCCGCTCCGCTACCGAGGGCGCGGTGAAGAGCTTTCAGAAACAGAACGGGCTGGACGTGACCGGCATCGCCGATCTGGATACCCAGCAGCGCCTGTTCGGCGAATCGGCGCTGGCCAAGGGCGTTTCCCCTACGCCGACCCCCGACCCCATGACCGACGCGGGCGATATTAACGACGTGGTCATCGTGGGCGACGGCGAAAGCACCGAGGACAGCCGGGAAAACGTTCCCTTTGCCCGGCGCATGACCCGGGGCACCCAGAGCGAAAACGTCAAGAAAGTCCAGACCCGATTGAAAGAACTGGGCTTCTTCGACGGCCCCATCAGCGGCTATTATATGGATCAGACCATCGCCGCCGTGAAGAAATTTCAGGAGTATAACGGCCTGCCCATCGACGCGGATATGGACGAGGAAACCTGGAATCAGCTCTTCAACGCGGGCGACGTGGTGGACGTGAACGCCACGCCCCGGCCCAGCCCCGAGCCTACGCTGCCGCCCTATTATGTGGTGGTGGATGTGACCAATCAGGTCACGAAGGTGTACTCGCTGGATGAAAATAATGAGTATACCGTACTGGAGCGGCAGATGATCTGCTCTACCGGCGTGAAGGGCTGGGACAGCGATCTGGGCGACTGGGTCACTAACGGCCGCCGGGCCCGCTGGTGCTATTTCTCCAAGTGGGGCGGCCACGCGCAGTACTGGACGCGCATCAATGAGAATATCGCCTTCCACAGCGTGACTTATTCCGAACCCGACACTCGGAAGCTGAACGTTAAGTCCTATAACAAGCTGGGCCGCCGGGCTTCCCACGGCTGCATCCGAATGCTGGTCAGCGACGCCAAGTGGATGTACGATAATATCAAGAAGGGCACCACCGTTCATATTACGGAGGACTTGCCGCTGGATGAGGAACTGACCAAGTCTCTGCTGCCTCCTGATCTGGATAAAAAATATATGCTGCCCAAGACCACGCCGGAACCCACCGCTGAGCCTGCCTACACCAGCGACGGCACGCCGCCCCAGCCCTTCCGCACCCTGAAAAAGGGCTCCAAGGGTGAGGATGTGTACTGGCTTCAGCGGAAGCTAGCGGATCTGGGGTACTATCAGGGTGCCGTCACCGGCGAATACTGGAGCGGCACCGCCGACGCGGTCAAGGCCTATCAGAAGGATCAGGGCCTGAAAGCCGACGGTATCGCCGCCAAAAAGACCCTCGAAGCCCTTTACGCGGATGTGCTGAACACGGAAACCGCTGAATGAACGCAAACCGCCCGCCGAATGTCCGGCGGGCGGTCTTCTATTGCTCCATAGGGATGGGACGGCTGACCCGGCAGACCCGCGCCAGTTCTTCCCGCAGAGCGGTAAGCTCGGTTTCCAGCGCTTCTTTCTGCTCCTGCAGCGTCGCTATTTCCAAATTTTGGGATTGTGCTCCACCTTCCATCTCTAAATTTCGATTTTTAGTATCTTCTAGAGACACTTGCAGACTGTTTTTCTCTTCTAAAAGGGAACCATACTCCCCTTGCAGGGAATGAAGCTCCGCTTGGACGCCTTCGGCTTGCTGCAAAGCCGCATCCCGCTCCACTGTCAGGCTGTTATTGATCCCCATCAATTCCTGATAGCGGGTTTCCCAGTCCTCCACTTGGGATTCCAGCAGCTGATTCTGCCCTGCAAAAGCCGCTTCGGACTGGGCGCGTTCGTCCACTGTCTGGGCCACGGCGGCGTTGGCTTCGTCGATGGAAGCCTTTGCGTCAGCCAATTCTTTTTCCAGCGTTTCTTTCTTGGTGGTCAGTTCCTCTGCCCGGTTCTCAAACAGCTGCTTTTCCCGCTTTGCCTTTTGTACTTCCACCTGCTTTTCTCCCAGCTGCACCTGCACCCGCCGCAGCTCGGCGCTGGTCTCCGCGTGCTGGGCCACGATGTAGCCCGAAACCATCAACAGCAGCGCCACGATGATCGCCATAACGGCCACGGTCTGTTTCATCTTCCCCCTCCGTTCCGGCGGCGAAAAAACGCCGTCCCTCTCTGGTAGGATGAGACGGGCGGCGGGGGATTATTCGATTCGGCTCCTGTTTTCCAAAAAAAGCCCCGTCTTTCGCCAAAATAGAAAAACGGGGTTTTTTCGGATAGGATTTTTACCGGCTCTTGTGGAACAGAAGCCGCTCGTAGCGTTCGGGATCGGCGTCCCGAACCATGATCTCCAATTCTTCGTCGCCCATGACGGTGTTGCGGCCGCTCTCATAAAGGTCGTCCACCATTTCCTTCACGGCCACTACCAGCGCGTCCTGCTTATCCACCTGATGCTTGCCCTTAAGGCGGAAGTAGGAGTTCATCCAGTGGGCGATGCCGGCCAGACCGCTGTGCGCGTCCACGGCCACGGTAGCGGGACGGTTCAGGATGGCGGCGGTATCGAAAATGTTGTAGATTTCCTCGTCTTTCAGCAGGCCGTCGGCGTGGATGCCGGCTCGGGTCACGTTGAAGTGACGACCCACGAAGGGCTGACGGGGGCTGATCTCCAATCCGATCTCCCGCTCCATGAACTCGGCGATCTCGGTCACGGCGGTCAGATCCATGCCGTCGGTGGTGCCGCGCAGGGCCTCGTATTCGATGGCCATAGCTTCCAGCGGGCAGTTGCCTGTACGTTCGCCAATGCCCAGCAGCGAGCAGTTCACGCTGGAGCAGCCGTACAGCCACGCCGTGCCCGCGTTGCTGACCACCTTGTAGAAGTCGTTATGCCCGTGCCATTCCAGCTGGGAGGACGGAATCTGGGCGTAGTGATGCAGGCCGTATACGATGCCGGGCACGCTGCGGGGCAGGGCCGCGCCGGGGTAGCTGACGCCATAGCCCATGGTATCGCAGGCGCGAATCTTGATGGGAATGCCGCTTTCGGCGCTCAGATCCATCAGCTGCTCCGCGAAAGGCAGCACGAAGCCGTAGAAGTCCGCCCGAGTAATGTCCTCGAAGTGGCAGCGGGGCACAATGCCGCGATCCAGCGCCGCCTTGACGATGGCCAGATATTTTTCCAGCGCCTGAGAGCGGTTCAGGTGCATCTTTTTGAAGATGTGGTAGTCGCTGCAGGAAACCAGTACGCCGGTCTCCTTCACGCCCGCTGCCTTCACCAACTCGAAGTCCTTTTCGTTGGCCCGAATCCACGTGGTGATCTCCGGGAATTCCAGCCCCAGATCCTGACACATTTCCAGTGCTTCCCGATCCTTGGGGGTATAGAGGAAAAACTCGCTCTGCCGGATCAGACCCTTGGGGCCGCCCAGCCGGGATTCCAGCTGGAACAGCTTCACGATCTGCTGGGGCGTAAAGGGGCTGACGCTCTGCTGACCGTCCCGGAAGGTGGTATCCGTCATCCAGATCTCATCCGGTACGCAGATAGGCACCAGACGGTTGTTGAAGGCGATCTTCGGGATGGCCTCGTAATCGAAAATTTCCCGGTAGAGGTTGGGTTCCTCCACTTCCTGCAGCTGATACTTATACTTGGACTGCATCAACTGGTTGGTTTTTTTACTGAATTCGAGCATTTAGTTCAGCTCCTTTACAAAATTGGCCAGCCGATTCATACCCTCCTCGATGGCCTCCATGCTGGTGGCGTAGCTCAGGCGGCAGAAACCGTCCGCCATGAAGGACTCGCCGGGCACCACCACGGCGTGCTGCTTTTCCAGCAGGGCGTTGGCAAAATCGCTGCTGGTGGCGATCACCTGACCGTCGATCTTTTTGCCCAGCAGGGGCCGCACGTCCATCATCACATAAAACGCGCCATCGGGCTTATTGCAGCTCAGGCCGGGAATGGCGTTGATCCGCTCCACGATGCGGTCCCGGCGCTGCTGGAAGGCCTGACGCATGGTCTCCACACAGGCCTGATCGCCGCTGAGCGCCACGGCGGCGGCGTGCTGGGCGGCGCTGTTAGGCGCGGAGGTGGCCTGACTCTGGTAGTTGGTCATGGCCTTGATAACGTCCCGGGGGCCGGCGGTATAGCCGATGCGGAACCCGGTCATGGCGTAGGACTTGCTGACGCCGTTCACCACCAGTGTATGAGCCTTGGCCTCCTCGCTGAGGGAGGCGATAGAGCAGGGCTTTTCGCCGGTGTAGAGCAGCTTTTCGTAAATTTCGTCGGAGACGATGAAGAAATCATGCTCCACGGCCAGCTGCATCACGTTTTCCATCTGCCGACGGTTCCAGACGCAGCCGGTGGGGTTGTTGGGGGAGGTCAGCAGGAACGCCTTGGTACGAGACGTGATGGCGGCCAGAATTTCCCCGTTGGTGGGCACGAAACCGTGCTCCTTTTTCATTTCGACAAAAACGGGCGTGCCCCCTGCCATGCGCACCATTTCCGGGTAGCTGACCCAGCAGGGCGTGGGGATGATGACTTCGTCGCCGGGGTCGAGAATGGTCTGGAACAGGGTATAGAGCGAATGCTTCGCGCCGTTGGAGACAATGATCTCCTGCGGGTCATAGTGCAGGCCGTGATCCTCTTCAAAACGATGGATGATGGCCTCCTTCAGTTCGGCCGTGCCGCCTACGGGCGTATAGCGGGTCATGTTCTGATCCATTGCATCCTTCATGGCGTTGCGGATGGGCAGGGGCGTGTCAAAATCCGGCTCGCCGGCGGCAAAGCTGACGACGCTGACGCCCTGTGCTTTCAGGGCCTTGGCCTTCGCATCCATGGCAAGGGTAGCGGACGGAGCGATCCGCCGGGCTTTTTCGGAAATCGTGCGGGGCATAACGGAACCTCCCTTATCAGGCTCGGCCTGAACAAATGAAAGTTTTTTGATTCCATCCTGCAAAATGCACCATTGGGGCAGGAGGAGCGGCAGCCGTTGCCGCAGCAGGACATAGTATAGCATATGACGCAAAATAAGTAAAGTGCGGAAACGACTCTTTTTATTTTTAAACTGAAATTTGCATTTTTCAGAATGAAAATCTGCATAACGGATATACGAAAAAGTCATCGTAAGAAGAAAAAACAAGTTTCGGCATTCGAACTTTTTTCGGCCAAAGCATATACTGTTTGGGAAAAGAATGTTATAATGAAAAGAGATCCGCGTCTTTCGGCGCGCAGTGGAGGAATGAAAAATGACGGCATGGCTGATCCGCCGTTTTGTGAAGGATTATGAAAATACGGAAAACGGAGAAGTCCGCGCCGCCTATGGCACGCTGGGCTCCTGCGTGGGCATTCTGGTCAACCTGCTTCTGTCTGCCGGCAAATTTCTGATCGGGCTTCTCAGCGGCTCGGTGGCCATTCTGGCGGACGCGGCCAACAACCTGTCCGACGCGGCGGGCAGCATTGTGGCGCTGGTCTCCACCCGCGTGGCCCGTAAGCCCGTGGATGCGGAGCATCCCTTCGGCCACGGCCGGATGGAGTATCTGGGCTCGCTGGGCGTGGGACTGCTGATCCTCGTGATGGCCTTTACCCTCTTGAAGGAGGGCATGGAGGCCATCCTCACGCCCGCGGCGCTGAGCGTATCGTGGCCGGTACTGACGGTGCTGGGTGTTTCCATTGCGGTGAAGGCATGGCTGTATTTCTTCTATCGCCGTCTGGGCCGGGCTACCGACAACGGCACCCTGCTGGCCGCCTCCAAGGACAGCCTGAGCGACGTGCTGGCTACCGGCGCGGTGCTGATCTCCACCGGGCTGTGCGCCCTGTTCGGCTGGCGCATCGATGGCTATATCGGTCTGGTGGTGGCGCTGATCGTGCTCAAGGCGGGCTATGAGGTCTGCCGGGACACGGTGGACCGGCTGCTGGGCGGCAAGCCCGACCCGGAAAAAAGCCGCCGTCTGCGGGAACTGCTTCTGAATTACGAGGGCATTCTGGGCATTCACGATCTGGTCATCCACGACTACGGCCCGGGCCGCTGCTTCGCCTCCGTCCATGCGGAGGTCAGCGACCAGTGCAATATCGTAGCCATTCACGAGATCATCGACAACGCCGAACGGGAGATCGGCCGGGAGCTGCACATGCCCATCTGCATCCACATGGATCCCATCGCCACCGAGGACGAGACCACCAACCGGGTGCGCCAGCAGATGAACGATTTTCTCCGGGAGATCGACCCGGCACTGAGTATGCACGACTTCCGCATGGTGATGGGGCAGGATCGCATCAATCTGATCTTCGACGTGGTGGTGCCGGCGGACTATACCGCCCGTCAGGAGCTGATCCGCAGCCTGAACGCCTACGCCCGCTCGCTGGACAGCCGCTACCGGCTCGTCGTTCAGTTCGACGTGGATTACACCTGAGGGCCGTCCGCTTGCATTTTTGAAAAGACTGCGGTATCATTTTCAGGAACGATTTTTCAAGGAGGAACTTTCCGATGAGCAACGAACGCAAATCCATCGAAGAAATGACCGCTGATACCGAGAAGCCCGTCCGCGACCGCAAAAACTGGGTGGCCTTTGTGGAAAGCGACGCGGTGAACTTCATGACCCTGAACGAAATGGAAAAGATGACCCTGGACGACGGCAGCGGCAACAAGGCCAAGCTGAGCCGCCGTAAGGACGGCAGCGTGCTGGTGGAGTGCACTTCTTCCAACGTGCTGTAAGCGAGACTGTTTTTGAAAAAGAGACGCTCCAAAGAAACGTCAACTTAGGGATTTCAAGAAATTGAGCTTTTAAGACGTTTCCCGAACGGCAAAACAAAACCACCGATTGGAAAGCAGAAATGCTAATCGGTGGTTTTGTCATTGTGAAAAAACAGGGATACGTTGCGCTATTTGAGTTACAGCGCACTCTTGTAGAGGTTTTCTTTTGAGGATCAGGATAAAAATGTGCTAGGAGTATGCGTTTTACGGTATTGTGTAACGCGCTGTGCATAGCGATAATAAACGAAAAAGCAGGCAGTATTAGGCAGTTATTTGTCAATACTGCTTGCTTTTTTTGTATTATGCTCATCGCATACCAGTGCTGCCATTCTTGGCTGACGACCTAAAATGAATATTGCCCCATTGGCAAATAGCGTTGCAGGTTATGAAATGCACCTATAAACCATTTCCATAGTGGACAACCGTGCAAGTAGCAGTCTCCAGATCTCCTGAAAGGATTCTGAGCAAGGAGGTCTTGCCGCTGCCGTTGGCGCCGATGAGCCCAATTCTTTCGTTTTCGGCGACAGAAAGTTCGCTTATTTCAAAACATCACGTCCGTTGAATTCAAGCAGAACATGTCTTGCCTTTACGATTTCCCGCATCATATTCCTCCATGTTCCACGTGGTTATGACTAAAGCGGAACTCTTTTGCAAAAGCCTTTTTCTTATCATCCGAAAAATGATGCGTGATAACAAAAACAATGCCACCGGATAATTCGGCAAGAATGTCTTCGATCTTTTCGGCTGTCTCCGAATCCACATTGGCAAGTGGCTCGTCTAGAATAGTGATAGGAGCTTTGCGCAACAGTGTTCTGGCAAGCGCGATCCGTTTACGCTCGCCGCCGGATAGATTGCTGCCGCCTTCTCGAATCATACTGTCGAGCCCTTCCGGTGTTGCAAACTTATGCAAATTAAGTTTTTGCAGCAGTGCGATCAACTCATCATCGCGCATGTCACGATACATTGTGAGGTTGTTACGCAGCGTATCGTTGAACAGAACGGGATCCTGCCGCATAATTGCGATCTTTTCGTTCAGTTGCTTCACGCAAAAGGCGTTTGAATCGTTTATGAGTATCTCTCCGCTCTGGGGTTCGTAATATCCAAGCAACAGATTCATGCTTGTTGACTTGCCGGAGCCACTCTGTCCGGTAATCATGCATTTTTCGCCCGTATTCACTTTGAGTGAAAAGTCATTTAAAATCGGAGATGCACCCTCGTACCCAAAGCATACGTGCCGAAAAGCAACGCTTTTAATCTGTGAGATTTCTATTGTCCGCTCGCTACCGGCAGGCGCTTGCTCAAACAACGATTCAAGTTTTTTTGCTACCGGTTTCGTGCTTAAGTATTCTTGCAAGTATGCGGAAATTGCGATGATGGGATATGAAAGCTGGTCGATAAGACCAACAGCAATAAAGAAATCACCCGCAGAAAAGTCTCCGTTCAGAATGAGCGCCGCAGTTGCCACAATTACGATGAAATGGCTCATATAGGATAGGAGCGCAGTGATTGTTTTTGATAAGTAAGTGACCTTTTTGAAACGGAATAGTTTCTCCGAGACTTCTTCGTTGCTCTCTCGAAATTTCCGGGCGATCACTTTCTCAATAGAATAGTTTTTTATCAGTTCAAACCCGGAAAGCCACTCAACTATATTTCCGAGATGTTTTTGAAAGCTGCCGATGCTTTCGTTTTTTGCATTTTGAAGCCTTTTCTCGATCAGCTTTGGTATATAGAGCGGCATAGTCAGTAAAAACAATGTGAGAAGAGCAACGCGGTAGTCTAACCAAAACAGCGCGGCACTTACAATGAGTGTCTTTGACGAAATTTCTATTAATAACGGGATGTTATCAAGATAGCTTTCATTGACTTGATCGATTTGGTCGGTGTATTGCGCGACAAATTCGCCCTGCTGTACGGCCATCGCCTCTACAGGGCTGCGCATTAGCAACCAGTCAAAATACAAGCTGCGCAAAGACTTCTTGTTTGCAACAGAAAAGCGCCCTCGAAAATAGTCATAGCCGTAAAACGATGCCATCTCTACTGCTATGGCTGCAAAAAAGGCGATTGCAAGTCGTAATACTCCGGCTGATATGCCATCAAGCGCAGTGTCCAGCAATTCCCCTTTCAAAAATTGCACATAGGTTCCAGCAAAGCCGGCGATGAATACAAAAAGCAAACAAATCGCCAAATATTTCCAGTGACTTTTTATTATGTTTTTCATGATATTATACTGCTTTTGCTAACGTAAGCAACAGCGCCAACAAATCGCACCTTTCCATTTTTTGTGTCCCAAATTAGCCGCTTAGCGCACCTGAATGGCAAAGCGGCAGCAGTATGACTTTGAAGTTGGAACGGCACAGAACAATAGAAAGCTGTGGAAGCATGAGCTCATTGCATAAAGCAGCATGAACAAGGATTAAAATGTTCGTGCCGTTAAACTGACAACCAAATGCGAATTATCATAGTACACCTCATTCATGGTATTCTTGTATAACCAGTGTATCACAAGGACAGAAAATTTGCAAATATATAATCCATCCGAAAGATCTTGTGAAATTTGGCCGGAGCTAAGATAATGTGACCGGCAGGCTCAGCGACGAACGCTTTGCCAGAATGTCCGCGACCTGTGAAGCCGAGCAACAGACCTTGGAAAAGCGGGTGGCTGAGCTGCAAATCCTGATGGACGGTGCGAAGCAGAAGTCCATGAACGTCTTCAGATTATCTACAACGCTATTGGCGCAGTAGAAATTCCCAATGAACAAGGAAGCGGCATAGCCGATATTTCTACCGACTATGCCGCACTTTTTTCCGGGATTAAAAATCCCTATGGAGCACCTTCTAAGCTGAGCGTCTCTTTTTGCTTCCTAATTTGCCAATCCTTCGCCGCCATGATATACTATCAGCGGAATTTCCGGCGGCCGCGCCCCTTTTGACGGGCCGCAGAAAGAAAGGCGCTATGGCTATGCGTATCAATGTGACCCGTTCTTCCATGCCTCCGATGGAGGAGTATGTAGAAGAGATCCGCAGTCTGTGGGACAGCCACTGGCTGACCAATAACGGCGAAAAACTGAAAAAGCTGGAAGCAGCGCTGAAGCAGCGGCTGGACGTGCCCTACGCGGCGCTGTTCACCAACGGCCATCTGGCGCTGGAGGCGCTTTTGAAGGCGCTGGGGCTGAAGGGCGAGGTCATCACTACGCCCTTCACCTTTGCGTCCACCACTCACGCCATCGTCCGGGCCGGGCTGACCCCGGTGTTCTGCGACATCCGGGAGGACGACTACACCATGGATCCCGCGAAGGTGGAGGCGCTCATTACCCCGCGCACCTGCGCCATCCTGCCGGTGCATGTGTACGGCAACCTCTGCGACGACGGAGCCCTGTCCGCCATGGCCAAAAAGCACGGGCTGAAGCTGATCTACGACGCGGCTCACGCCTTTCACGTCAGCCGGGACGGGGTATCCGCCGCCCGGATGGGGGACGCGGCCATGTTCTCCTTCCATGCCACCAAGGTGTTCCATACCATTGAGGGCGGCTGCGTGACCACTGCCGACCCGGAGCTGAACCGGCGGCTGGAATGGGAGCGGAACTACGGCATCGAGGACGAGGAGACGGTGCTCTACCCCGGCGGCAACGCCAAAATGAGCGAGTTCCACGCCGCCATGGGCCTGTGCAACCTGCGCCATCTAGATGAAAACATCGAAAAGCGCCGCCATGTGGTGGAGCTGTACGACCGGCTTTTGTCCGGCCATGAGGGAATCGTCTGTCCCGGGAGGCAGGCGGGCGTTGTATCCAACTACGCCTATTATCCCGTGCGGTTCACCGGTCAGGCCGGAAGCCGGGAGGAGATCTGCGCCCGGCTGGCGGCGGCGGACGTTCACGCCCGGAAGTATTTTTATCCCCTGATCACGGAATTCGACTGCTACCGGGGCCGCCCGGGCTTTGACTCCTCGCTGACCCCCATCGCCCTGCAGGCCTCCCGGCAGGTGGTGACGCTGCCCCTGTACCCGGAACTGGCGGACGGCGACGTGGAGCGCATCTGCAGCCTGATCCTCGGAAAGGCGTGACCCTATGAGCGAAAAACGCAGCCAGTCCGCGGCTTCTTCCTTTGTGTTCAAGCTGCTGGAAAGCTTCGGTAATCAGGGCATCGCCTTTGTGGTCAGTCTGGTGCTGGGCCGACTGCTGACCCCGGACGACTACGGCGTTTTGTCCCTGCTGTTGGTCTTCACGGCCATTGCGCAGGTGTTTGTGCAAAGCGGCCTGAACACCGCCCTCATCCAGCGGGCCGAGATCGACGAGACCGACCGCAGTTCCGTGTTTTTTCTGGGGCTCGCCATTGCGGCGCTGCTCTATACGGCGCTGTTCTTCGCCGCGCCCGCCATCGAGCGCTATTTCGCTATGGTCGGGCTGGCAAGTTACCTGCGGGTGCTGGCGCTGATCCTGTTCCCCGGAGCGCTGACCAGCGTACAGAACGCGGTCATTGCCCGAGAAATGTCCTTCCGCAAGCTGATGACGGCCAGTCTGGCCGCCACGGTGCTGTCCGGCGGCGTAGGCATCACCATGGCCCTGAAGGGGCTGGGCGTATGGGCGCTGGTGGGGCAGCAGCTGACCAATCAGTTCAGCCTGTGCCTTCTCCTGCTGATTCTGGTGCGCTGGCACCCTCATTTCTGTTTCTCCCTCCGCCGGGTGCGGAGCCTGTTCTCCTTCGGCTGGAAGCTGCTGTTGTCCAGCCTGATGGATACGGGCTACCAGCACCTGCGTTCCTTTGTCATCGGCAAGAAGTTTTCCTCGGAGGCGCTGGGCTATTTCAACCGGGGCAAGCAGTTCCCGGAGCTTCTGATGAACGCGGTGAACGGCTCCATCCAGAGCGTGATGCTGCCGGTTTTATCCGAGCAGCAGGACGATCTGGAGCGGATGAAGCAGACCATGCGCCGCTCCATTATGGCCTCCAGCTTTCTGGTGCTGCCGCTGATGGCGGGGCTGGCGGCGGTGGCCCGTCCGCTGGTGAGCCTGCTTCTGACGGACAAATGGCTGCCCTGCGTGCCTTTTTTGCAGATCTGCTGCATCGATTTCGCCTTTTATCCCATTCACACCGCCAACCTGCAGGCCATCAACGCCATGGGGCGCAGCGATGTGTTTCTGAAGCTGGAGATCATCAAAAAAAGCTACGGCATCGCCATTCTGTGCGTCACCGTGTTCTGCTTTGAGGGCGTGCTGCCCATCGTATGGGGCGCGGTGGTCTCCACGGTGATCTCGTCGTTTGTGAACGCCTTCCCCAACAAAAAGCTGATCCATTACGGCTATTGGGAACAGATTCGGGATATTCTGCCGCCCATAGGCATGAGCCTTGTCATGTTTCTGTCGGTCAGCGCGCTGGGCCGTCTGCCCCTCGGCAGCCTGCCCCTGCTGCTGGTTCAGGTGGCGGCGGGCGTACTTCTCTACGGCGGCATGAGCCTGCTGTTCAAGCCGGAGAGCTTCCGCTGCCTTGTACAGATGGCGGCGGCCCTGCGCCGCAAGGCCGCCGGAACGTCCAAAGGAGGAACGCAAGCATGAGCCGTATTCTGCTGACCGCCATCGGTTCCATGGCCGCAGCCCCGGTGGCCCGGCGCTATCAGGCCTTGGGCCACGCCGTATTCGGCTGCGATATTTATCCCCGGGAATGGACGCCGCTGGCCGGAGAGCTGGATTTCTTTCAGGCCCGGCTGGCCACGGAGGGCGAGCCCTACGTGGAGCAGCTGAAGGAGGCCGTCCGCCGGGACAGGCTGGACTTTCTCATCCCCCTGACCGACCCGGAGGTGGACGCGCTGTCCCCCCGAAAGGCCGAGTTCCGGGCGCTGGGCTGTACGGTCTGCGTGCCGGAGGAGCGGGTCGCCGCCCTGTGCCGCCGCAAGGACAAGATGAACCGTTTTCTGGCGGAAAAGCAGGTCTGCCGACTGATCCCCACGGAGATTGCCGTGCCGGGCCGGCCCTGCCCCTTTCCCTTCCCGGCGATGGTCAAGCCCCGGTCTGGCCGTTCCAGTCTGGGACAGGCCGTGGCGGCGGACGAAAAGAGCTACCAGACGGCACTGGCGGGCCGGGAGGACTGCATCGTGCAGCCTTTTCTGGAAGGGGATATTTTCTGTGTGGACGTGGCCCGGGACGCTTTCGGTCATACCCGCGCCGCCGCCCGGCAGGAGCTTTTGCGCAACAAAAGCGGGCTGGGCATGACCGTGGAGGTGCTGCCCGGTCATCCGCTGGAGGCCGTCTGCGCCGCCATTGCGGAGGCTGTGGGGCTGGTGGGCGTGGTGAACATGGAGTTCATCCGCCACGGGGACGATTTCTTCTTTCTGGAGGTCAACCCCCGGTTCTCCGGCGGCGTAGGCTTCTCCATGGCTGCAGGGATGGACTTTGCGGAAATGATGCTTTGCTGCCATTCCTGCGGCAGCGTCGAAGCCTTCCCCGCCGCGCCGAAGCATGCCCTGCTGGCCCGGGAAAGCGCCATCGTCCTGACCCAACTGCGGTAAATTTGATTTTTTCAAGGAGGTACTGTCCCATGAATGTGAAAGAACGGTTTCTCAACTATGCAGTCATTGATTCCGGCTCCAGCGAAACCACCGGAACCCACCCCTCCACCGAAAAACAGTGGGATATGGCCCGACTGCTGGAAACGGAACTGAAGGAAATGGGCGCGGAGAATGTTCGTGTCAGCCCCACCTGCTACGTCTACGCGGAGATCCCCGCCAACGTGCCCGATCAGCCCGCCATCGGCCTGATCGCCCATATGGACACCGCCCCCGCCGTGCCCACCGGCCCGGTGCATCCCCGCTGCCTGGTGTATGCCGGCGGCGAGCTGGACGTGGGCAACGGCGTGGTGATGAAGCCGGAAGAATTTGAATGTCTGAAGCGTCACGTGGGCCACGAGCTGATCGTCACCGACGGCACCACCCTGCTGGGCGGCGACGACAAGGCGGGCATCGCCGAGATCATGACCCTGTGCGAGCTCCTTATGACCAACCCCGACCTCAAGCACGGCAAAATCTGCGTGGGTTTCACCCCCGACGAGGAGATCGGCGAGGGCGCGGACGACTTTGACGTCAAGGGCTTCGGCGCGGACTTTGCTTACACGGTGGACGGCGGCGGCGTGGGCGAATACGAATGCGAAAACTTCAACGCCTCTTCCGCGCTGGTGGAGGTCAAGGGCTTCAATATCCACCCCGGCAGCGCCAAGGACAAGATGAAGAACGCCAGCAAGATCGCCATGGAGTTCAATGCCATGCTGCCCGCCGCTGAGTGCCCGGAGCACACGGAAGGCCGGGAGGGTTTCTATCACCTGTGCGGGATGCAGGGCGACGAAAGCGGCGCTGTGCTGCAATACATTCTGCGGGATCATGACGCGGCCAAACTGGAGACCAAGGAGGCCATGATGCTGGCCGCCGAAGCTTACCTGAACCAGAAGTACGGCGCGGGCACCGTGCGCGTCACCCTGAAGGACAGCTACCGCAACATGCGGGAGGTCATCGACCGTTACCCCGAAGTGACGCAGCGGGCGCTGGACGCCATCCGCTCCGCCGGAGATGAACCACAGATCGTCGCTATCCGGGGCGGCACCGACGGCGCGCGGCTTTCCTGGGAGGGCCTGCCCTGTCCCAACCTGCCCACCGGCGGCTACAACGGCCACGGCCTGATGGAGTACGTCTCCGTGCCCGAAATGGAAAAATGCGTCAAGGTGCTGCTGCATCTGGTCACTGCCCGGAATTAAAAACGATCATAGCAAACAGGCCCGCTTCTCCCAAAAGAAGCAGGCCTGTTTTGACTTTTTCCGTATGATACAGCCTTCGCCGGGGAATACTGCCCCATGGAACCCGCCGCCGTCTGCGGCATAGGATGCAGCGGAGGGAGCGCCCATGAAGAGCAGACTTTTTACCGACCCCCAAGGACTGGATGAACCCTTCGGCCTGTGCGCGCCGGACAAGGTGAGCGTCTGCGTACAGATGGATCGGGAGGCGTATCGCCACGCGCTGGAACGGGCCGCGTCGCGCCGCCTGACCAGCGGGGAATATTTGGAGCAGTTGGTCTGGCAGGATGAGAAAAACCGGGAAAAAGAACCGTAAAAGGCAAAATCCGCAGGAGGATCATTCCTCCTGCGGGTTTTCGTTGGCTGTTTCCGATCGCAGACCCGTCAAAAAGCGGGAAACGATCAGCTGTCGGCCGTCCTCCTCCACGGCGACCACGCGGGTGGAGGCATATCCGGCGGCCTCGCCCTCCTCCGTGCGGTACTGATCCTCCGGCACGGGGTGGCGGCGCGGCGGTGCGGCGGTGGGAACTACCTCCACATCCATGATGCCGCTGGCGTGGAGGATGGCCAGAGCCGCCTCCGCGGGCAGCCCCAGCAAATGTTCAAAGGTCAGGCGCATCAGACCTCCATGATCTCCTTTTCCTTCTGAGCGCAGATGGTATCGACGCCCTTGATGGCCTCGTCGGTCTTTTCCTGAATTTTCTTTTCGGCCTTGGCCCGGTCGTCCTCGGTGATCTGGCTGTCCTTTTCCAGCTTCTTCACCTGCTCCATGGCGTCCCGGCGGATGGAGCGAATGGCCACCTTCGCGTCCTCTGCGCTCTTGCGGACCATTTTGGTCAGCTCCTTGCGGCGCTCCTCGTTCAGTTCGGGGATCACCAGCCGGATCAGCTTGCCGTCATTGGAAGGGTTCAGCCCCAGGTCGCTCTTCAGGATGGCTTTTTCCACCAGCGGCAGGGCCTTCTGATCCCACACGTTGATGACCAGCATCCGGGGTTCGGGCGAGGACACGTTGCCCATCTGGTTCAGGGGGGTCTGCACACCGTAATAATCCACCATTACGCGATCCAAAAGCTGCGGATTGGCGCGTCCGGCGCGGATGGACCGCAGTTCCGTCTGAAAAACGGAGGTGGTCTTCTTCATTTTTTCCGTGGCGTTGTCAATCACCTGCTGATACATTCGGTTTCCTCCCTTGGCTTTATCAACAAAATTTGCTGAATAGCAGTTTGAATTGACTCTATTGTACCGCTTTTCGGGATAAATGGCAAGATGGGAGTTGCGTTCCGCACGGGGGTTTGTGGTATACTGTGACGGTAGGCATTGCGCTCATGATTCAGGAGCCTTTCCAAAGGAGGAACCGTCACTTTGAAATGGTTTTCTTTTCCCCATTTTCTTCGGCGGGGGAACGGGAAAAAAGCGCCGTCCCAGCCCGAAAAGGCTGTGGAGACGGCTCATCAGCCGGAGGACGAGAACGCCCGGAGCGAAAAACTGCCCGCCCCGGAAAAGGGCCGCGGCCCCATCACCCATTGCGACCTTGCCAGCCTTTCCAGCCTGACCCTTCCCTTTGAGAGCGATCCCTTTTTCCGGCTGCGTCCGCCTTTCACCAAAGAGGCGGCGGAGCTGTCGATGGAACTGGCTCAGATGACCTATACGCTGGAACTGGAGCCGTGGGAACAGGCGGGCTGGAACGATTTTTCCATCCAGATCGACAATTCGCTCAAAAGCGGCATCAGCCATTCCGACGCGGCCAGCGGCGAGGCCATGCGGCGCATCGTGGACGCGTGGAAGCTGGGAACCGCCAAGGCGGCGCTGAACGCCCAGAACCCGGTTTCACAGGTGCTGAGCACTCTGCGCCAGCGGGAACGCAGCGACACCATCAAGGCCGTCTGCATGGCCCATCCCGGCGAAAACGGACAGACCGTCATCGCCATCGGCTTCATGGGCACCGGCAAGCGGATGTACGACTGGATCTCCAACCTGCGCTTTTCCACGGAGGAAGGCTTCCACCGGGGCTTTTATCAGCTGTGCACCTTCTTTGAGGAAAGCGTGGAACAGATCGTTTTCCCGGCGACGGCGGCCCGTCAGGGGCTGGAAAAGCTGACGCTGGGTGATATCCTTTCGGATATGCGCTCCCTGCGCAGCCCCTACCGGCTCTGGATGGCGGGACACAGTCAGGGCGGCGCGGTGATGCAGATCTTCACCAACCGGCTCATTCAGCACTGGGGCGTGCAGCCTCAGAATATTGTGGGCTACGGCTTTGCTTCGCCTACGGTGGCCACCGGGCGGCTGTTGTACGATCCGGCCAGTTATCCCCTGTACCACCTGCTCAATTCCGACGATCTGGTGCCCCGGATGGGCGGACTGCTGCATTTGGGCCTGTGCATGGAATACCCTGCGGACGACGCGCTGCGGACGGCGGCCTACGGGCTGGACTCTCTGGGCATCAACGAGGAAGCGTACCTTCGGCTGGCCCCCTACCGGGACGCCATGCAGGACACCGGCAGCGTGCTGACCATCCTGTATGCCTTTCTGGCGGCGCTTCGGGAGCATATGGAGGAGAGTGAACCGGGCAAACGGCTGGAGCAGCAGCGGCTGCTGAGCTGGCTTGGCAAGGCCATGTCCTTTGCAGGAGAGAAAGCCTCCGATGGGTTGGACTGGGCGCTTCAGCGCATCCGGGAAGGGTATGAGGACCTGATGCAGGCTTCCCTGCCCACACGAAAAATTCATACGCTAATCGGCGAATTTCGGGTGCTGTTCCGTGAGATTCCTCTGCGGCGCATCCTCAGCGCCATTGCCGAGCTGGGCGAGCCGCCGCACCACATCATGCGGGAAAAGCAGCCGGGAGCCTATGCGTGGATCGTGGAAAACGGGCTGGACAAGCTGCGTCCCTTTATTTGGGTCAAACAGTCCGGCCAGCTGCCCCGGCGCAGCTATGCGGAAGGAAAGGTCAAGGCTGTCGCAGTCTGGAACGAATATCCCGTGCGGGTCTCCCGCCGCCATCGCCGTCCTGCCCGAAGGATGGAGCCCCGCGGCATTCTTCGCCGCAGCTATTCGGCCCTTCGCCGGAGATAGATCTGTTTCATCCTCGGAAAAGATGCTATACTAATGGGCGAGATCCATGAATACAAAAGAGGGAGGGCGAAGCCATGGGAGCGAATCAGGGCTTTCTGCGTCCGACAGGCAATCTGGCCCGTCGGGAAAAGACCGTGTCTTCGCCTGCGCTGTCTCAAGCGAAGGAGCCACCCTATCCCTCCAACGAACTTCGGGAGGGCCTGACCAATAGCAGCGCCCGTCCATCGCCGGCCGCGCTGCGTTCCCCACTGACCCCGGCCAAGGCGATGAAGACCGCCACACCCGCCCCGGTGCAGCCGATTCCCAAACAGACACCGCTGACCGAGGAGGATTGGCAGCTGGAACGGCCGGGTCGCCTCGTCCGCCGGGAGCCGGAGAAAACGTCGCCTTCCATGGCTTTCCGCCTACTGGAAGATCGTCCCGTCCCCGATCAGCCCGAAGAAATGACAGGGGAGGAAGGAACTGCGCCTGTGCCGGTTACGCTCCCTCAGGAGGAAATACCGCCCGTTGAATCCGAACGGGCGCTGGGCGCTTCTCCGCTGGACGACGCGCTGTTTTCCGACTTGCTGCAAAGCAACCCGGATATCATGGGACTGTTGGAAGACCCGGAGGATTGGCCGGAGGACGGGGAGGACGCGCTGCCCGACGATCAGATTCCCGAACCGGCTTCAGTGCCGGTTTCACTGTTCCCTGAAAGCCGTCCCCGGCGGAAATGGCCGTGGATCGCGGCAGGAACGGCGCTCTTGCTGGCGGCGGGCGGCACGGCGCTGTGGAAAACCGGTCTTTGGGCCCGCCTTCTGGAGCGGCTTTCCTAGGCTGCTTCCCCAATTTTTTTGAAAGGAGCCGCTGCCTTGCGCAACTTGACTTCCTATGAACTGCACACCGGCAAACTGACAAAGCCGGTGGTTTTCGGCGTAGTCAGCGACCTTCACGACGAGCCCTACGACGATCTCTGGCCCCTTCTGGCGGGCCGCGACGCGCTGCTGGTGCCGGGCGATGTGGTCAACCGATACACCCAGACTTCCGCCCGGGGAATCGCTTTTCTGCGGGAAGCGGCCCGGCGGATGCCCACCTTTTTCTCACTGGGCAATCATGAAACGAAAACCAGGCAGTTTCAGGCTCTGATGCAGGCGTTGAACGGCACCGGCGCGGAGATCCTGGTCAACCGCTACGTGCCCTTCGGCGAATGCTGGATCGGCGGCTGGTATGACCCGGAGATCGTGCGTCAGCCGGACTGCATGGACGAATTTGAACGTCTGCCGGGCTGCCGGGTGCTGCTGTGCCATAAGCCGGAGCACTATATCAAGTTTCTGCGCGGTCGGGATGTGGAGCTGGTGGTGGCGGGGCACGCCCACGGCGGACAAATTCGCATTGGTTCTCAAGGATTGTACGCGCCCGGGCAGCATTTCTTTCCGAAATACACCAAGGGCATCGTAGACGGGCGGCTGGTGATCTCTGCAGGCGCGGGGAACCCCTGCGGAATGCCCCGGTGGGGCAATCCCTGCGAGGTACTGAAAATTACGTTGGACTGAAATTTCGGAAAATTCCGCGGCAGCGACGGCAGAACATCGGCTTTCTATTTCAAAAAATCATTGATTTTCAACGCCTTAAAGCGGTTGACAGAAAAAAGTTGAAATTTTTTGAAAAAAGTTATTGACAAAGGAACGGGTTTTGAGTACAATATCCATCGTCGCCTGTGTGGGCACGCTACAGGACGGGGTGTAGCGCAGTCTGGTAGCGCACGTGCTTTGGGAGCATGGGGCCGGGGGTTCGAATCCCTTCACCCCGACCAGATTCGTTATTTTACCGTGGCTCCTTGGTCAAGTGGTTAAGACACCGCCCTTTCACGGCGGCTACAGGGGTTCGAATCCCCTAGGAGTCACCATTTCCCTTATCAATCGCGTATGGGCCTTTAGCTCAGTTGGTTAGAGCGGCCGGCTCATAACCGGTTGGTCCGGGGTTCAAGTCCCTGAAGGCCCACCAGCGTCCGTGGCCAAGTAGCTCAGTTGGTTAGAGCGCCAGCCTGTCACGCTGGAGGTCGAGGGTTCGAGACCCTTCTTGGTCGCCATTGTGCCTTGGTAGCTCAGTCGGTAGAGCAGTAGACTGAAAATCTACGTGTCGGTGGTTCGATTCCGCCCCAAGGCACCATAGTGTGCGGTAGTAGCTCAGTGGTAGAGTGCCACCTTGCCAAGGTGGATGTCGCGGGTCCGAATCCCGTCTACCGCTCCACACTTCGGTGCCATAGCCAAGCGGTAAGGCGAAGGTCTGCAAAACCTTTATTCCCCGGTCCGAATCCGGGTGGCACCTCCACCTTATCACTTCAAGAGTGATACCGAGACCTCACGAAAAAGCTCCGTGAAAACGGGGCTTTTTTGTTTGCTTTTTTACAGCCGCCTTTTTTCTACGGGCGGCTGTTTTTTGTTTGACAGTTCTCGCTTTCCCATCGTCTAATAAGGGAAGGGGGGAGAAACGTGGACACCAGAGAAACAAGGGAAGCCTGGCTGGAACGGGCCATGGGGCAATATGAAGAAAGTCTGCTGCGCATGTGCTTCGCCTATCTGGGCGACGCGGCGCTGGCCGAGGACGCGGTGCAGGAGACGTTTTGGAAGGCGTACCGGGCGCTGGGACGTTTTCGCGGGGACGCGGGTGAAAAAACGTGGCTGCTGCGGATTGCCATCAACACCTGCAGAGACCTGCGACGGAGCGCGTGGTTCCGCCATGTGGACAGAAATGTGACGCTGGATGTGTTGGGCGAACCGGCCGACCCGGCACAGGAATGGAGCCAGTGGGACGATACCCTGACGCGAGCGGTGATGGGGCTGAAACCCAAATACCGGGAGACTGTCCTGTTATGCTGGTATCAGGGCCTGACGGGTCAGGAGACGGCGAACGTGCTCAAGATCAGCCGTTCCGCCGTAATGAACCGGCTCAAACAGGCCAAGACGATCCTCAGAAAGGAATTGGAGGCGTGGTATCATGGCGAATGAACGGGAAACCATCCGAAAGGCGCTGGACGCACGGCTTTCTCCGCTGTCCGCCTCGCCCCGGCGGCGGGAAGGAATCCGCGCCGCCGTTGCACAGAGAGAAAAAAAGCCGATTCCGAAAAGGAGAAGCCTCGTTTTGGCGGTCGCCCTGCTGTTGGCGCTGGCGGGGGCCGCGCTGGCTGTGGGAACGAATCTGTTCGCCCGATTCGCCCAAAACGACCGGCGGTATGAGGGCGTGCTGGATCAGGTCACGGACGTGACGGAAAAACCCGCATCGGTGCTGGATGAAAAGCTGGGAATGGTCAGCGCACGGGTGGACAGCGCCTACTACGACGGGCAGACGTTGACGCTGACTATTGCGGTGGAAAACGCCCGGCGAATCTCGGAATGGACGCCTGCGGAGGAGGAAAAAGCCCTTCTAAAGCCAGAGAAAGGGGTCCGCCCCGCTACGCCGCAGACGGCGATGACGGAGGAAGAGAAGCGGATTATGGCGGATGCTCAGGCGGCGAAGGCTGCCGGAAGACCCTTCGGAATCCGAAAAGACACGATCTGGGTACACGACCATTTCTATACGGAGGACGGAATTTCTCTGCCGCCCTATTACGGCGAGGACGAGGAGGAAAACGGAACCCTTTACGAGATCAGGGAGTTCTCCCCCCTGCCGGAGGACGTTTCTGGCCGGGAAACCCTGTCCGTCTATGCAGAATTGGGCAGAAGCACGGAATACTATTATTTCGACGGGCAGAAAACGTACTGGCGCAGCGAGGTGCAGCGGGACGGCGTGGGGCGGGTCACAGCCACGGTGCCGAAGGCCGAGGCGGAAATCATCCTTTTCACGGGCGAGGGTACGCTCAACGGCGCGGCCTGCACTGTGACGGCACAGGTCAGCGCCATCGAGCTGCGGCTGACCATCGATGCGGAAACGGACGCTTTCCCGCTGACGACCCGCTATCTGGACGACCAGACATGGCAGGAGCAGCCGTGGATGGCGGCGGTCTACGACGAAACCGGCACGGAATATCTGCCCCGGGAGAGTTCATCCGCCGAGTCGGCCCGGCGGTTGGAGATTCCCTTCGACGGCAGCGGCCATATCCCCGAAAGGCTGCGGGTGTATGTGTATTCCTGCGGCATGGATGAGGACATGCCGGACGAAGAAAAAATTCGTTCCGGCTCGTGGGTGGAGTTGACGCCATCGCCCCTGTGACGGAAATCACGCGCTTTTTCTTGCGAAAAGAGGGCGGGAGCCGTATAATGGCTTCGTCCTTTGGGACGCAATGCTGCAAACAAAAGAGGGAAAACAATGTCGCTGGAAAAAGCTCTGGCTGATTTGGAACGCAAGGGATTTCTGGATCGCGTGATGGAACTGGAAGCCTCCACGGCCACGGCGGCTCAGGCCGCGGAGGCGCTGGGCGTGGAACCCGGCAGGATCGCCAAGACCATGTCCTTCCTGCAGGAGGACAAGGCGGTGCTGATCCTGACCGAGGGAACGGCCCGGATCGACAATCATAAATACAAGGAAACCTTTCACGTCAAGGCCAAAATGATCCCCTTTGACGAGGTGGAGGCCCGAATTGGGCACGCGCCGGGCGGCGTGTGCCCCTTCGGCATTCGGGACGGCGTGGACGTTTACCTGGACGAAAGCCTTCGGAAATACGACACGGTCTATCCCGCCGCAGGCAACGATCACAGCGCCGTCCGTCTGACCATTCCCGAATTGGAGAAGGCAGCGGGGGCAATGGGCTGGGTAGATGTGTGTAAACAGGAACCAGCGGCGGAGTGATAGCATTTGTGAACAATCCGAAAATCCTTGCCCTGACGCATTGACCTTGGGCGGGCATTCTCCCTATAATAAGCCATACCGCGAAGGAATGGCGAAGGGAGCGCAGTGTGATGGAAGTCTGGAATCCGATGTTATGGGAATTTTCCCGGGTCATGCGGGAGTGCCATCGAAAAATCGGCGCGATGCTTGGCAAGAACAAGCCGCCGGTGGGACAGGCTCCGATCATGGGACTTTTGCGCACACAGGACGGGCTGACGCAGGAAGAAGTGTCGGAACGTCTGCAGCGCAACGAGACCTCCGCAGCACTGGCTGTGGAACGACTGGTGCAGGAGGGATACCTCACCTTCGAGGGAGAAGCCCTGCATCTGACGGATGCGGGACAGGCGGAAGCGGCCCGCACGGTCCGCGCCATGGAGGAAACGGAAAAGCTGGCTCTGCAGGATTTTACGGTAGAGGACATCGCCCAGCTCCACAGTCTGCTGGAACGGATGCACCGCAATTTGCAGGGAAAGGCTCCTTCTGGGGAGCAAAAGCCCCGGTTGGAGTATTAAAACGTCTTTTGTGCGCCCGGTTTTGCCGGACGCCTTTTTTCATGCTATAATAGCGGACGTTTGACTGCAAAAGAACAAAGGGGGAGATCCATCATGCTGGGACTGAAACGGGGAACGGTGCTCCTTGCGCCCCATGAGACGGGCTGGGAAACCTATGCCGCGGAGACCATGAAACGGCTCCGGGCGGTTTTGGGGGATGCAGCTGTGGAGATGCAGCACGTGGGCAGCACCGCCGTTCCGACGATTCAGGCCAAGCCGATCGTCGATCTGGCGGTAGCCGTCCGGCAGCTTTCAGATGTGGAGCCGCTGTTCCCGGCGTTGGAGGCACAGGGCTTTTATCACGCGGCCCATTGCGATAACGAGGGACAGATTCTGCTGGTCTGCGGCGATCTGGAAGCGGATACCCGAACCTGCCACATCCACGTGGTACGGGCGGGAAGCATGGAATGGCGCAATTATATCAATTTTCGGGATTATCTGAATTTCTACCCTAAGAAAGCGGCGGAATACGAAGCGTTGAAGCAGGAGCTTCAGCGGCGCTATCCCAACGACCGCAGCGCCTACACCGAGGGCAAAGCGGAATGGATCGCCTATGCCCTGCGCAAGGCGCTGGTCTGGTCGTTTCTGGGGGAGAAAGTCCATGTGGAGATGGATCGTCCCATCGGGACGGAGCATCCCAAGCACCCGGGGCTTTATTACCCCATCAATTACGGCTATGTTCCCGGCGTGCTGGGCGGCGACGGGGAGGAGCTGGACGTATATGTGCTGGGCGTTTCGGAACCCGTGCAGACTTTTGACGGGCGGGTGATCGGGATCGTTCACCGGCAGGACGACAACGAGGACAAGCTGGTCGCCGCACCGGACGGGAGAATCTTCGATCAGGCGCAGATCGCCCAGCAGGTGTATTTTCAGGAAAAATACTACCACAGCGAGGTAGAGCCGCTGTATCATCACTCCTGCGGCGTGATCCCCTTTCGGCGAGGCGAAAAAGGCTTCGAATATCTGCTGCTGCTCCAACGGGAGTCGAATACATGGAGCTTCCCCAAGGGCCATCAGGAAAGAGGGGAGACTGAGCGGGAAACGGTGCTTCGGGAGGCGTGGGAGGAAACCGGCTGCCGGGCGCGGCTGTTGGACGGCTTCCGGGAGGAGATCACCTACGCCATGGAGGACCGTAAGGGGCAGAAGCGGGTCACGCTGGTGCTGGGCCGTTTGGAGGGAGAATTGTCCCTTCGGGAGGAAGAGATCGCCGCCGCCCGCTGGATGAGCGCCGAAGAAGCGCTGCCCCTTTTGCACAAAGGCTATCGGACGATTCTGGACAAAGCGGAGGAATTTTTGTCAAAACAGGGCTGAACGGACAAAATTCCCCTTTTCACGCCAAAAACCCGCCCCGGAAACCCTTGTATTTCCTGCAGTGATGTGGTATACTGACCCTGCCTTTCATTCGAAGGCAGGTTTCTGGTACCATTTCGACGAAGGATTACAGAAAGAAGGGTTTTCGAAAAGAGTGGGTATCGCTTTTCTTTTCTGCTTGAAGGCAAGTGACAGCATCGCGGCCGTGGGTTTCCCGGGTCGCTGTTTGCAAGCCGCAAAAGCAAAAGGACAGAAGCGATAACGGCCGCTTTTTTTGTTGCATTCTTCCCGTTTCCGCTAAACAGAGCACTACCGGAGGATGAATGACGGATGGCAAAGAAAAAAATGACCGCGTCCCGTAGCGCCGTTCAGGACGTGGAACGGCTGGCTCAGCGGCTAGCCGATGAACAGGGCGTGGAGCTGGTGGAGGTCTCCCTGCAGAAGGAAAGCCGGGGCAAATGCCTGCTGGTATTTATCGACCGGGAGGGCGGCATCGGGCTGGACGACTGCGAGAAATATCACCGGGCGCTACAGCCACTAGTGGAGGATGTGGATTACGACATCATGGAGGTCTCCAGCGCGGGCATGGATCGCCCCATCAAGACCCGGCGGGATTTTGAGAAAAACCGGGACGCGCTGGTGGAAGTCCGGCTGTTTGCCGCGCAGAACGGCTCCAAGCTGTATCAGGGCCTTCTGAAGGACTTTACCGACGAGGAAGTCGTGCTGCAGCCCGCGGAGGGCGAACTGCTTTCCTTCCCCCGGAAGGCCGTGGCCATCGTCAAGCCTGTGATCGACTTTGACGAGGACGACCTTCCCGACGATGGCGGAGAAGTGCTGGACGGCGATTTTTCCGAGATGGAATTTGAATAAAAAACAGATCGAAATATCATGAAACAGGAGTAAGAAGCAATGAGGGTTACGAAAAAGAATCAGCAGCAGAACGGACACCGGGAGATCGTGGACGCGGTCAAAGCGCTGTGCGCCGAAAAGGATATCGAGCCGGAGGTTCTCTTCAGCGCGATTGAGGAGGCCATGAAGGCCGCCTACAAAAAGAACGTCTCCCGGGACGAGGACGCGCCCAGCAACCTGTCCGTCACCATGGATCGCAATACCGGCGACGTGCACGTGTTCGCCCGCAAGACCATCACCGACGATGTGGAGGATCCCGCCAATCAGATCACGCTGGAGGAAGCGCTGAAGATCCGCCGCGACTATCGGATGGGCGATATCGCCGAGATCGACGTGACCCCGAACGGCTTCCTGCGCACCGCCGCCCAGACCGCCAAGCAGGTCATCATGCAGCGGATCCGCGAAGCGGAGCAGGGCCGCATCTATGAGGAATACTCCGACAAGGAGAACGAGATCCTCACCGCCATCGTGCAGCGGGTGGAGCCCAAGGGCGTGTATGTGGAGCTGGGCCGCACCGAGGGCATCATGGAGCCCAGCGAATATATGCCCGGCGAGGAATATCACATCGACGACCACATTAAAGTATATGTGCTGGAAGTGAACCGCACCGGCCGTGAAATGCTCCACGGGCCGCAGGTTCGCGTCAGCCGCATTCATCCCGGACTGGTGAAGCGCCTGTTCGAGATGGAAGTGCCGGAGATCGCTGCGGGCGTGGTACAGATCAAGTCCATCGCCCGGGAAGCTGGCAGCCGCACCAAAATGGCCGTCCATTCCACTGAGGTCACCATCGACCCCGTGGGCGCCTGCGTCGGCCCCCGCGGCAACCGCGTGGAAAAAGTGGTGGAAGAACTGAAGAACGAGAAGATCGACATCATCAAGTGGTCCGCCGATCCCGCCGAGTTCATCGCCAACGCCCTGAACCCCGCCCACGTGCTCAGCGTGTTCATCTCCGATACGGAGAAGGCCTGCCGCGTGGTGGTGCCGGATAATCAGCTGAGCCTCGCCATCGGCAAGGAAGGACAGAACGCCCGTCTGGCTGCCAAGCTCACCGGCTGGCGCATCGATATCAAGAGCCAGAGTCAGGCCGCCGAAATGTTCGACCTGCCCGCCGACGATCAGCCGATGGAAGAAAATCTTGCCATGGGCTATCAGGCGTTGTACAATGAGCCTGCCACTCCGGAAGCCATGGCCGAATCCGGTCTGCCGGAGCTGCGCGACCTGCCGCTGGAACTGAGCGGCGACGATGAGGACGACGACACGCTGTAAGCCGCCTATTTCATTCCAAAGAAGGAGGGCCTTCGGATGCCCGTAAAGCCGAAGAAAATTCCGATGCGCATGTGCGTGGGCTGCCGGCAGATGAAGCCCAAGAAAGAGCTTTTGCGCGTAGTGCGTTCGCCGGAGGGAGAGGTCAGTCTGGATCCCACCGGGAAAAAGCCCGGCCGGGGCGCGTACTGCTGCTACAGCGCCGACTGTCTAAAGCGGGCGCTGAAACAGGGCCAGCTGGATCGCCAGCTGGAGGTGAAGTTGACCCCGGAGGTCAATCAGAGCCTGACCGAGACCATGAATCGTCTGCTGGAGGAAAGCAAGGCATGAACGAAACTGCGGAGGAAAGGGCACTGTCCTTTCTGGGCCTGTGTATGCGGGCCGGTCAGGTGGTCAGCGGTCAGGAAGCCTGCGTTGCCGCCATTCGCGGCGGCGAATGCGCTTTGGCGCTGCTGGACGCGGGCGCGTCCGAAAACACGCTCAAGCGGGTGGAGGACGCCTGTGCCAGTCATCAGGTGCCGCTTTACCGTATCAGCCCCGGCGCGCTGGGGCACGCGATCGGCAAGCCCGGACGAATGGTGATCTCCGTCCCCGCCGGGCGAATGGCCGATAAACTCCTGACTTATTTTCAGGAACATTGACAGTCCCCGCGGACTGTAAAATACATGGGGGTGCAAGGGGTACATGACCAAAGTAAAGCTCAAGGATGCAACGAGGGAACTGTTGAAGGGCGCGGAAGAAACGTTGAGCAAGCTCTCCGGGATGCGCAAGAATGCGGATGCTCTGGCGCAGCTGGCGAAAAAGCAGGAGAACCAGTTTGCCCGGGAGGAGGAGCGCCGCCGCGCCGAAGAAAAGCAGGCGGAGCAGGCGCGGCTGATCAGTCAGCACGCCAAGGCCTTCACCATGCCTGACACGGATGACGAGCCCAAGCCCGTTCAGACCGCGCCTGCGCCGAAGGCGGAAGAAAAGCCCGTCACGGAGAAAGCGCCCGTTAAGGCGGAAGCTCCTGCCAAGCCCGCCGCTCCCGTCAAAGCGGAAGCGTCCGAAACCAAAAAAGAAGCGTCCCCTGCGCCGAAGACGGAAGAAAAAACCGTCCCGGCAGCAGCCCCCAAGGCAAAGGAAGAAAAGAAGGAGCCTGCTCCCGCACCCGTGAAGCAGGAGGAGAAACAGCCCGTGCAAAAGCTGGAAGAGAAACAAAAGGTTCAGGAAGAAAAGAAGCCCGCTCCCGCCGCAGCCCCCCAGACGGCGAAGGAGAACGCGGCCAAACCCGAAAAGCCCGCTCAGGCTGCGCCTGCCCCGGCACAGTCTGCCAGCGTCAAAGCAGCGCCCCAGCAGCATAACGCTCCGGCGCAGCCCACTGCTGCCCGTCCGGCGGCGCAGAGGCCTGCTCCCGCATCCCAGCAGGCTCCGCGGCCCGTGCAGCAGCAGGCCCGGCCCGTTCCCCAGCAGGGCGCGCGTCCTGTGGGCAACGGTCCCCGTCCCGCCGGCCCCTATGGCCGTCCCGCGAATCCGCAGGGCCCGTATGGCCGTCCTGCCAATCCGCAGGGTCCGTATGGCCGCCCGGCGAATCCGCAAGGCTCGTATGGCCGTCCTGCCAATCCGCAGGGTCCGTATGGCCGCCCGGCGAACCCGCAAGGCCCGTATGGCCGTCCTGCCAATCCGCAGGGCCCGTATGGCCGTCCTGCGAACCCGCAAGGCCCCTATGGCCGTCCTGCCAATTCGCAAGGCCCGTATGGCCGTCCTGCCAATCCGCAGGGCGGAGCGCAGCGCCCCGCAGGCGGCTTCGGCCGTCCGGCTGGCGGCAACCGTCCTCCCATGGGCGGAGGACGCTCCAAGCCCTCCGTTGATCTGGCTCCCGTGATGGAGAAGGAGCGGGTCAGCAATTATGACCCCAACAAGAAGAACTATGTCCGTCAGCATGACCCGGAGCGCGTGGCCAAAAACCGCAAGCAGCTGGCCCGGGATCAGTTCAACGGCTACGACGACGACGTGGTGCGCGGCGGCCGCCGGGCCCGGGTCAAGAAACCCAGCGCCCAGCAGCTGATGGCTCCCATCAAGATCGAAAAGGCCTACATGACCGCCGAGACCATCACCGTCAAGGACCTGACCGAGCGTATCGGCAAGCCCGCCGGTGAGATTCTCAAGAAGCTGCTGATGCTGGGCGTGATGGCCAACATCAACAGCGAACTGGACTACGATACCGCCAGTCTGGTCTGCAGCGACTTCGGCGTGACGCTGGAGCTGAATCTGGCCAAGACCGCCGAGGACGACCTGAAGGAGACCGACTTCGAGGACGCCGAGGAAGATCTGGTCACCCGTCCCCCCGTGGTCACCATCATGGGCCACGTCGACCACGGCAAGACCTCGCTGCTGGACTACATCCGTCATTCTCACGTGACTGCCGGCGAAGCGGGCGGCATTACCCAGCATATCGGCGCGTATACCGTCACCATCGACGGCCGTGTTATTACCTTCCTCGATACCCCCGGCCACGAGGCCTTCACCGCCATGCGCGCCCGCGGCGCCATGTGCACCGACATTGCCGTGCTGGTGGTGGCGGCGGACGACGGCGTGATGCCCCAGACCATCGAGGCCATTAACCACGCCAAGGCGGCCGAAGTGCCGATCATCGTCGCTATCAACAAGATGGATAAGCCGGGCGCGAGCCCCGACCGCATCAAGCAGGATCTGACCAACTACGGTCTGGTCTGTGAGGACTGGGGCGGCGATACCATCATGGTGCCCGTCAGCGCCCTTACCGGCGAAGGCGTGGATAACCTGCTGGAAATGATCCTGCTGGAGGCGGATGTGCGCGAGTTGCGCGCCAACCCCAACCGCATGGCCAAGGGCGTTATTATCGAGGCCAAGCTGGATAAGGCCCGCGGCCCGCTGGCCACCGTTCTTCTGCAGAACGGTACGCTGCATGTGGGCGACAACGTGGTAGCCGGTCTGGCCAGCGGCCGCGTCCGCGCCATGGTCAACGACAAGGGCGAGCGGGTGAAGTCCGCCGGTCCCTCCATGCCTGTGGAAATTTCCGGCTTCACGGATGTTCCCAGTGCGGGTGACGAAATGATGGCCGTGGAAGACGACCGTCTGGGCCGTCAGGTGGTGGAGGAGCGCCGCGACAAGCTGAAGGCCGCCCGGGTGGCTTCCTCCACCAAGGTGTCGCTGGATAACCTGTTCAGCCGCATCGACCAGAGCAAGATGACCACCCTGAACCTGATCGTCAAGGCCGACGTACAGGGCAGCGTGGAGGCCGTCAAGCAGGCGCTGGAGAAGCTGAGCAACGATCAGGTGCGCGTCCGCGTGCTGCACAGCGCCGTTGGCGCCGTTACCAAGGACGACGTGAACCTTGCCTCCGCCTTCGACGCGATCATCATCGGCTTCAACATCCGCCCGGACAACAACGCCAAGGAAGCGGCGGATCGCGAGGGCGTGGACATTCGTCTGTATCGCGTCATTTATCAGGCCATCGAGGACATCGAAAAGGCCATGAAGGGTCTGCTGGCTCCCGAATACAAGGAAGTCCTACTGGGCCATGCCGAGGTGCGCAACACCTTCCGCATCACCGGCGCGGGCACCGTGGCAGGCTGCTACGTGCAGGACGGCAAGATGCAGCGCAACGCGCAGGTACGTCTGCTCCGCGACAACATTGTGGTTTACGAAGGCAAGCTGAACAGCCTGAAGCGCTTCAAGGACGACGCGAAGGAAGTGGCTGCGGGCTACGAGTGCGGCATCAGCTTCGACGGCTACAACGACATCAAAGAGGGCGACATCATCGAGTGCTTCATCATGGAAGAAATCGAACGCTGACCAGGGGTAGTACCCCTGGACCCCGGACTGCGCGGCACTGCCTCGCAGGGGGGAGAAGCGTGCGGAGTTGGCTGGGTTTTACCGCCGTCGGGCGGAAGGCCCTCCGGCTCGCGGGTTTGGGTAGAGAGATCATCAATCCCGCTGTCCAAAGCGGCGAAAAAGCTGCGCTTTGAGAAACGTTCGTTTGAATTTGCGTGAAGCATGAATTGCAGGTTTGCTTATTTTGGCCGCGCGCTGCGCGGCCAATTTTGGAATAGGGGGAAGGACGGGCCTTCCCCGATAGAACCTTTGCTGCCAAAGGAGGAAAGGCATTGAGTTATCAGCGTATTGACCGCATCAGCGAGCAGGTTCGCCGGGAGGTGGATCGCATTATCCGGGAAGACCTGTCCGATCCGCGCATTCAGGGCACCTACAGCGTCACCCGAGCGGACGTGACCCGCGACCTGCGCTATGCCAAAATTTACGTCAGCATTCTGGAAGAAGAGAACCGCAAGCCCATGATGGCCGCGTTGAAAAAGGCTGCCGGGTTTGTGCGTCACCAGCTGGGCGAGCAGATGATTATCCGCTACGCGCCGGAAATTCTTTTCGAGCTGGACAACAACATTGAATACGGCATTCACATTGCGTCTGTTTTGAAGCAGGTACAGGCGGAAGAAGACGCCGGGGAGGAATCCGATGAGGAGTGACCCGCCGGAGGAGCTGCTTGGGCAGCTGCGTCAGGCGGGGGAGGCGGTGCTGTTCTGCCACGTAGGCCCGGATGGGGACACGCTGGGCAGCGCCCGGGCGCTGGAACTGCTGCTGAACGTACTGGGCTGGCGCACGTCCATCGTGGCGGACGGCCAGCTTCCCGCCCGGCTGGGCTTTCTGCCCGGGCTGAGCCTTTGCAGCCCGGAGCGCTTTGCCCTGCCCGAAAACGCCGCGGCCATCGCCGTGGATGTGAGCAGTCCTGACCGATTGGGCAAGGCGGAAGCACTGTACAACGCTGCCGACCGCCGCTGGGTCATCGACCACCACGGAACCAATCCCCATTTTGGCCAAATCAACTGGGTCGAGGGGGACGTGCCCGCTACAGGGATTCTGATAAACCGGTTGTACCGTGCTCTGGAAGTCCCTCTTTCACGGGAAGCGGCTATTTGCCTGTATACGGCCCTTTCCACCGACACGGGGAATTTTGTATACGACAGTGTGAACGGCGAATGTTTCGAAATGATGGCCGGGCTGATGGAAGCCGGACTGCCCCTTGCGGAGATCAGCCGGGTGCTGTTCCGGGAAAAGCGGGAGGACTTCGTTCGTCTGCTGGCCGTGACGCTGCCCTCCCTTCGGGTGACGGAGGCGGGCTGCGTCGCCGGGCTTTGCACGTCGCTGGAGCAGTTCCGTCAAAACGGTCTGGATCCGGCGGAAACAGACGGCGTAGTGGATTACGCCATCGACATTCAGGGCGTTTGCATGGCCTATTATCTGCATCAGCAGGGGGAAAACGCGGTGAAGGCCAGCCTTCGGGCACTGCCGCCCTACCGGGTGGATCAGACGGCCCGTCGGTTCGGCGGCGGCGGTCATCCGCAGGCGGCGGGCTGTACCCTGCCCATGCCTTTGGCTCAGGCCGTGAAAGCGGTCGAAGCGGCGCTGCATCAGGCGTTGGAGGAGCAGAAAACTCATGAGTGAAGCGAAAAAGCCCCTCTGCGGCTTTCTGAATATTTTGAAGCCGCCGGGCATGACCTCCTCGCAGGTGGTCGGTTATGTGCGCTGGCTGCTGAATGGAGCCAAGGTCGGTCACGGCGGCACTCTCGATCCGGAGGCCTCCGGTGTACTGCCGCTGATGATCGGCAAGGCCGCGCGGCTGTTCGACTACATGCAGGAGAAGGAAAAGGTCTACGTGACGGAGGTCGCTTTCGGCGCGGCCACCGATACGCAGGACGCGCAGGGACAGGTGATCGCATCCGGGGTGAATTACCCGGACGAAGCGGCGCTGCGGGAACTGATTCCCTCCTTTACGGGACAGCTGTGGCAGCGTCCGCCCATGTACAGCGCCCTCAAGCAGGACGGGCAGCGACTGTATGAGCTGGCGCGGAAGGGGCGGACGGCGGAAATTCCCAAGCGGGAGGTCACGGTACATTCACTGGAACTGCAGAGCATGACGGAGAACCACGGCGCGCTGCTGAAGGTACGCTGCTCCAAGGGCTTCTACGTTCGCACTCTGTGCAACGATCTGGGCGAAGCGCTGAACTGTCCCGCCCATATGCGCTTTTTGCTGCGGGCGGAAAGTGGGGTCTTTACTCTGCAGACGGCGGTCACGCTGGAACGGCTCCGTCAGGCCAAAGAAAGCGACGACCTCGAAACGCTGCTGCTGCCGCCGGAAACGGTGCTGCGGCATCTGCCGTGGCTGGACACGCCCGCCCGACTGGAAAAGCCTCTGCGCAACGGCGGCAAGCTGCCGGTTTCTGCCTTTGAGGGCGGAGAAAAAGTCCCGGAGGGCGGCGACGCCTGTCTGTGGCTGTCGGGCGAACTGATGGGCGTGGCCCGTCGGCAGAACCATGAATGGAAGATTCGCACCTGGCTGGGCGAGTGAGGGGATCAAGATGAAAGTCATTCTGAACGGTAAACACAGCGAAGAATCCAGCGTGCTGGCGCTGGGCATGTTCGACGGCGTGCATATCGGCCATCAGGTGCTGCTGGAACGGGCGCGGACGCTGCATATGCGCTGGGGCGCGCCGCTGGTGGTCTGCACCTTTGCCCGTCACCCCATGGAGCTGATCGCCCCCGAAAAGGCTCCCCGGCTGCTGACCACGCTGGAGGAACGGATTTCTCTGATCTCTCATGCCGGGGCGGACGTTTTCTTTGCTATGCCCTTTGACGAGCAGATGCGGGATCAGCCGCCGGAATGCTATGTGGGCGAGCTGGTGCGCCGTCTGCACCCCAAGGCGGTGGTTTGCGGTTATAATCACAGCTTCGGCGCAGGCGGAAGTGGTTCACCGGCGCTGCTGCAGGCGTTGGGAGCGGCGCTGGGCTTTCAGGTCAGCGTGGTGCCGCCCATCACCCTGCACGGGCAGGAGGTCAGCTCTACCGCCATCCGGCAGAAGCTGGCTCAGGGCGACGTTTCCGGGGCCCGGGCGCTGCTGGGCAGGCCCTACAGCCGCCGGGTCGAACTGACCCACGGAGAAAACGAGTGGTCTCTCCGTTTGCTGGACGAGGAAAAGCAGGGCCTTCCTGCCGGAAGGTATCGCTGCGTATTTTCGGCGGGGGAGCAAAGCCTTCCCGTGACCGTCCGTCTGGACGGCGAAACCGGCGGCGCGCTGCTCCTGAACGGAGAAGAGCCCTCGCTGCAAACGTGCCTGAACGAGGGCCGTGGACGGCTGTTTTTCTGGCAGGCTGCGAAGTGACCTTAAAGGGGCGGAAACTGGTTCGCAGGAAAATGCTATGAAAGCTTCTGTCTCTAAAAACTTCGGCCGGAGGCGTCGATTCCTGCCCCTTCGCTTTTGAGATAAACGAGGACGGACGATGCGCTCCGTCCTTTTTGCTTTTCGGAAAAAAACAGCCCGCTTCTGTCATTGCTATCCGCCCCGGCCCTGTGCTAAGGTGGCGCTGTCCCGTCAACGAGGATGGGATTACGAAAGGGTGCAGGGCGATGAAGAAGGAAGTCTGGAAAATAGCGCTGAGAGAATCGCTGCCGATTTTGCTCAGCTATGTTTTTATTGCGATCGCGTTCGGCATCACCATGTCGGACGCGGGCTATCCGTGGTACCTGTCGCTTTTGTCCAGCGTGGCGGTGTATACGGGCGCGTTCCAGTTTGTGCTGGTGTCCCTGATGGCGGGCGGAGCTTCCCTGATGACCGTAGCCGTGACGGCGCTGCTGATGAACAGCCGCAAGACGTTCTACGCCCTGAGCTTTGTGGACGAGTTCCGCAGCATGGGAAAGAAAGCGCCGCTGATGGTCCATACGCTGACGGACGAAACCTACGCGGTGGACTGCAGTCTGCCCCGCGATCTGCCCGAACGGAAGAATGTGCTGTTCCTCGTGGCAGTGCTCAGCTATGCCTATTGGATATTGGGCACGCTGCTGGGCGCGGCGCTGGGGCAGATTCTCCCTTGGAATCTGGAAGGCATCGACTTCTGTATGACGGCTCTGTTCGTGGTCATTCTGATGCAGCAGTGGGAAAAGACCACCGACCATTTCCCGGCGCTGCTGGGTGGGGGAATGGCGCTGGTGTGCCTGATCGTGCTGGGGCCTGACCGCTTTATGCTGCCTGCGCTGCTGATCACATCGGCTATTCTGTTTGTGACGAGAACCGGGGAGGTGCGGGCAAAATGAGTCTTTCTGCTGCGGTCGTTTCGATTTTGACCTCGGCGGTGATCACGCTGGGGCTTCGTGCATTTCCGTTTCTGGTGTTCGGCAAACAGCGCCGGATGCCGGATAAACTGGTCCGGCTAGGCGATATGCTGCCCTCGGCTATCATGGCGGTGCTGGTGATTTACTGTCTGAAGGACGTGGGAACCGACTGGATGGGGATCGGTCTGCCCAAGCTGGCGGCGGTAGTGATGGTCATGCTCAGTTATCATCTCAGCCGCAATACGCTGGTGAGTATTTTCGTAGGCACCGCCGGATATATGCTGCTGATTCGGCTGCTGTGAAGGTTTGAAATTCACAAACTGCTAATGTGCGCGGCTTTTCCGGCCGCGCACGTTGTTTTAAGCTCCCAAGGGGTGCATTTTACAGAACGCAGGAAACACAATGCTTTGCAACGGCGTTCTGTCTCTCTTTTCCAAACACTCCAAAAGCCAATTTTTACAATTTGAAGAAATTTTTCGTTTTCCCCCGAAAATGCATTGACAATGCGTGAATAAAAACGTACAATTTTTACGTTGCTCCAAAAAACATTCGGAAAAGGAGAGACCCTCACCATGGAAAAGCTGTTTCAGCTCAAAAAGCACAACACCAACGTCCGCACGGAAGTGATCGGCGGCCTGACGACCTTCTTCGCGATGGCTTACATCATCTTCGTCAACCCCAACTTCCTGTCCCAGACGGGCATGGATCACACCGCCGTCATGCTGGCCACCTGCGTTTCCGCCGCTATCGGCTGTTTCCTGACCGCCTTCATGGCGAACGTCCCCTTTGCGCAGGCTCCCGGCATGGGTCTGAACGCCTTCTTCACCTACACCATCTGCTTCGGCATGGGCTACACCTGGCAGCAGGGTCTGGCGATCGTGTTCATCTCCGGCCTGATCTTTCTGGCGATCTCCATTTCCCCGATTCGTAAGCAGATCATTGACTCCATCCCCGCGCCCCTGAAGGCCGCCATCAGCGCCGGTATCGGCCTGTTCATCTGCCTGATCGGTCTGCTGAACGCCGGGATCGTCACCGCCGGCAACAACCTGCTGGATCTGAGCAGCATTACCTCCGGCCCCGCCCTGCTGGCGCTGATCGGTCTGATCATCACCGGCATCCTGATGGCCTGGAAGGTCAAGGGTGCCCTGTTCATCGGCATTCTGGTGACCACCGTCATCGGCATCCCCATGGGCGTGACCAATCTCTCCAACGTGAGCATTTCCTTCGAGGGCATCTCCATCGCCCCCACCTTCTTCAAACTGAGCTTTGTGGGTCTGCTGTCCAAGGGCATCCTGCCTTTGCTGACCGCCATCGTGACCTTCGCCATGTGCGACTGCTTTGACACTGTGGGTACCCTGATCGGCACCGCAGGCAGCGCCGGGATGCTGGACGAAAACGGCAACCTGCCCCGCGGCGACAAGGCCCTGATCGCCGACGCCGTGGCCACCTGCACCGGCGCTCTGATGGGCACCTCCACCGTGACCACCTTCGTGGAGTCCTCCACTGGTATCTCCGAAGGCGCCCGCACCGGTCTGAGTTCCGTGGTCGTGGGCATCCTGTTCCTGCTGGGCTGCGTGCTGGCCCCCATCGCCGGCATCATCCCCTCCGCCGCTACCGCCCCCGCGCTGATCATCGTCGGCATGTTCATGATCGGCAACGTGGCCAAGATCGACTGGAGCGACGTGGAAGTGGCGCTGCCCTGCTTCCTGACCATCGCCATGATGCCCTTCGCCTACTCCATCTCCGATGGTATCGGCTTCGGCTTCATTTCCTACACCCTGATCAAGATGGCCCGCGGCAAGTTCAAGGAAGTGCCCGTGCTGCTGTACATTCTGTCCGCCCTGTTCGTGGTGATGTACATTCTTGCTGCACTTTGATTCAAAGTGTGTTATAATGAATGGCGGGGTGCCCAGCGCCCCGCCATTTGACTTGTTTTGAAGGAGTGGAAACCCAAAATGTTCTATACGATGAACGTTGCTGGCCTCAAGCGCGACCTGCCCCTGTGCCGGGTGAACGACGAGCTCTACATCGGCGCTTTCGTCATCTTCGGCGACGTGGAGCTGACCGTGGCCTGCGCCCGGGAGCTGCTGAAGATCGCCCCGGAGCACGACATCCTCATCACCGCCGAATCCAAGGGCATCCCGCTGGTCTACGAAATGGCCCGTCAGCACGGCGAAAACCGCTACCTGATCGCCCGCAAGGCCGCCAAGCTCTACATGAAGAACGTTTTCTCCACCGAGGTCACCAGCATCACCACCGAAAACCGGCAGATGCTCTGCATCGATCAGGACGACGCGGACTTCATGCGCGGCAAGCGCGTTCTGATCGTGGACGACGTGATCTCCACCGGCGAGTCCCTCAAGGCCGTCGAAAAGCTGGTCAAGCAGGCCGGCGGCAACGTGGTAGGCAAGATGGCCATTCTGGCCGAGGGCGCCGCACAGGATCGCCCCGACATCCTTTACCTCGAAAAACTCCCGCTCTTCAACCCCGACGGCACCATCAAGCAGGGCTGAAGCCCTGCACCCACTTCTGCGCGGCGGAGCCGTGCAGGGGCATAGAGGGACATGCAGGTTGGCCGGGGTTTTACCGCCGCTCGGCGACAGGCCTCGCGGCTCGCCGGTCTGGTGTGG
>ERZ772883.549-NODE-549-length-37734-cov-5.978768_pt1 | contig 37734 bp, 31 predicted proteins | sample MGYA00580575_ERZ772883 | MGnify/ENA primary metagenome ERZ772883 (study PRJEB29015, sample SAMEA2737666) | human gut metagenome | biome: human gut; feature: human-associated habitat; material: faeces | place: China | collected 2012 ...
GTTTGTGTGGTAACTTCATTCTACCAGAGCCTGCAAGCTATGTCTTCTTTTATGCTCTTTTCAATTTGCGCAACTTATTGTACATTATCGAAAAACCACCCGCTTAGCGGGTGGCTGTTTATTTTGGGCTTAAATGCCCGGATTTTATTTTTTATGGTTCTATGTAAATAGTTGGATAATGTTGGGGCAGGCTTCTCGAGCAGAGAAATCTACACCCAACATTTTTGCTTTTTTAGAACCTTTTCATATTCGTCCTGTGTAATGCGCTCAAATAATGCGCAGTGATTTTTGGATATATTCCATAGAGCGCTCCTTGCTGAGCAGAATATCATCCGGCAGCGCCTTGAGCTTGGCTATGAGCCGCTCTACCACGGCGCAGCCTTTGTCAGAGGTGATATAATATGCCTCCCGTTCCTCGCTTTCCTCGCAACAGTTAATTACCAAACACACGTCAGCCGCAGAAAAAATCGAAAAGCGGCAGTCGTTTGCCTTCAGGACCGGGTTTGTATCTCGGACAATATATATATCCAGCCCGGAACATTCTTTCATACGTTGAAGCAGCGTTTCTATGTGGTGCTTTCTTTCTTCGCGCCCGAGGACAATGTGCCTTGTATTATTAATGCACATAGAGCCGTCTACGAAATAGTTTAAAAACACAGATTCAAAAATATATACTGAAGTTGTCCCCGCATATTCATAATAGAAGTTTTTGTTGGAATCAGCCGAGGTTGGGCTGAGCTGCGTGTTGAAAACCAGCTTCTGTATCTCGCTGTCCATGTATATTGGGAACATTTCACCGAGAATATAGACATGGGAGGGGTTAGTGGCATACTTATACGAATACTTCTTTGCCTTCTCCGAGTATGGTTTTGCATGGTCAAAAACGCTTGTCTGCTTGTAGAAGTAGGAGAGCGCCGAGTGATATATCTTTTCAACCGATTCGTGATTAGATATGCTGGCGCAAAGCGCCTCGCCGCTGAACGGATCCCGTATTCCGCAGACGGCAAAGCAATCGTTTAGCACACACAGTCCGCCGTACTTTGAGTAATCCGCCTGAGAGATGTAATAAAGCTGAAAGCTCGAATTAAAGAAAACGTGCGCCAGTGACAGAATGAAAACCTCCATACTGTCGTCCTCCTCAAGGGTACTGTCTGTGTAGAACAGTCGGAGAGAGACGCGCTGCCGCTCCGTTGAGCCTATTTTGAAAAATGCCAACAGTTCCGGCTTTTTCTCCACCGCCAGTTTGAAGACATTCAGCGGTATGATCAAGTCAAATTTATCTGCCCCGCGCTCTATATGAACCATGAGCTGCTCAAAAACGAGGTCAATATTCAGCGGGCAAGTGACAGGCAAAGCGGCCTTCTTACGCGGCTGTGTTTCTCTTTCCGTCTCAAAAAAACTGTTGACGATAATGCTCTTTATCATTTTTTTGCATGCAGTCTTGTCCGATACGTCGACTGATTGTATATTGTAGTTTTCCGCGAGCTTTTCAAATGCGGAGGTGTCGCCGCTGTGCACACAGACCTCGGCAATCTCTTCTGCAGTGCCGTCAATCATTGCGTCCGGAGGTCGCTTGCTGTTGTTCAGCCATTTGCTCAGGTAGGAGGGATCGTAGCCGAGCGCGTCAGCAAGTATATATGATTTTACGCCGCAAACCTTTATGATGCTGCGCAGTGTGCTTCCAAAGTCCGACATATAATTCTCCGTTGCTAATAATAGTTTTGCAGAGTAAATTCGCTGGTCTTTAACAGCTCTGCCCTTAAATAATAGCGCGTTGACTGAGTTGTTGTCAAGCATTAGACAGCATTTCTTGACTTTTGTTGTGGAGAAAAGTCAAGAAATGACCATATTCGAGTCAAGAAGGGCACGTTCGTTCATTTTTTGTCAATGTACTTTTCGTCGAATGTGTGTTAAATTACAGGCAAGCAATCCTGAAGATACCGAAAGGAGCAAAAATATGAAAAGGAAAGTGCTTATAACCGGCGTGACCGGAACCATGGGCTTTGCTACTCTCAAGCAGTTTGCCGCACATCTCGACGAATTTGACGTCCGCGTGCTTGCAAGAAAGTCCGATTTCAATGAGAATATGCTCAAGCCTTACGCTGAGCAGATAGAGATTGTTTGGGGCGATCTCACTGACGACGAATGCCTGCACGAGTGTGTAAAGGACATGGATTATATCCTGGCGATCGGCGCCTTTGTCTCCCCAATGGCAGACGCACATCCGGAGGAATGCATACGCACAAACTACGGCTCTACGCTGTCGATGCTCCGTTCGATAAAAGAACTGGGGCAGACGGATAAGACTCACTTCGTATTCATCGGCTCTGTCTCCATGTATGGCGACAGACAGACTCCCATACACTGGGCAAAGGTCGGCGACCCGCTCAAGTCCTCCATTCTTGACCACTATGCACTTGGCAAGATATTCTCCGAGAGAGCTGTCATCGACTCCGGACTCAAGCATTGGGCCTCTATCCGCCAGACCGGAATGTACCCCACCAATATCCACAACATCACTGTCGGCTATCCGATAAGAAGCCATATCCCTCTCAACAACGTCTGCGAGTGGTCTGACTGTGATGACTCTGCACGCCTGATGTTCAACATTTGCGCAAGCGCTCCGGAGAAGTTCTGGAATCACTGCTACAACCTCGGCGGCGGCGCAGACTACAGGAAAAATCAGCTTGAGCATGACAAGCTTAACGGACTCGACAGATCCAAGATTGCCGACACCAACTGGTACGCTCTTTACAACCACCACTGCGCATGGTTCCTTGACTCTGACAATCTTCAGGAGCTCGTCCCCTTCAGAGAGAAGTCCTTCGAGAAGTGTGTTGCCGACAGCCGTGCCTATCTTGCCGAGAAGTTTAAGGAGATTGGCTACACTCTCAAGCCCAAAACTGACGAAGAAAAGCGCCAGAAAAATTTTGAAGACTTCAGTAAATGGGGCGGAACTCTGTGGGCACTCAATCAGGAGGATCCCGCCTATATGCAGGCATTTTACGGCTCGAAGAAGAAGTACGACGCTATCCCCAAGGACTGGGAGACCTACTACAAGCGCGGCATAATCCCTGAGGAGTACAACCAGATTGAGCTTGGCTTCGACCAGAATAAGCCCGTTGAGGAGCTTGACATTGAAGATATGAGACAGGCAGCAGCTTTCCGCGGCGGTGAGTGCCTCTCCGAGACGATGGAAAAGGGGCAGCTTTACAAGAAGCTGCGCTGGAGATGCGCCTGCGGACACGAATTTGAGGGAACTCCCTATGCAATACTCTTCGCCGGTCACTGGTGCGAGGACTGCATGGGCGCTGAGTGGCGTTACGGCGACATGGCCGACGAGAATCCGTTCTTTGCCCAGGTATGGAAGCCCCTGCACGCAGATGATGAGAACTTCGTGGTCAAGACCGAGTTTGACCCGAGGATAGTAAAAAACAAGTACGAAGAGTGAGGAAATCATGTCACATCTTTTTGAAGAATACAAAATAGGTTCCGTTACACTGAAAAACCGTGTAGCGATGGCTCCGATGGGACACGTTCATGCTGCTGACGGCGGCGTATCGGAGCAGCAGCATGCATACATACTTGAGCGTGCCAAGGGCGGCTTCGGGCTCATCTATCCCTCCGCCCACACCGTAACCGACAAATACGAGAAGCCAGAGGGCAGCGGCAACTTCCTCTTTAATTATTCGCAGGCAGCGCGCCTTGCACATCTCGTTGATGAGGTACACCAGTACGGCGCCAAGTTTGCTATTCAGCTCACTCCGGGCTATGGTCGCGTGAACAAGGGAAATCCCGCTCAGACCATTCACGTCTCCGCAAGCGACAACCGCGCCTTCTACTATCCCGACGTCGTGTGTCACACGCTCACTGTAGACGAGATACATGAGCTCGTTGCCTGCATGGGCAAGAGCGCAGCTCTGGCAAAGATGGCCGGCGTTGACATTATCGAGATACACGCCTACGGCGGCTACCTGATAGACCAGTTCATGAGCAAGGTATGGAATCGTCGTGACGATGAGTACGGCGGGTCTCTTGATAACCGTATGCGCTTCTTTAATGAGTGCACACAGGCCGTTCGCCGTGCAGTTGGCCCCGACTTCCCCATTTCTGTAAAATATACGCCTGTCCACGAGATTGAGGGTGGACGCACCTTTGAGGACGAGGGCATAGAGATTGCCCGCCGTCTGCAGGATATGGACTTTGCCTATATGCATGTCGACTATGGCTGCTATGAACGCTGGAATCTTGCCATTCCAAGCGCATACGAGAAGCAGGGGGCACAGCTCCACGTCGCAGAGCGCCTGCGCAAGGAAGGCATCACAATGCCTTTCCTCATTCAGGGCAAGCTCAATGATCCCGTTGAGGCGGAGAGAGTCATCGAGTCCGGCCTCACGGATATGATAGCCCTCGGCAAGCAGTCTCTTGCCGACCCCTACTGGCCCAGCAAGGTCAAGAACGGCAGAGTGGACGACATAGACTTCTGCTGCGCCTGCCTTGAGTGTCTCAACCACAGCTACCCATTTATTCGCCGCTCCTCCTGCGCGATAAATCCCAGAACTGCGGCCGAGCGTGAGTACAAGCTCGAAAAGACTGCACATCCCAGAAAGCTGCTTGTTGTCGGCGGCGGCCCCGGTGGCATGGCGGCGGCCAAGTATGCCGCCCAAGTCGGCCACAGCGTTGAGCTGTGGGAGAAGAGCGACAGACTCGGCGGCAACATGAACGCTGCTGGCGGTCCTGACTTCAAGTTTGATGTTCGTCGCTTCAGCATGAATTTGCAGAAGCAGCTCTATAACAGCGGCGCCGTCGTCAGACTCTCCAAGGAGGCCAATGCCGACTCCATCAAGGAATTTGCTCCTGACGCTGTCATCGTGGCCGCCGGTGCAAAGCCCATAAAGCCGCGTATCCTAGGCATCGACAACAGCAAGGTCATTGATGCGCTCGATCTTTTGTCCAACAGAATTCCCACCGGTGATAAGGTCTATGTTCTCGGTGGCGGCGAGGTCGGCTGCGAAGCCGCCGCGTATCTGGACTCTGTTGGCAAGGACGTCACCATTATCGAAATGCAAAGCGAGATTCTCTCCACTGCGAACATGGCGGATAACGCACGCAAGGGTCTGGAGGATCTTCTCGGCAGAACGAAGGTACGCATACTGACCAGCACAAAGCTCACCGAGATAAAGGACAACCTTATCGTTTGCGAGAATGGCACGGAAACACTGGAACTTGCCTATGACAATCTCGTTCTCGCCGTCGGCTTCAAGTCCGATCACACGCTCTGTGACGAGCTAAAGAGTGCCGGCATCAAGGTATTCCCCATCGGCGACTATAACAGTCCGCGCAAGATATATTACGGCATACACGAGGGGTTCCATGTCATCAGATTGCTTGACGATTTGATGGAGATTTAATAAAAAGTGAGGGGATATCAATGGAGATTAGCAAATCCAAAAGAACATGGATCATAATCGGTGCAGTTCTCATGACAGCCACGGTGCAGCTTTCGTCCGCCGGGCTCAACAACACGATGTACGCAATACTAAGCGGCATGAATGGCCTGCAGTATTACGCACTCCTGGCAACACTCTCATCCCTTGGCATGGCAATTATGTGCGTCATCGGCGGTCGTATAGGTGATATGATCGGCAGACGCGCCGTCATTCTCGCAGGTGCGGTACTCAGCCTCGCAAGCGCGATAGTAATGGGTCTGGCGCAGAGCCTGTCCGTTTTCATCGTAGCCCGTGCAGTGCTGTCCTTCGGCATCGGCACCTTCCCCGGCAACGCATTCGTCGTGGCGGCGGACGTCTCCGACGCCAAGCAGTACCCCAAAGTCGCAGCGCTTCTCACCGCTACTCTGATGGTCGCAACCTTCCTCGGCTCTACCATTGCGGGTTATCTCGTTGACGCAGGTCTCATCCCCGCAGCCATCATCTATCCGGGTGTTGTCGGTCTCATCGGTGCCGTCATTGCTGCGGCAAAGATGGATAAGAAGCCTACAACTGACGGCGTTCGCGGTAAGGTTGACGGCATCGGCATGGTTCTGCTCGCAGTATTCATGCTCAGTCTCTGCCTGTCTCTCAACCAGGGTGCAAACCTCGGCTTCGGCAATCCCATCATCATCTGCGGCTTTGTTGTTGCCGTTGTCAGCCTCCTTGCTCTTCTCAAGGTCGAAAAGAAGGCGGAAGTTCCCGTAATTCCCCTGTACCTCTTCAAGAACAAAAAGTACACCGGCGTTATCATTGCAGGCGCATTCATAACCTTCTATGAAGTCGTTATGGCATCCTACGTTCCCGTAAGCGGTCAGGCTCTCATGGGTCTGAGTGCATCCATCACCGGCTACTTCTCTCTCCCTCGTACAATAATTGCAATTGCCCTTGCAGCTCCTGCCGCCGCATGGGTGGTAAAGAATCAGGCAAAGAACTCCGCAATCGGTCTCGCCGCCGCAGGTCTGCTTGCAGCCGTAGCCTTCCTCGGCATGATATTTGTCGGCGCAGGCTCCCCCGTTGCATTGCCCTTCATCCTTATCGGCATCACCGGCTTCACCGAGGCTCTCAAGGGTGCATCTTTCAGACCTCTGGTTATCAGCCAGCTCGAGCAGAAGGACTTCGGCGTCGGTATCGGCATGATGACCGCAACTGGCACGCTTCTCATGACCATTCTGCTGAGCATTGTTGGCCCCGTATTCACCGCCGTCTCTGCTCAGAACATGGGCAGTGCACTCAGATTCGTATACATCGTGACCGTCTGCTGCGCACTCATCGCCGTAGCAATAACCGTCTTTGCAACCAAGGACAGCAAATCCAAGAATTAAGCTCTAATACATGGAGGTGCGGTGTCTGCATTGCGGACATCGCACCCCAAAAGCACACCCAATAGTACAAGGACGGTGAATTACAATTAAGAAAAGCAGTATATTTTTCCTTACAATGTCCGTCGCGTTCACATGGTTCACCTTCGTGTTCGGCGGAGGTGCGGCAACCGGCGCTCAGGCATACTCCCTCTTCGCCGTCCATGGCTGGACAGCGCTATGGATGCCTCTGGTCGCAATTGCAATAGTTGCAGTTGTCGGCTGGCTCTGCGTTGATTACGCGAACAAAATAGGTGCACATCACTACCGCGAGGTCATAGAGACGCTGTATCGCAGTAAACTCATTGGAACGATATATGAGATAGGCTGCATATATGGCACTGTCCTCGGACTTGCCACCTGCTTTGCATCGCTCGGAAGTCTTACGGTAAGTCTGGGCTTTAACTACTGGCTCGGCATATTGGTAATGGCAGCGGCCTGCACTCTTGGCTGCCTGTTCGGCGCGGCTACCGTCAGAGCAATATCCACGGTGCTCGGTCTTGTCATCGGTGTTATCATCGTGCTTATATTCTCTCTCGACCTCAGCATAGACAGCGGCGCTGCACGGCATATTATCTCCGAGCATCAGGTGTTCAGCTCATACGGTAAGGCGTGGTACGGCTGCTTTTATTTTGCTGCCAGTAACTGCGGAACAATGCTGGCTCTGCTGCCGGTATTCGACCGCGTAAAGAACAGAAAACGTCTTACCGCCACAATACTTGCGGGTTTTTTACTGAATATTGTCATGTTCAGCATGGTCATATTTGCCGTGCTTAACAGCATGCCCGGCGTGACTGAGGCTCAGGTTCCGTATCTCTATGTAATACAGACTCTCGGCGTCCCGGGGCTTGTGAATATATACAGCGTAATTCTCGCCGCCGCAGTAATAACGACCGGTATTACTCTGCTTTATACCTATACCATACGCTTCAGAAAATATGTAAAGGTCAAGAGCGACCGTATCAGCGCATTCATCATTCTGACGGCCTTTGAGATAGTCGGCGCGGTCATCTCAAAGTTTGGGCTCATCACGCTCGTCTCTAAGGGCTTTTCGTTGACCGTCTGGATAAACATCGTTATCCTGATAATCGGCGTCCCAATCATGTACTTTATCAGGACTCACCAAGCATCAAGGCAGCATTAATGCCCATCTCGGCAGTTCCTGCATTCGCAGCATCAAATTCACTTATCATTTTATGACTCCACCGTGATTGAGTCTGATTACGGTGGAGTCTTTATTATATGGCATGAAAACACCATCGGCTGAAAAGGAAAATCAAAGCTTGGAAAATCCTGCTCAGCTCCCACCTAATTAAATACTTAATATCAAAGATAACGAACAGACTTGAGAAGTATTTTGACGAACTCATCATTGACGAAATACAAGATGTTATTTGTGCTCTCCTGCTCCTCCCCGAATCAAACCCACCTGCGGCTGGGCTGCGATTCAGTTTTTATTTCTTTAACTCCTTTTAATTTTTTTCTTAATAATCCGGGTTATTATACAGACACATCAAGGGAACGACCTGATGAAAAACAAAAAATAAATCCGTTCAAGAAAGGAATTATGAATATGAATAACCTGCTCAACAAATACGAGGCTCTCGAGTCCGCTCTCCGTTACATCGACCTTGACCCCAACGCCGTCCGCGTCCTCTCCGTCAGCCTTTGCGGCGCACACTATGAAGTTATCCTGCGCAGCGACTGGATGGAGTATGATTGCTTCGTCGGCTGCGTGAGCGGCAACGTCGCGGGTCTTGACTACTTCCCCCATGTCGACGCCGATGAGCTTGACGGTGTTCCCTGCTCCGAGTACCTCGGCGCAGCCGAAGAGCTCGCCGCGTAATACATCCTCTTCTTTCCATCCACCATTCACAGCACAAAGCACCTGTCAGCCGACAGGTGCTTTGTGCATTGCTATTTATGCCGTTTGTTCTTTTCCGTCGACAATAGCGGTGCTGCCATAGAGCTGGAAGTCGGGGCCGCCGTTATCGTGGATATCGCAGTTATCAAACACAGCGTTGCTGTCATTGAGGGTAACAGCGCCGTATTCGCAGTCGTATATCTCGGTATTGCTGACGTTCATGTCGTCACAGTTGCTTGCGGTGATGCCCATGATGCCGCAGCCGAAGAGCGCACAGCCGTCGATCACCGCGTCATCGCACAGATCAAAGTACAGAACTCCGCCCGTGCAGTAGCCTTTCTCCTCGGTGTGCCCCGCCGTGAAGCCGCGGAGCGTCAGGCCGGCGCATCTTTCAAAACCGAGGACGTCCGCATAGCGCGGCACGGCGGCGATGGTGACGCTCTCCGCACCCGCGCCCTCAATGGTCAGCCCGTCAACGCCGGTTATGACAAGGCTTGGCCCGTCAAAGCGCAGGTCCCAACGATAGCGGTCAGTCTCGGTGACGCCGCAGCCCGCGGCGGTGCTGAGATCGTATACCCCGGGTTCGAGATATATTGTCGTGTCCGGCGCGATGGCAGCAAGAAACTCATCCACGGTCGTGACATGCACCTTGCCGTCCTCGCTGACTGCTACCTCCGGGGTGCTGACCTCGGGGACATAAGCGTTCCAGACGGCGTTCTCCGTTTTCTGCATATTCTGAAGCTCGCTGTAGCTATAGACATTTCTCTCGTGGTCGACGGCCTTGCTGTTTTCATAAAGGCTGCCGAGCTTTTCCATATCCGCATACCAGTCTATAATGTCATTGTCCCCGAGCGCGCAGCCCTCGACCGTGACCGGGATAAGCTCGGAAGCGAACATATCGCGGAACTTATTACCGCTGACTTCGCAGCCTCCGATATACACGCCGCTCGAACGGGAGCTGTTGAAGAAGACGTCCCCGCTGCTGTCGCGTATGGTGCTGTTGAGCAGGGCAAATTTATCGCTGTCGATCGTCCTGAACATGCCAAACTCGGCGGTGATGCCATGAAAATCGCAGTTATCAAAGCTGACGTTTTTGCTGTCGTATATAAATGCCGCGCCCTGCGAGCAGTTCCATATCTCGGAGCCGGTGACGGCGACGTCCTCGCAGCTGTAGGTCGTGACGCCCTCGGTGCCGCAGCCGTAGAGCGAACAGCCGTCCACCGTCACGCCCTTGGTGTTCTCAAAGCACAGCACGCCGCCGGAGCAGTATGCGCCGTCGGTATGCCCGGCGGTGAAGCCCTCAAGCGTTATGTCCTCACAGCCGATGAAGTGCAGGACGTTCACCCAGCGCGGCTCGGTGACGATGCATGTATCGCGGTTCGCGGCGCGTATGGTGAGACCGGTGACGTTCTCGATGACGAGCTCCGCGCCGTCGCCGGTGTCCCAGCGGTAATATCCGGAGCCGCTGCCTGTACCGTAGTCCGACGCCTCGGTGAGCATATAGCGCTGGCCGGTAAGCTCGATCACCGTATCCGGCGCGATGGCGGCCAGCAGCTCATCCACGGTCGTGACCTCTGTCACAGGCCGGCCGTCCTCTGTTTTCGGCGCGGAAGTCTCTGGCGGCTCTGTCTCCGCCGCGGAGGAGTCGGGAGCCTCGCCGCAGGCGGCAAGGGAGAGGAGCATTATCGCCGCGATCATTAAACTAATAAGCTTTTTCATAGCAATTCCCTCTTACGTTATCTGGCAAAAATTGCCTGTTTATGTCTGTAAGACGGAGCTGCGCCGTTTTTGTTTCCGCATCTGCCGCAGCTTTAACGAATCTTAAGCTTTCTTCAGAAGAAATCACGGAAAACACGCAGAAATGTTTTGACAAATCGCGAACTATAGTTTACAATAAGGTTACACGTTTTAGCGCGTGTATCGGTATGTGTTATAAATCTTTATATGAAAGAGGTTAACGATATGAAGAAGAATGTTATCGCACTGGCTCTTATAATAGTCATGCTGTTTTCTCTGTCCGCCTGCGGCAGCAAGGAAGAGACTCCCGCCGCAACCGAGGCTCCCGGTCAGTCCGCTTCCGTGAGTGACCTTCCCGCCGCCACGCCCGGTGCTCCCGCCGTTCCCGAATCCGGCGTGACCACCTATGTCAGCGAGGTCAACGGCATCAGCTTTGATTACGACGTGCAGTACGTCGCCATGACCAATCAGGCCGGCAACGCAATGATCTATGCCGGTGAGAGCACCGACCTGCCTTTCTGCACCGTCTCCCTGATTCCGATGACTGACGCCGAGTCGTATCTCAAGGAGATGGCTGACGCTTCCGAGATAGAGCTTGGCAAGGATCTGCAGGCCAAGGCCGGTGACCCCACCAAGGTCGACTTCGGTGACAGGGATATCTATTATATCTACTACACCTATAAGGATAAGGATGCCGGCGGCACCGTCGCCTGCGCATACTACGCCGAGAACCTCGAGGACGGCAGCGTTGCTGTCTATAATTCCACCGCGCTTGAGGATCAGGCCGATGTTGTCAACGGCATACTCAGGCTCGCGATCGAGACTTTCCACATCGCCGCCGACGGCACGAACGTGTAAAAGATTATATTATTAAAATGCGCGCTGCAATGTGATTGCAGCGCGCTCTTTTTATTCCCTCGCTCCGGTTTCGAGATCGGAGATATGCATGTACTCATCATAGGTGCAGACGCGGTCGATAATGCCGTCGTCGGTGATCTCGATGATCCTGTTGGCAACAGTCTGCGTGAGCTGATGGTCATGGCAGGAAAAGATGATATTGTACTTGAAGGCCTCAAGGCCGTTGTTGAGCGCGGCGATGCTTTCAAGGTCGAGATGGTTCGTCGGCTGATCGAGCACGAGGAAGTTCGCTCCGGAGAGCATCATGCGGCTGAGCATGCACCTGACCTTCTCGCCGCCGGAGAGAACCTTGACGCTTTTATAGACATCATCCCCGGAGAAGAGCATGCGCCCGAGGAAAGTGCGCAGATAGCTCTCGCGCTTGTCGGAGGAGAACTGGCGCATCCAGTCGATAAGGTCATAATCGCAGTTTTCAAAATAGCTGTTGTGATCCTTGGGGAAGTAGGCCGTGGTGATGGACGCGCCCCATTTGACGCTGCCGGAATCCGGCTCCTCCTCGCCCATGATGATCTTATAGAGCATCGTCACAGCAAGCTCGTTCTTGCCGACTATAGCTATCTTATCGTCCTTGCCGACAATGAAGCTGATGTTATTGAGGAGCTTCACGCCGTCGACGGTCTTGCTGACCTCGGTGACAAAGAGCCTGTCCTTGCCCGGCTCGCGCTCGGCCTTGAAGCCGACCCACGGATAGCGCCGGTTCGACGCGGGCAGCTCTTCGACGGTGATCTTGTCGAGGAGCTTGCGCCTCGATGTGGCCTGACGTGACTTGGACTTGTTCGCGGAGAAGCGTGCGATGAAGGTCTGCAGCTCCTGTATCTTCTGCTCGGCCTTCTTGTTCTGGTCGCGGATGAGCTTCTGGATGAGCTGGCTGGATTCGTACCAGAAGTCATAGTTGCCGACGTACATTTTGATCTTGCCGTAGTCGATATCCACGATGTGGGTGCAGACGTTATTGAGGAAGTACCGGTCATGGCTCACGACGAGCACCGTGCCCTCATAGTCCATGAGGAAGTCCTCGAGCCAGACGACGCTCGCAAGGTCGAGGTTGTTCGTCGGCTCGTCGAGCAGGATAACATCCGGGTGGCCGAAGAGCGCCTGCGCGAGCAGCACCTTGACCTTGAGGCGCGGGTCTATCTCGCGCATAAGGCTCTGGTGCAGCGCGGTGTCGACGCCCAGCCCCTGAAGGATGCGCCCGGCGTCGCTCTCGGCCTCCCAGCCGCCGAGCTCGGCGAACTCCTCCTCAAGCTCCGCAGCGCGGATGCCGTCTTCATCCGAAAAATCCGGTTTATCGTATATTGCGTCCTTCTCCTTGCCGCAGTCATAGAGCCGCTGGTTGCCCATGATGACGGTGTCAAGCACGGGGTAATCGTCGTACAGGCTCTGGTTCTGCTTGAGTACCGACATACGCTGCTTTGCGTCGAGCGTGACGCTGCCGCCCGTCGGTTCGAGCTCGCCGGAGAGGATCTTTATAAAGGTGGACTTGCCCGCGCCGTTCGCGCCGATAATGCCGTAGCAGTTGCCGGGGGTGAACTGCAGGTCTACGCGCGAAAACAGCACGGACGAGCCGAACTGCATGGAAAGGTCGTTTACAGAAAGCATATGAAAACTCCGTTCAAAGTAGTGCTCCCAGTATAAACGCTCCCGGCGGGGCTGTCAATGCCGCGCGGCGTTTGTTGACTTTTGAGCCGATTTATTATATTCTTATATGGTTAAACTGTATATTCCGGGAGCTTCCCTATGACCGATACCTTGAATGAAAAGCATGAGAGAGCTTTCTCTCTTATTATAATACTCGTCCTGCTGGCGTATTTCGCCGTGTTCGCGATCGTGAACTTCGCGGGCTTTGCATATTTCTGCAATGCCGATATGTATGAGGATACGCTCGTCGCCCGCCTGATGTGGGAGCAGAAAACGCTGTTCCCGGAAAACTACATCTTCGGCAACCAGTATTACGTTATCGCGACGCCGGTGTTCGCAGCGCTGTTCTACGGCCTCACCGGCAGCATGAACACCGCGATGGCGCTTGCGACGACGCTGATGTCGCTGCTGATAGTGCTCTCACTCGGCTGGATGATAAAGCCGTATATAAAGAGCCGCTCCGCACGGCTCGCGGTGCTGCTCACGCTCGCCGCCGCGGTATATGTTCCGCACATCCTCGAAACGGATGAGGGGCAGCTGTTCTTCGTTATGGCAAGCTATTACGCCTGCTATCTTATAACGTTCTTCTTCCTTGCGGGCGACTATGTCCGCGCGCGGACGGACTCTTCCCTGCGCCCGGCGGCGCTGGCTGTCTCGCTGGTGCTCTCTTTCTGCACGGGGATGCAGAGCCTGCGGCAGACCTGCGTGAGCATCCTACCGATACTGGCCGTCGAGGCCGTGTCCGCGCTGCGCCGCCTTATCGCGCGTGAAAGGCTCTGGCCAAAGGGGCAGCGTATGCCGCTCTGCCGTGCCATCGGCTATACCGCTGCCAACATCGGCGGCGTACTGCTGATGAAGCTGCTGGGTGTACCGAGCCAGTCCATATATTCCGACGCCTCCGTTCTGGACGGGACGGGGTTAAACGGCAAGCTCTGGCGTTTCATCGCCGCGTCCCGCACCGTGAGCGGATTCGAGTGCGTCAAAAATAACGGCGGCTTTTTCGTGCTGATGTTCGTGTTCTTCACGGCGCTGCTGATCGCTGCGGCGGTGATCCTGATACGCAAAGCCAAGACCGCGCCCGAGGGCATCGGGGCATACTGGTGGCTTTCGGTCGTTAGCCTGCTCGCGGTCATCGCGGCCTCATTCTTCACAGCGGTGAAGCTGCGTGCGATATACCTGTTTATCTATTATCCGCTGCTTGCGCTCTCCGCGGCAATAGTCCTTGAGCGCGCCGCGCCGAAGCTGCGCTGCGCCCTGCTCATCGCGCTGTGCGTGCTCTCGGCCGGGAATATATATTTCAGCTATGGGGACGATCTGCGCGGCGTTCTCAGCGAAAGCAAAACGACCGCCGAGGAAATCAGCAGCTACGCCGTCGAGAACGGCTACGAGCTGCTGTACGGCAACATTGCATACCTCACCCCCAACGCTGCGGCCTATTCCGACGGAAAGCTCATCGCGGGCTGCTGGAATGATGAGATCATCTTCCACGCCGTGCCCTATCTCAACACAAGGGACGTCTACCGCAGGACAGACTATTCGCGTGCGCTCTTCGTTTTCCATGAGTGGGAGCTTGACGCGGCATACACCGAGGCTGCCGGGAGCAGCGCCGTGCTCACCGAGCGGGCGCGGTTCGGAGAATACGTGCTGTGCACCTCGTCTCAGCAGCTCATGTATCCGACGACCGATATAATAGAATACTATGTCTCCATGGGCATGGAGCCGCCGCGGTGACACGGCAAAGGCCGAGGCCGCCCGGTGTATTTCCGGGCGGCCTCGATCAAACATTATTCATAGTATCATATACCCAGCAGCGTATACGCTGCCGCAATGAGCATGCCTACGACGAGCAGTGCCGACGGATTATAAGCAACATCTTTCATTGTATACCCTCCTGTGATATTTCTTTTGTTTTTTGCTTTATGGCTATAAGACGGCGGGCAGAGCATTTTGTTCCCGGTATTTGAAAAATTTTCCGGGAAACGCGGAGATAAGATATGACAACAAAAACGAAGAAAATACTGCTTATATGCGCGCTCACGCTTTTTGCTGCGGCTCTGCTTTTTTTCGGGTACAAGAAGGGCGTGGAGCTTTACAACGCCAAAAACGCCGATGAGCTGTTCGCCGCCGGGGATTATGCCGGTGCGCGCGAATGGTACGAAAAAAACGGCAGCGCCGAGGACATCGCGCGCTGCGACTATGAGCTGGACCGTGAAGCATATGAAGCGGCAGCGGCGCAGCTCGCAGCCGGGGAATACGACGCGGCGCGGCTTGCATTCGAAGCGCTCGGGGATTTTGAGGACGCGGCGGACAGAGCGCTGGAATGCAGCCTTTTCAAGGCGCGCGCCCTGACGGACGCGGGCAGCTATACCGACGCGCTCGACGTGCTCGCCGCGCTCCCGGAGGATCACACTGGCGCACAGGAGCTCACCGAGGAAGCGCGGGAGGGGCTGTATCAGCAGGCTCTCGCGGCGACATACGAATGCCGCATGGACGAAGCTGTCATGCTCTGGAACAGCCTCGGCAGCTATAAGGACAGCGACTCTCTCCTCAAGCGCTGCATGAGCCGTATAGTCAGCATGGCGGCCGGTACGGAAGAGCGCGTAAACTACTCACCCTACGCCGGTAGAGACGTCGGCGACGGTATACTTTACTGGCACCGGCTTGGGCTCATATATGTGCCCAAGGAGTGCAATGCCGATACGCGCTGCATGATCTTCTATCCGGGCGGATACGACAGCGCGCTTGCAAACTCCTACTATCAGGACTACATTTACGCCGGCACATCCCCTAACGCGATAATCCTCTATATGTACACAAACGGCTTTTACGACATTGAAAGTCACATTGAGGACGCCTACCGCGCACTTGAGGAAGCAGCGCTGGAGAACAACGTCTTCCTGCATGACATGGTCGTCTGCGGAGCGAGCAACGGCGCCTATACCGCCGTCAACACCGCGGCCTATCTCTATGAAAACTACGGCATCGCCGTGCGATATGTGCTCACCTTTGACGCCGGGGCGCACTGGGCGCACACCGATAAGGTGCTCACCCCCGAGCAATGCGACCTTGCCGCCGAAGCCGGGACGGAGTTTCTGCTGTTCGAGGGTGCTGGCATCGGCATGAACAAGGGCGCGATACACACGATGGTTCGCCACGGCTGCGACGTCACGATCGTGCTGTGCCGGAACTCCGGGCACTACGGCATCATCTATGATGCGATATATAAGGGTATGCTCGACTGGGTACTCGGAAACGGCGAGCAGCCGACCGATGCGAACTATACCTACATCCCGCTCGACATCACCTCGACGTATCCGGAGTGAACGAAAAATGCCCGCGGAGCCATAGCTCCGCGGGCGCTGCTGCCTTATCTTGTCCGCAATTTCAGTTCGTCCCTATCCTCTGCGCGATGTAGTCCTCGACCTCGGTAAGCTCAATGCCCAGCGCTGTCGAAAGCTCACCGTGGAGGATGTCCTTCGCGCGCTTCATCGTGGACTCGGCGCGGCTGCTCTTGGTCTTGCGCTCGGCCAGTCTCCCGTGCAGGCCCTTGACGATGGCGACCAGCGCCTCGCAGCTGTGCTGCTTGAAAAGCTCCTTATAAAAGGCGTCGACATGGTTGAAGCGGCTGTCATTGCATACGGCGGGTGCTATGCCCGGTATCGCGTCAATGAGCGCCTCAGCCTCCTCGCGGCTGATGACAGGGCGCATGAACGCCCCGGAATCCACCGGCGAATAGTACACTCCCGTGCCAATAAGCGGCGCGAGATAATAATAAAGCTTGTTCTTCGACGCTCCGCTTATCTCCAGCGGGGCAATTTTAATAACCGTGCAGACTCCGTTCTCTCCGTAAACTATTTTTTCTCCGACCGAATACATCGTAAATCTACCCCTATCATATATTACATACCTATAATACAACATTTCCGGAAATTTTTCCAATGGTTTTTTCAAATTTTTTTCATGAACAGTGCCCGCTTTTTGACGATTGTGTTTACCGCAAAAGCCTGATATAATGAGCTGTCGACAAATACTGACAGCTCATTATACCGGAGGTTCGTCATGGATATTGGTTACAGCTTTGGTCAGATGATATGGATAGTTCTTGTATATTCGTTTCTCGGCTGGTGCTGCGAGGTCGCCTTCGCGGCGGTGCGCCGCGGCATCTTTGTCAACCGCGGCTTTCTCAACGGCCCCGTCTGCCCGATCTACGGCTTCGGTGTGCTGATAGTGCTGCTGGTGCTCGAGCCCGTCAAGGATAATCTCGCGCTGCTGTTTTTCGGCAGCATGGTGCTCACCTCGGCGCTGGAGTTCTTCATCGGCTTTATCATGGAGCAGTTCTTCCATGACAAGTGGTGGGACTATTCCGAGAACCCCTTCAACATCAAGGGCTATATCTGCCTTGAGTTCTCGCTCGTCTGGGGCGCGGCCTGCGTGCTCGTCGTCGATGTTATTCATCCGATGATCTTTAAGCTCATCTGCGCCATCCCCGAAAAGCTCAGCCTCTGGCTCATGGTCTTCTTCACCGCAGTGCTCATTTCCGACGCAGTCATCACGCTCTGGAACATGCTCAAGCTGCCGAAGCGTCTGCGCGCTATCGACGAGCTTGAAAAGGCCATGACCGCCGTGTCCGACGCTATCGGCGAAAAGGTCTATGAGAGCGTGGAGCACAGCAAGGAGCGCAGCGAAGCCTTCGATGAGAAGCACCCCGAGCTTGCCGAGCGCCGCAAGGAAGCCTTTGAGGACGTGCTTGAAAAGCGCAGTGAGATAAACCGCGAGGTCAAGGCGCGCGAGGATGAGAGCCTTGAGGCTCTGCGCGCGAAGAAAGCCGAGCTTGAGGCGAAGCTCGAAGCGCTCAGAAAGCCCAACATCATCTCCGAACGTATCGCCATAGCCTACCCGAAGCTCTCCGAGGGCCGCCATTACGGCCGTCAGATAGCCAAGATCAGAGAGCGCCGCGCCCAGCGCAAAAACGGAGGCAAGCAGTGAGGCTCTATCTTCACGGACATGAATATAAATACGCCGTCGAGCAGATGCTGCTGACGGTGTTCCCTTCTGAGCGCCCCGAATATCCCGACGGCAAGCCCGAGGGCGAGCGGCTGGAAATAAGCCTCAGCCATACCGCGCAGCGGACTACCGCCTGCTGTACCCTGCGCATAAACGGCGGCATATACAAAGGCCGCGCCCAGTGTGCAAACACCGCGATGACGGACGCTCTGCATACCGACCGCGTGTGCCAGCGGCTCATAAAGGACGCAATATACCGCGCGGCGCTCCGCTCCGGCTGTCCGCGTCCCGCATGGGGCGCGCTCACCGGCGTGCGCCCCGGCAAGGTGCTAAGCAGCCTGATAGCCGAGGAGCACAACGAGGATAAAGCCCTGCGCCGCTTCATCAGGGAATATGACGTCAGTCCTGCCCGCGCGCAGCTGTGCATGACGACTACGCGCGAGACTCTGCGCGCCGCCGCTTCCCTCTCGCCGAAGGATATTTGCCTTTATGTGGGCATCCCCTTCTGCCCCACACGCTGTGCTTATTGCAGCTTTGTGAGCCAGTCCGTTGAGAAGAGCATGAAGCTCATCCCGCCTTTTCTGGAGGCTCTCGAAAAGGAGATCGCCGCGACTGCCGCGCAGGTCAACGCCTTGGGGCTGCGCGTCGTGTCCGTCTACATGGGCGGCGGCACACCGACGACGCTCTCCGCAGAGCAGCTCGACAGGCTGTGTTCGGTGCTTGAGGATGAATTTGACCTCAGCGCTGTGCGTGAATACACCGTCGAGGCCGGCCGGCCGGATACCATCAGCGCCGCCAAGCTGCGTGTGCTGAGAGCGCACGGAGTCGACAGAGTCAGCGTGAACCCGCAGACGATGAGCGACCGTGTGCTTGAGCTCATCGGCCGCCGCCACACCGCGTCGGATATTGAGTGTGCGCTCCAACTTGTGCGCGAGGTAGGCGGCTTTGATGTGAACATGGACCTCATCGCCGGGCTCCCCGGTGACAGCGCCGAGGGCTTCCGGGATACTGTTGAAAAGGTGCTCGCTCTGGGTGCGGAAAACATAACCGTCCATACCCTGTCGCTGAAAAAGGGCTCGCGCATCACTCTTGAGGAGGTCCCCATCCCGGGTGCCGATGAGGTCGCAGCAATGCTCGACTTTGCCGGGGAGCGTCTCAGTGCTGCCGGTTACTCGCCATACTATCTCTACCGGCAGAAGTTCATGTCCGGCGGCTTTGAAAACGTCGGCTGGGCCAAGGATGGCCGGGTGAACCTGTATAATATCTGCATCATGGAGGAGCTGTGCAGTATAATAGCAATGGGCGGAGGCGGCTCGACAAAGCTGATCCGTCCCGACGACGGGCGCAATATTCGCATCATGGCTCCGAAATACCCGCTTGAATACATAAACAGCATCGGCAATACCTGTGCTGAAAAAGTAAAAATTCTTGATTTTTATAACAATATAGGGCACAAATAAGGAGGAAAAGTTATGGCGTTCCAGCTTGAAGATATCAACTTCAAAACCGTCGCCGATCCGAAGGGCTTCATTGAGGAGGGCGATCAGGCCTATAAGGACAGAGTTGCCAAGGCCGCGGATAAGATAATCAGCAACCGCGATAAGAGTCCCATTGTTCTGCTCTCCGGGCCATCCGGTTCAAGCAAGACCACGACCTCGATGAAGATCGCCGAGGAACTCAACCGCCGCGGCATCGGCACGCACTACATCGGCATGGACGATTATTTCAAGACCATCGACGATAACAGCCCCCGCACACCCGAGGGCGAGCTGGATCTCGAGTCCCCGCTCTGCCTTGACATGGAGCTTATGAACAGGCACTTTGACATGCTCTCCAAGGGTGAGCGCATCTACGTGCCGAAGTACGAATTTGCCCGGCGCATGAGGAGTCTCACGCCCTCCAAGTCCATCCAGCTCAAGAAGGATGAGGTCGTCATCGTCGAGGGCATCCACGCCCTGAATGACATGATAACGAACGCGCACCCCGAAGCTTTCAAGCTCTATATCTCTGCGCGCAGCGATGTGCTCTTCGGTGACCGCGTCGTCTTTAAGCGCACATGGTTCCGCCTTGTGCGGCGCATGGTCAGGGACTACAACTTCCGCGGCTCCTCCGCCGCCGAGACGATGAGCATGTGGGCAAACGTCCGCCGCGGCGAGAAGCTGTACATCTCCCCGTACAAGAACAAGGCCGACTATCAGTTCGACACCGCGCTTCCCTACGAGCTGCCCGTGTTCAACGAGACGGCAACTCAGCTGTTCCAGTCCGTGCCCGAGGGCATCGAGCGCTTTGACGAGCTGCGTCAGGTGCTGCCCGCGCTCCAGCTCTTTGGGGTCATTGACCAGAACCTGATCCCCAAGGAGGCCATGATACGCGAGTTCATCGGCGGCGGCATATACGAATACTGATAAAACTACCGGAGCGGTTCAAAGCTGAACCTCTCCGGTTGGTTTTTCTTATTTGATTTATCCGATATTCAATGTCGTAGGCTTTGTGACCTGGACTGCGTCAAACTCTGAGAGCGTTATGCTGACGGTGACTTCATAGACCTTTGTGTTCACACCGATCCCGATGTCCGTCTTCTCCATCGCCTTATCCACAAGGACGGGAACAAGCCCCTGCATCACATCCGACATATCCATTTCAATGCGCACTATCATGCCCGACTTCACATCGATCCAGATGGATACAGGCACGTCGCCGAGGTCCTCAAATACATCGTCGTCAAGCTCGACATCAAGGCTCTCCTCAAGAGCCTGCTTGGCGTTTGCAAGCTCCAGCGCCTGCCTGAGCTCATCGCTTGTTATTTTGCCGTTATAGCGAATGGCGTCCGAGCCGTTTACCTTTTCCTTGCCGTATTCCTTGAAGCTCGCGGCGCTGTCCGACAGCAGCAGGAACAGCGATTTGCCGTCCGCCTTGCTGCTCTTCGAGCTGTCGTCGTTCTCAATGCTGTCCTTTGTCCAGCTATCTCCGCTGTCGGCAGAGGAATAGACATCAAAGCCGCCGTCACGGCCCACGCCGTAAAACAGCAGGTTCTGTTCAAAGCCAGCTACTTCCGCCATCAGGTTCACATACACCCGCTCAGGGTCGCGCTGAATATCCGCGCCGCCCGTAATCGCGGCGTCGGCGTTCACATCCTGCCCCAGCACGGATATCCCCATGCCGATCTGCATCTCAACATCCGCGTGCAGGCTATCAAGCTTGCTCATTTTGATCGCCGCTTTTGCAACGTGCGTCCTGAACATGCCGCAGCCGCAGAGCGAGAGCAGCATCGCCGCAAGTATTGCAAATACAAGTATTCTCTTTGCTTTTTTCATAGGCGTCTCCTGCATTATAGTGTACAGTCCGGTTCTGTTGACATCCGAAGCGTTTTGAGCTATAACAAATCACAAAGGGCGATAACGTTACCGTCAGCTCTGAGATGGTTCAGAATTTAGGCCGTCACTTGGCAGAGTGGCGGTTTCTGCCTTTAACGATGGCGTCCTTTGCTTAAGCTTACTATACCATATCGCCCATTCCATATCAAGCTTTTCGGCGCAGGGCACATATTATGTTTGACGCGCCGGCGCTTTCAATGCTAAAATACCTTTTGTTTATATACACGGAAACGAGGCAATGCAGATTGATAGAATATAACGCGGGAAAATGCGATATAGCCGTTATCGGCGCAGGGCATGCAGGGATCGAAGCCGCGCTTGCCGCGGCGCGCATGGGGCTTGACACCGTGTGCTTCACGGTGAATCTCGACAGCGTCGGCAACATGCCCTGCAACCCCGCCATCGGCGGTACGGGCAAGGGGCACCTTGTGCGCGAGCTCGACGCGCTCGGCGGCGAAATGGCCAAGGCCGCGGACAAGGCCTGCATCCAGTACCGCATGCTGAACCTCGGCAAGGGCCCGGCGGTTCACTCCCTGCGCGCACAGGCCGACCGGCGGCGCTACCAGCAGGTGATGAAGCACACGCTTGAATTGCAGGAAAACCTCAGAGTGAAGCAGGCCGAGGTCGTGGACATCGGCCTTGACGAGCAGGGCGCGGTATGCTCGGTGACGACGAACACAGGCGCTGTATGGTCCTGCCGCGCTGTCGTGATCGCGTCTGGCACGTATCTCGACGGGCGCACGATAGTCGGCGAGGTGCTGCGCTCCTCAGGGCCTGACGGGCTTGCCCCGGCGATACCGCTGGCGGAGCGCCTGCGCGCACTCGGCTTATCTATGCGCCGCTTCAAGACCGGCACGCCGCCGAGGGTCAACGCCCGCAGCGTGGACTTTTCAAAGATGGAGCTCCAGCCCGGCGACGCAGAGCCTGAGTCTTTTTCATTCTCGACCGAGACGGTTCCGGAGAACCGCGCTGTCTGCTACCTCACCTACACCAACGAGCACACACATCAGATCATCCGTGACAATCTCGACCGCAGCCCGATATACTCCGGCGTCATTCAGGGCGTCGGCCCGCGCTACTGCCCCAGCATCGAGACAAAGGTCATGACCTTTGCCGACAAGCCGCGGCACCAGCTCTTTGTCGAGCCGATGGGGCTTGACACGGAGGAGCTTTATATCCAGGGCTTTTCCTCGTCGCTGCCCGAAGAGGTGCAGGTAGAGATGCTGCACACTATCCCCGGCTTGGAGCACGCGGAAATGACCCGCTGCGCCTACGCGATAGAATATGACTGCGTCGACCCGACGGAGCTCTACGCGACGCTTGAGAGCAAAAAGATTCCCGGCCTCTACGGCGCGGGGCAGTTCAACGGCTCCTCCGGTTATGAGGAGGCGGCAGTGCAGGGCTTCGTCGCAGGCGTCAACGCAGCGCTCAAGATACTCGGGCGCGAGCCGTTCATCCTCCGCCGCAGCGACGGATATATCGGCACGCTTATTGACGATCTTGTCACCAAGGGCACGAACGAGCCCTACCGCATGATGACCTCCCGCAGCGAGTACCGTCTGCTGCACCGGCAGGATAACGCCGACCTGCGCCTTTCGGGCAAGGGACTCTCCCTCGGCCTTGTGAGCGCGGAGCAGTATAAGCGCGTGCAGGAGAAGTACGCCGCGGTCGACTCAGAGCTCAAGCGGCTTGAGAGCACGCATCTTGCCCCGACGGAGGAGCTCAACGCCATGCTCGCGTCCCACGGCACCGCACCTGTCGCGACGGGCTTCTCCCTCGCCGAGCTCATACGCCGCCCGCAGATAAGCTATGCCGACACCGCGCCCTTTGACCCGGCGCGCCCGAAGCTGCCGAAAGCCGTGACGGATCAGGCCGAGATACGCCTGAAGTACGACGGCTACATAAAGCGCCAGCTCAAGCAGGTGGAGGAGTTCACCCGCATGGAGGAGCGCGCGCTGCCGCCGGATATCGACTACAGCAAGGTCACCGGTCTGCGCATCGAGGCACGCGAAAAGCTTGAGAAGATACGCCCCGTGAGCTTCGGGCAGGCAAGCCGCATTTCCGGCGTGTCCCCGGCAGATATCTCGGTGCTGATGGTATATATGGAGAGCAGAAGATGAGCAAGGTAGTTTTAGGTTTTTCCGGCGGGGTCGACTCTGCCGTGTCCGCCGTGCTGCTGCAAAAGGCGGGGCATGAGGTGCACGGTGTGTACCTCGACAACGCGGAGGAGAGTGCGCGGCTTGACGCCGTGTCCGCCGCGGAGCGCATGGGGATAGCCCTGACAGTCATCGACGTTAAGCGCGAGCTTGAAGAGAACGTCTGCCGTCCGTTCACCGAGGCGTACCTTCGCGGTGAGACGCCGAACCCCTGCATCATCTGCAACCCCAGCGTCAAGTTCAGGACGCTTATTGCCGTTGCTGACCGTATCGACGCGGAGCTTGTCGCGACCGGGCACTATGCCCGCGCGGAAAACGGCGCGCTCTTTAAGGGCATGCCGTCAAACGACCAGAGCTATATGCTCTGCCGCCTGACGCGCGAGCAGGCCGCGCGCGTGACACTGCCGCTCGGCTCCCTCGAAAAAACGCAGACGCGCGCGCTGGCCGAGGAGTTTGGCCTCCCCGCGGCGCACAAGCCCGACAGCATGGAAATTTGCTTCATCCCCGACAAGGATTATATCGGCTGGATATCCCGCCGCACCGACATGCCCGGCGCGGGAAAGTTCATCCTGCACGGCGAGGTCATAGGTGAGCACGACGGCATCTGCCGCTACACAGTCGGCCAGCGCCGCCCGGGGCTTGTTGACGGGCGCAAGGTATATATCTCGCGCATCGACGCTGCAACAAACACTATTGAGCTTGCTCTATGGGAGGAGCTTTTCAAGACAGAGGTCTGGGCGCGGAACTTCAACTGGCTCATTGACGAGCCGCGTGAGCCGATACGCGCGAGTGTGCGCGTGCGGCACACGAAATGGGAAAACCCGCCCTGCACCGCGACGGTGGAGGACGGACTTGTACACATCGTATGTGTTGAACCTGTGCGCGCACCGGCAGCAGGTCAGTCCGCCGTGCTGTACGATGGCGATCGACTCCTCGGCGGCGGGTTCATTGTGCAGCATTGAAAGATATTGGTTCTAAACTAAAAAGTTGGGGTAAACGGAGAAGACCGGGTGCACCCAGCTTTTTTTATTCAGAGCTATTCATTAGACGGCATCAGAGTGAGGTTCCCCGCAAAGGGCTTGCCAATTCAGGCAAGCCCTTTTTGATTTACCGGGAGCAAATCTTTTTCGGGATAATGCCAGCCCGCCCGGTTTAGAATCCAGCAAATATGATGAAAATTTCTATTGAGAGGAGATGGTCAATGATTGGAGATAAGCATAAACGATGAACGCAGCACAGTCGAAGTCTGGCTATCGAACAAAGAGAAAAATGATTCCGCCGTGCGCCAGCGCCTCAAACCGCTGTATGCAGAGTACGCTGGAAAGAAATATACCGTCGCTGTGTTTACGTCCGGCAGTCAGGACTTATACTCTCTGACAAGCGGCCTGCTCTGCTACAACAGAAAGCGCATCGCGGAGCTCGAAGTGGAGCATGAAAAGGAACAGGGCATGGTGATGTAAACGGACGGCTTGTAGTAGTCGTCCGTTTATTCTTTTCTGTTGCTTTCCGAAAGCTCATGTGATACAATATTATCATCAAATGCAAGATTATATATGTATAATATTGTAATAGTCTGAAAAGTATCTCAAGGGTGAACACAAATGAGAGAACACTTTGACATTGCCGGGTACTGCCGCATCTCGGTCGACGAGGAGGCGGGGCGCGACAATGTGTCCATCGAAAACCAGAAAGCCATCATACAGGACTATGTGCGCCGCACATTCCCGGACAGCACGCTCACCTTCTACGAGGACCGCGACCGCTCGGGCTACACCTTCGAGCAGCGTGAGGGCTATCAGGAGCTGCGCAGAAAGCTCATGGCGCACAAGTATGATATCCTCGTCGTCAAGGACTTCTCCCGCTTCTCTCGCCGCAACAGCCGCGGTCTTGTGGAGCTGGAGGATCTGCGCGACGCGGGGCTCCGCATCATCTCCATCGGCGACGGCATAGACTTCCCGAATGACGACGACTGGGTGAAGATACAGTTCCAGTTCCTCATGAACGAAATGCCCGTCACCGACACGAGCCGCAAGGTGCGCTCAGTCGTGAAGCGCCGTCAGGAGGACGGGCGCTGGATCTGCGCCGCGCCCTACGGCTACATCGTAAACAAGCAGCAGGAATTTGAGGTCGTCCCCACCGAGGCGGAGATCGTGCGGAAGATATTCGCGCTCTACATCGGCGGCTGGGGCTATAAGCGCATTGCAAACTACCTCACCGATGAGGGCATACCCACACCGCGCATGGCGGAGCGCACCCGGCGCGAGGCCGATGGCGAAACACCGGTGCGCAAGGTCAAGAACGAGTGGGCGATCATCACCGTGCAGGGCATCATCGATAATGATTTTTATATCGGCACTCTGCGTCAGGGCAAGTACACGCGCCGCAAGATAAACGGCGCGGACGTGAAGCAGGACGCAAGCGATCATAAGGTCTTTGAGCACCACCATCAGGAGATCGTCGACTACCGTACCTTCGCCACCGCGCGGGCGCTGCGCGAGGAGCGCAGCACCTCGCACTACCGCGGCGTGAAGATAAACGACAATGTATACTCCGGCTTTCTCTTCTGCGGCGACTGCGGCAGCCCCATGTTCGCCATGAGCCGCCGCGACATCCGCGACGCCTACCGCTGCGGCGAATATCACCGGCGCGGGCGTAAGGCCTGCACGAGCCACCACATCCGCGTCGATAAGCTCGACGAGCTGGTGAAGGACTATGTGCGCAAGGTGAAAGAAAACTCCGCGCAGATGCTCGACCGTCTGAACACCGATCTTGCGCGTGAGACGGAGGACATCGCTGAAACCGAGAAAGCGGCGCAGAACCTCACCGCGGTGCTCGATGATCTTCAGGCCGAGCTCAAGGCCACGAAGCGCCAGCGTGTCCGTGATATTATGAAGCACCCGGAGCAGGAGGCACTGCTTGAGGAGACCTATGACGAGATGGAGAGCGACCTCTCCCGCCGCATCGAGGGCATCAGAAACCAGATAGACATGAGCGCCGACAAGCGCAATACTATCATCCGCGTCAACCGCGCGGCAAAGACGGCGATGGAGGTGTTCGACGATATCCTCCAAAAGCCGAAGCTCGAGCGTCAGGATCTCACGCTGATCATCGAGCGCATCACCGTGTTCGAGGATCACATCGAGGTGCAGCTCAAGGCGGATATCGACTCCATCCTCAAGAGCGGCACATTGCCGGAGGAGACGGGGGACGCTGCAAATTTTGATCCCGGCATGGCAGATAGCTCACCCGTCACCATAGTCCAGTGCTCGGAAAAGCACGCGGACAAGATCTACCATGTCAATGTGATCAGTAACGGTGACCCGCTGGAGATATTCACGGATAAGGACGGAGAATTGATCTTCAAGAAATATTCCCCTATTGGGGAGCTTGGCGACTTCGCCGCGCAGATATGCGACAGCCTGAGAAAAACGACGGACGGCATCGCCGCCGTGTGCGACAGGGACTCGGTCATAGCCATCGCGGGCGGCGCGAAAAAGGAGCTGCTGGAAAAGCCCGTCAGCGCACAGCTCGGCGAGATCATGGCCGGGCGCTCCGTCTACCGACACAGCACCGGCGGAAGCATCACCCCCGTGAGCACAGCCGATGAAAAATACTGCATTTCCGTTGCGGCTCCGGTCATCTCGGAGGGAGATGTGATGGGCTGTGTGCTGTTCATCACGGAGAAGAACTCCCCGCCCGCCTCAGAGGTCGAGTTCAAGCTTGCGCAGACAGTCGCAAATTTCCTTGGGAAACAGATGGAAAGCTGAGCACCTGCGGTCACGTCCGGCGCGTGGCCGCATTTTTTGTGAGAAACAGGAGAAAAAATGCTTGACAAATTCTGTCATGCGCGCTATAATGACAAAGCTTTCAAAAATCAATACGGACGATTGGCGCAGCTGGTAGCGCATCCGCTTGACGTGCGGGAGGTCACAAGTTCGAGTCTTGTATCGTCCACCACAGATCCACACCCATTAGGGTGTGGATCTTTTTACGTCAATAGCTCCGCGGCACTTGAGCCCTCCGGCTGAGATCAGTGATTTCAGCCGGAGGGTTCGTCCAAGCTCTATTTTATTCTCACGGCTCTGTGCGTCTCGCCGGTTCGAAGCGGGGTCACAGTCCCGCCGCTGATATCGAAGATGCGCGCAGTGAAGTCCGCCTCAGCCTCCGTCGGGATGAGCACCTTGAGAGTGACGCTGGAGGAATACTCCACGTCCTCGACGATGCCGCCCATCGCAGTACACTCAGTCTTGAGCCGCTCCGCACCGGAATATGAGCACGGCACATCCATGCACGACCATGGGCGCACGACCGACGTCCCCGCCGCGGCGAGCGCGTCCCCGGCGCTTTTCGTATACGCGCGCAGCAGCCCGCCCGCGCCGAGCAGCACACCGCCGAAATATCGCGTGACAACACAGACGCAGTTGGTCATGTTCTGGCGGCGCAGCACCTCAAGCATGGGAATACCGGCGGTGCCCTGCGGCTCACCGTCGTCACTGTAGCGCTCGGCGCCGTTTCTGATGATATAGCACCAGCAGTTGTGCCGCGCGTCATAGTACTTTTTCTTCATCTCGGCGACGAAGGCCTTTGCCTCATCCTCGGTCTCGATGCAGCGGACATGCCCCAAAAAGCGTGAGCGCTTCTCGGTGAACTCGGCCTCGCCCGGGGTGGAGGGGATATAATACTCGCTCAATCCTCCCAGTCCTCCTTGGGTTCAACATAGCCGGGGATGAACTGCTTGACCCTGCCGAAGAGCTCCGGTCCGACAGTGACCTCGGCCTCGATGCCGGAGTCGGTATACTCCATGGAGTGTACCTGCGCCTCGCGGTTGAGGCTGTCGGCAAGCCCGGCGTTTGCGTAAGGAATCTTCAGCGTGACGCGCTTCTTGCCGCGGTCGAGCATGGCGGATAGCGTGTCGACAAGCTCCTTTGCCCCCTCGCCGCTGCGCGCGGAGATGCAGACGATATTCTCCCCGTGCGGCAGGATGCCGATATAGGCGTCGCACTTATTGAACACGCGGATGCACGGCGTGTCCTCCGCGCCGAGCTGGCGGATCAGCGAATCGACAACGCGCGCCTGCTCCTCCCATTCGGGGTTCGAGATATCAATGACGTGCAGGAGCACGTCGGCATAGCTCAGCTCCTCGAGCGTCGCCTTGAAGGCCTCGATAAGATGCGTGGGCAGCTTGCGGATAAAGCCGACAGTATCGGAGAGCAACACCTCCTGCGTCTCGTCGATGCGGAAGCGCCGGGTCGTGGTATCGAGGGTGTCAAACAGGCGGTCGTTCGCGGGGATGTCAGAGCCGGTAAGGCAGTTGAGCAGCGTGGATTTGCCCGCGTTCGTATACCCCACAAGGGCGACGACGGGCATGGCGTTCTTCTCTCTCTTGCGGCGCTGGGTGCTTCTCACCTTGCGCACATCGGTCAGCTCCTCCTCAAGCTTCTGGATCTTGCGGCGGATGTGGCGGCGGTCGGTCTCAAGCTGAGTCTCGCCGGGGCCGCGCGTACCGATAGGCGACGAGCCGCCGGAGGCGGTCTGGCGGACAAGGTGCGTCCACATACCTGTCAGGCGCGGGAGCAGATATTTATACTGCGCAAGCTCTACCTGAAGCTGACCCTCGCGCGTTTGGGCGCGCTGGGCGAAGATATCCAGTATGAGCCCGGAGCGGTCGAGCACCTTGACGCCGAGCTCCTCGGACAGCACGCGCATCTGCGAGGGGCTGAGTTCGTTGTCGAACACGGCGAGGTCGCAGTCGTTCATCGCGATAAGCTCTTTCATTTCCCTGACCTTGCCGTCGCCGATGAAGCTGCGCGCATCCGGCGTCGGGCGGCTCTGCATGAGCATGGCGACAGTCTCGCCCCCCGCGGTCTCGACAAGGGCGGCAAGCTCCTCCATCGACACCTCGGTCGAGCGCTCATGCTCGTCCATGCTTGCGGCGGACAAGCCCGCAAGCACAGCGCGTTCTTTTTTTATCTCGGTATTTTCCATAGTTCTCCTCAGAATATTATGTCAGCAGACAATGCATACGTAGATTTGCCGACTGCTGCTTTTATATCAAATCGAAGCCCAACGAAGTGGGTTCGATTTGAAAAGGAAGAAGGAGATCGCATAGTGCAGTTTTCGCTGCAAGGCGGAAACGGAACGGTGTGAGCTTCTTCTGACGTCATGCTGCGCCTTTTTCCCCGGGAACCGGCAGGCGGCTCTCCTCGGGTGCGGTTATCTCGCTGCCGTCGCTGAACTTCAGCAGAGTACACACGGCGGCAATAAACTCCTCGTCGCTCATATTCTCCCCGCAGGTTATCGTCAGCAGTATCTGCCGCGCGGGCACATACTCCTCCCCGTTCTCGGCAGCGTCAGCCGCGGCCTTCTCGGCGTCAGTAAAATAAGAGCTGGACGGCAGCTTGAGTATCTGCGCCAAGCGCACATCGCCGAAACGGGCGAGGACAAAGCTGTCAAGATAATACTTCGACAGCAGCGGCTTTGCCTGTTCGGGGTAGCTGATGTGCGGATAGATACGCTGGAAGTACATGTCGCTCACGGCGTCATAGCTGCACAGCTCCGCCATGACGGTGAGGCCGCGCGTCTCATCGCGTCCGGAGGGCAGGTAAACAAACTCGACATACGAATGCTCCGCAAGGCCGCCGTCGTTCGGGTCGCGCAGCACGTCATGGTTCGTCTTCTGGCGGTTGAGGCGCTGATAGGCGGAATAGCTCTCGGTAAAGAGCGCCGTTGGCAGGAAGTTATACGGGAAGAGCGCAAGGCAGTCGTTATGGCTGAGCGTCTCCTGCACGCTCTCAGGTGCGGCGCCGGGGTCAGACATGTCAAAGCTCTCGGCCTCGTTCCAGATATATTCCTCGGGGTTTCCGCCGCCATAGGTCGGAACAGGCGTCGGCTCCTCGGTGGGCTTTGCGTCCACGGCAGGCATAGTCCACGGCTCAAGGGTCTTCTCCTCGCCGCAGCCGCACAGCAGCGCCGAGGCAAGCATGAGCACGGCAAGCAGCAGCGCGATCTTATTTCTCATGGCGCACCTCCGGATCAGGGTGTTTGATTCATATATTATATAACATACACCTGAATTTGCCAACTGCTTATTATCTCAAAACAGCCGGTGCTGCCGCTTACGGCGCATGAATTCGCCCTTGGCTTCGACAAGGACGATATCGCTGCCGACCTTGACGATGCAGCTCCATGGGAGCACATAGTCATCCTCGCGCCCGAGCAGCCCGAACAGCTTCGCGCGCCCCGGTGTGATGAGGGAGACGACGCGCCCCTCGGCGTCGTCAAGCTCCACATCGCAGATATAGCCGAGGCGGAAGCCCGTGTGTATATCTATGACCTCCTTATACCGCAGCTCGGAAAAATAGCACATCATGCCATGCACCCCCCGAAAAAAGTATACATGCGCGGCGCTTTGTCCTATTCATGGGAAAGAAAAGTTTTAATTTTCCCTATTGACTCTGACACTGTGTAAGGCATTATTATACGCATGAGCTCAAGGAAGAACAGCACGGAGGTACCGCTATGCTGAAAATAGGTGATTTTTCAAAACTGTCCAGATGCAGCGTCCGTATGCTGCGCCACTATGACGAGATAGGTCTGCTCGAACCGGCGGAGATCGACCGCTTCACGGGCTACCGCTATTACAGCGAGGCGCAGCTGACGGTGATAGGTCAGATAATCTCGCTGCGCGGCATGGGCTTCAGCCTTGCCGCGATAGGCGAGATGCTCAAGCTCGATGACCCGGAGCGCTTAGACAGCTTCTACGCCATACGGCAGGCGGAGCTGCGCGCCCTTGCGAGCGACACCGAGGAAAAGCTGCGGCTTCTGGACACAGCCCGAAAGCGGCTGAGAAAGGAAGGAAACATGGATCACTCCGTAAGTATAAGAACTCTGCCTGAGCGTTACGCCGCCTGCGTGCGCATGATTATCCCCCGCTACGAGGCCGAAGGAATGGTTTGGGGCGTGCTGTGCGAGGAGACAGCAAGGATGAAGCTCATCCCCGCCGACCCCTGCCTGTGCAGCGTGACCTTCCATGACGGGGAGTACAAGGAGGTCGACGTTGACGTCGAGGCGCAGAAGACCGTAAAGGGGCACTACCCCGACACGGAGCATGTGAAGTTCAGAACGCTCCCGCCCGTGACCTATGCGGGCTGCACCTTCAAGGGCAGCTATCAGTTCACGAACGAGGCAATCGCGGCCGTTGCGACATGGATAGAGGCAAACGGCTACGAGAGCGCCGGGCCGATGTTCAACATCTACCATGTCTCCCCGCACGAGACGCAGAATCCCGATGAGTTCGTCACCGAGGTCTGCTTCCCGGTGCGGAAGAAAGCATAATCAAAGATTTGGCCGCCCGATACGCAGGTATCGGGCGGCCATGTTTCATAGTTCAATTCAGTAAATGCTCAATAACGCCAGCGTGACCGCGCCGAACATCATCCAGAAGCGGAAGCTCTTCTTCCCCGTCCAGAGAGAGTACACGGCGCATACGCAGCCGCAGAGCATGAGGAGCGCGAACCAGAAGCTTTGCAGGCGCAGCGGCGTAAAGCCGAAGCAGGAGATATACAGGCAGAGCTTCGATATCGAGATCACCGCGAAGAGCGCACCGGCGATGAGCAGCAGCGTGCACATCAACTTTGCCGCGCGGCTCTCACGCACCGGCTTTGACGAGCTGCGCGTGACGAGCCAGAGAAGAGTAAAGTTTATGGCGATGACGCGGCAAAGCTCAAAGAAGCCCTCGCGCGCGTACTGCGAGACGATGAAGCCCTCGGGCAGGCGGCGGGCAAACGCGCCGAAAAGGTACGAGCCCTGCACGATGAAGAACAGCAGGTACACCGCTGCGAAAGCCGCCGTCACGGCGACCCACACGCCGTTCGGCACAACTCGCAACTTTGAGAGTAAGCTGTTCACACCGTCCCTCTGCGTGCGGAGCTTCTCCTCCGGCAGGCGCGCTGTGCCCGCGATCAGGCCAAACACATATGCGCCGACGGGCAGGCTCACGGCAAGGCGGAAGAGAAAGTCCCAGAAGCCTGTGCCGAGATTTATCCGCAGCGAGTCAAGCACGCCGCTGACTATCCTGCCGAAACCGCTGTCAGCCGAGGCAAGGCTTGACGCCGCCCACCAGAGCAGCAGCACACCGAGGACGATTGCGGTAAGGGACGCAATTACCGTGTTCTTATTGCTCCTTCTGCCGCGGCTCACGTCCTTTATCCACGCACCGGTGCAGCGCAGGCGCAGAGAAAAATTCCCGAACGGAATGCGCACAAAGCCGTTGAGCGCGTCGAGCGGCAGAAGATGCCCGCTCTCGCCCTCTATGAGCTTTCCGCCGCGGGAGAGCGCCCACCACACGGCGAGGATATGCACCGCGGCAATGCTGTAAAACTCTCCCCATGCCCTGCTCCGTCCAATGGCAGTGCAGGCCGTCACGAGCACGGCGCAGCCGAGCCAGACCCAGCTCTCTTTCGAGCGCTGCACGCCGCGGTCAAGGTACTCGGCCATCATCACGAAGAGCACGACGAACGCCGCAAACCAAAGCTGCCAGCGGCTGCCGGTCGTCAGGGTATAGATATAGGCCGCAATGTACATGAAAAGCGCCGTGTACTTTTCCGCCTTTGACGCGGTAAAAGCAGGCTGAATATTTTCGTTTCTTTCATCCATGCTCGTCACCTCCGTCGTCCACAAACTCCAGCAGGTCGCCCGGCTGGCAGTTGAGCTCCCGGCACAGCGCCATGAGCGTTGAAAAGCGGATGGCCTTTGCCTTGTTGTTCTTGAGTATCGAAAGATTCGCCGGGGTTATGCCGACGCGCTCGGCAAGCTCGCCCGCGGATATCTTGCGTTTTGCCATCATCACATCGAGGTTCACTACTATTTCCATGCGCGGCACCTCAGACGGTATAATCCAGCTCGTCCTTCATGCCTATCGCGGTCTGAAAGACATTCCTGACTATCCTCACGATCAGCGCCATGAATGCCGCCGCCATCGCGATCACGAAAAACGGCGCGTAGTACAGCGCACTGAGGGCGCTTATCACCGCGGCAGCTACGCAGCAGCGGCTCACCGTGCGCATGATGCGGACATTTTCATCCACAAAAACGTGCCCTGCCTTTATGTTCCCCAGCAGCTTCCACAGCTTCCAGAGCGTCACCCAGCCGAAAACGCTGCCGGTATATATCGAGACGAGCATCAGCACACCGCTCTGCCAGACCATTCCGCGCAGGCGGATAAAGAAGCCGACGAACCAGTAGCCCCCGATATCCAGCGCCGCAAGCAGCAGCGCGAACAGCACGACGCAGCACTGCGAGAGGCTTATGCTCTTATCACTGTTCATATCCATATCCGTACCTCCTTCTGTTTACGTGTCGAGCTTAACACTCTGCGCATCGTTTGTCAAGTAAATTTTATCGTTTATCAATAAATATTTGCTGAGATTCAGACTTAGGCTATAAAAGAAAGCACAGGGAGCGTCAGCTCTCTGTGCTTTCTTTTTTCTTTATTTATCTCTCCTGGACCTGCTTGCCGGTCAGGTGCTCTATCGTTATCTCATAGAGCTGCACCCCACGGATCGAACGTTCCATTTCTCCGTCGATCTCGCTCTTATCAGGGTAATACTTTTCGGCGAGTCTGCGCACCTCGGCCTCAGTTCTGGCCGCGTCATCTATCAGATGGCAGCGCCCGAAAACGACGGTGCTCTGCGTGTAAGGCGCCCATTCGCCCTCTTTGTACTGGCTGTTTCCATAGACCGTGAAGCAGACCTTGTCGCTCTTTTTAAGCGAGTCGACCTTGTGTCCGACCTTTGCGCCATGGAAATAGATCCTGCCGTTTTCCATGTCGTAGAAGTAGTTGACCGGCAGGGCGAAGGGATAGCCATCGTCGCCGTTCACCGCAAGTATTCCGCGCTTCTCGTTCAGCAGCAGTGCTTTCGCGGCCTCATCGGATATCGCCCTTGTCTTTCGCCTCATCGGCCTGAACATGCTTTCGCCCTCCTCATTCAGCAGCAGTGCCTTGAGCTGCTGCAGGTCGTTCACGATATGATCCGCGCCCGCGGAGGCAAGCTCGCCCTCCGCCGCGTAGCCGTAGCGCACGCCAATGCAGTCCACGCCGCAGGCCTTCGCCCCGGCGACGTCATACTTCGTGTCTCCGACGAGGACGGTCTCTTTCTTATCCGCGCCGAGGGCGTTCATCGCGCGCGTCAGAACTGCCGCCTTGGAGTTGTTGTTGCCGTCGCTGTCGCTGCCGGAGATGACCTCGAACAGCTCCAGCATCCCCTCGCCCTCCAGCAGTTTCTCGGCGAGGTGCTGCGGCTTCGAGGTTGCGATACCGACATGCAGCCCCGCACCGATAAGCGCGTGGAGCAGCTCCTTTATCCCGGGGAACACCCGGCATTCATACAGGCCGATAGGCTGATAGCGCTCTCGGAAATCCTCCGTGGCGGCTTCGGCCTCCTCCTGCGTAAGATCGAATTTTTCCATGAACATATCCACCAGCGGCGGACCCGCAAAGCAGCGCAGCGAGTCGAGCTCCGCCTCGATCCCGCGCTTTGCGAGGGCGTACTGGACGGACTTGGTTATTCCCTCGACCGTGTCAAAAACGGTCCCGTCGAAATCAAACAGGATATATTTGTACATGAAGTCCCCCCTTTGTTTGATTGAAATATGATTATAACCGAGCCGCGCCGAGATGTCAATCACGGCGCGGGCTGCATATAATAAACCATGCTTTTATCAGGGGGTGCAGGTATGGATACTGTGTTTTTCCTTGCGGCAAATTCCGGCAGGGGCTTTTATTCATTGTATGACGGCTTCCCGGAGCGGCGCGGGGTGTTTCTCAGCATAATAAAGGGCGGGCCGGGCACCGGCAAATCGGGCTTCATGCGCCGTATATCCGCCGCGGCGAAGCAGTCCGGGCTTGACACGGAGGAGATCATCTGCTCCGGCGATCCGGATTCGCTGGACGCGCTGTATATCCCGGCGCTCGGCCGCGCGTGGATGGACGGGACGGCTCCGCATGTGCGCGAGCCAAAAGTTTTCGCCGCTGACGCGGGCTATGAGGATCTAGGCCGCTTCTGCGCCTCCCCTCTCGGGCGGGCAGATGCAGCGCTGGCACGTGAAATAAACCGGGACTACAAAGCCGTGTACGCTCAGGCGTACCGTCTCCTTGCCGCCGCAGCGAAGACCGCGGACTGCACCCATGAGGTGCCGCTCTCCTGTGCTAGGGCGGAGAAGATAAGCGAGCTTATCGGGGAGGCAAGCGAGCCTGGCTTCATCAAGCGCCGGTTCCTGCGCGCATTGAGCTGCAAGGGTCGCGTGCGCCTTGCCGGCACGCTCCGCGAGCTATGCAGCCGCATCGTCATGCTCAGCGATGAGGGGCTTGAGCAAACCGCGCGATTGGCGGAGGAAAGCGGCCTGAGCGCGATCGTCTGCCCGCAGCCGCTGCGCCCGGATAAGCTCGATGCCGTGCTGCTGCCTAGGAGTTCCTTGGCTTTCGTCTCCCGCGCATGGGGGCGCGAGAGCACTGAGAGCATCGAAGACGAGGCCGAAAACGAATACGCTCCCCTGCTCGATGAGCTGCTGGACGCAGCCTGCACCCAGCTTGACAAGGCCAAGGGCATGCACGATGAGCTTGAGCGCGTCTACCGCCCGTATATGGACTTTGCCGCGCTGACAGAATACACCGACGGCGTCATCAGCAGTCTTTTCGATTGATGCTCTATATCAAAAACAGGTGCGGCCCCATGGGGTGTCATTATTGGGTAAACACTGTTTCCCCAATTTGTCATTAGCATGACATAGAATCAATACATGTTTGAAAATAATAAGAACGATAGATATGTTACAAAAAGCTTCTTTTTTTATATGTCGTAAAATGCATGCAAGTCTTTAATAATTCTTTTCTCATATTATCTATCTGTCTCCATCAGTGGCAATTCCTTTATCCGCTATGCCTCCGTGAGTTCTTCAGGCTGATGACTTGCCTCACCGTCTGTATGCTTCCCTCTATTTTTAACATCTGGCACATTCATATTACAGATGGTATCCGCAGCAGACACAACAGACTTTGCCGCATCCAGCAAGTTGTCTGATGTCATTAAACCGAAACCATCCTGGGCAAGAACCATGATCTGCTCTGTGCTTTCGGGTGACGTACTGCGGATGATAGCGCCGAGCTTTTCTGCGCTGATACCTGCTGCCGCCTCGCACATTGAGTCACTGAAATCCGAAATGACTGTCACCTGCTGGCAGGAGAATGTTAGGTTGATGAGGTCTTTAAGTTTGTAGTAGCCGTTCTTCGCGGCCATTGCCTGAAACTGCCGGAACTCATGATCTGAAAAGCTGTCCAGCCGCTTGGCGAGATAGTCCAGCTCATCAACGTTGACGTCAGTGTCCTCCAAGCATTTGAGCACCGGCAGCGGAGACTCAAGCTCAGCGATGTGACAGTCTGACTTCAGTACATCTCCGACTTCAAGAGCTTCGAGCATCTCTATAATGCACGGGTATTCTTCTGTGGGAATAGGGAACGGGATGCTTGCAACGCCATATTCTGGATGTGTTCTGTTGCCTATCACAGTATGAATGATCATTTCTTCACCTCCCGCATTTCTGTTCTCAGGCATTTGCCGTCGCCATGCCAACAGATGAAACCATGTGCCGGATAATTACACCCTTCACACTGCCTATATTCATGGCACGTCACTGGCTCATTGTCCGGTAGCCCAGCGTCCGGCAGATTCCTGAACGCCTGTTTGATTTCGTAGTTTTTCAATTCGACACCTCCTCAAAACGCAAAAAGGCCGGAGCCTTTGATTTCTCAAAAGCTCCGGCCTTGCCGATTTAATATTCTGTTGTGCTTATAATTTACTTGCTCATCAACTCACCTCCGGATATAGCAAAAGCGCCAGATTGTTGATTCTACAAAACCAACAATCCGACGCTGCGTTTAGGTATAAAACGAATTTTAATGTCTGTTCTTCTCCGCAAAAAGCTGTGACACGCCATAAAATTCCCGCAGAGGGGTTCGAAGCCTTATTAACGGGCAAAAACGGCGTTTGTCATCAATGGAAAAATAAAAAAATCTCCGAGCTTTTTGAGCCCGGAAAGCCTTGATGACACTGCGTTTGTAGCAGTGTCATCAAAATTGGCTGATAAACCTGGCAGGGGAAGAAGGCTTCGAACCCTCGGCCTACGGTTTTGGAGACCGCCGCT